>ENA-OQIR01000086-OQIR01000086.1-human-gut-metagenome-genome-assembly--contig:-NODE-86-length-40246-cov-1.991650_pt1 | contig 40246 bp, 55 predicted proteins | sample MGYA00242580_ERZ504745 | MGnify/ENA primary metagenome ERZ504745 (study PRJEB26092, sample SAMD00036214) | human gut metagenome | host: Homo sapiens | study: EMG produced TPA metagenomics assembly of...
AGGGGAACAATGCTTTTTGTCTCTGATGGCTCTGGAATGGTGCACATAAATGTCCACCACATGTCTAGCATGCTCAGGGGGCAGCCCTACGGGACGGTCTTCTTCGATGGCATAGATCAGATCCTGAACCACCTTGCATTGGAAGAAATTCATCTCGCAGGCCGGAATATCCCACTCCATCGGCTTCAGCCAGCCGCGGATTCCCCGTTCCGGCGCGTCCAGATAGACCTCTAAGGAATCCATGGGATTCATGTTTCCATTGTTCGCAAAAGAAATCGTTCCCTTGGTGCCGCAGATTTCCATCTGGGGCGCTCTGCTGTCTTTTTGACAGAAGCCCGATTCCACCACCGCCATGGCTCTGTCTCCGTAATCCAGGGTAATGATGTAATTATCATACAGCTGGTCCGCCTGGATTTTCATTCCGTCAAAGGTCCCGGTTCTCACAGTGCGGACAGGCTCTGAAATTTTCGCCATACAGCCTACCGCTTTTGCCGGCCCCAAAATTCCTGTGGTCATAGTCAGGCCGTGAACGCCCATATCATACAGGGCGCCGCTTCCGGGGCGGTGGAACCAGGTGGGGTCCGCGGTACGGTACTGGAAGTACTCGGGGCCTCCGTGGCAAACATTGGTATGAACCTTCATGATTTCCCCAATGCAGCCATCCTCGATCAGCTTTTTCGCAAACCTGATATCATCCCGCAGCATATGGATTGGAGAAGCGGTATACTTCACGCCGGCCGCTTTCGCAGCTCGATCTGCTCGGTTACCTCTGCCACTGTTAAGCCTACCGGCTTTTGAGAGTAGAGGTGCTTTCCCGCGTTTAGCGCTTTCATATTGATCTCATGATGAGCCGGGATCGACGTGGTATTCATCAGGATCTCGAAATCGCATTTTTCCAGCAGTTCGTCGATGCTGGTGTACCATGCCGGCACATTAAATTTTTCCGCGTAGTCTTTCGCCCGCTCCGGAATAATATCGCAAACCGCCACCATATCCGCTTCAGGGATCTCCTTGATCCTGGGCAGATAGGTATTGTCCGCAATTGATCCGCATCCGATCAAGGCGACCTTCCATTTTTTCATTTGTTTCGTTCCTCCATTACATTTGAATTTAAGGTAATGCTTTTCTGAGTTGTCTGTTCGCTTTACAGCCCAGACATCAGCTTTTTATTCCTGAGGTGGCAATTCCCTGAACGAAGAACCTCTGTGTAAACATGAAGAAAATAATCACAGGGAATGACAAAAGGAATACGCCGGCGAGAGTAAGGTTTTCCTGCCGGAAATGCGCGTTATTTACCGTTTGCAGTCCTACCACCAGAACATATTTCTCCTGTGTGCTGATAAACGTGGAAGGTACCAGGTACGAGTTCCACGTGCCGGTAAAATTAAAAATAGCGATGGTTGCCAGCAGCACTCCTGAGATTGGCAGGATAATCCGGAAATAGGTTCCGAACCGGCCAAGCCCGTCGATGCGCGCGGCTCCTCCAGTTCCTCTGGAATCCCATAAAAAACTGCCTGGACATAAAGATAAACATGGACTGGGATAAATACGGAAGGATAATCGCCAAAAGCGTATTGACCAGCCCCATCTTGGCCATCATGATATACTGCGGAAGCAAACCAGCTGGCCGGGAATCATCATAGAAAGCATCAGGCAAATAAAAATGACTTTCCTTCCCGGGAACCGCAGCTTGGCAAGCCCATAGCCTGCCAGAGGCGTAAAAAATATATTGCCCAAAACAACGGCCACGGTTGAAATAGCGGTATTGCCATACCATTTCATAATCGGATACTCTGAGAAAAGCTCTTTATAGTTGTCCAAGCTCCATAGGGCAGGCGAAACAAAGGAACCAATATACCGTTTTGGAAGCAGCGAGTTATACATTACATAAAAAACCGGAACCAAAAACAAACAGTGCTAAAAGGATTAAGAAACAAAATAAGATCAGGATTTTCCAACGACGCTCTTTTTTGTTTTCATTTACACTGTTCTCCTTCCCGCAAGCTCCCGCACGGCGGATAAAGCAAAAATAATCAAAAACAGAATGACCGCGGCGGCGCTTCCATATCCCATATCCATATAGGCGAAAGACTGCTGGTACAGAAAGGTAACCAGAGTGCTGGTAGCGCCGGACGGGGAACCCAGCGGCGACTGTTTTGACATCGCCGCGATTTGGTCGAAAATCTGAAAAGCGTTGATCATACCGAAGGTCAAAACCAGATAGGTTGTATTCTTGATTAACGCACGGTGATTTTAATCAGCCTCTGCCAAGCGCCGGCTCCATCGACCTTAGCCGCCTCATACAGCTCAGCCGGAACCTCCTGCAGTCCGCCGATAAAGATCACCATGTAAAAGCCTACCTGCTGCCACACATATACGATAATCAGGAATGCCAGCGCATATTTCGTGCTGGCAAACCAGCTCACATTTCTAAGCCGAAAAGGGAGAAAAACTTAGTCGCGGGTCCATTCTTTACAAAAAAGTACATAAAGAAAATCGTTACCGCCACAGCCGAAATTACGTAAGGAATATAGCAGCTGGAACGGAAAAATCCCTTGCACCGTATTTTTCCGTTTAGCAAAACCGCGATTGCGAAGGAAATCAGGGTTTGCAGCGGTACAATAATCAGCACCATCAAAAAGCTGTGTCCCATTGCTGTAAAAAATTTGGGATCGTGAAACAATCGGATATAATTATCCAAACCGATAAAAGCGTTAGTCTCCGGCGTCGCATAATTATACTGATAAAAACTAATGGAAATTGCTTTTATTGCGGGATACAGGAACCAGATCAGCCAAAAGGCGACTGCCGGCAGCACAAAAATCCATCCGGCAATTGCTTCCTGTTTTCTTAATTTGCTGTATTTTTTTCTCTTTTTCCCTGTATTCTCAGCCATCATCCTCATAACCTTTCTTAATGCCTCCCTGCCGGCTCAACCGGCGGGGAGCTGTAATCACTTGTTCCGCTTAATATGCATCCGTTAGGTTATGCGCCGTATTCTTCCTGAAGCTCCTTGACAATTTGAGCTCCGGTCAGGGAGGAATCAGAGTTAAAGAGAGCCTCCTCCATTTTAGTAATCAAGCGTCTGCAAACTCTTTACCGGCCGGCGGATAGTCAAAGCCATTGGATTTGGGAATAGCGTCTACCAGATCAGCCAGCTCGGGCTGCTTTTCTTTAAACTCGTCATAAAACTTTTCATTCACCGGGATATACCCAAGATCGATTAGAGATTCGTCGTGCGCATCATTCATCATGTAATTAATCGCCATGCAGTCTCTTTCTCATGAGCGCCGCCTTTCAGCATTGCATAGCCCGGTGCGTGGAAGGTGCCCGAGGAATCCTCATGGCCTTCCGCATAAGGAATTTTCAGATATTTCACCTCAACATCCGGAGCATTTTTGGCGAAGTCGTTCACATACCAGGTACCGCCGGTGGACATGGCCGCGTCTCCGGACATCAGCACGTTGCCGTCATAGCTGACGCCCAGCTCTTTCGGCGTAACCACATAGCCCTGGCGATAAGCGTCAATGATAAACTGAAGCGCCGCCGCGTTTTCCGGAGTATCGATGGTTTTGCCCAAATCCCAGCCGCCGCCGAAAGACAGGCAGTAGTTGGTGAAATGGAATTCTTGTGTATTGACGCACAAGCCGGTCATGCCAAGAGTATCCTTAAATACCTTGCAGACATCCAAAACATCATCCCAGGTTTCCGGGAAATCGGCCTCTGTCAAGCCCGCCTCGTTCCAAAGGTTCATATTGATAGCGAACACCGCGGGAGTCTGAAAGAAAGGAATGGCATAAATTTCCCCGTCGATCGTCCAAACATCCTTTACATTCTGATCTAAATTATCCCAGCAGGTGATGGTACCGTCCTCCACATACTGGTTTAGAGGAACCACCAAACCGTCGTTTATGTAGGGCAAATATAGCTCATTCATTAACGCAACAAAGTCCGGCGCTGTTTTTGCCGCGATTTGCGCCGGAAGATTGTTCCAGAAATCAGAATCCGTGGGATATTTCTGGAATTCCACCTTAACGCCGATGGCTTCCTCCATCCCGATAGTTCCAGCCTCGTGCTCTTCCTGGCAATTCCCCCAGCCTCCCATGCGAATTGTTACCACCTCACCGCTGGGCTCTTGAGATTCCCCGCTGCTCTGAGACGCTCCACTCTCTCCGCCGCTGCTTGTGCCGGAGCTCCCGTTTTGAGAGCAGCCAGCCGCTGTCCCTACCATAGCCGCCGCTAAAAACAGCGCTAAAAGTTTCTTTTTCATTTTTATCCTCCCTTGTTCTTAGTTGGTAAGACTAGTTTTTTAAAGTACCTCCTTTTGTTTATTTTTACTGGTTTTAAAACTATATCTAATATAATGAATTCAGGGAATGTTTTCTATAAACGCCATTGGAAAGTTTTTATGGATATTGAACAACTTCAATAAAGATAAATGAATTTATCTGTCGAATATCGTTTTTATTTATTCACATTGACCTTTTTTATCCTGTATTGATAAAATTTTTTATTACTGTTTTAAGCCATTCCGATACTCAACCGGAGTGCACTGCATAATTTTTTTGAAGACGATATTGAAATGGGTTGAGCTGTTAAAGCCAGTCAGTTCCGCAATCTCATAAATTTTCAGCCGGAAATCATTCAAGTATTCTTTCGCCTTTTCAATCCGGATGTTATGAATATAATGCTGGACGGAAACCCCCAGCTTTTTTTGAAACAAGCGGCAAAGATAGGATTTGCTGATCATCAAATGCTCCGCGATTTCATCTAAGGAGATATCGCCGCGGCTTAAATTCTGCTGAATATAGTCGGTAGCCGCCCGGATTAAATAATGTTTTTGATCCAGCTCCGGCTCTTCCGCTTTCAACTCCCTTTGGAACTCCGAAAGGAACTGTTCGGTATCCTCTAGATTTTCGCATTTTTGCAGCTTGTCAATCGTTTCTTCTGGAATTTTCCCCTCCTGCAGCAAAATGAAGCGAACCATATTGGAAAAGAAATTCAGAATTCCCGCAACGTCGAGATTTTCCCTGTGATGACGCCGTAACCATTGAATAAAAGTATACAGATGGGAAAAGGCATGGGAATACTGCTTTTGGGAAATACAGGAGTTGATCTCATTTAACCCGGATTTAACCTCTTCCTCGCTCAGCGTTCTGGCTGGCTTCCGCACCTCTTTGAGAATTATTTTATCCGGCTGGAAATAATGAAGCTTGTAGGAATATTGCGCCCGCTCAAACGCTTCCGGCAAGCCAGAAAATTTCGAAACGATACCGCTTGCCCCATAGTAGGTCTCCGCGTTTAAATAATTTCGAAATACGGTATACAACTCATTGATCAGAGAGAAAACCTCTTCCTCCCACTGAGCCCCGCTAACGCTGTCCCGGCTGCTGAGCAAAAGCACATATTGGTTTTCCTGGAAAAGAAAAATTTCCATTTCCCGCGTTCGCTGGCGGATAACTTCCTTCGCTAAATTTGTGATGCTATGCTCTAAAGTAAAGGGATAGCCATCCTCATACCGGGTAAGCACCTGACGATAATGCTAACACCAAAAACAACACAGCAGAGTCCTCCCTCTTGAATATGCAGCCGGCTCACCGGAACTGAATGTCCGTCCGCCTCTGTTCCTTCGGTAACCAGGCGCTGTAGCCAGCTGTGCCGCGAGCAGCCGCCCCATTCCTCTTTCTCTTCCGACGCCTCCTTATTCTTTCTTTCCTCTCGGACCGACTGGCGGACTTCCTCTAAAATATTTAGGATGTTTGCGCTGTTGATCTCATTCTTTCTTAGATAATCATAAGCGCCGTTTTTCATAGCCTCCTTTACAAAATGGAAATCATCGTGGCAGCTGAGAATAATGACCTTACAGTCAATTTCCATTTGCTGAAGCCGTTTCAGAACCTCTATTCCATCCATAACCGGCATACAAATATCCAAAAGCACGATATCCGGCTGTTTCTGCTGAATCATTTCCAGACCGTTTTGGCCATTGTCGGCTTCTCCTATGATCTCATAGCCATAGTTCTCCCATTCTACAGAGGACTTAATTCCAAGTCTAACTAAGCTTTCATCGTCAATTATGGCAATGCTGATCTTATTCATCTGCCTTTCCCTCCTTATAAACGCGGGCCGGGATTTCCACAAGCACTCTGGTATACCTGCCTAGCTCACTGTCAATTTTCACGCCGTAATCTCCGCCGAACGTATATTGGATTCTTTTGTTGACATTGTATAATCCAATTTTGTTGAAGGATGGGAATTCTCCGAGCGTTCCTCCTTTAGCGCCTGTCTTATCTTTTCCCTGCTCATCCCCTTCCCGTTGTCGATTACCTCATATAAAATCCTGTCCCCCTTCCGGCTGATGTTGATTTTAATCGCGCATGACTGCGTCATTTTATTAAAGCCGTGATAAATGGAATTTTCTACAATAGGCTGCAACAGAAATTTTAAGGTTTCGTAGCGTTCTACCCTGGTTCCACTCGGATCAGTGTAACGATTCTGTCGAAATATTTTAAATTGATCAGATTGATATAATCCTTGATCAGATCTATTTCATCCTGAATCCGGATGACCTCCTGGCTGTTTTTCGATGAAAACTGCATCAGCTTAATCAAAGAATCCAGAGCCGTCACCATCCGTTTGGAGCCCTGCATATCCGCCATCCATTTAATTGAATTCAGGGTGTTATAGATAAAATGGGGGTTGATTTGGGACTGCAGCGCCATCAGCTCCGCTCGGCGGAGCTGGAGCTCCGTCTCGTAATTTTTGATGGTCAGGCTGTTGATTTCTTCAATCATGCGGTTATAGCTTCTGGACAAGCCCTTAATCTCCACCTGGTTTTCCGGAAGGGGATTCCCGCTTTTTCCCGCCTCAAACCGGCGCATTTTAACATACAGCTCCTGAAGTGGAACGTGTAAAAATCTTGGAAATAAAAAGCGACACCAGCACCGCCAAGCCTATGAGAACCAACACAAGGGTAATCGTCATATAAGGAACCACTGCGATTTCCTTGTCCAGCTTGCTGCGCATGATCATTTTGACGCTTTTCCAGCCTGATGGCCGGATTCCGACACCATCGCGTCGTAAAGAACGCCTTCCATTTCGCAAGAGGAAATTCCAACGCTCAAATCGCTCCTAGAAAACTGTCCGCCGATTTCCTCTGATGAATCACTGAACACCACTCGATTTTCATCATCCACCAGGTAAAATTTTTCCTGGAAATTTTGGTCAGGCTCAGGCCACAGCTCCTGAAGGTCCCGTACATTGACGTTAATGATAATCGTTCCCAGCAGCCTGGACTCATAAGCGGAATAAATACTTCTTCCAATGGTCACACAATAGGCTGCCGCGCCTGAAAGGATGCCTGAACCAAACCATTCTGATGAATTCCAATTAACGCCTGCGCTCCTTCTTTTTCTAAAATACGGCTGTACCATTTTCCTCTCTAACATCATAAGCCGGATTGATGGTTTTTTTGGTGCAGTAGTAAAATATGTCGCTGTTTTCGGGAAAGATCGCGATTGTCTCGATCCGATTGTCCAAATAATAGCCGTTCCTGTAAAGCAGTTCCTCTACCTGCCTTTTATCCCGGTAGTTTTGAAGCTGCGCTTCCGGACCCTGGTAGGTGTTTTGAAGGATTCTCGTGAGCTCCTCGCTCATGAGAAGAGAATCAGAAATTTTAGAAAGTGAATTAAAAAATCATCTAAGCTGTAAATGATCTGATTGTTGTTTTGCAGTTCTCTTTGCTGCACATTGTTTAGCAGAACCTTGCTGAAGTATTGATAGCAAAAGCTGCCTAACACTACCACTGGGATCACGGCGATGGATATCATGGACAGCATCAGCTTTTTTCTCAGAGACATCTTTTTTCCCCTTTCGATTAGCAATATTTTCTGTGTTCCTGAGGAGCTTCCTATCTTTCCGCTGTAGCCAAAAAGCCGCCTGATGACAGCTTCATTAGGCGGCTTTTTGATTGATTTATTAGCAATAGGTTTAATCCCTAAGCGAAACTAAATTTCCTGTTTCCGCAGACTGAAACGCCGCTTCGATTACTTTCAGCACCTTGCGTACCTGCCAGGGCTGTACGATCAGTTCCGCTTTTCCGTCGATGGCGTCCCGAACATTCTTATAGTATTCAGACCAATCAGCTTGTACATCCGGCAGTTCGCTTTCCAGCTTTACGTTATCCGGCCTAGGCGCAAAAGTACGTGTCGGCCCCGCGGATGTCATGATGATTTCTGATTTTGTTTCCACAGTGTTATCCAGCCGGATAATGCCGCCGCTTCTGGAGAAATCATTCACATAAGCGGTAGCCTCGTCTCCTAAAAGAACCCATCTGGGCAATTCTTTCAAAACAAAGGTTCCAATTTCCACCTGGACATGCCTGCCATCCTCTAAATCAAACACCAGGAAAAAATAGTCCTCTACCTCTGTGGTTTTCACATGATAAGTTTTACAAAATACGCTCTTAAAATTGTCATAGCCCAGCATCCACATCAATTGGTCTATAAAATGCACTCCCCAATCATAAAGCATACCGCCGCCGTGCTTTTTTTCTCCGCGCCAGCCGAACATAACGCCCCCGGAACCATGGAGCCGGGATTGAATCGAGTATACCTTTCCCAATTCGCCGGAATCCAAAATTTTCTTTACGATCCGAAAGTCTTTATCCCAGCGCCGGTTCTGATGCACGGTAAAAATTTTCCGTTGCGGCCCGCTGCGGCTATCATCTGGTCCAATTCCCGGACATTCATGGCAGCCGGCTTCTCACAAATCACATGCTTTCCTGCATTCGCAGCTTTTACGCATAACTCCATATGCTTATCGTTTGGCACCGCAACCAAAACAGTGTTGATCTCATCGCAGGAGAGCAGATCCTCTAAAGTAGAAAAGCCTTTAATTCCGTTTTTCTCAGCAACCTGTACGCGCACCGGGTCGATATCGTAGGCGCCGACCACCTGCACACCTTCAATCTTAGACGCGTTTCTGTGATGAAAGCCGCCCATTCCACCGTAACCAATAATTCCCAGTTGAATCCCCATATTAAAATTCCCTCCGTTTTTATGTCGTACTGTTTGTGTTTATTATAAAATTGAGACTTTCCTTTTACAATAAACACGGTTGTTCAATCTCTTGAAATGTTGAACGAGTATGCCTTAATTTAGATAATTAGGAAAATTTATCCTGATTGGATTAACGCAAAAAAGCGCCTGAACATTAAATGTTCAGGCGCTTTAAGAGGCGCTGACAAAATAAGTATCCGCTATAAGCTCGGTCATCAAGCCAAATAAAAAAAGCCCCGAATGCAAACTTCGTGCCGAGGCTCTCAATTGGGACGCATTGACAAAAAATCCCTGTCTTTGAGTATGAGCAGGCAGGCAAAAGAAAAGGCCGGACCTGGAACGCAATGTGCGTCCAGGCACAGCCTGGGATGCGTTGACAAAAAACATCTGCCTCAGACGCGGGTGCAAAAACAGCGCACCCCATAACAATGAGGTGCGCGTCTTGGGAGCGGCAGCTTGCCGCTGGTGGAGATGAGGAGAGTCGAACTCCTGTCCGAAAACCGCTTACAAAAGCCTTCTACGAGTGTAGCCATCTTATTAAAATTCCCTCTGCGCCGCGCCAAATGGCGGGCTCAGCGCTTCAGTAGCCTCTTAATCATGACCGAAAACGAGGCGGTTTCCGGTTCACGTTCACCGCTTAGGTTACGCCCCTATCCGAGCCGCGGTACTCACGGTTAAGGACGGCAGCTGTAATTAGCTGCTAACGCTACGCTCCTATTAAAGGAAATAACGTTATTGGTTTTTTGAGTTTTGTCGTTTATTTTGAAACGTGCGAAGTTTAAAGTGTATCCGCCTCCACTACTCGCTTACCTTTGCTCACAATCCCCGTCGAAACCTTTACATCCCCCTATAAAACCGGTAAAACTACCGGTTTCTTTCTTTCATCGCTCTCTGGATATCCCGCTTGGCCGCCCGGGCGGCCAAATCGCTGCGCTTATCATAAAGCTTTTTACCCTTGCACAGACCGACCTGTACCTTAACACGGGATCCCTTAAAATAAAGAGATACTGGAATCAAGGAGTAACCGTCTTGCTTTACCAAGCCGAACAGACGCATAATTTCACGCTTATGCATCAGCAGCCTGCGGACACGCATTGGGTCTTTGTTAAATATATTTCCTTGCTCGTAGGGCTGATATGCATTCCATTGACTAGCATCTCGCCGTCACAATCGAGCACCAGCTGTCCTTTAAATTCACCCGGCCTTGCCGGATGGATTTCACCTCTGTACCGCAAAGCTCAATACCGGCTTCAAAGCTTTCCTCCAAAAAGTAATCGTGGAAAGCTTTTTTATTTTGGGCAATGGTTTTTTAAATTTTCCTTCAAAAAGCTTTCCCCCCTCTTGAGATTTTTTATCATAGCAGATTTCTAATCAGCTGTCAAACTCTAAAATTCCTGCCGTCCCGCCAAGGCCCTGGAAAGAGTCACTTCATCGGCGTATTCCAGGTCGCCGCCCACAGGGATACCATAAGCGAGCCGCGTGACCTTAATCCCCAAGGGCTTCAAAAGCTGGAAAGATACATTGCGGTGGCCTCTCCTTCCACAGTGGGATTGGTAGCCATGATCACCTCTTTCACACCGCCCCGGTTTACCCGGTCCAAAAGCTCCTTGATCTTAAGCTGATCCGGCCCAATTCCGCCTAGGGGGGAAATCACGCCGTGAAGCACATGATAGGCGCCTGAATATTCATGGGTACGCTCAAAGGCGGCTACATCCCGGGGATCCTCCACCACACAGATGACCCCCTTCTCTCTCGCCTCATTCCGGCAGACCGAGCACAGCTCCTGGTCCGTCAGATTGCAGCACACAGAGCAGTAGTGGATCTTCTCATGGGCGTACCAAATAGCTGGGCAAAATTTTCAGCTCTTTCTTTGGCAGCTGCAAAACATGGTAAGCAAGCCGCTGGGCGGTTTTTCTTCCGATCCCCGGAAGCCGCTCAAACTGCTCCACCAATCGGGAAAGAGGCGCAACCTGATACCCGGCCATACATTAAAACATGCCCGGAACGTTTAATCCGCCGGAAATCTTCTCCAAAGTAGCGTTCTTTTCCTCTGCCGCGGCCCGAAGAGCCTCGTTGGTAGCGGCTATGATCAAGTCGGACAGCATTTCCAAATCCTCGGGATCTACCACTTCAGGCTTCATTTCGATAGATTTTACTTCCATTTTTCCCGTTACGGTCACAGTCACGGCTTCCCCGCCGGAAGTGGCGGAATATTCCTTTTCCTCCAGCTCTGTGGTAGCGGCATCCATTTCCTCCTGCATCTTCTGTGCCTGACGGGCCAGCTGCTGGATATTCGCCGCGCCTGGATTATAGTTTTTGGGTAATCTAGCTTTCATTTTGGATTCCTCATTTCTATTTTATCTTTTCTACAGTGAGAAATTAGTCCTTTTTTGTCACCGAAACGCCGGCACTTTCCGCCGCCGCCGCTAACTGCTCCAAAGGATCCTTCTCCTGTTTTTTTTTCTTGATATTCTCTCCGGTAAGGCCCCAGCTTGTAGGTTCTGCCGGTAATTTCCTTGATGGCTATCCGCATTTTGTCCCGCTGCGCCGATTTGCGCAGCAGTTCGAAGGCCATGGAATTGGGAGCGTCGATCAAAACAAAATCCCCATTGACATAGGCCACAGAGCCGTGAAACGCAGAAGCGATCACGTGGGAGTAATCCTTTAAATACTCCAGGACCTCCGGCCAATCCGTCATCCGCTTCGCCCCTTGCTGTAAGGCTTCCATATCCACCGGACCCTTTTTGTCCTCCGGCGGTTCCTGCTCCTGCGGCATATCAGCCGCCTCTGCGGCAGGTTCTTCCCCGCAGCCTTCCGGCTCCGCATTGGTTCCCTGAGGCTTTGTCTGGGGCCTTGGGCTTTCCATAGGCGCGGCAGGCGGCTTAATGGACGGCGCAGCGGCTTCCGCCTGTTCCGGAATCACCGCCCTAGGCTGCTTTCCAACCTGGCAAGCCGGCGGAGGATAGCGTCCACGCTTCATCCAATTCGGGAGAGCATAGCTTCAAAAGAGCCATTTCCAGCTCCACCCGTCGGTCGAACCCCCGGAACATCCGCTCCTTGGCCGCTTGCAGCACATCAATAGCATGAATCGTTCCCGCTAATGTAAATGCTTCCGCCTGAACCTGCAGCTTTTGATATTCATCCTGAGAAACCACAATCAGATTCTGTGGATTCTTCATAGTTTTCAACAGCATTAAATTGCGGAAATGCCCGGCAAGCTCCTCACATAAGCGAACCATATCCTTGGAAGCCTTGTGAAGCTCGTCAATCTGCTCTAAGGCCTGGCCGCCATTCTGCCGCAAAACTGTATCCGCCAGGCTGAAAAGATGATCTCTTCCCGCTAAGCCCGCAGTTTCAGAAACTACCTCCAGTGTAATTTCGGAGCTTCTTCCCATGCACTGGTCCAAAAGGGACAGTGCATCCCGCATTCCCCCATCCGCGATTCGGGCGATGAGCAAAGCGGCCTCCCGCTCCAGATGAGCGTTTTCCTCCCCGGCCACAAACTGCAGCCGGTCCGCAATCACCTCAGGATCGATCCGGTGGAAATCAAACCGCTGGCATCGGGAAAGGATCGTAGCCGGCAGCTTGTGAACCTCGGTAGTGGCTAAAATGAACACTACATGGGCCGGCGGCTCCTCCAGAGTTTTCAGCAAAGCGTTAAACGCCCCAATAGAGAGCATATGGACCTCGTCGATAATGTAAACCCGGTATTTCGCAGCGGCAGGCGTAAAGGAAGCTTCCTCCCGCAGGTTTCGGATATTTTCTACGCCATTATTGCTGGCGGCGTCAATTTCCACCACATCCATCACGGAGCCGTTATCAATTCCCACACAGCTCTCACATTCTCCACACGGATCGCCCTCCTTTAGAGAAAGGCAGTTGACCGCTTGGCAAGAATTTTGGCACAGGTGGTTTTTCCCGTTCCCCTGGAACCGGTAAACAGATATGCGTGAGCGATTCTCCCGGCTTTCAGTTCATTCTGTAAAGTCACCGTTACCTGAGGCTGTCCCACTACGTCGGAGAACACCTGAGGCCGCCACTTGCGGTAAAGCACCTGATACAAAATTCTCACCTCTTTCCAATAGATAAATGGAAAGCAAGACAGGCCGCGGTCGCGGCGTCATGCGCTTGGATATACGAACGGACAAACTGTCTGCATCGCACAGCGAAACTCCGGTTAATGCTGCTCGGTTCCCCGCCTGACATGGTTCCCGGCCCGCCGCCGCACAGCTCATCCGCCCGTATATCCAAATTCATGGCATCTGCCTTGCTTCTTCTGATTTCCCTAGAGATTCAGCTTTACTATTATAAACTATTTTGCCTATAAAAACAACCATAATTTTTAAAAATTCATTCTTCAGGTCTATCTTCTTATGTTTTGATGAGAAAAGGAGACAGAACCAGTCCGCCTCCTCTTTTTCCACTAATTATATTCTGCTGAATTCCGTCCGTTCAAATCGCTTTCTCAGCGTAAGCAAAGCTTTTTTCTCAATGCGTGAAACATAAGAGCGAGAGATCTTCAGTCTTTGTGCGACCTCTCTCTGGGTCAGGGGGCGGCTGCCGTTTAACCCGTAGCGCAGTTCAATAATAATTCTTTCTCTGGGGTCAGCACCTCCACCAAATACTTTTTCAATTGTTCCGACTTGATTTTGATATCCAAATTATCCACGATATTATCCTCAGTAGACATTACATCCATCAGGGTCAAGGTATTTCCTTCCTTGTCTGTATCAATCGGCTCGTTCATTGATACGTCCTGTGCACTTTTTTTGCCATTTCGGAAAAACATCAGGACTTCATTCGCTATCCCCTCGCTTTGGCTCTGTTTTTTCCTCTGCCAAATCGGTATAGTCAATCTCCGATTCCGTATCGCCAAACAGTACCACATGGACGTTTTCCCCGTCCCAAATAATCCTGCGAATGAACGCCCGCAAGGCCATTCGCTTCTGTTCTACGCTCATCGTATCAAAGGACTGCCCAAAGGATTTTAACAGTTCTTTTGTCCTGTCAAATTCTTCACTGGAATAGAGATGGTTTTTCGTGAGGGATTCCAGTTCGCTAATTCGATTCTTGATTTTCTCGTTTTTCTCGTGGAGTGTGTTAATCTGTTCGGTAATATAATCGAATGCCGGAGTGTTCGGCGTTTTTGCAAGGATATCCACCAAATTGGCAATCTGCTGTTCATTCTCCTGCAATTCCTTTTTGAGAGCGTTTAACTGCTGGTCGTATTCTTCCCGGTTGCCCTCCAGCTTTCTTTGCACGCTGTCTAAATTTTTGATAAAGTCGGAGCTATCCTCTGAAATCAGCTTGATTTGTTCGCATACCATTTTGTCAAGCTCGTTGCCGTTGGGATTCTTGCTGTTGCAGAGCTTACAACGACTGCGCTCTTTGGTTTCACAGAGATAGCTGTAAATCTTCTCTCCCTGTGCGTTTGTCCTCTGGCTGAGCTTGGGACGCATAAAGCTGCCACAGTTCCCACAGTACAGCAGACCGGAGAGCAACGCCACATTGCTTTTAGGCTTGCGGTAGGACTTGGAACGGTTTTGATTAAGCATATCCTGTACTTTCACCCAATCGGCTCCGGCAATCAAGCCCTTGTGTTTTCCCACAGCCACAATCCATTCGTCCATATCCCGCATTTGGTTGGATTTGCCGGATTTCTGAATGGTTTTGTTATAGGCCATAATGCCATGCTTTCCGTCAAATTCCGATTGTTCGGCGTAAATCTCCACGCCTGAGCTGTCAAAATACTCCCATGCGTTCTGGTCGGCAATCATGTAAACGGGATTTTGCAGAATGGAGCGAATGGAAAACCGGGTAAAATTCTTCCCGTTCTTTGTGGTGATGTTGTTCTGCAACAAATAAGTATCGGTCTTAGTGAGGGAATTGGTTTCTATAAATTTTGAGAAAATCAGTTTGATAATCTCCGCTTCTTCTTTAATGATGTCCAGCTTGTAGGCTTTTCGCTCTTTTCCGTCCACCGTAACGCTTCCGACAATCTGCGTACTTTTATATCCGGTGGGCGTTGTTCCGCCAAGCCAGCGTCCGGACTTAGCAAGTTCGTGCATATTGTCCCTGATACGTTCTGCTGTGGTTTCCCGTTCCAACTGCGCAAAAACGGAAACCATCATCATCATGGCTCTGCCGCTGGGGGAAGTGGTGTCAAAATCGTCCCGGATTGAAGTAAACTCCACATTGTAGTAATCAAATTCGTCTTTGAGCTTGGCGAAATCTCCCACATTACGGCTGATACGGTCTAAGCGGTAGCAGACCACAGCCTGAATCTGATTTGCCCGGATTTGCTTCATCATGGCCTGAAACTGCGGACGATTGACGTTTCCACCGGAGAATCCCTCGTCCTCAAAAATGAGAATATCCTCTTCCGTTACATTTTCATGGTGGAGCTTGATATGTTGACGCAAAGCTCAATTTGGTTTTCAATACTTTCGCCCTTGCCGGTAAACTTTGATTTCTCGAATAGATGGCGTATTTTCGGTTATCCTGTCCTTTCATTGATTTAACCCTCCATATTAAGTTATGTGACATTTTAATTCATCACATAACGGCTTTTCCTTACAACCTTATTATAAACCGAATACGCCAAAAAAGCAAAACATTTTCTCGATAAAAAGACCGTCTACGTTTTTCGCAGACGGTTTCACATTATCCTACGTTATTTTTCCTTGTAAGTCGATTTTGATGATTTTACATCTTCTTTCGCATTGATTCTGATAAAGGCTTTGCCCTGTTCTAAATATAGCTCCTGCTGTTCTGTACTCAATGACCGAAAGATACGCAATAGTTCATTTTCTAAATGGGATTGAGTGTTTCCGATTTTGAGACTTAACAGGTAATCAGCAGACACATTAAAATAGTTTGCAAACAGCTTCAATGTCTCAAAATCCGGCTCACTCGTTCCCTGCACATATCCGCCAAGGGTAGACACAGGGATTTCTAAGTCCTGTGCCAGCTGTTTTTGTGTAAGTCCCCGTTCATCTATTAAAGTGCGTAATGTATCACAAAAAGGCATAAATATCAACTCCCCTTTCATTTTAAAGGAGAAACGAGTTTTCCACTCTTAAAAACGAGATAATCATTGACAAAACGGATTTTTAGGATTAAAATAAAGAAAAGTATTGCAAGGAGGAAAAATTGTGAAATTCAAAAATATATGTGCTGTTGCACTTTCTCTATCTTTAACGGCTGGAATTGCTGTTCCTGTTTTTGCACAGGAAACCGATTCAAACGTTACAGTGTCTTATGCTATGCCTGCTTCGGTCAAAATTGGAGAGTGGATTCCAGATATTCCGGACGAAAACAAAAGCATCACTTTGGAAAATTTAACTCCCAGCACTGATGTCTTTTTGTCTTTAGGAGACTGGAAAACAGGCGTTGGCAGTTTTGACCAACATGGGGGTTGGAGCGGTCCAGAGACAACCGATGAAAACGGTAAACTGGTTACGTCAGACACATTCCATACAACGGAGTCTTTTTATAAGCCTGGAACAATTCGTTTCCAAGCACAGTATTGTTATAGTAATGACGTTTTGCCGACTGATGGCGACTATACCAAAATAGGCGATCCTTTTACCGTTACAGTTGAAGAACCTGTTATTCAGACAAATGCGCCCTCGTCCGTTCAATCTGGCGATACTCTAAATCTCACCACGGAGCTAACTAATACCGCCCTTGTGAATCAAGACACTGCTTACTATCTGAACGAAAACAACTATTCCGGCGGTATGCTGGTTGAAGATGAAACCCATAAAACCCACGAAGCCGCTTACCAGCCTTTCGTTGAAATTTTAGAGGGTAAGGATATTGTCAGCCAATCGAATCAAGATTATTCCAATACATTAAAATCCAGCGAAACGCTTACCTTTACTGGCTCCGGTACTGTGAAACTGAAAGTGACATACAAACAGTTCAATACCTGCAAAGACTGCATACAAAGCGACAGTAAGCTTTACAGCCCTGAAAAAATCATTACGATTCAGGTAACGGAAAAGGCAACTAATATTACAGATTCCGTTTCAGGCATTGTGATTTCCGGGAACAATCTTCCCAATGATGTTACATTAGCGGTTAAGTCAAATAACAAACAGGCTGTTAAAAATACGGAAACAGCTTTAGCTAATATAAGCTATAATGAGTTTGTTGCCTTTGATATTACATTGGTTGATGGTAATGGCGATACCGTTCAGCCAAACGGAAAAGTGAAAGTATCCGTTCCTTTGCCGGAAAAATACAAAGGGTTCAATAGCCTTGGCATTTATTATATAGACAGCAAGGCGAAAGCGGAAAAACTGGAATCAAAAATTGAAAATGATTGTATCATTTTTGAAACCGACCATTTCAGTACCTACGCTTTAGTAGCGGAAAAACAAGAAGCTACAAATACACCTTCCCAACCGGAACAGCAAAAGCCAACCACAGATAATCCAAAGACTGGAGATAATAGTTCTCTCATGATGTCTGTTTTGGTATTCGTAGTTTCCGGTACAACTTTGATACTTCTTTTCATTCGCAAGAAGAAACATGCTTAAATGATTACAAGGTAGGGCAACATCATTGCTCTACCTTGTTTTTCTTCGCTCTTTATGCGTCTATACGACTAACAGGGAGCTTTTTCTTTTTGGCGAAAGGTTTGCCGCCAAAAGCTGTTTAAACCCTCTATGACTGTCACAGCGGATAAAATCGTTAAAATAGCATTCAAACGGCTATTGCCTTTTCCGTTTAAAGGAATAAATTATAAGCAATCTTGTTTATCCTGAATTAGTGATGGGGCTATGTTCCAAATTTAATATAAAGGGTGATAACAAGATGATAAAGGTAGTAGAAAAAGAGGATTCGAGAATGGGGCAGTACATAGACCAATTTAATGACGTGCTCTCAACCTTAGATATGATGATTCAAAATTCATCAGACTTAGACTTGATTAACGCCATGGTACGAGCAAGGGAATTTATGGCACAGACGGTACGGCGTTTGGAGCAATCGGAAATTTCCATGCCATTCGTGTAAAGATGATTAAAATCAGTCAATAAGCTGCTCCTATGACAAAGACGCTCTGAAGCAAAATCAGGGCGTCTTTTTTGTTTGCCCTCTATGCAGTCTAAAAGGCTCATAGAGGGCTTTTCGTTTTTCGGGCAAAGCTGTTCGGGAAAAGGAATTAAAACCAAACAGGAGAGTTTATACACTTGCTATGATTGTTTATCGGTTTCTTTTCGGAAAAAATCAATCCCTTGCCAATTACTGCTTTCGTATAAAACATCAGAAAAAGCAAAATCCGAGTTGTCAATATCTTCTCCAAAACCAATATTGTACTTGTTTTCTTCGTGATACGTCTCATAGCGTTTGAACATATCAAGTCCATTTTGGAAAGGCCATTTTTGTAATTTATCCCAAATCCAATCTTCTCCCATTAAAACATTCCAAAGCTCGTCCAAATCGTAAAGGTACACATATCCCCTATAGTAGTTGTTAAAACCTTTACGATAGCCCTTTTTCTGCTGATAAGCAAATGCGGTACATTTATTTTTTACCATATTTCTAATTTTCGTTATTGCTCCACGCTTCATGTAGCCTACGAAGAACTTTACCATAAATTCAATTTGGTTGCCTGTTACATAAACCGCTTTGTTTTCTATAATTGTCTCCTTACAAACCTTCAAAAGCTCTTCAATATTTGTTAAATCGAGTTTTTCAAAGCTCATTGCTTCTAATACAGAAATCATACGCCCTTGCAAGTTCGCTGGATCTATCCAGCCGGTAAAATATGGCTTTATTGTCTCGTTTCCCGATTCTGTAATGTTGATACACAATTTGTATTTTCCATTGTACTCCAGCACTAACAAAGTTGGTTTTTTGACTGTCTGAAAAATCGACAAGGGCAAGAAGTAAAAGTATTGATATTCATTTACAGATACTTCCACCACGTCAAAGACAGTGGTAGTACCGATTCGGTATTTTAACACGGCTTCATTAACAGAATTGAAAAGCACCTCATTTTGTTGGTCTGAGAAAGCAGGTATAAAAGTTCTTTTTTGTCAATCGGTTTTTCTACTGCGTATTCTTTAGGCATTGATAAATGGTCATAGAGTGTCATATGGATTCTCCTTTTAATTATGAACAAAATGTAAACATTTGCGAATTTTAAAAATTTTCTGATGTTTTTGAGAGTTTGAAAGTCCCTGTATAAACTTGACAGGGCAATAAACAGAACAGTTCAGATAAGCAGCGTACGGGCTATATCTAACATTGTGTTGAAACCTGCAAGCTCTGTTTCTTTCATTTTAGAAAGCAACATCAGCTAAAAACATCATTGAAAAGGGGTGTCTATGATTGATACTAATAGCATTGTAGCTACAAAGCAACTAAACCTATATAGGTAAATTCTACCTAAGAAAAGCTGATAATGCAAGTATCTGAATGATTTGTAGAGCAGGGACACGCTTCCCCCTTTACTTTATTTCATTAAGGTACATCTTAAATTTTAAGAGGTGAATTTAATTATGTCAAAAGTAAATTTTAAAGATTGTTCGTGGATTCGTATTGAAGCAGATGGGAAAGTAAAGATTTTAAGACAAGAGCTTTATACTTATCTAAAAGAAAATCTCCATTTGAAAATATCAGGTAACGGAAATATGTACTTGTACGATTCAGGGTGCTACCGTTTGATTTCCAACAACGAGTTAAAAGCTCTGATAAAAGAGTATTTGCCTGTGCAATTTCGTAACAACAAAGACTGGGAAGCTGTCTGGCGGGAATTTACTACTGATTTTCCAGACATCAAAGAAGAGGATTTTAACTGTGATGAAAAGCATATTGTTTTCGAGAACGGTGTCTTAGATATCAGCCAACGAGAAACAAATACTCTTGAAAATCACTCTCCAAAATACCTTTATACCCGTAAAATCCCATGCAACTATACTCCCGGACTGACGTTAGACGACGCTCCAGTTTTTAAAACTTATTTAGACACCCTTTGCGGAGATGACGAACAGGCAAAAATATTCCTTCTTGAATTTATTGGTGCTATCATTTCCAACGTAAAAGGCTGGCGTTTCAAAAAATTATTGTTGCTGGTTGGCGAGGGTAATACAGGGAAAACGCAGTTAAGAGAATTTGTTGTTAATCTATTGGGCAAATGCAACTGTATTTCTATGGATATGGCAAAGTTAAACGAAAGGTTTGCGTCTGCTTTGCTATGGCGTAAGAGATTAGCTGGAAGCGGCGATATGGGTTTTGTCACAATAGATGAAGTCAACACGCTGAAAAACTTAACAGGAGGCGATAACCTGTTTGCCGAATTCAAAGGGAAAGATGGATTTTCGTTTGTATATGACGGGCTTTTGTGGTTTAACACAAACAAGCTTCCGTACTTCCGTAGAGATAGAGGGAAACATGTCTACGAACGTTTTATGATTGTTCGGTGTCCCAATATTATACCTAAGGAAAAACGAGATCCTCAACTATTAGATAAGCTGCTGAATGAAAAGGAAGCGATTGTCAGTGTCGCAATAGAATACCTGAAACAGGCGATTGAAAGGGGCTATCAGTTTACAGAAAGCGAATTTATGACCTGTGAAAGAGATGACTATGAAATTGAGAACAATTCACTGCTCTGCTTCGTCAGCGAATGTTGTCAAATCGGAAATGGATATACACGCCGTTCCGAATTCAATAAAATCTACGTACAATGGTGCAGAATCAATGCAGTACAGCCGGAGCGTTCCAGAGAGATTGGAAATCTTCTTTGGAAAACGTACCAGCTGGAAGCCAGCAAGAGGAATGGTCTGTACGTCTATCCTCTGGCGATTAAAGATGAAGAACTGGAAGAACTTGAAGAAGTCCTCAGGCAAACAGGGCAAAACTATCGCTTTTCCCGTAGTGCAAAATACTAAAATCAATCTAAGAAATGATAGGGTTTGCCCTAAAAGGTATTCCAGAACATCAGATAAAAATATGCTGTTCTGGAATGCCAGAATCTAAGGAAGAGCATATAACACAAGGAGGTTTTATATGTAATTCCAGCCGAAACCACAATCAGTGCAGACAACGAAACTGTGTAATGAATTAAAGGTATGTTGGACAATGCTTCACGCATATCCTGTTAGAAGGGAGGGGCTTGGTAAAGCGTGGAGGTAATCATGCACTACCCTAAGACGGAACAGGGCTGGTGCGAGCTTCAAAAAAGAATAGCTTCTGTTCATGCTGAGGCGGTGGAGCAGTATCTCAACAAACTGCCATGTCCCAAGGAGCAGAAGTTGGCGTTACTGAAAGCCGTTCAGGACGATTTAAAGAACGGCAAGTAGGTACATAAAATGAGACGGTCAGGCTGGTTAGGCTTGACCGTCTTTGCTTATGAAAGATACTCTTTAACTATATTAACAAATTCAGCAATATCAGAAAAATAATTTGGATAAGCAGCTTTAAGGGATTGAAGTGAAGAAACACGTACAAGTACAGCATCAATTTGAGATTCTGATTTTGTCTGTTCAATCTGGCTATATACTTTGTTAGCTTTTTCCATTTCACTGGGTTTAAAATGAATAATACGCAACCTTCTAGTATTATAATTTAAAATGAGAATATAGTAGCCCTGTTGATTAGACTTTTTATCACTTTCATGGTCTATAGCAACTTTAATAGCTTGAAGCGTATCTAAAAAATGACGACGACTATTAATTTCTTCAACTTCAGAAACCAACTCATTTAAGTCGTGTAAGGTATTGGGAACAACAGTCGTATTTTCTCTAATGGCAAATATAGAAGAAATTACTGCAAAAAATCGTTTTACATCTGTATCGCCATCACCAGCTTTTAACGCCTGCTTGGTAAAAAGGCCCATCGTCTCAACCGCAGTTGCCCATAAATGTTGCAATTTTGTTCGAAACTGCAATTCAATTAGCATATTTCTGTTATATGTTAATTTTTTATCACTTTGGAATTGATAAACAATATGGAGACTTCTATATCCAGATTTTTTTGGATTTTGTATGTAATCATAAGTTTGAATATACTTATGTCTTATCCGAGATTTTTTATATTTATTTGCATAATCATATACTTCTTCTAAAGTCGGAACAATAAAACGACAACCTCCTAAATCTTGCATCGTCCATAAGCTCATGTTCGGCTCTCGCTTCAATTTGTTTACAATAGAATCCAAACGTTTCAATCTTTCGGCAACAATTATATTGGTATTCTTTTCTGCTAATCTTCTTAAATGTATATAAATTACATGTAAAGGATATGAGTGTGCTGCACGCCAGTTATCTATTATTTGGGTTGCTTCAGCGATTTGTTCTGTTGAAGAATCCGAATTTCTTATGATTTTACCAGCTTTAATTATTTGTGAACGTGAATATTCAACTTCTTTCCAACGCGGCTGATTGTTTTCTACCATAGACATCTCTCCTTTTAAGTTTATTATACACTATTTTTTCTCTAAAACAAAACTTTTGTCCATGTCCCCTTTGTCACCCTCACTTTTCCACTTTCCCATCGTTTCACTGCTCCAGCACTCACGCCGTACAGCTTTCCAAATTGGTACTGCGTCAAGCCCATACTCTTGCGAATCTTCCGTATCTGCCAGCCTTGTCCGTCATAGAGAAATCGGTTGTACTCGTCCAGCAGGTCGGTAATATCAACTTCCAGCAATTCCGCAATGCGCCCGAGCTTGTCTATCGGGTAGTAGTCATGTTCCGGGTTTTCATAATGAATATAGGTGCTTTCGTTAATCCCTGCATAGTCAGCGACTTCCCGCTGGAGCAGGGATTTTTTATATCGGTAATACCGCAGCTTATCCGCCGTTGTTGTGAGCATTGCCGGATTGGGATACTGGATATTGAACTTTTCGGCGTCGGTGAGCTTCTTTGGACGTAAAAACTGAAAGCTGTGGATTGCAAGAGGACTGTAAATCGTCCGTCCGTTTCGCTGTTTGCTGAACACATACAGATTATCGCTGATTTTTAAGAACAACCGCCATTTTGGAGCGTTCCGGGAAAAGGGAGCTTCTTTTTCCTGTTCCGAACCCAAAAGAGCCGTTATGAGGGGATTGGCTTTTCAATGCACCTGGCCGCATAGCTGGATAGACGGATTCCCTTGCTGCTGTCAAAGGTGTTAACCGCTTTAATCAATCCAATGGTACCGATGGAGACCAAGTCATCCTGATCGCTTTGGCTGGAATAATATTTTTTAGACGGTTGAAGCTGAAGGAGGAATTTTTACGATCAATAATGGCCTCATAGGGCTCACCTAATTTTAAATGGATATCCAAATGCATTACCTCTCGGGTAGAGTCCTTTTTGACCACAATATGATCCAGGATAGTGGTCACCAAAGCGGAATTGATTCCATTCTGAAAGGTGATTTCCTCTTCCAGAGCAGTTTTGATTTTACTTAATTGATCTACAGAGATTTTACTTTTATCCTTTTCCAATTCAAGACTTCTTTTTTGTCTCTCCAGTTCTTGGAGCTGCTGGTTGAACCTTTCATTGCGCTGCTTAAATTCCGTTGTAGAAAGCGCCCTCTCTATGCTCATTTCCAGTAAACGGTCCTTTTTCCAAATGATAGCGGAAATTTCCTCTGCAATTCGTCTGATATCCTGCTGATAATCGAGTTCGTTAGGAACGGAACGAATGATTTTGACCACTGCCTCCACAATGGCTTGCTTATCCTGAGCCAGCTGGTCAAATATTCGTGCCATGATCTGATCCAATTCTTCGGTCAACAGCTGCGGAGCAGAGCAGCCTGCTCGCCCACGATTCCGGTACACCCGGCATTGCCAGGCTTCTTTTTCTCCTTTCATGCTTTTCCGTACTTGCCTATGAAAGCTGGTGCCATGTTCCTCACATATGATTTTTCCGCTATACGGATATCGATTATGAAACTCGGCAGCATTCTGGTGAGACAGCATTTGCTGGCGGCGCCGCTTGTAGAGAGCGTTGGCCCGGTCCCACAATTCTTCCGATACAATCGCAGGGATGGAGGGATCAGGATACATAATCCATTCGTCTTCCTCCAGGAAAATTTTTCTTTTGCTGCGGTAATCCACAGTCTGAGATTTGTTGGCACAGTACCATCCTTTATATTTTGGGTTTTCCAGGATATGCCGGATCGTTAGTACGTTGAAGGCGTTTCCGCGCCGGCTGGTAATCCCTCATCATATAACTTTTGAGAAATCCTCCGGATACCCATTTTCTGATTGGCATAGAGGTCGAAAATTCGTCGGACAGCCTTTGCCTCTGACTCATTTATTGTAAGGATGCAGTCTTTTTTGTCATATCCCCATAATTTATCGTTACCCAATACATGACCGTTTTTGATAGCCTGCCGGAAGCCGAATTTTAACCTCTCGGATAATTTCCGCACTTCGTCCTGTGCAACCCCGGCCATAACTACCAGCCGGAATTCGCTGTCCGGATCCAGAGTATTAATATTGTCATTTTGAAAAAGCACTCCGACATTATGCTCCAGCAATTCCTGCGTATACTGGATACTATCCAAAGTAGAACGGGAAAAGCGGGATATCTCCTTTGTAATGATAAAATCAAAGCGTCCTGCTTTGGCATCTTCTATCATTTGAAGGAAGCTATCCCGCTTTTTTGTACTCGTCCCACTGATTCCCTCGTCGATGTATCCTGGAATATAGGTCCAGCTTACTTTCGACTGAATCAAGTCAGTGTAATATTGTATCTGATTCTCCAGACTGTTCAGCTGTTCGTCCTTATCTGTGGAAACCCTTGCATAAAAAGTTACGCGTAACGGCATATCGAAGATTGACTTTCCGTTTCTCATTTCATTGCGTATCTTGAGTACATTCATGTGCTCTTGCCTCCTTTGTTAAGCACACAGGATACCGTAACAGCTCTGAAAAATCCATTACAGAATACACTAAATTTATCGCTTCAGATAGGTAGTTCTTGATATAAGTCCCTGGGAAAAAATAAGCTTTAGCAGAACATTGACTAATTCTCGCTGCGCGCTCTCCAAAACCTTTCACCTCCATTAATGGATATGCAAATGAATATGAAAAGATGTTAGCCGGCCGATGCGAATCATACCCGCTATCTTATCATATATGGAAGCTTGGTGTATGCTTTACAGCTTATTGAAAGGCATCCGCCCTTTTATGCCCTCATACATTCCTACCCGCAGACCCGCTGTGACATAAAAGGTGCTGGATGGTGCCAAACAATGGTCAATTATTTTTTCAAAAAATTATGCATCATGTGCTTTCTCTTTTGAGCACCCCTGTTCAGGCAGGGTTTTTAGTGTTTGATCCGTTAAGCGTTTCACCGAATAGCGCAAAACAAAAACCGCCCTTCTGCTGTGATGCAGAAAGGCGGTTTTTGCGCGCCGCTTCTTTCTATAAAGCGTACTTTTCATATTGCTGTAAATCAGTCGCTGCCAATAAAAGCTGATAATTCCTTAAAAGCCGGCAGTGTTCCGGAAGCGCCTACTTTTCCAACACATAGGCTCCGGCACCGTTTCCCAGCCTTACACAATCCGAGAGCTCCTTTTCTCTGCTAATTCCAGCTAAAAAGCCGGACACAAAGGCATCTCCCGCGCCGGTAGTATCAATCACCGGCCCTCATAGGCGGAAAATCTTTTCTGCTTTCTGCCGTCAGAAAGCAAGGCCCCCTGTTTGCCCAATTTAATCACCGCCACCGGCACACCATGCCGATGAAAGTAAGCCGCTGCAGCCTCCGGCGTCTTTTCTCCAGAAAGCTCCATGGCTTCGTAAGAGCTGGGAAGGAAATAATCCAACAGCGCCAAAGCGGGCAGAAGCTGAGAAGCTTTCTCCTGCAAGGCCTCTCCCGTAATATCCATAGCGGTCAGCCGGCCCAAATCTTTAGCCCTTTTTAGTAAACGCGTCAGGCTTTCTCCCTCCAATTCGGGAAGCCCGCAGCGCTGCCAATATAGATCATATCATAAGCTTTTAATAATTCATCGCTGATTTCCTCCTCGCGAAGCTGCTGGCTTGCCCCTTTCTGCACCACAAAATTTCGTTCCCCATCGGGATGGATCAGCACGGCTGTAACGGAAGTTGGGCGGTCTGTTTTTTGAATCCACTGCGCAGGAACACCCAACTTCTCTGCATAAGCCAAAGCAAAATCCCCGAAAGCATCCCGGCCTACAGCGCTGTACAGTGCTGTTTCGACTCCCAGCGCCGCCAAGTTTGACGCCACATTAAACGCGTCGCCGCCTACCTGCATACGGATCATCTCCGCTTGGGACGTATCCTCTCGGAGCACCTGCTCCGTCACTGGTTTTACCATTAAGTCACAAACCATCAATCCGACACACAGAATCTTAATACAAACCACTTCCTTCTCAGCCGTTTTGCGTCCCGTAAAACATTTCTAGACATTGGCAAGCAATTTTCTTATGTTTTTGGGCCGACTCTTATTGATGCTTTTGCATTTTAATGACTCCGCCTTTTTAGCCCGCTTTGCCTGTTTGCGGCGGACGTAAGCCGGCATTTAAAACTATGCTTTTCGTTCTCAGACTCTTTAGCCCTTATTTACTTTCACCTTACTGGGCCAAAGGCTACCTCTCCCGAGGCCGGAAAGTTACATATCGCATATTTCCGTCTGTTTTTTCAGGGTAATCCAGACGCAGATGTGCACCCCGGGTTTCTCTGCGCTCCCGCATAGCGGTCAGCATTAAAAGCGCGGAGCAGACCGCATTGTATGTGGAAAACGCGGAGGCCGCCTGAGGCGTATCCAAAAACGCCATAGGAGCGTACGCTTCCCGAAGCCGTTCCAGACTACGGATACCCTCGTTAAGCTTTTCTTCCGTTCTTTCCAGGAACGCTGCTTTTTGGACGATTTTTTGAACGGCCTCCATAGCCTTTTCGGGAGGCATTTTTCCCTGTCTCTCCTTAGAATAGCAGGCCTGCTCGATCATCGCAAGGCTTTCCTCACTGGTCACGTCGTCGGTATTTCCCCTTGCTTTCGCGTAATCTGCCGCCGCGTTGGCGGAAAGCTTTCCAAATACCTGGGCCGCCATGATAGCGTTTCCTCCCATACGGTTGGCGCCGTGGCAGCCACCCATGGATTCTCCGGCTGCGTACAGGCCGGGGATATCCGTAGTAATATCGTTTCCCGCCAAAATCCCGCCGTTGAAGGCATGGGCGTGGGGATAAATCGTCATCGGCGTATCAAAGGATAGTGGGAGCCGGTGAGAAATTTTTTCCAGGAGGTAAACTCAGGCGCCTCCAGCTTTTTCAGGTCGCTGACGATCACGGCCCCGCCTTCCGCGGCTACCGCAATATCGAAATATTTGGAAACATCTTCAGAGGAAAACGGGCCGTGGGAGCTGCGAAGCTTCATACATTCCTCCGCAGTGCAGCCCCTGGGAAGATATTTTTCCAAAAATCGCTCCCCTGAGCGGTTGGTAAAGCTTTTCGCGGCGGCAAACGCCCCTTGAAAGTAGTTCAGTCCTCCTGCCGGCTCCAGCGTGGCGTTGATGAACTGGACAAATTCCAAATTTACGATTCTCGCGCCATGCGGGCCGCCATAGCGTAAGCGCTTCCGTTTAAGGGCCCTACCGCATAGGAATACTGATATAGGTTTTCCCCGCCGCCGCAGGCCAGAACAGTAGCTGAAGCCAAGAGGACTGTGATCTCTCCGTCCTTTTGAAAGCCGATCACGCCCCGGCAGGCGCCTTCCTTCATCACCAGAGTAAAAGCGGTAATCCCGGATACCACCTTGAGTTTGGGCCGAGCCTCAATCTGCTCCTGATAAGCGTCTACCGCCTGGTTTAAATCATTCAGCACTCCGCCTCTCGCTGTCTTGCCAAAGCAGCTCACCATACCGATATCCTTACTGTTTGTAAACTCCAGGCCGTAGCCTTCAGTTCCTCGAAGCCCTGTCGGGATTCCTCTGCCATCCGGCGCGCCAGCACCGGGATTCAGACAGCCGTGGGAGGCATGGATAATATCCTGATAAAGCGCCTCTACGTCTGCCTCATCTCGGGCGCAGGTGAGCCCCATTCCGGGGAATTGGCATAAAATGTGGATCCGCTGTAGGGATAATCCACCGCCAGGATAACCTGGACGCCCCGGTCCGCCGCGGTCAGCGCCGCTTTTAAGCCGCTGCCCGCCGCCCACAACCAAAACATCCGTATACTAGCTTGATCATCAGAAACTCCTCCTATCTGCTGGGTCTTTCGGCCGGTTGTCCGGACCGGTTTTCTTTATTCTTTCATGTAAGAGCCGTCATGCCACACAGAGCGCCAGCCGTTTATTTCTCTATTGCTTAGCCGTCTTGTGAAATCCGGCTTTCCAGGCTGACATGCCGGAGACAAAAAGCCGCCGGTTCCTCCTTCAAACGGCTAATGGTTCCTATAGTCCTACGCTCAATAGAAGGCGCCTGTGCCCCTTCCTATTGCTTCAGAGATCTGTTTCTCACAAAATCCAAGCGCTATAAAGGGCAGGGGCCTTACCCTTTCAGGAAAAGCCCCTGTCAGCAGCTTTTTCACAGGCATGGCAGTTGCCAATGTGGTAAAACCAGTCACTGCCTCTCAAAAATGCAGATCAATCCAATCCTGAATTTTTTTGCAGACCAGTTCCGGCGTATTCAGATCCGGGTCCGTACTCCAGCGGATTTCACTTCCGAAATAGCCCTGATACTCCTGCTCGTCGAATACCTGTAGGTCGCGTCCAGGCTCAGGGTGCCTTCTCCCGGGACACGGTTGGCCCATGAGCCCGTTTCGAGAAGCGCCCCGTCTCTATAATGGACGGAACGGATCTTGTCTTTGCCACAGGCGTCATAGGCATCCTGCGCCGTCTCGCCGGTTTGGGCCAGGCACATTAGATCCACCACAACTCCCAGGTTATCTTTCCCGCAGGCGTCCAGGAACCGCTTCATCCTTCTATGATCCGTGGTCACCGTATAATTCCGGGTGGTCGCCTCCATCACAATGGTGATTCCTTCCATTTCCGCGATATCAGCGAGCCTGCTCATGGAATCTGCCGCCAGCTTCCACGCTTCCTCCGGATCTTCATCCTTTCGGGCGCTTCCTGGACACATTACCACTGTGGCTGCCCCGATCACTCCCGCCGTATGAATCACATTTTCAAAGTATCGGAAGGAACGAAGGCGGGTGACAGGATCCTTGGAAGCCAGATTGTTGGGATAGGTGCAGCATTCTGGATTGATCTCCACGATACTAAGGCCGTGACGATCCAGCTTCCGCTTGAATCCCGCCATATCCCCGTAGGTCAAATCGTAAAAGCACAAATGCGGCTCCGCGCCGTAGAATTCCAGTTTTTTGGCGCCAATGCGTTCCAGAGAAGCAAGGTATAATCCAAGGTATAATCGGTATAGAGAAAGTTGGAATGAAGAAACTGCCCTCTTTTCAGGTTCTTAAATTTTATCGCCTGATCGTTCCGCATAAAATCCCTCCCGTTCTTTCCTATGGCATCGGTTCGATTTCCTTCTAGTTTTTCGCGCCCGGCTTTGCCGCACAGCCTCTATACACATTTTCCGGCTTTTTCGCAGGCCGGAGGCCTTCATTCTTTATGCATTACGCGGCCTCAGTCAGTTCTGCTCCGGTTTTCAAGGCCGGGCAGGTTCATTTTCCTCTATTCCTTATGGGTTACCTCTATGATCCCGTTGGTCGCATCAACCTTGACCCAATCCCCGGTTTGATGATGGAGAACACATCCTCCTCCGGCTCGGCAACCATAGGAAATTTGCAGGCGACGCAGCTCAGCACCGCCAAGGCATCCAGATCGGAATTGATAAAGGCTCTGGGAGCCACGCCGTTAATTTTGCTCCATTTCAGCATACCGCTGGTTCCGGAAGAACCTTTCGTGGACTGAAACACCAGAATCTTATCCTTAAAGGAGCAATTTTCCAGCTCATGGCCTCTTTCCGTAAAAATTCCCTTCATAACGTCGGCGCGCCCAGAAGGAAATCCTGCTCTTGCTCACCAGCGCCTCGCCCTCCGCGACGCCCGGAGAGATGCATCTCGCTTTAATAATTGTCTTTTTCATTTCGCAGACCACCTACCCTCTATTGCAGCTTTCACACAATTCTCCGTAGTCTCCAGAGCGGCCCGGCTGTTAATGGTTCCTCTGGCGTAATGGGCTTGTTTGACAGAATCTGTCAGCATGGTACGATTGTTTAAATAGTCCATATTGCAGGAGCAGGTGTCCACATATACCTTACCGCCCGCTTTTTCGATCACATCGATATAGCCCAGCCTTCTCGCGTTTTCACGAATACCATATTGAGTATACAGTTCAAAATAGACATCCTTATGGATTTTCTTTCCCTCCAGCATTTGAGAGATTTTAGCAATTTTGTACAGCGTCGTATGAGGACAGCCCAAATAGACGAAATCAACCTTCTCGTCATGGAATTCCCGCAGGCTTTCGATGGTTTCCTCAAGCTCTTTTTTACCGAACACATAGCGTTCCTCCGGGATCACGTCGCCGACCGCGTCTTTCAGGGTCCGCGCCTCCGGGGTGACTCCCACCATATGGAACATGGTGACGCCGCCGGAGGATGCCATAGCCGAGCAAAGCTGCTGGGCCGCCTCAATGGAGATTGGATGGCCTCCGGTGATTACAGGAATCCGCAGATCCGCTTTTTTTCCGATAAAATAGCCCAGGGCGCCCCACTCAATGGGATCCTCAAGTTCTGTTTGAATGTCAATGATCAGATTCCCTTTTCTGCCCTCATCCAGCATCACGCCGAACTCCGGAGCAATCCCCAAAATCGCGGCCGCATAGGAGGATTCCGCGCCGTTTCGGGTAGATCTGGCTCCCAGCATGGAATTAATAAAGATCACGGCGTGAGATTCCGTCCAGCAGCAACGCTCGCCGGGCATTGGAACGTTGCTGATCAGGTAAGGGGTACAGCTCCAGGTCAGCACCAATCCGTTGGGCCTGGTAGCGTCGATCATTTTTTTCGCGTACGCCGGGATTTTGGAATCCAGTCCAGGCAGCTCAATATTACAGGTGCTGATATGGGTAGTGGCCTTTACCTTCGCACAATAAGAACATTGATCCAGCACTCCTGCCATAATATCATCAAGGCTTTTGTAGGTATCGGCCAGGTTGCTGCCGGGGATGTTCAAATTATTGGGCTGCACATTGGTAACCGGAACCATTCTCTCCGCTTTCATAGCGGTACCCCAATCCACCAGCAGCTCATGAGCCCCTGTTTAAATTCGCCCTCTTTACCGTTCAGGATATCCTCCTGTTCCTTCGTAAGCTTCATAAAGCATCTCCTTTTTCTGCCAACATAAAAATTTTTGTGAGCCTTCCGCCGAAGCCAGGTAAAATTTCGCCTCCTTTGCAAGGCCACTCCGGAGCCTTTTATTTTATGGGTTTTCCTACTTTCTAAAAACTTTCCTTTTCCGTCGGGAATTTTTGTTTTTGCGTTCTTCCGCATTCCAATGAGACCGTTTGCCGTCTGGAGCCTGTTCCAGGCTGAAACATTTTTAAATAGCTTTCAGGCCTACGGCTGTGTTTTCCTCCCGTTTCTCCCAGCCGCCGTGCTGCAGTCACCGCTTTTAACGTACCTGCGCTTGGCGGGACCCGAAAGGACCGCCGGCCTGAAATCCACGGCTGTTTCCGCCGGCCTGCCAAAGGAAAGCCTCCGGCCGCGCCTCCTGCGCATGCGGGCCGCTGGTTTTCGGAAGCCTTACATGGGAGGCATACACACATAGGCTTCCAAATGCTCCGAAGCCTCTAGGCCGCACAAGCCTTCCAGACACCGGGGAAGCAGAAAATAGTCTCCCTTGGAGATCCTTTTTTCATATCCGTCCTTCATATGTAACACGCCCTCCCCTTCGGTGATGACATAAACCGCCGGAGAATCCGTCAGGCTTAAAGTTCCGCCGTTGACCTCTACACGATTCACGGCAAAAACGGAGTATCTTCCTTGTTTACGATAATTTCCTGCAAAGTATGCTCTGTTCTCTCCTTTACTCTCGGAAGTTTTCTTGCCATATTGACCGGTGCATCTCCATAGAGCGTATAATCAAAGCATTTCAGGGCAATTTCCGGCTCCAGATCCATATACATCTCATAGGGAGCGCTTCTTCTGTCGCCGCACCAGTATTCCGGGCATACCGAGAGATCGGAAGGTTCCTGGATTTCTAAAATCAGGCATCCGTAGCCAATAGCATGAATGGTTCTGCCGGGAATCAAATAGGCGTCGCCCTTTTTCACAGGAATCTCATTCACGCATTCGGTCATACACTCCTTTTCCGTCAGGCTCCGCTCCACCAGCTTGGTAAATTCTTCCTGATTCATCTTTTTATTAAAGCCCAAAAACAGCTTCGCGTTTTCCCGGGTTGCAACAACGATCCACATTTCCGCCTTTCCGTACTCGCTGTGGAAATACCTTTTGGCAAACTCCCGGTCAGGATGGCACTGCATCGGCAGCCGGATCCCACTGTCCAGCAGCTTTACCAGCACGTCCCATTTGGGGCAGTCTCCGAGAATTTCCCGAGGATACTTTTCTAAAGCTTCATCCAGATAAAGCTCCGTTCCCTTGATTTTAGAAATGCCCTCCTTCTCGTTCGTGCTGTCCAGGTTCATCGCCCGCACTGACGAAGCCACCCATTCCTCCGGATAGTTGCCATCCTTCGCCTCGTCACCGAAGAAATCGTGGAACAGCAGCCCGCCCTTATAAATGCGGAAAACACGATTTCGCTCAAAAAATATCGGCCGTTCAAATAGCTTCTCCAACTAAGATGCACCTCCAAAATATAATTAAAAAAGATCAGTCCAATTTATAATTAGACCGTTTATTTTGAAATTAGTATAGCAGATTGTACCATTAATTTCAAGCAGTCTGATAATTTTTCTTAAAATTTATTCACCGCCTCAACTCAGCTTGTCCTTCAGCCTTTTAAAAGCAGACCTTTTTGCCTGCGAATACTGTCCCATAAGCTTGGACTTCTGAGCTTTTACCATATTGTCGGCCTGCCGTCTGACGCCGGATGCGCAGCGGCGTCATCAGCAGCCAAATTGTGACGGATCATTGCTTTTCAGCCGGGTGACCGATTTCCAGAAATCCCGGAAGCGCGTTTTTCCTACACTTTCTCAGATGCCTGCCGAGTTTCAAGATTAATCTTTCCAAAACAAAAGCGCTGGAAGAGATTTCTCTCTTCCAGCGCTTTTGTTGAACAATTAGGCTTTGAATTGAGCCAATTGGATCGAAATGAGCACCATGAAAATTTATGATAGCCGTCAGCTTTTCAGCAGCTGTCCCGTATAATCAGCTCCGGTTGGAAAATTACTGTATGGTTTTCCTTATACTCTACGCCGTTGACCATATCCAATAAAATCTCGGAGGCTTTTTACCGATCTCATAGGAAGGAAAGCGAACCGTCGTCAGCCTGACCGGCAGCTCCGCAGAAATGTGAGTGTTGTCGTAGCCTACCACTCCAATATCCTTTCCAGGCATTAGGCCGGCTTCCTCCAGCGCCTGATATACTCCAACTGCAAGCATATCGTTGAAGCAAACCACCGAATCCGGCGGCTCCGGCAAGGCCAGCAGCTGCTTCATCATTTCATAGCCCCGCTTTTTATGGCTTTTCCCAGCGGTTTCCGAAAAGATAACATATTCCTCCCCGCAGCGGGATATTGTTTTCACACAAGGCGCTTTGGTAACCGATATATCGCTGTTCCGAGGTGGAATAATAGGGCACGGAGATATTACGCCGGTTTTTTCCACCCTTTGCTCAGCAAATATTTAGTCACCAAATTGGAGCCGTAAAAGTCATTCCCCACTACCTTTGGAGCGTTTTAAGCCTTCGACCCGCCGGTTGCAGAAAACATATTTGATTCCATGATCCTTCAGCTCCCGGTAGCCGTCCAGCAGAACGTTATTTACCGTAGGTACGATAATAATCCCGGAAACATTGGAATTCATCAGCTTCTGCATATACCTGTATTCCTTTTGACTGTCGTTGTCGGTATTACAGATAATAAGATTAATCATGGAGGCACAACAAACATCCTCCACCGCCCGGACCAGCTCAGGATAGGAATCTTTAGCGATATTGGGCAGGATCAGTCCCCAATTATCGATGGATTGGTTTGGCTCCAGGGGCTGGTCTTGCCTTTTACCACATAGGTTCCGCTGCCGATTTTTGAAGTTAAATAGCCCTTGCCGATTAACTCCGAAATAGCCCTGTCCACTGTAGTGCGGGTAACGTGAAACCGTTCCACCAGCTCTGTTCTGGGCGGAATCCTGGTCTGGTCGGGAAGCCCCTGAATGTAGTCAAACAGTTCTTTTTTCACTTGTAAATAGCGGTACTGCTTCTTTTCATTCTTTGTCTCTCCATTATCAATTATTTGGAGCGAAACCTTATCATCGGCCAACGGGAATCGGTCAAATTTAAAAAGGAAAAATTAAATCGGACCGATTTTTTATATTGAAATCATTATACGCCGAAACCAACCGCAATGTCAAGCTATAGAAATCCAACCCATTGGCTCAAAAAGTTAAATTTTCTAAAAAAGCTGAATATTTCTAGAATTTAAGCGCTTTTTCAAGAATTTTATTTTGGAATTTTTAAGAAAGCGGAGAGAAAAATATTTTATTGTACGGTGTGTTTAAACGAGAATTTACCGCAAAATTAGACTGGTTTTTATTTCTATAAATCCAGGTTTATATAAAAATAGTCCGACTATTTTTATAAAATAGGTTGACTTTTCAAAAAGTGGTATGTATAATTAAAACAAAATAATAAATCGGAGGCTGTGAAACCTATGCAAGAAGTTCGATTCGGTATCATTGGCGTAGGAATCCAAGGCAGCAAATACCTTGGTTTTTTCGTGAATCATGAGCTGAAAAACGGAAGATTGGTTGCAATCTGCGACCGGGACCCCAAGGTTCTTTCCAAATTTCAAAAGCAGTACGGCGGGCTGTTCCGCTATTACAGCGACAGCGACAGTCTGCTGGCCGATCCGGAGATCGACGCCGTGTTTGTTACCACGCCTCATTATGACCATGTTCCCATCAGTATCGCCGCCTTAAAGTCCGGAAAGCATTTGATCTGCGATAAGCCTATCGGCGTTTATACAAAAAACGTAGGCGAGCTGCTTGAGGCTGCGGAGGGCTCCGACCGGGTATTCTCCATGATGCATAACCAGCGTACCAATCCGGTGTTCCGGAAAATCCGGGATATGGTTCATAGCGGAGAGCTCGGTGCTCTGAAACGTTATGTTTGGATCTGCACCGACTGGTACCGCTCCCAGGCCTATTACAATCTGGGCGGCTGGCGAGCCACCTGGGCCGGCGAGGGCAGTGGGATGCTGATCAATCAATGTCCCCACAATATGGATCTTTTGTATTGGATTTTCGGTATGCCGGAACGGCTCTGGGCCAAATCCATCTGCGGCAAATATCATCAGATCGAGGTCGAGGATGACGTTTCCGTCTTTATGGAATACGAAAAGGGCTTTACCGGCACGCTGCTGACTTCCACCGGCGAATCCCCCGGCACCAACCGCCTAGAGGTTTCCTGCGATATGGGCCGGCTGGTTTACGAGGGCGGCGATTCCTTCATTTTTGATGAAAATGTCATTGCCGAGCCTGCGTTCAGCCGTTCGGAAGCGGAAAACCACGGCACCGGCTTCGACCGTCCCGCCTGCAATCGGCGCGTGATTCGTCCTGAGGGAGAAGAAACGGCACACAAGGGCATTATCCAAAATGTCATCAACGCCATTCTCAACGGTGAGAAACTGATCGCTCCCGGTCCGGAGGGAATCAACGCCCTGTCTCTGATTAATGCCGTGAACCTGTCCTCCTGGACGGATTCCACAATTGAATTTCCCATCGACGCAGATCTGTACTGGAAGCTGCTTCAAGAAAAGATTGAAGCGTCCCAATCAAATCCGTTTAAACGAAAAGGGGGCGTTTGACATGAAAATCGGTTATTGCGCGCCTGCCTGTTATATCAGGGAGGTGAAAGAAGCCGGATTCGATTACATAGAACTGCCGCTGTGCTCCATAGCAGCGGAAACCGATCAATCCTTTGAGAAAATCCTTGCCCAGTTAAAATCGGAAAATCTTCCTTGCCTCGCCAGCAATATGTTTCTTCCCAAAAGCGTCCGGGTCACCGGAAACGATGTAAATCTGAAAACCGCCGCAGCCTACTGCGAAACAGCCCTGTCACGGGCACAAAGGCTTGGAAACCGGGCGGTAGTCCTCGGCAGCTGCGGGGCAAGAAACGTTCCAGGCGGCTTCCCCATGGAAAAGCTGGAGGCAGTTTGAGGAGTTTGGCCGTATGGCCGGAGAGATCGCTGCCAAGCATGACGTGGTAATCGTGCTGGAGCCTATCAATGGAACGGAAACCAACCTGATGAAAACCGTGATCGAAGGGGTGGCTCTGGCCAGGAAAATCAATCACCCGTATGTAAAGGCCCTGGCTGATTATTTCCACATGCAGGTAGAAAAGGAAGGCATGAGCAGTATTCTAGCCGCCGGGGATGATCTTTATCACACGCACACAGCGGCGCTGGTAGCAGAAGCCTTCCCCTGGAATACGACCAGGAAATTCAAGCTTATTTTATCAAGGCGTTAAAACAGATCGGTTACCGCGGAGCACTTAGCATAGAAACCGCTGATTACCGGCAGCCTCTGTCCGAAATGCGGCAGTCTCTTTCACTGCTGCAAAGCTTAGCAGAGCAGGCGGAAATATAGATAGAATAGAGAAACAGTTTTTTACATCAAACAAGGAAAAGGTGGGATGCGTATGAAAAAGTTTGGCATTTTAGTCCCGGTGGTGACTCCTTGCGACAGCCAGGGGCAGGTGGACACTCAAGGCTTGATTTCCGTATGCAATGAGATGACCGGCCTCGGCTGCAAGGGTATCTTCGCTTTAGGCAGCACCGGCAGAGGCCCTTGGTTCGGCCGGGAGGACCGAATCAAATCTGCAGGGCCGCTGTCAGCGCGAAGAAAGAGGATACCACGATTTTCGCCGGCGTTATGGCGAGCGGGCTCAATGATATGCTGGAAAATGCTAAAGCCATGGCGACGCCGGCGCCGATTATCGCCGTAATGACGCTCCCGGATATTTCGATTACTCCCAGGAGGAAATCAAAAATATCTTTTTACGCTTTATCGACCAAAGCCCTCTGCCGGTATTGGTCTACGATATTCCTGATTTCACCGGTGTCAAGCTGGATGAAGGCTGATCTCCGATTTGGTCCAGCACGAAAACGTAGTAGGCATCAAGGACTCCAGCGGTGATAGAGAACGCTTTTTATCCCTGTTGGATCACTTTAAGGCCCGGGATGACCTTTATGTATTTCAGGGCAAGGAAGTTCTCTTAGGAGAAAGCTTGCTTTCCGGCGCTTCGGGCTTTGTGGTCAGCCTGATCCAAATTGATCCGCTTCCCTTTGTCAGGCTGTGGGAGTATGCTCAGGCTGGCAACCAGAAAAAGGTTTCTGAAATTCAAGCTTATATCACCCGGCTTCAGGACTGCGTCACGGAATGTATGAGCAGGCGTCCCCAGACCTCCACGCTGTTTCGGCTGCTGGGTTTGGCGTTGAAATCGCGCGGCATCTGTGAAAACACCTCTATGCCCCATGAAGCGAGCTTCCCGCTGGATTGAGGATTACGCCAAGCAATGTATGGAGATCCTGCAGGAATCCCACAAAATTTTATAAGGAGAGACGTTCCCATGGCTTTAACAACAATGAAAGAGCTTCTGGTTACCGCTCAGAAGGAAAAATACGCGGTAGGTGCCTTTGAATTCTGGTCCCTGGATTCCGCCCAGGCGATTATCCATGCGGCGGAAACAGAAAATGTGCCCGTGATTCTACAGGCCGGAAAATCGAATGCGATTTCTGTGACGGCGTCAAGTATTTAGCCAAATTGCTCAGATCGCCGCTGCCGACGCCAAGGTGCCGGTCGCTTTGCATCTGGACCACGCCACCGATTACGATTTTATCTGCGAGGCTATCAATGCTGGGTTCACTTCCGTAATGATCGACGCCTCTATGCTTCCCTTTGAGGAAAACGTAAAAATCACGCGCAAGGTGGTGGAAACCGCCTCCCGCACCGGCGTTACGGTAGAAGCGGAGCTGGGCAAGCTTTCCGGCAATGAGGGAACTGTCAATGTTTCTGAAGAGGAAGCGAACCAGACCGATCCTAAAGAAGCAGCTCGCTTCGTGGAGCAGACCGGCGTAGATGCTTTGGCTGTTGCTATCGGCACCGCTCACGGTTTCTATACCTTTACTCCTAAGATCAATATTCAAAGGCTGATCGACATTACAAAAGAGGTTTCCATTCCCCTGGTGCTCCATGGCGGCTCCGGCACGCCGGAAAAGGATGTCCAGGAGGCCGTTAAGCACGGTATCGCCAAGGTGAACATCTGCACCGAGCTGGTGGCCGCTTTTGGTAAAACCTATATCAAGACCCAGGCGCCGCAGGACTTTAAGTACACCATTCCTAACCTGTTTGGGCCTTCGAAGGAAGCCGGCTATCAGCTGGCCCTGGAAAAAATCCGTTTGTTTAAAGGTCTGTAACGCTTCTTTCTCACACCAAATCAAACATTTATCCTTTTCATAAAAAATAATAATCAATAAGGATAGGAGGAGAAACTGTATGGACAGAAGTGTTTTCGAGCTGTTCCGGCTGGATGGCAAAGTAGCCATTGTAACAGGCGCTCACGCTTGGCTGGGCTACGATATCGCATGCGCCTTCGCGGAAGCAGGAGCCGATGTGATAATCACCTCCCGGAACGTGGACTCCATTCGGGAAACCGCGGCACAGATCGGAGAAAAGTACCATGTGGATACCCTGGCTCTGCCTTTGGACCAGCGGAAATATGAAAATGTTCAGAAAATGGCCGACGCTGCTCTAGCGTGGAAAGGTCACATTGACATTCTTGTCAACAACGCGGGCGGCGGTTCCGGCAAAACCGAGGGAGACTTCTTAAAGCGGGATCCCGCCGATATTCAGAACCTGATCGATATCAATCTGACCGGCTCGGTCTTCTGTTCCAAGGCTGTGGGAGCTATGATGCCAAGGCCGGCTGCGGCAAAATCATCAATATCGCTTCCATTTCTGCTTTTCTCGCCAGAGACCGGCGTACCTACCATCTTCATAATAAAATGGAGCAGCCGGTGGATTATGCTGCCGCAAAGGGCGGCGTTGTAGGCTACACCATTGATCTGGCCGCCGTTATGTCCCAGTACGGAGTTTATGTAAACTGTATCTCTCCCGGAGCTTTCGACAAAGGCGATCAGCCGGAGGGATATTCCCAGGCCTATCGGGATAAGGTTCCTCTGGGACGGATGGGACGCTTTGGAATTGACATCAAAGGCGCAGCTTACTGCTGGCCAGCCCGGCGAGCGATTACATGACCGGCGCGAATATCGTGGTAGACGGCGGCTTCAGCATCTGGAACTAGACATAACGGAACGGGAGCCTCGGCTTGGAACGGCCGCCGATTCCGTTTCGATAGGGATAAGGTTTATCCTGAAAGTCAATATTTTAATCTTTATTTTTAGGAGGTATTAAGATGAAAAAGGTTCTTGCACTCATTCTGGCAGCCGCTATGACGGCCACAGTGTTTGCCGGCTGTAACGACGGCAGCACTTCTTCCACCGCGGATGACGGCAGCTCTGCGGCGTCTCCCGCTTCTGAGGACGCTCCTCGGAGGAGCCCAGCAACGAGGATTGGTCCGGCACGCTGCGTGTCCTCTATCCTGCACCACGGACATTCGAAAAGGAAGTCGCCAACGATCTGAAGGCCGCATTTGAGGAACAGTATCCCAATGCCACAGTGGAATACAACTTCCTGTCCTGGACCGATCTGGATGCAAAGCTTCTGGTAATGGATCAGGCCAACGACTACCCCGATGTCACGCAGATCAACGAAGTAGAAAACGCTGTCAGAGCCGGCGCTCTGGAGCCGATTGAGCCTTATTTGGAAAAGAGCGACATCCTTTCTCTTGAAAACTTTAACCAGGTAGGCTTAGATTATAAGACCTATGACGGCGTACTCTACGGTCTTCCCCATGTACTCTGCACCTATGCTCACATCTACAACAAGGATCTCTGCGACGAGGCCGGTATTGATCCCACAACCTTTGAAACCTGGGATGACGTTCTGGCGGCGGTAGAGACCATCGGCAGCATGGATGGAAAGTACGGCTATGCCATGGCAAACGGCGGCGAGGGCCGCATTCAG
>ENA-OQIR01000087-OQIR01000087.1-human-gut-metagenome-genome-assembly--contig:-NODE-87-length-39930-cov-2.464940_pt1 | contig 39930 bp, 53 predicted proteins | sample MGYA00242580_ERZ504745 | MGnify/ENA primary metagenome ERZ504745 (study PRJEB26092, sample SAMD00036214) | human gut metagenome | host: Homo sapiens | study: EMG produced TPA metagenomics assembly of...
TATAAAGATTCAATCAATATTCAGAGTGTGGTTGGTGATGTACGAAGGGTAATTTATTTCACATATAGAATGATTGTATTATTGAAGAAGCATGGTATTCGTGTTGTTGCAGCTCAAGTGATAGAAGAACTATTGAGTTTGTGGATGAAAACAAGAATACGCGTCGTGAAAGTGAATTTGAGTTTATTAAATTTATGGAGTATTAGATATGAGAACGAATGAAATTGTTCATATTAATGGGCGTTATAAAAAGATTGATTGTGATTTGATTGATCAATGTCATGTTTGTATTCGTTTAAAAACAGGGAAGGATATTCGTAGGGTTGAAGTTGTATATAATGATCCTTATATTCGATATGAAGGTTCAAATGGTTTAGTTGGCAATATGTAGTGGATATGAAGCGTACAGGAGAAACATTTGATTCGTATTATTTTAGTGTTGTACTTCCTTGTGAATCTCATAGGTTAAAGTATTATTTTAAAATCTATGATGACTATGAATGTTTGCAGTTTAGTGAAAGTGGATTCACAAAGAATTATCGGGATGATGATCTTTCTATGTTCTTCATTCCGTATATTACGGAGTCTAATATTTTTAAGGAGCCTAAATGGGTTGGAAATGTAGTTTGGTATCAAATTATGCCAACTCGATTCAATAAAAACTTGAGGGGTGTAATTGATAAGTTGGATTATTTACATGAACTTGGTATTAACGGTTTGTATTTAAATCCTATTTATTATGCACACTCCTATCATAAGTATGATGTGATTGACTATATGAAGGTGGATCCAGAACTAGGTACAGAAAAAGATTTTAAAGAGTTGTGTGACAAAGCCCATGATTTGGGTATGAAGGTTATGTTGGATATTTCATTTACGCATTGTAGTGATGAGAATGAAATGCTTAAAGATGCCATAGAAAAGAGAAAGCAATCTGAATATTGGCCTTAATGTTTAAAATTGAAGAAGATAAACAGGGTCATTTAAGATATGAGATGTTTGGGATGATTCGTTCTATGCCTAAGTTTGAAACAGAGAATTTTAAAACAGCTGATTATTTTATTAATAAAGTTGTTAAAAAATGGATGGAACTAGGTGTGGATGCATGGAGACTTGATGTTGCCAATGAAATTAGTGATGGTATGTTATTAAGGTTGAATAATTATATTCATAATTATAAAGAAGAAACATATATCGTTGGAGAAATATGGCATAATGCGAACAGAATGGATCAGTTAACAATGCATTAGATGGAGTTACAAATTATGCAGTTTCTAGAGCAATACTTGCATTTGTATGTGATTCAAATCATGATATTTGGAAATATAGAAGTAGTATAGATGAGTTGATGCATGCCTATACTTTAAAACAACTAAAATCATCTATGCCACTATTAGATTCTCATGATACACCACGTATTCGTAACATTTGTCAAAATGATAAAGATAAAGTGAAACTATGCTTGTTGTTGTTACTAACATTCTATGGTACACCATCCATTTATTATGGTACGGAAAGATATATGGAAGGTGGTTCAGACCCAGATAATCGTAGACCAACAAATTGGCAAGAACCAAAGGAGTCTTATGAAGACATTTATTATATGACTCAATTATTAATAAAACTCAGAAAAGAACATCCAGTATTAGCTAATGAAGGAAGCATTGAATGGATCCATCATAATGAATTATTAATTATGAAACGAGCTAATGAAAATAAAACACTCTATATCGTAGTCAACACAAAAGAGTATACTCTTAATACAATGTTGCCAATGCAAAATGAATTTATAAACATTATCAATAACGATACAATCTATACAAATATAGAAATACAAAGACTAGGCTTTATGATTTTAAAACCAGTGAACTAAAACCTACGTTTTTCGACCATCGACCTATTTTGAAGGATTTTGAGCACAAAAAACACCACAAAATACCGAGGTGGTCGAAAAAAACAGGCTAAATTCAGCCATTTTTCAATATTTTTATCAACTAAAGTCCAAAATGTGCTATATTTAGTAAGGGAAATATGATACTTATAAAGGATCGACACAGAGTAAAAATTATTCCACTCTTTTTTAGGTATTTTGGGAAATATGATACTTATAAAGGATCGACACAAAAATACGCCCATATAAATAATATTTTCCATAATATGGGAAATATGATACTTATAGGATTGCTTTACTGAATACTAGAAATAGTATTCTTTTTTTTATGCTTTATTTTTGTTTTACTGGTTAATTTATTGCTTTTTTTCTACATGTAATAGTAGTAAAGGAGTGATAAGTAATGGCTTATGTATTTCATAATCGAAATGAAAATAAAGATAAATATGATGGTTTAGTAAAAGAGGCTTGTTGGATTCGTAATATGGGGATCTTGTTGACTTTGGGTTTGATTGTTTGTGTGATGGTGGTTCCATTTTCTGTAGTGTCTTGGTGTGTGATTGGATTTGGTGTATTGAGCTTGGTGTATTTAATGTATAAACATGGAAATGTGATGAATGAGGCTGGAATTTTGGCTAGTGGAGTAAGTGGTGAGAATCGGGTGTTTAATACGTTGCGTCAATTGCCAAATGAATATGTTGTGGCGACAAATGTTCCTGTTTCTTATGGTGAGAATCATTCGGAGGTGGATGCTTTAGTGATGAGTCCTTATGGAATGTATGTTGTGGAAGTGAAAAATCATAAGGGTTTAATTGAAGGGGATTGTAGTGATCGTGTTTGGAAACAATATAAAAATAATGGATTTGAAAGAACTATGCGTAATCCTATTTTGCAGATGCGAAACCAGAAGCGTATCTTGTTTGGAATGAATAAGAAAAGAAAGCTTTCTGTACCTATTAATGGGTTAGTTGTGTTTCCGTCGGCTAGTGATGTGAGTGTAGGTGCAGATGATGTTTTATATGGATTGGATAGTTTGAATTCATTTGTGATGGAGAAGAATCAGGTTCGAGTGAAGCCTGTGGAATTGTGTCGAGTGATCAAGGCGTATGGGGTTGATTTGAATATGGTAATTTATGATTTGTTTGCGTTTTATAAAAAGAATTGTCCAGAATTGTTAGAAGGGATAGGTGGATAGAAATATGTTTAAAAAGATTATTGTTTCAAGTGCATTATTTGGGTTGGTTTATGGTTTTATCACAAACTATGGAGAGTTAGTTGGTGAAAATAATTTGAGCTTAATGGATCGTGCCATCATTACAAAAATGGATCCTACGTATGGTATTATTATGGCTTTATTGGCAGTTGGGTTATATTTAGTGCTTTCTTATGGTAAGTCTGAAGAGTGTATTCAAAAGTTGAGAAAGGAATATTTAGATCAGAATGGATTTGAAAGTGAGGAAGATCTATCGAATGTTGAATATAGATCGATGCTAGATTATGTGGATAGTCATAAAGGGATGAAAAAGCCTTTGAAGCTTTGTTTGGTTGTTGGAATTGTTTTAAGTGCAATATTTGTAAGTCAGCCTGTAAAAATGGCGTATGATGAAGGTTTAACTTTATATAATGAACAACGTGCACTAGAAGAGCAGCGTGCAAAAGAGGCAGAGGCTGCTTATAATGCACCTTTTCAAGATCAGGTTCTTTATTTAGAGGGATTACCACCTATTAATGTAGTGTCTGGTAATACATTTAAAACTGGGGATGTGAATACATATATTGATACGTATGTTCGTAGTCAACCGGCTGTTTTATTAAATCGATGTGCTATGATCAATCTTTGTGATGAGAATAATATGAATTATTTTAAACAAACACATGATATGTCTTTAGATGAGGATGCGTATGCCTTTGCGCACAGTGCTGATATGAATATCTTTGTTCCATTAAATCTAACGGATTATGATCAAGAAACTGTTACACATGAATTGACGCATATTTTTGATTATTCATTTGCGGATGGGTATACATCGTATATGGGTGTTTCTGTTCGTCAGGATTTCATCAATTATTTTAATGAAAATCCAATGTTGTTTAGAGAATATAGTTCACAAGATCCAGCTGAATTCTTTGCGGATGCTGGGGATTATTATGTGAATTTTCCAGATGAGTTAAAAGCTAAGAATGAATCGTTATTTTACTATATGAATAATTGGATGGGATTATATTAAAAGGGTTAGATTTTTCAATATAATCTTGTTTCTGTTGGAATAGAAAGATTATAATAAACTTAAGTATCAAAGGAGTTTATATGTATGGAAAATAATATGGTGGATTCAGTATTTAAGGGCATGTTGAATCCGGAAGTTCATGAACAAGTTGTCGAACTTGAAAATTTATTAAGAAATAGTGGGACAAATCAGATGAGTCTATATATTGAATCGGATGATTTGTTGAAATTGGAGGAGTTTTCTAAAAATGTCGTTGAACTTTTAAAGGGAATGAATCTAATTTCTTATCCTGCAAGAAGAGCTTTGTCTTTGTTTTTAAAACAATATTTGATGACGAAAACTATAAATTGTGTTGTGATTGATGCGATTGAAGAGGATGGAATCAATAAGGATAAGTGGGAATTGTTAAAACAAAATTTAAAGGATTCACACATCTTTACAATTTTTTTAACAACGAAAGAACATGGGGATGAGTTGCGCAAACAATATTCGAATGATTTTTTAATACATTTGATTTTGTGATTCGGTTGAAGCCATATTCAATTTCTGAAATTATTTCAGGAGCTGAATACGCATTGGAAAATAGTGGATTAACATATGATAAAAATACTTTTTTACCAGCTTATGAAGAATGGATTCGTACCGTTTATCATAGGGCAGATTTACAAGGAGAGGCTTTTGTAGAAGGCATAATAAAACGTTTGATTCGTCAATCAATGAAACTAAATCAAGATGGAAATGTGACGCCTGAATCGATTCCAGTATATTGGAAAAGAGAATTGAGCGAAGATGTTCAAAAGGATATTGAAGATAAATATTCGAAGTATACAAGTATTAAAACGATTTTGAATCTTGTTCAGACCAATAAAGAACATGATGTGTTAAGAAATTAAGGAAAACTTATGTATTGAAACAAACAATGATTCTTTGGTCAAAGATTTTGCGAGAGATTACGCAAGACTTTTAAATTCTCAAAATTATGATGTCATTTATTCAACGTTTGTCGAAGAAGTGGATGTTAGAAAACTAATTGAAATGGAAAATCTTCAAAATCAACATGGATTGATTGTTGTCAAAGAATTGGATGATTTGGACTTAGAAGATGCTACTTCAAAAGCTGCCTTGGATTGTTTGTTGGAAAATATTTCAAATTCAAAAATGATCTTGTGTGGATTGTGAACACAAAAATGGATTGTATTAAGGATAAGTTGGAATCATTTAAATTCATTGAAAAAACACCTTCAAAAATCAATGTAGATAAACAAGAATGTGATATAAATGAAATCATTACAATTTTAGGTAAAAGTCAATCAAATGAGTTTTCGCATGAAATCTATGTGGATTGGAATGGAAAAGAGGAAAAGATTGCTTCTTTTGATAGTGGAAAAAATTCTTTTGAATATGCATATACAATTCCATTAAGCTTTGCGAATGATTTACCGAATCAAACTGAAGGAAAGGTATCCTTTAGATTAGATACATATTATAATGGTGAATTTATTGGCTCGGATACTACTTCAAATATTCGTGTTATTATTCCAGAAACTTATAAATCAGTTATTGAATTGGTTGAAGTTGTGAAGGAAGATGGTTCAAAATTAGATGAATTTAAGCCGAATGAAGATCGATTAAAATTCAAGATTCATGTGAATGGATCTTGTGGTGCAACCATTAAATCCATTCAAACTAGTTTAGAAGGAAAGACTTATTTTGGGGAAGAATTTATTACAGATCCACTTGAGCATGGTGGTGAATTAAACTACAAAGTAGAAATTGTAGATTCAAGAAATCGTTTTACGACAAAAACAGGCAGCATCAATGTCAAAGAAGTTGAAAAACAAGTTGAAGAAAAGTTAGATCCTATAATGCATCCAGACTTTTTAAAGGTGCAAGAAAAAGAAAATCAATTGCATGAATTGGTAAAAGATATTAAGAGTAATCCAAATGAAAAGAATGTTTTATTGTTGGCGATGAGTACGTTACCGAATGAAAGACAACGCCAGGTCTTAAAGTATGTGGTAGATGATTCAATAAAAGAATTGTTTGATCAAGGAAATGCAGAAGGTTCTTATTTTTATCAGTTGGAGCCAGTGCCGAAAATGTTAGTCGAAGAGTTGTCTAAAAATAATGAAAAATTAGATTATATTTATGCTTTAAATACGTTTGCATCAAATAATTCTAAATCTTTTTTAACAGATGGAGTAGAAAAAAATATATATTATTCAGATGAATTTAAAGAATATACAGCTTTTGAGTATTTTCAGGAACGATGTTCTAAAATCATTGATAAAGAAGATATAATTGATATACCTGTAGAAAAAGAAAAAGATGTTGTAGATGTAAGTACGGCGTTATATGATTTTACGACAAGGTTAGTTCAATTGACGAAAAATTATAAAGTGAATTTATATGTAGATATTCATGGCGGATTCCGTGATACTGCAACTGTTTTAAATGCCGTTTTAATGTTGATAAATAACATTAATAATATTGAATTAAAAGATGTATATTCAGTGAAATTTTCTAATCCTGAAGGAATTATTAAATCTGTAAAGAAAACTTCAAATATCTATGATTTTGTAGGTGGTATGCAAGAATTCTTGTCTTTCGGGCGTTCAAATGGATTGATTCGTTTTAATGAAACGATTCAAAATGGTACAGATGTTATGTTGGTTGATGCCATAAATAATATTTCTGATAGCATACTATTGAATCGAATGAATAATTTTTCGATGAATTTAAAGGACTTGTCAGAAACGTTAAAACAAAATGAATTACAAGGCTTTTATGGAATTGTAAAGGGATTGGTATCAAATAATTATAAGGTTCAAATTAAAAATAGAACATATGATTTGTTGGGTAGAGACTCAGATTATTTGCCTGCACAATTGAAGTGGTGTTTGGACAAGAAACTTTTACAGCAAGCTTTAGTTTTGATTGAAAGTCAGACTGCAGTGACTCTTGTGAATAATAATATTATTATTGGAAGTGAAGGCCGTAATCATGATTATCCTTTCTTTGGAGATTGGGTAAAATATAGCTTGTGTAAAAGTGAAAATGAAGACTCGATTTATGTAAGATTTGATAAGGAACCTCTATTATCGTTTGAGAAATCTGAAGCAATATCGAATGATACAATGGAAGTATGTGATGAAAACTATAAAATGTCATACTTTACTACTTATAAGCCTTATTTCAATGATATTGATGTAAATCTAGGTGAAGGTCGTGTTATTAAATGAAATATTGAAATTAAAAATACGAATTGGGATGCAACTAAATATTATGAACAAAAGAAGGGTGTTAAAAGAGGTCTTGGCGTGTATTATTTAAATAATGATATTTATAATTTGGGCTTATCTTATAAAAAAGGACTTAAACCAATTCCAGTAAATCAAGAATTAGTGAAAAAGAATGTGAATAGAGTATATTTAAAGGATTTGTATGTTTTGATGTATATTTATAAAGGATTGAAGAGATATCGAAATTCTGTAGCACATGCATCGGAAGTAGATGATCAAAATATTCCAAACTTAACTAGATCAGAAGTTGAAAAATGGATTGAACTATTTATTATACGGTTAGATAAATTCTTGAAAGATGTAGCTCCAATTTGTGGTGGCATATTCAGATAATAAAATTTTTAGAAACGAAAGATGATTGTTGAAAATGATCATCTTTTTTGTATACAGTCTATAAATAGTGTTTAATAATAATTTGTATAAATTTGATTAATTGGTTAATAAAGCTTAAAAAGTGTACATATAATTGTGAACTAAAACCATTATGAAAGAACAATATGGATAGTATAGTAAGAGTGTAAACAAACAGGAGGAAAAGAAAATGAAAAAACATGTTTATAGATATGAAGTACGAGGATTAAGAATTCCTAATTTTATGCATTTGGATGCGTGTATTCAGGGTGGAAATATTTACAAGAATAAGAAGAAGTATACGCGAAAGGGAAAGCGTAAGTTCGATTATAAGAAAGAACTTTTAAATTATTGTTAAGTAGAAGGAAAAATTGATTATGAGTAAAAATAAAATGATGTTTTCGATGATTGTATTTGTGGTTGTATTTTCATTGATGTATGGATATCAAAATATGTTGGTTACGCCAAATCCAAGTGTACTAGATCAAGTATTGATTAATGCGTTTAGTTTTGAGTTGTGTTTTACAGTCGCCATTCTAATTGCACTATTTGTCTATGTTTTGCTCTATCGCAAAGAGGATGATTTAGATTCTATCGATTTGAATATATTCGTAATCAATTAAGTGATGAAGAAGCATCAAGAATCGATGGATTGGATGAGGAGGAAAGAAGAGTTGCGTATGAAATTCATTTTAATGATTTTACGTATCAACAATTATTAGAATGTACAAATTATGTGAATCAAAAGAAGGTAAAGACAAATAAATTTGCGAAGCTTGGTTTCTTAAGTGCTATTGTATTAGCTCTAACGATTGTTTTAAATCCAACCTATTCGGATTATGTTTTGGCTAAAGAACAATATAATGAGATATTAAGACAACAAGAAGAGGCTTATAACCAAATTGTTGAAGAAGAATATTTATATTATGAAGGATTACCAACCATTCATAATTATTTCAGGGAATAGTCTAAAGGTGGGCGATGTACAAAAGTATGTGGATCAATATATTAGAACGCAACCACAGTTTTTATTAAATAATTGTCAAATCATTCATATTTGTGATCCGACAAATTTTGAAAGTGTTGTGACTTCAAATGGGATGACACATTTGGATGAACTAGGCACAGTATATGCATATGCATCTTATTATGATGATTCTATTACTTTGCAGGTGGATCCAAATATATATAAAGATCAAAAAAGTGCAGTCACTCATGAACTAACACATCTATTCGATTATGCTTCTGGAAATGGATATATCGTACATGGTATTTCAGATAGTTCAGAATGGCAATATTTGTATCAAAATTACGCGTCTTGTTTAGGAGAGTACGGTGCTTCTGGTTCGGATGAATTTTTTGCGGAGGCAGGCGCTATGTATGTGAATAATCCAAAAGAATTGATGTGGATCAATATGGACATTTATAATTTTATGAATCATATTTATCAAATGTATTAGAAAGAAGGAATAGAAAATGAAAAAAGTATTAGGTTTGATGTTTGTGTTACTTTGCTTTACAGGATGTGCCAATAAAGAAATTAATTATGAAAAACCATCCTCTATAAAAGAAGAAAATTATGCGACATATGCCGATTGGGTAGAAGATGAAATGTTAATGATAGATCATTATTTAGAGATTTCAGACAAGGAATTGGCAGACATTAAAAAGGATGCCATGAATGATCCTGAATATTTTAGAGAATTTGTTAAATCTTTTAATGAACAAATTGAAGGTTTACTTCAAGAAGGAAAGTAGGTGTTACTATATGTTAAATAAAAGCTTGATGATTAAATTATTAATGTTCGCAATGATTTTAGTAGGATGTGCTAGTAATAATATTGCAGAAAATGAAGTAAATGACATCAATGAGAATCCAAAAGTTCAGGATGAAAAAGTTGAAGATAACAACTTATCAACAATAACTGAAAATAATGAAGTGACAGAATATATAGATCAACCACAAACTGAAAGTGAAACGATTGTTTATGATCCACAACCCGTCGATAATACACCAAGCAGTGAACCAGTTGTTGAACAACCACAACCACAAGTTCCGGCATGTGATGATACCATTCCATATGGTGGATATACATCTTGGGGTGAAGTGAATGCGGCTGCACAAGCTGAACTTAATGAAAGAATGTTTACGGAAGGATGGTTTAGTGGAAAATATGATGTATATACATTTCAAACGGAATGTGGAACTATTTATTATACATATGCAGTGATGGAATTCAAATAAAAAACTGCAACATAAGTTACAGCTTTTATTCATGCCTTAAAGCTTCAATTGGATCTAGATTTGCAGCTTTATAGCTAGGTAACAATCCAAAAATAATTCCGATTGCCATAGAGAATAATACGGATAACAACATGGCTGGAATACTAATGGATACAGGAGTACCATTGAATATTGATATTAATTTAGCTAAACCAATACCTGTTAATACACCTACAATACCTCCAATCGAAGTAAGTACTACAGCTTCAGTCAAAAACTGGAATAGAATGGCTTTTTTTCTAGCACCAATAGCTTTTTTAAGACCAATTTCTTTCGTTCTTTCGGTTACCGTTACAAGCATGATGTTCATAACCCCAATACCACCTACAAGTAAAGAAATACCGGCAATCCAAATCAACATCGCATTTGTTGATTTAGAAAGATTTTGAATATCTTTAGCCTGCTTTAATAAATCTTGTGCTTTATATTGAACACTGGAAGAAGAAACATTTGTATTTAAGATTTGAGCTGCTTTTTTTCCAACACGAGTCATATTCGAAGTGGCATCCACCTTTAGTAATGCATTTTGCGGTTCATCAAACTGATAGAAGATTGGCCAAGATTCACTTGGAACATAGACTTTAGAACCTGTAGACTGATTATATGTATGATAATCATCAACGCTTTCCATTGTAGGCTCAAAAGTTTCTTTATCTGCACAAACACCAACGATTGTGAATGGTGTTGAAGAAATCTCAATCGTTTTACCAATCGGATTTTCTTCACCAAATAAAAGTTTTGCGCTTGTTTCATCTAATACGGCAACTTGCCTATATTTCTTGTTGTCATCTTCTGTAATGCCTCTTCCTTGTTTGATGGTGAGTCCAGCAATTGAGAAGTAGTCTTGATTCACACCCATGATGTATCCACCATCTAAAGAAGTGTTATTACGAAATATAGCTTGATAACTTTGTCTTGAACGATAAAGCGTAGCACCTTGGACATGCTCGATATTTTTTAAAGATTCAAGTGTATCTTTTGAAACGGTAGGTACACCATTTGGAATGCCTGCATCGAAAGAATATTCCAAATCTTCTTGATATAAAGCTACTTTTACCGTGTTATTTCCGGAACCAATTAGATTCTTTTCAATTTGATCATTTGTTCCCTTAATTGTAGAAACAATCGCAATAATGGAGGCAATGCCAATGATGATTCCAAGCATTGTTAAGAAGGATCGCATTTTATGGGCAAAAATGCCTCGAAAGGATAATCTTATATTTTCAATCATGATGCATCCTCCGACATATTCTTTGTCTTAACGCCTTCTTTGGCATTTTTACTATACGCAAACGCAATAGAATCCGTGTCTGTAAGACCTTCTTTAATTTCGACTGTATCACCCCATACAATCTTTCCAACTGTTACATATTGCTTCTTCAATCTTCCATGATTTTCTTTAAGAACATAATATTTATTTCCTTCTTGTTTGACATAAGCTTTTGAAAGCCAAATCGAACTCGTTGTATCTGTATTTGAATGGAAGGTTAATTCTAAATATTCACCGACCGCAACATTTGAGGCATCTTTGGCGATTGCTTCAAAACCATAATAACTCACATTTGGATTACCTGAACCATTATAGTTACTATTTGAAGAAGGAACTGTATCAATACTTTGGATTTTGGCATCAAATGTTTCTCCACTTGTCCAGCAATAAGCTGAAATGGTATCGCCAACCTTAACTTGGTTTAACATCAATTCACTAATGTTTCCTTTAATATAAGTTCCTTGGCCGGTTGCCACTTCTAAAAAGGCACTGCATCTTGAATAGGATTTGATAGATCTTTTATATTACGCACAATACCACTGCGCTTTGCACGAACGATGCCGTCATTTAATAAAGCTTTATTTTCACTTAATGAAAGCTTTGCTTTTCTTAAATCTAAATCTAACGTCTTCAATTCCTGCTTCTTATCACGAATGGCTTTCGCAAGTTCTATTTCTGTATAACCTGATGTATTATCTGGACTTTGATTTTGTTCGGTCTCTATATACTTTTGTTCTTCTTTCGTATGTGAAATCACTGAATACATATCACCTTCATTCATAGATTGTTTAGTGGCAAACTTGTCACAACGAACAAGCCATGAAGAACTGATTTCACCATCATTTGTATACACATCAAATCGAAAATAAGAATTTAGATTCTTGTTGTCTAAAAATAGTTTTCCATACACAAATCCCTGGTCTTCACTTAACTTAAACACATAAGGATTCTTTTTGGTTCCAACTGTAGAAATGTCTTCATAAGGAACCTTTTGTTTGTCACTATAATACTCTACAACATCCTTTGAATCATACGCATTGTTTGAACCATCTGTATATGTATATTCAATCCAATACCAACATGTATGATCCGATGTTTTTTTATTCTTTCTTCTTTCCATGCATTTACATCTTCTTTAGGTCCTTTTTCAGGGGCTTCACTTTCTGTATTTGTATAATAAATCTTATAGTCTGTAAAATTCTTTTCGGCTTGGGATAAAGAAAGAATATATGGATATAAGCCATTTTCATTTTTTGTAGGAACACTAGGCAATGGTGCTGGAGTAGGATCTTGAATTTCTGGTTTTCAACAACATCTGGAACAGGCGTTGTATTTAATAATTTCTTTAATTCATGCTCGGCAAGTGTAATCGCATTTTGTGCTTTTTCCACTTCCAATTGACTTGTATCCACTGCACTTTGAAGTGTAGTTAAGTCATAAGATAACAATGGATCGCCTACACTTACTTGTTGCCCTTCTTTGACAAAGACTTGTGTGATTGTTTTAGAAGAATCATATAGTACGGATTGCGTATCACTATTAGATACAAGACCTGTTGAAGTAGCTGGATTATCCCAATAGCCTGTATTTAAGCTAGATACAGAATGAACCTCAATCGTATTAGATGAGCTTAAATAAAACTTAATTCCAACTAAAGTAAATGCACATACAGAAGTGATAATAATTCCTTTTTTTATAGAAGGCTTCATGCTGCACCTCCTTGTTTATTTTCAATGATTTCTCCATCGATGATATGAAGGATTTTTTTGGCATGACTTGCCACACTTGCATCGTGCGTAATCATAATGATTGTCACACCTTCATCATTTAAAGCTTTAAACAATTCCATAACTTGTTTACCACTCGCTTGATCAAGTGCTCCTGTAGGCTCATCGGCAAGTAGAATTCTAGGATGATTGATAAGGGCGCGGGCAATCGCAACACGTTGTTTTTGTCCACCGGACAATTGGCTTGGTTTAAAAGTTGTACGATCTTGTAAACCAACTTTACTTAAGGCAACATCCGCCCTATGATTTCTTTCTTCTTTATGGATTCCTGCATAAATTAAGGGTAAAGCTACATTTTCTTGAGCGGTTTCCGAACTTAGAAGATTGAAGTTTTGAAAGACAAAACCGATTTTATTTAATCTTAAATCACTTAATGCATCATCATTCATTTCAGAAATATCTTCATCTTCAAATAGGTATGTACCCGTACTTGCTCGATCTAAACATCCGATGATATTCATAAGTGTTGTTTTACCAGAACCACTTGGTCCCATAATCGCAACATAGTCACCTTGTACAACTTCAAGACTCACATCTTTTAAAACTGGAACGATCAATGGTTCTTTTCCATAATTTTTATAAATGTTTTTAAGGTTAAGAAGCATTCGCATCACCATCCGTTTCCGTTTGATATTCCGTCGTTGTCTTCATACCTTCCTTATATGTATCATCAGCCCATGCGATATAGTCATCCTCGCTTAGTCCTGACTTGATTTTTGTGGTAGATGTTTCTTCATCGGTTTTACCAAGTTCCACTTTTCTTTTCTTTAATTTACCTTTTCAGAAACCCATACATATGAATTTCCATTGTCATCCGAAACAATAAAACTCGCATCTAACCAAATTCCTTTTTTCTTTGTGGATTGTCCATTATCCACTTCAATATAGACGTGTTGTCCAAGTTTTAAGCCTTTATTATTGTCTAAAGTGACATAGAAAGGATATTTGGATGCAGATTCATTTGAATCATTTCCATAAACGTTATTGTTAGAATTGGATTGAGGGTCTGTTTCCACTTTGGTAACTGTACCTTTATAAATTTGATCTTCATTTATACGACTTCTTACAATAACATTTGTTCCTTCAGAAATAGATCCCATTTCACTAATAGAGCCTTTTACTCTAAAATCAGAAGTTTGTGTAATTGACACCAAGGGCTTTTGGTTTCCATTTTCACCCGTTCCACCATCTCTATTGACTTCTTTAATAATTCCATCAATTGTCGAAAGAACGGTCGAATTTTCGATTTGTTTGTTCAACTGATCAATTTCAGTCTGTGTGGCCTTGATTGTATTTTGAGCCTGGCGAATCGCGAAACTAGCATCGTTGATTCGAGCTTGAATCTCAACTTTATCTGCACCTTTATTAAGTTCAGCCTTATAATCTTCAATTGTATTATTTTGAGCAGCGATTTCATTGTTCTGTGCTTCAATATCCAATTTCTTTTGGGCGATGGAATTGGATGCTTCAGTCGTATCATAAGAAAATAATTTATCGCCTTTTCTTACTTTTTGTCCAGCTTCAACATACATTTCAGTAATGGATTTATTTCCATCAGAATTGATATCTACAGTTTCTGAGGATTCTACTACACCTGAATATCGGTTTTCCGTATTAGAAGAACCAATGATTGTAGATACTTTTTGAACATAGATGTTTTGGGTGTTACTTCCTTTTGGAAATAAGAAATAGATGCCTATAATGGCAATTAAAATACATAATGAGATTAAAATTATAATTTTAGTCTTTTTGTTCATAGTGTTCTCCTGATTTATTATCGTTATATATTCAGTATATCAAATAGTATTATAGAAATATCCTTAAAAATCCTTAAATTATGGTATACTTTAAAGGTTGTTAAAAAGAGAGGGATATTAACAAATGAATTCACTAAAACCGATGTTACTTTCATCGCTGAAAAGCTATGATAAGTCTCAGTTTGTCAAAGATGTAACAGCTGGAATTATTGTCGCTATTATCGCATTACCATTATCAATCGCCTTGGCACTTGCTTCAGGTGTGGGACCGGAAGCCGGAATATTTACTGCAATCGTAGCTGGTTTTGTCATTTCAGCACTAGGCGGAAGCAGTGTACAAATTGCAGGACCGACCGCTGCATTTGCGACGATTGTTGCTGGAATTGTAGCCCATGATGGAATGGATGGACTTATTGTTGCCACTATTCTTGCGGGTATCTTTTTGATTTTGATGGGACTTTGTCATTTTGGAAGCCTAATCAAGTTTATTCCATTTACCATTACGACAGGTTTTACTTCGGGTATTGCCGTTACGATTGTGATTGGACAATTAAAAGATTTCTTTGGATTAACTTATCCAAATGGAGTAAAGCCTATTGAGACGGTTGAAAAATTTGAAGCTGTGCTCCATCATTTTTCTACAATCAATATGGATACCGTCATAGTAGGTGGAGTATCTTTAGTTATCTTGATTATTGCTCCATATATCTTTAAAAGAATTCCAGCTCAATTTTAGCCGTTATTGCAGGAATTTTGATGGTTCAATTCTTGCCTTTAAAGGTAAATACAATTGGAAATCTTTATACAATCAGTTATGCATTACCATCTTTGCGTTTTCCAAGTTTATCATTAAATATCATTCAAAATGCACTGCCTAATGCACTAACCATAGCCGTGTTGGCTGCCATTGAATCATTACTTTCTTGTGTTGTTGCCGATGGCATGATTAACGGTAAACATCGCTCGGATATGGAACTTGTTGCGCAGGGTGCTGGAAATATCGCATCCGCTTTATTTGGAGGAATTCCTGCAACAGGTGCTATTGCAAGAACAGCTGCCAATATTAAAAATGGAGGAAACACACCAATTGCCGGTATGGTACACTCCATCACATTGGTCATTGTATTAGTTGTTTTGATGCCATATGCCGGAATGATTCCAATGCCTACCATTGCAGCGATTCTATTTATTGTCGCATACAATATGTGCCAATGGCGTACCTTTGTGAACTTAGTTAAAACAGCACCTAAGAGTGATGTTATTGTTTTAGTCACTTCATTTGTGCTAACCGTCATCTTTGATTTGGTTGTAGCCATTGAAGTAGGAATGGTACTTGCTTGTTTATTATTCATTAAACGTATGAGTGAAGAAACAAAGGTTAATGGCTGGACATATGTAGATGAGGATACACCCGATGTTGATGAACACCTTCAAAAGCTTCCCCTTCAAATTCGTGTTTATGAGATTTCAGGACCCTTGTTCTTTGGGGCAGCTAGTGTAATTGAAGAAATTGCCGTCAAAGATTTTACAACATGCCTAGTTCTTCGTATGCGCAGTGTTCCTGCATTAGATAGTACGGCACTAAACGCATTAAAAGATTTAGTTCAGGTTTGCAAGTCCAAAGGAATCACGATTGTGTTCTCACATGTGAATGATCAACCAATGAAAGTCATGGAAAAGGCAGGCTTTATTGAGCTTGTTGGTAAAGTTAACTTCCAACCAAGTATCAGTGCTGCACTAGATCGTGCTGAAGAAATTATTCATAAATAAAAAAACGCGTTTGCGTTTTTTAATTTGTTTCAAATAATTTCATCCTATCGGATACAAACTCATTATCATTGATTTTTTGTTCAATATTCTTGTTGAGTGGACAATGTTCTCGTGTCATTGTATAGCTGCTTCCACTAAAATTAAATGTGATGTATTCAAGATTATCAATCAATTTGAATAGAGATACAGAATTGTACACTAGAGCTTTATGTATATATAAGTTTTCATTATTGTACCAATCTGTACAATTATAGTTTATTGTAAGTCCGTAGTTTTCAGAATCAATTTCAAATACATAGCCATATTCCGATAGGGGTAAGTCATTTAGTAAATGGGAAGTATTACTGTTGTCTCCAATATATTTACTTTTATATTTTTTTAGTTGTTCAAATGAACTTTTATCTACATTAAAAGGACTTGTTGGAACGGTATCAATGGTATATTGTTTCTTGTTGTCAATTAAGTAATATTCATTGGGTGTATCGGCATTGATGCGAAATACATTATAGAATGGATTTTGGTATTCAATCATTTTATTGCCATCATCACTAAATACAGTAGTTGTATCAGTCGATAGATGGGTGGTTGTTTAAATTGGGTTACACTGGCATAGTCGAAAATAAAGAAGATACTTAGAAGTAAAATGAATAAAATTGTTGAAATCAATCCTTTCTTGAGTAGAGAAGCAATCTTTAATTCTCTAAATATTCCAACTACAAATAAGAACAATCCAATCATAGAATAGATACTGCCCCAACTGCTTTCAGAAGGGAAAACAGTAAATGCACAAAGAGATGTACAAATACCGAGTCCTATGATAAATAAAGATATTTTCTTATGCTCATTCTTGATTTTCTTGTCTGTATAATCAATTGTTTGGATTAGGTTTTGTTCAGAATATTCTATAGCCTCTTCTTTAATGATTTCTTCTCCAGCTAAAAGTTCATTTATTGTGATATCTAATTCTTTACTGAGTGGTTCAAGTAAAGATAAATCTGGCATATAATGACCATTTTCCCATCGTGAAATGGTTTTGTTTGTCACGCCTAATTTTTCAGCTAACTGCTCTTGTGTATATTCCTTTTTTCTTGCGATTCATGCGATAAAGGCTCCTATCTTTTTAGTGTCCATAATTAGCCTCCTTTCATCTAAAATCTTACTATTTCTAGTATAGATTGAACATACCACAAATGGCGAATTAGCTGATTCTTCTTGACTTAAATGATTATGTTCCATACAATAGATTGGTGCATTAAAAATAACGCTCACTCTTCACCGGATGAGTGGTTAAAGCGTCTAGGATCAAATCGTAGGTGCAGTGATCTCACTGTAAGATTTGGTCTTAGGCGCTTCTTTTTTTGGGGGGTATTTATGAATAAGACAAAAGAATTATTGGTACAAATGATGTGGGAATTAGTTGGCAGTATCTTTGTTGCGATTGGAATTTATAATTTTGCCGTACAAGCTAAGTTTCCTATGACAGGATTTTCGGGAATTTCAATTATCTTTTATCGACTATTTCATATTCCCATTGGTTTTTCAACGATTCTATTGAATATACCTGTTGCGATACTTTGTTACAAATTATTAGGAAAGAAGTTTTTTATCAGTTCCATTCGCTGTATGATTGTATCTTCATTGATTATCGACTATGTGGCACCATTATTTCCAGTCTACCAAGGAGATCGACTACTCGCTGCATTATGTACAGGTGTGTTTGGTGGAATTGGCTATGCGATGATTTATACAAGAAATTCATCTACAGGAGGATCTGATTTTATTATTATGGCTGTAAAGGCATTAAGACCTCATTTATCTTTAGGAAATATTGCCTTTTTATCGGATGTGGGCATTATTTTAGTGGGTGGTATTCTATTTAAAGATGTAGATGGAATGATTTATGGTATGATTGTCAATTTGTTATTTGCGGTTGTAGTGGATAAAATGATTTATGGTTTGAATTCAGGTAAAGTGGCTTTTATTGTCACAAAACATGGAAAAAGAATTTGCCAGGTGATTGATGAAACAAGTCAAAGGGGAAGTACGATTTTAAATGCACAAGGTGGATATAAACAAGATGATATGCAAGTGGTAATGTGTGCTTGTAATAGTAAAGAAATGTATCAAGTTCGAAAGGCTGTTCAAGAAGCGGATCCAGAATCTTTCTTTGTCGTTGTCGAATCGCATGAAGTGCATGGAGAGGGGTTTAAAATGACAAATATCGGAGAAGCGCAAAGCTAAATTCATGTCCATGATGAAAACGCTTGCGTAATTGATAGTTCTTTGTTATGATTTGAATATCATATGACTGACGGAAGTGGAGTTACCACATGAAGTATGATATTATAGGCCGACCGTCTGGGCAAGTTTACTTTGTCTTTTTGGTGGGTCTTTTTATTTGACTACTCGAAGGAATCATAGTAAACTTTAATCAAGCGTTAGTTATAACTAACTGTCATTAAAAGGAGGTAATTATGAAAGAACAATGGCAAGGATTTAAAGGTGGTAAATGGCAAGATGAAGTTGATGTTCGTGGCTTTATTCAAAACAACTATAAGCCTTATGATGGGGATGAAAGCTTTTTAGAGGGTCCAACAGAATCAACAAATACTTTGTGGGAAAAGCTTCAAAAATTACAAAAAGAAGAACGTGCCAAAGGTGGCGTATTGGATATGGAAACAGAAGTGGTTTCAAGTCTTACAGCTTATGGCCCTGGATATTTAGATAAAGATTTAGAGAAGGTTGTTGGTTTACAAACAGATAAACCATTAAAACGTGCATTTATGCCTTATGGTGGTATTCGTATGAGTGAAGAGGCATGCGAAACTTATGGATATAAACCAAGTGAAAAATTACATGAAATATTCACAAAATATCATAAAACTCACAATGATGCTGTATTTAGTGCATACACACCAGAAATGCGTTTAGCACGTCGTAATAAGATTGTGACTGGTTTACCAGATACATATGGTCGTGGACGTATCGTTGGTGATTATCGTCGTGTTGCACTTTATGGTATTGATTACTTAATTGAGCAGAAACAAAAAAGATTTCGCATATTGTGGCGATGGAACAATGAGCGATGATGTGATTCGTCAGCGTGAAGAATTGGCGGAACAAATCAAGGCGTTAAAAAGAAATGAAAGTCATGGCAGCAAGCTATGGATATGATATTTCTCAACCTGCTAAAAACTCTTTAGAAGCTGTACAATGGTTATATTTTGGATATTTAGCAGCTATTAAAACACAAAATGGTGCAGCTATGTCTGTTGGTCGTATTTCGACTTTCTTAGACATTTTATTTTGAAAGAGATTTAAGAAAATGGTGTCTTTACAGAAAGTGAAATCCAAGAAATCGTTGACCATATAACTATGAAATTTAGAATGGTTAAATTTGCCAGAATTCCAAGCTACAACCAATTATTTTCGGGCGATCCAGTTTGGGCAACGCTAGATATTGGTGGTTTAGGCATGGATGGAAGAAGCATGGTTACTAAAACATGTTTCCGTTTCTTGCATACACTTGAAAACATGGGACCTAGTCCAGAACCAAACTTGACTGTACTATATTCTTCAAATTTACCAGAACCATTCAAGAAATATGCTTCAAAAGTAAGTATTGATACAAGTAGTGTTCAATATGAAAACGATGATGTGATGCGTCCTGTATGGGGTGATGATTATGCGGTTTGTTGTTGTGTAAGTGCCACTCAAACAGGTAAAGAAATGCAGTTCTTTGGGGCTCGTGCAAACTTAGCTAAATGTTTATTATATGCGATCAATGGTGGTGTAGATGAAAAGACAAAAGTTCAAGTGGGTCCAGAATATAAACCAATCACAAGTGAATATTTGGATTATGATGAAGTTATGCATAAGTACGATATCATGATGGATTGGTTATCAGGTTTATATGTAAATATTTTGAACTTAATTCAGTATATGCATGATAAATATTATTATGAAGCAAGTCAAATGGCTTTAATTGATACAGATGTTCGTAGACTTTCGCAACAGGTATTGCCGGATTCTCTCATGTAGTGGATTCATTGAGTGCCATTAAATATGCAAAGGTTAAGACAATTCGTGATGAAGATGGATTGGTTGTTGATTATGAAATTGAAGGGGATTTCCCTCGCTACGGAAATGATGATGATCGTGCGGATGAAATTGCCGTATGGTTATTAAAGACATTTATGCGTAAGATTGAAAAGCACCACACATATCGTGATAGTGAACCAACAACTTCAATTCTTACAATTACTTCAAATGTTGTATATGGTAAAGCTACTGGTGCTTTGCCTGATGGAAGAAAAGCTGGGGAGCCATTATCACCAGGTGCTAACCCTGCTTATGGTGCAGAACAAAATGGATTGCTTGCTTCATTAAATTCTGTCGCAAAACTTCCTTATGAATATGCATTAGACGGAATTAGTAATACGCAAACAATCAATCCGGATGCGTTGGGTCATAGTGAAGAGGAAAGAGTGAATAACTTAGTCAATGTATTAGATGGATACTTTGATCAGGGGGCTCACCACTTGAATGTGAACGTATTTGGTGTAGAAAAATTAAAAGATGCGATGGAACATCCAGAAAAAGAGGAATATGCTAACTTTACAATTCGAGTTTCTGGTTATGCTGTTAAATTTATTGATTTAACTCGTGAACAACAATTAGATGTTATTAGTCGTACATGTCATAAGAGCCTTTAATAAGGCTCTTTCTAGTTAGGAGGACAGGATGTTAGGAGCCATTCATTCAATTGAAACATTTGGCCTTGTAGATGGGCCAGGCGTAAGATATGTCATTTTTATGCAAGGGTGTCATATGCGTTGTAAGTTTTGTCACAATGCGGATACTTGGAAAGTAAAAGGACCGGATCAAAGTGCAGAATCTGTTTTAAAGAAAGCTTTGCGATATCGTCCTTACTGGAAAGAGAATGGCGGTATTACTGTCAGTGGTGGAGAACCACTTCTACAAATTGATTTTTTGATTGAACTTTTTACACAGGCCAAAAAAGAAGGGGTCCATACAACTTTAGATACTTGTGGACAGCCCTTTACTTTTGAAGAACCTTTCTTTTCTAAATTTAAACAACTTATGAAAGTTACAGATTTAGTTCTATTAGATATTAAACATATTGATGAAAAGGCGCATAAAGAATTAACTGGGCATACCAATCAAAATATTTTAGAACTCGCTAAATATTTATCAGACATTCAAAAACCTGTATGGATTCGTCATGTATTAGTACCAACTATTAATACGGATGAAGTATATTTAAAAAGATTGCATCAATTTGTTGCTCAATTAAAAAATGTAGAAAGAGTGGAAGTCCTTCCATACCATACGTTAGGGGCTTACAAATGGAAAGAATTAGGTTTAGAATATCCTTTAGAAGGAATACCAACGCCAAGTGATCAACAACTTCAAATTGCGAATACGATACTTGAAACAGGGAAATGATTATCCCTGTTTTTTGTATACAAAAAAGTGCTCAACTGAGCACTTTTACTAAAGTCTATCAAATATGTTATATAAATTTCTTCGATCATACCAGACATATCCTGTTGGATTTTCAGGATCTGGTGTTGGTGTTGGTTCAGGATCTGGTGTTGGTTCAGGATCTGGTGTTGGTTCAGGATCTGGTGTAGTTGGATATGTACAAGCACTTCCATCCCAAGTACCACCATTATTTACACATGTTGTTTCTGCATCGTTGGTTTCTGTATCTTCTTTTTTACAAGTAGTTCCATCCCATGTTCCGCCATCGGCAACACATGCTTCTTTTTCTTCATCGCTAGCTTTCTTACAAGTTCCAGCTTCTTCATCCCATTCACCACCATCGGCAACACATGCTTCTTGTGCGTCTGTGCTTTCAGAAGCTGTATCACCTTTTGATTTAAACTCATCTTTGATATATCCGTTCTTATAATCGGAAATACCACTTGGTCTTTCAATAGCTGAATATGTCGCATATTTTTGCATGTAATCTAACATATAGTGAGAAATATGGAATGCAGTCGCAACATTTAAATCATAGATTGTAATGTAGTAGCCTTGTTGAATATATTCTGTTGTATATCCACTCCAGCAAGCAATCGTATATTTGTTTGTATAACCTAAAGACCATTCATCTTTTGCGGTACCAGCAGGAATACCATATTGAGCACCTTCATTTTGCCAATCGGAAGTTCCTGATTTACCATAAACTGTATAATTACTCATTAAGATGTTGTTGTAGTTGTTGTAGCCACCACTAACAACTTTTTCAAGCAATTGCGACATCATCCAAGCGGCTTGTTCACTAATTAATTCATGTGTTTGAGCTTTTGTTTCAAATTCTTTTTTATCAGATCTACGAATAACTTTACGAATTCTATGGGCATCTACACGTTTACCACCATTGGCAAGCATAGAGTAGGCACTTGCTTGTTGGACAGTGCTCGCATACATTCCAGAACCACCAATCGCATATTGTTCATTAAATGCATTAGCTACGTCTTCATCGTAACCAAGCTTCTTACAGAAATCGATCCAGTAATCATAGCCTTTGGCTGTTACTAAATCAATCATAGCTTGCGCGGCTGTTGTATTTTTTGATACGCCTAATGCGTCTTGTAAACTCATTTTACCATTGTATTTACCATCTGAGTTAGCTGGTGCATATGAACCATTTTTCCAATAATCCTTTTTCTTATCGTTTACCTGGTGAACTGTAGACCAGCCAAGAATATCAAATGTACTTGAATAGGCAAGTAATGGTTTCATTGATGAACCAGGTTGTTTTGAATCTGTTGAGTTATCAATTTTAACAGAGTCAGAGTGGTAACGGCGTCCAGGCCCTACCGCAATGATTTCTCCTGTATCATTTTCAATCATTGAGAACCTACATCAAATGCTTCATCTGGATATTGTACGATATTACCATTACAGATTTCATCGGCTTGTTTTTGAGCATCTTGATTTAATGCGGTATAGATATCCATTGGAATAATGGCAGGGTCTTGTCCGGTCAATTCCATAACTTCACTAAGTGTTTGAGTGATATAAGCTTGGTTTGGATCATCACTTGTTCTTTCAATATATTGTAAAGAGAAAGATATGTCTTGATTTGAAGCAAGATTATATTCTTCTTCTGTAATATATCCATGTTGCATCATTAATTCCAAAGTCACATTACGTCGATTTTGGGCTGCTTTCAAGTGATCTACAGTCGTATTGGCTTCGTTTAAATTGTTTAATGGGTTATATGTGTCTGGCGCATTGATACAACCAGCTAAGAATGCAGCTTCACCTAAGTTTAATTGGGATACGTCTTTATTAAAGAAGTATTGTGCTGCTTTTGAATACCACGCGTATTGTTTCCGGAACCAAACCAAATTCGGTTTACATAATATTCAAATATTTGTTCTTTGTTGATACTTTGTTCAGCAATTAAAGATAAGTAGATTTCTTGTACTTTTAATTTTAACTTTTGAACTGTTGAAACAGAGCCTTGTTCTGTTTCAATCTTTTTTCTTGGTTTTTCGTAAATGCATTATCAATCATCTGCATCGTTAGGGTTGAACCACCTTGTGAAAAACTACCAGATTTTAAGTTTGCCATTGCGGATTTTAAGAATCGTGGCAAGTCAAATCCGTTGTGATCAAAGAAACGTGAATCTTCGATAGAAGGAAGGCATCCACTACCGATTGTGGAATCTGTGAATATGTAACGTCTTCACGGATTTCATCACCGAGTTCATAGAATAAATTTCCTGAAGAGTCATATAATCTTGAATTGGATAATGTTGTTAAGCCGTCTTGTGAAAAACGCATGCCATCTGGATCATTAATAATATTCACAAGTACAAAGAATACAGATATACATCCAACTAAGAATATAGATAGGATACTTACGGCAAGTTTATTCCATATATCTAATTTTCTCCTGTTTGTCTTTGGTGCTGTTGGCTTTTTTTGTTCATTTTGTGGTTGGGCCATTTACTTATCCTCCTTAAAATAGAGTTCATCTAAAACTTTTAAATACGCTAACCTAGGATATAATCCTTCTTGAATAAGAGTTCCATGATTTTGAAACCAAGTATAAGGTATGGAACTTTTATCTATATTTTCGATTTTATCTATGAGCATCTTTGAATCTACAAGATAGGTTTCATTATGGTAATTGAATCGAATGATAAAAAAACCAATACCTCCATGAAATACAACTTTTTTTAGGTGTTTGATTTGGTGAGGATGGATCATAAAGAGTGGGAAACTCGTTTTGTTTTTGGTTTCCTTTGCTTCAAAATCAATATATTTACCTCGATATACACCATTATAATCGGTTGTAGATGGCGTTTATAATAAGCCTCAGTAATTTTTGCACGTTGCCTTTTCGGATAATCAACATGAACAACTTGAACCGGCGTAGGCTTTTTATAAATCAAAGCTTTATCAAGTTCCCGATAATATTTATTGGAGTCATTTATATCATTCTCAAGGCGCATACCTCTTGAACTATAACTCTTTGATTGCATTGTATTTATGGTCGAAATTCCATTCGGATATTTAATAGTGCTCATCAGGAACATTATATATGAAAAAGAGTGAACATTCAATGAAACTCAAACTCAGAGTTGATTTTTTCTGTTAAAACCTTCATAATATCTAAGTGGATATAGGGGGACTATATATATGGCAACAGATATGAATTTGACAGCGCAAGAAATTTATGAAAAAGAATTTCATGTAGACTTGAAGGGATATGCCCCTGCTGAAGTAGATGAATTTCTAGATATGGTCATTGAAGACTATCAGAAATACGATGAAAAAGTAGAAGAATTAGGTGCTGCAGTGACTCGTTATGAAGAAAAAATTAAAGAGTTGCAGCAACAATTGTTTGCACTACAAAGTGAGAATGAAAATTTGAATGAAAAAGTAAATTCTGATTTTGTGAATGGAAGTAGCAACACAGTGGATATCTTAAAACGTATTGCACGTTTGGAAAAAGCTGTATTCAATCAAAGTGAAGAATAGGTATTAAATCGACAGTCGCTGGCTACTTAGATAGTTAGAGGAAAGTCCATGCTCGCACAATCTGTGATGATTGTAGTGTTTGTGCTAGATGAATAAATAAGTCTAGGCAAGTTTTTACTTGACGGCTGTTTTGTTTGCTAAGGGAAACTATGTAAACAAACTTTAAAAGTGCCACAGAGACGAATCTATATGGAAACGTATAGGGTGGAACGGGTAAACCCCACAAGCGAGAAACCCAAATTTGGTAGGGGAACCGGCTGGAATGAAACGAAAGGAAAGCTGGATAGCATTGCTATAGATAAATGACTGTCACCACGTAAGTGGAACAGAACATGGCTTATGATTTAAGAAACCATAAAGAGCAAAAAAATTGCTCTTTTTTTTTATCTAAAACAAGTGTATACTTAATTTGCATAAATTAAATCTTCAGGGTTGGGTGAAATTCCCTATCGGCGGTAAACCCCGCGAGCATTTTGCAGGAACTGGTGAAATTCCAGTGGCGACAGTATAGTCTGGATGGAAGAAGATGTTTTTATATATTCTTTTGTATATTTAAACGCGCCTAGAGGATTTTCTTTAGGCACGTTTTTTAGTTGATATATGAAGGGATTGATGATTTATGAGTTCAACAAAGAAACTAACAACCATTGCAATCTTAAGTGCGATGGCAATGGTTTTAAACTTATTGATACAATTTCCAATTGTACCAGCCGTATCTTTTCTAAGCTATGATCCAAAAGATATCATTATTGTGATTGCAGGATTTATCTATGGTCCTATGACATCCTTTATTATGAGTCTATTGTGTTCATTTTTAGAAATTGTATTCCGTGGAGGAAACTTATTAGATGTTTTGATGAATGTGATTTCTACTTGTACATTCGCTTGTGTGGCTGCCTGCATCTACAAATATAAACATTCTAAAAAAGGAGCTATTGCAGGTTTGGTATTAGGAACTGTATGTTGCACATTGAGTATGACTTTATGGAACTATATTATTACTCCAATTTATTATCAAATGCCAAGAAGTGCAGTCGTTGGTATGTTACTTCCAGGTATTGTTCCATTCAATATTATTAAGTGTACATTGAATGCTGCATGTGCGATGTTGATCTACAAACCACTTGTAAACGCATTGAGAAATACACAGTTTGTTCCTCAATCGAACACAAATGAAACTCTTACAAAAGATGTTGGAATTGTGAGCGCATTTATTATTGTGTCAATTGTTGTTTTAATATTAGTAATGAAAGGTTAAAAGAAAAATGGAACTTTTAGAAGCAAAAAAAATTATGGATGAAAAATTAGGAGATTATAAAATCATGGCTTTGGCAAGCTGTGTTGATAATTATCCTATGGTAAGAAATGTAAGTTGTGTTTTCTACAATGACAAAATTTATTTTAAGACAGATAAAAACTTTAGAAAAACGCAACAATTGTTTAAAAATGATAGAGTAGCTATGTGCTTTAATGGTGTGCAAGTAGAAGGTACAGCTAAAAATTTAGGTTTAGTTATTGATGAGCCAGGCCGTATTTTTGAAAAGAAATACAAAGAATTCTTGTGGCAAAGCTACAATGCATATTCACATGTAGATACAGAAATTCTAATTGAAGTTACACCTAAGTTTGTTGAAATCTGGGATGAAGACAAAGATCGTAATGCATTCCAATTGTTTATTGATTTTGACAAAGAAACAGTGGAATATAAACCTTATGACTAGTTTTTGCTAGTCTTTTTTTGTGAAAATTCACAAGAATTTGATATGAATATGATACAATATTCTTTAGTAGAAAGTAGGTGGAAACATGTCTCCAGACCCGAGTTATTTTAATAATAAAAATGTATATATGTTCGGAGACATGGGATTTGTCTTCGCTTAAGATATAAGGAGGACAAATTGTGTTAGAGTTTTATAAAACATTTGAAGATGGAACACGCAAAATTCAAGAACCAGAACCAGGCTGTTGGATCAATGCGATTGCGCCTACAGAAGAAGAAAGAAATTATTTGATTGAACAAATTGGTGTTTTACCTGAATTTGTCAAATCTTCACTGGATGAAGAAGAAGTTCGCATATGGACTATGACGATGATTTTAGACAGTTGTTGATTATTTTTGACTATCCAAGTGCGGAAAATGAAGATGATGATTCGATTGATTCAACTTATTCCACATTGCCAATTGGTATTGTGATTTTAAAAGGATATGTAGTCACAATTAGTTTGTATGAAAACTGGAGTATTTTAGAAATGTCACAAGGAAGAATCAAAGGTATGGATACGCGTTTAAAAACGAGGTTCTTCTTACTTTTAGCTTTGCGTATTTCACAAAGATTTTTGATTTGTCTACGCCAAATTGATCGTTTATCAAGCCGTGCTGAGACGCGGTTACATCAATCGGTAGAAAATGATGAGTTGATTGAAATGTTAGGTTTAGAAAATCATTGGTTTATTTTTCGACTTCGTTAAAGTCGGATGAAGTAACATTAAATAAAATTATGCGTGGAAAACAAATTCAATTGTATGAAGAAGATGAGGATTTGTTAGAGGACGTCATGATTGAAATTCATCAGGCCATTGAGATGTGTAATATTTATTCAAATACAATGGCAGGAACTATGGATACATTCGCAAGTATCATTTCTAACAATATGAATATTGTCATGAACAAATTAACTGTAATCACAATCGTAATGGCCATCCCCAATATTATTTTCGGTTTCTACGGAATGAATGTGCGGTTGCCATTTCCATTTGTATGGTTCCCAAGCTTTGTGGCTATTTTGGCCTGTGTGGTTGCGACCGTATACTTTTTTAGACATAATATGTTTAAGTAGGGTTTGATTTTTTTCAAACCTTTTTCTTTTAGACAAAAGAAAAAAGCACTACTTAAAATAGTGCTCCAAGTGCTCCAAATAAGCCCATACTTGCTAAAGCCATAATAATACCTGCAAGAATGACGCCTAACATAACAGCGAGTACGCTTGATTTAAAATCCATATCTAAAATACTTGCGGCAAGTGTTCCAGTCCAAGCACCTGTTCCAGGTAATGGAATACCTACAAATAATAGTAGGGCAACAAATAACCCTTTTCCGGCCGTTTCTTGTAGTTTTTTTCCACCTTTTTCACCCTTTTCTAAACACCAAGTAAAAAAGTTTCCAATAACAGGTTTGTCGGCTCCCCAAACAAGAATCTTTCTGGCAAAGAAATAGATAAATGGAACAGGAATCATATTTCCAATAATCGCAATAATATAATATTGTACAAATGGCAATCCCATTCCGGCGGCAATAGGAATGGCTCCACGAAGTTCAATGAGTGGTACCATTGATACCAAAAACACAATTAAGTATTTTTTTAACATTTAAAATCTCCTTTTTTCGACAAATAAAAGTGTATCATTGAAATATTAAATTTACAATATTAGACAGATATTGAAATGTGTCTAGCACTGTTATGTTGAAAGTGCTAAAAATAGTGCTATACTGAAGTCATAAAGGAGATGTTACATATGAAATGGTTCGATTCGGATTATGATTATATTGATGAATTCACAACACAATGGAATGAAAGGTATAAAAAGATTAAAAGAATAGGTATAATATTAAGTGTGGTTTTGATTTTAATTGGTATTTTATGTTTTGCATTTCCGGAAAAAGTATTCACAACGATTCAAATTATTGCAGCCATTGGATTGATTGTTTGGGGTGCTTGTGAAATCTATTCGTATATCACGACAACTTTCTTCTTTAGAGATGCGATGTGGTTGGCTAGTGGAATCTTAAACATCTTGTTAGGTTGTTTATTATGTACGATGCCAGTCACGATTACAGTAAGTACTTTGACGTTCTTGTTTGCGTTTGTTTTATTGGTGAATGGAATTCAAAAAATCACTTGGGGTTCTCGGTTAAGTTTTTTTAGAGTGATCAATACCAATTATTTAAGTTTAACAGGTTGGGTCAATTTACTGTTGGGTATTATCTTTATGGTAATGCCTTTCCAAAGTGCTTTAGTCATCAATTATATTTTAGCTGCCTATCTTATTGTGGCAGGTATTAGTTTGTTGATTGAAGTTGTTTCAATGAAAAGAATTTAAGGGGTAATTATGGAAAATTTTAAGTTTTATGCACCTACAAAAGTGTATTTTGGTAAAGATGAAGAAAAAAGGGTTGGAAAGATTTTAAAGGAATTTTATCCAAAGAAAGTGTTGATTCATTATGGTGGACAAAGTGCTATTAAATCTGGTCTTTTGGATCGAGTAAAAAAGGCGTTGGATGAAGAAAATATTGCGTATTGTTTATGTGGTGGTGTAGTTGCCAATCCATTACTTTCAAAGGTAAATGAAGGTATTCGAATTTGTAAAGAAGAAGGTGTTGACTTCATTTTAGCTGTTGGTGGTGGAAGTGTGTTAGATTCAAGTAAGGGCATTGCGTATGGTGTTTATAATGAAGGTAATGTCTGGGATTATTATGCAAGAAAGAAAAAGGTAAAGGGTGCTTTACCAATGGGATGTATATTAACACTTGCGGCTACGGGTAGTGAAATGAGTAATTCGAGTGTCATCACAAATGAGGATGGAAATCTAAAACGTGGATTGAGTAGTGAATATGGATATTTTAAATTTTCTATTTTAAATCCAGAATTAACATATACAGTATCTAAGTATCAAACAATGTGTGGATGTACAGATATAATTATGCATACGTTTGAAAGATATTTTACGCCTTATGATACTTTAGATTTGGTGGATCAAATGGCAGAAAGTGTTGTTCGTACAGTAATCAAAAACGCAAAGATTCTTTTGGAAGATCCTACAAATGAAAAGGCTCGAGCTGAAATTATGTGGGCAGGCAGTGTATCGCATAATGATATGACAGGAGATCGTTCTTTAGGGGATTGGGCTTGCCATCAATTGGAACATGAATTGAGTGGCATGTTTAATGTGGCACATGGAGCAGGTCTTGCTGCAATTTGGGATAGTTGGGCAAACCATGTATATATGGAAAATCCAACGCGATTTGCCAAACTTGGACATCGTGTGTTTGGCTTGGATGATTCAGATACTTTGTCTTGTGCTTTGAATACAATTGAAAAGATGGAAGAGTTTTTTAAATCGATTGGCATGCCTACAAGTATTCAGGAATTGTTGAAACGTAAATGTACGGAACAAGAATTGTATGAATTAACATATAAGTGTAGTTTTGAACATACGCGTACAATCGGAAAATTTAAAGAATTGGATGAAACAGATATGCTTGAAATTTATCGTATGGCAAATGAAAAGGAAGTCGCTTAAGACTTCCTTGTTTTAGTTAAATAGGCTTTTGATAAAGTTGATGATTTTATCGAACCAACCCTCAGATTGTGCTTTGTTGATAAGTCCAGATAATTGATTTTTCAAATTACCAGACAATTTGTTTAATTGTTCCAATACTTCTTGTGAATCGATGGCTGAAGTATTTTGGTATTTCTTGGCAAACGCAATTAATTTATCAATATCATCTTGTGAGATGATGTCACTTAAATTAAATTTCTTTAAAGCGTCTGTTACAACTTGTTCGACTTGTTCAGCTGTTGCAGCGCTTCCTTGATTTTTTTGATTTCGGCAAGTTCTTGTTTGATTTCAACCATAGCTTGATCTAAGCGTCCAGAATCAAAATTTGAATTATCTGCATTATTTTCGGCAATTTCATTTGTCGTTTCAAGTTCATCTTGGGCAACTTGAGTACGGTCTAAATCTAATGTTTCGCCATTGGCTTCTAAAGCTTTATAAACACCAGTTAATGCAGATTCACCCGTTACTTTTGAAACAGAAGCTACATCAATTTCAACATCGCTAACACCAGCTGTGATGGCGGCATTGGCATATTGGTTTGAAGTGATTTTTGTGATGTTATCTTCTGTGATGATCTTTACTTTGACGCCTTTTCCAGCATCTTGTTTTTGTACCATACACTTGAAATCAAGCTAGATGTATCGCCGCCAGCAATTCCAAGGTAGTTATATAGATCATTGGCATCAACGCTTGTTTCATATACGTTATTTGTATCTTCAATATCGAAGAGATTGCGTGTACTTTGAATTTGATCATTCGTTAAACCACCACCATATACAACGGTTGGTTTACCCCACTTTTCATCAATGACAGATGTATCGATTGCGAATACATTTGTGGCACAAGCTGAAACACCCATTACAACTGCAAGGGATGCGCCTAATAATTTATTACATTTAAACATATTTTGTTCTCCTTTTATTTTCTAATACGTTATAAGTGTATATTAACTTTAATTTTTGTGCAAAAGTTTGAATCTTATGTGAAATTTTGTTATACTTTTATAGTAAGTTTAAGCTAACCGGAGGGATAGAAATGCAACTAACACAATCTCAGGAAGATTATTTAGAAACAATATATGTATTAAAGTCTCAACAAGACAATGTTCGTGCTATTGATGTAGCTGCTGCTTTAGGTTTTTCTAAACCGAGTGTTTCACATGCTTTAAAGGACTTGAAAGAAAAAGAATTGATTTATACAGATAAAACGGGATATATCTTTTTTACAGAACAAGGTCAACTACAGGCAACTCAAGTGTATGAAAGACATGTTTATTTTAAGAATCAATTGCTACATGCGGGTGTAGAACCGATTCTTGCAGAAGAAGAAGCTTGTCGTATGGAACATACAATTAGTGAAGAAAGCTTTAAAAAATTGAAGGGCAATAAATGCGTTCGATCTTGTATTGATTGTAAGGGTGATGGCTGTAAATAAAAAGGCGTGAAAAATCACGCTTTTTTAGTCTTTTGTTTGAGGGATGAATGGGGTCAATGCATCGGCAAGTGAATGAAGGTTACGAGATTGAATGTATACTTTTCCGTTGCCGTGGAATACATTGACTAAACCTTCACCAGTAGTAAATCCAAATGTTCCAGAAGCAATCTTGATTTCATAATCTAAAGAATCATCCCATGCGATAACATGTTCATTGTCGATTGTGATTGGGTGTGCATCGTCTACATCGATTTCCATAATATCTCCATACGCATTGATCAAAAGGTCTCCTTGACCAAATGTATGCATGACAAAGAATCCACCTGTTCCACCAAACAATGCTTTTCCTACGCTTTGCGTCTTCATTTCATAGCTCACACTATTATCGCAGGCTAGAAAAGCTCCGTTGTTTAAATAGTAGTGATTTTGTGAATTGACTTCTAAACATACAATTTTTCCTGGAATGGAAGGTGCAATACCCAGTAAACCATCATGACTTGTACCAGTGGCTTCTGTGATAAACATACTTTCACCACTTGTAAGACTTCGTCCAATGGCTCCTAATACACCACCTAGACCTTTCTTGTTGCTGTTCATTTTACCTTCGATTGTAACATTAGACATATAGCCATTGAGCCTCTTTCGATTTTTATCGTTTCATTATTCTGTAAATTGATTTCAACGATAGGGCAATCAGAATCCCCTTTGATTTTGTAATCCATAATATGATCTCCTTTTCTTTCTTCTATTGTATCAAGTGTATGTGAATTTAACATGAAATATTAAAAAAATATAAGTGACATAAATGATGTCTGTATAGGAGTTATCCTATGTGTAAAGGAGGGTTGCACAAAATAGTAAATAAAATGAAAAATTTATACAAATTAATTGATTTTAAAAAATAAAGAAACCGGTATCCTTTACTTATCGCTTAAGCATTATTTTGTAGGAATGTAAAGTCTTGTTTTAGAAAAAAATATAAGTATACTTAAGATAGTCATTAAAAATAGTTGAAGGTTCAACTATTTTAGGAGGAATAGTATGAATGTAATTAAAAGAAGTGGAGAAGAAGTCGTTTTTGATGCATCGAAAATTGAAAATGCGATCAAAAAAGCCAATAAAGCAACTACACATAATCAAATGTCTGATGAATTAATTCGTTCTGTGACACAGAGTGTTATTGATAAATGTGAAAATTTAAAGAGAAGTCCAAATGTTGAAGAAATTCAGGATATGGTTGAGGGTGAATTGATGGAGCATCGTTGTTTTGCGGTGGCTCACAACTATATTACGTATCGTTATGAACGCGCATTGGTTCGTAAGGCAAATTCAACCGATAAACAAATCATGTCTTTACTTGAGCGTAATAATGAAGAAGTAAAACAGGAAAACTCAAATAAAAACCCATTGGTGAATAGTGTTCAGCGTGATTATATGGCGGGTGAAGTGTCAAAGGATATCACAAAACGTTTCTTGTTGCCTCAAGATGTTATGGAAGCTCATGAACAAGGAATTATTCATTTCCATGATTCAGATTATTTTGCACAACATATGCACAATTGTTGTTTGGTAAATTTGGAGGATATGCTTCAAAATGGAACAGTTATCTCTGAAACTATGATTGAAAAACCACATAGTTTCTCAACTGCATGTAATGTGGCTACACAAATTATTGCGCAAGTCGCAAGTTCTCAATATGGAGGACAAAGTATTACACTTTCTCATTTAGCTCCTTTTGTACAGGTTTCAAGAGAAAAAGCGCGTCGTGAAGTAAAAGAGGAATTGGAATCATTAAATCTAGATTCTTCTGAAGATACAGTAAATAAAATGGCAGAGATGCGTGTTCGTAAAGAAATTGAAAAAGGTGTACAGATGATTCAATATCAGTCATCACATTGATGACGACAAATGGACAAGCTCCTTTTGTAACTGTGTTTATGTATTTGAATGAAGTACCTGAAGGACAAACTCGTGATGATTTGGCTATCATTATTGAAGAGATGTTGAAACAAAGAATCAAGGGTGTTAAAAACGAAAAGGGTATTTGGATCACGCCAGCATTCCCTAAATTGATTTATGTTCTTGAAGAAAATAATATTGAAGAAGGTTCAAAATATTGGTATTTAACAGAATTAGCTGCAAGATGTACAGCTAAGCGTATGGTTCCAGATTATATTTCTGAAAAGAAAATGTTGGAATTGAAAGTGGATGTGAATGGTGAAGGTCATTGTTATCCATGTATGGGATGTCGTTCATTCTTAACTACATATTTAGATGAAAATGGAAAACCAAAATACTACGGTCGTTTTAACCAAGGTGTTGTTACATTGAACTTAGTGGATGTGGCTTGTTCAAGTAAACAGGATGAAGAAGCATTCTGGAGAATTATGGACGAAAGATTAGCTTTATGTAAAAAAGCATTGATGTGCCGTCATGAAAGATTACTTGGAACACCGAGTGATGTAGCGCCTATTTTATGGCAAAATGGGGCATTGGCTCGTTTGAAAAAAGGTGAACCAATCGATAAATTATTATTTGGTGGATATTCTACAATTTCATTAGGGTATGCCGGATTATGTGAATGCGTATATTATATGACTGGACACCCTCATACTGAGGAGCCAGGAACTTCATTTGGTTTAAAAGTTATGCAATATTTAAATGATGCATGTGCTAAATGGAAGGCTGAAGAAAATATTGATTTCTCATTATATGGAACTCCAATGGAGTCAACTACATTTAAATTCTCGAAACATCTACAAGAACGTTTTGGAATTATTCCTCATGTAACAGATAAAAACTACATCACAAATAGTTATCATGTGCATGTAACGGAAGAAATTGATGCATTTACGAAATTATCATTTGAATCGCAATTCCAAAAACTTTCTCCAGGTGGAGCTATTAGTTATGTAGAAGTTCCAAATATGGAAAATAATATTGATGCAGTATTGGCAATTATGAAACATATTTATAATCACATTATGTATGCGGAATTGAATACAAAATCGGATTATTGCCAAGTATGTGGATATACAGGTGAAATCAAAATTGTAGAGGATGAAAACCACAAATTAGTTTGGGAATGTCCAAATTGTGGTAATCGTGACCAAGAAAAAATGAATGTGGCTCGACGTACTTGTGGATATATTGGAACTCAGTTCTGGAACCAAGGAAGAACACAAGAGATCAAAGAAAGAGTGCTACACTTATAATAGATTTTTGTTGGATAAAACGGTTTGATGTGGTAGAATGTAAATGAAAAGAGAGTATCCAATAAAGGGTTCTCCTTGGGAAAATGTATAGTTATGAAAAACTACTTTAATTTCTTGCCGGAATATCGAGGTAGTTTTTCTTATGTCTTTTCAATTTATGTATTTGTTTGTCCATATCTTCAATTATATGAAGTAGTTTTAAAATTGCTTCAGCAATCTGAACTAATTTGTGGACAATCACTAGCAAAATCGATAAGAATATTGCAATAAATATTAAATATCCATGCACAATATCACCTCCTTGGGGCTATTGGAACTCAAGCGTTTTCGTAGCTTAAAGCCCCTGTGACGGTATTAATAACGATTAATACAGCCCGTCCCTAGGAGAACTACCTTTAGGCTTTTTTAAGCATCCCATTGTCTACTCTCAGATATATTGTATCATGTGATTTTAGAAATAGAAAGAATGATTCTGATATTACAACAGAAAATTTTTGGCTTTAAAAAGTCAAAAGAATTTTTTGTGATATTTACAATTTTGAATTGATTGCTACACTATATGAACTTTTTAGGAGGCATTTAAATGTACTACGGAAATATAAAAAAGAATGATATCGCAAATGGTAAAGGTGTACGTGTAACACTATTTGTATCGGGATGTACAAATCATTGTAAGAATTGTTTCCAGCCAGAAACATGGAACTTTGATTATGGTAAGCCTTATACAAAGGAAACGGAAGATGAAATTATTGAAGCTTTAAAACCAATTCATATTGCAGGATTGACATTGCTTGGTGGTGAACCATTTGAACCAGAAAATCAAAGGGAACTTGTGAAACTTCTTCGTCGTGTTCGTAAAGAATTACCTGAAAAGAATATTTGGTCGTTTACTGGATTTATTCTTGATCAAGACTTGTTAGATGGAGGAAGAAAACATTGTGAAGTCACAGATGAAATGTTGTCTTTATTAGATGTTTTAGTGGATGGTCCGTTTAAGGAAGAAGAAAAAGATATCGCTTTGGCATTTCGTGGTTCGAGAAATCAAAGGGTTATTGATATGAAGAAATCTTTGAAGGAACAAGAGGTTGTATTATATTTGGAATAATTTTTAATGGTTAAATGAATAAGATACTTGTATTTGAGCGATGCAAGTATCTTTTTTACTTTTAAGTTAATAATTTTGCGTTTTTTGACAATTAGTAGTGAAGATAAATGAAAGGAGCTGATATTAAAATGAATAAAAAGAGTACAAATAAAGATATTATAACATATAAAGAAATTTTAAATAGACTATTAAAAGTGTTCGTAAAGTAACTGATATAAGGAACTTACAATGGAATAATTTGTTGATAAACTTTTCTTAGATAAAGAAAGGCCGCAAGGCTTAGGAGGAAATGATTATGAACAAAAAATATAAAACACTTTTAGATTTGGCAAAAAAAGTATGTGAGGGAGTGATGAATTATTATGATTCAAAAGATGAATTAGAGAAACAAAAAATATATATGTTTCTTTGGGAACAAGTATATTTGTTGGCACAACTATGTTCTGAAACAATTCGCTATGTTGAAACGAGTAAGTCGGATGAAGCTTCTGGAAAGAAGTTTGTGACTACAGATGCCACCGTTTGTATGCATTCAAAGGATGTAGTGGATTCGATTGGTTGTATGCAGGAATGCATTCATAAAGCGGTTGAAACATTCTTGAAAAAGCTTGTTGAGCATAAGATTAAAGTTGCCGATGAATATGCAGAGGCAAAAATGATTCGTTATGTGAAGGCTTTGGTTGCAGGTAATTTAAATAATGCGGCAAGACAAGCTGAAAAAGATGGTTTTAAATATAGTAAACCAGCACAAACGCTTGTTTTTGAAGAGCGTATGAAATCGGATAAGGATTCTAAAAAAGATGATATACCGACAAATGCTTCTTTTTTAAGGGACGAAAAGGCGGAACAACGAGTAGAAGAGGCAGAATTATTGGATGATGTCATCTTAGAATTTCTAGATATTTTATATGCACATATTGAAAATCATCCGGAAGATGAAATCTTTATTCGTGAGAGATATTTGGAAGTGCTTGAAAACCATAAAAAAATCAAGAAAGGAAAAGAGATAGCTGAAACTATGCATATTTCTGGTGCTGCGATTTCTAAAAAGATTGCGAAGTATGATGCGTATTTCGCACAATTGTTAAAAGAACGCCTAAAACAATGGCGATAGAATGGAGGAATTTAAATGAAAAAATTTTATACAATTATTGGTCAACAACATATTGGAAAGGTGAATTATGGTCATAAAAATATGACTTTAAAGTGCATGTTTCCTATTACTGCCATATTTCGACTGTGATTAAAGAAGGTGAAAAGTTTGAAGTAGTGGCAGTAGATTCATTTGATACAATGGATAGTCATAAGAATGTGGAATTATTAAAAGAGGAATTGAAAAAGTCTTTTAATAATGATTTTGAATTTCATTATGTGAATGCTCATTTTGAACATGAACAAAAATCACAGATTCAAACGTTTATGCGTTTATATGAAACGTTTAAAGAAAATGATCAAGTGTATTTTGATATTACGTTTGGACTTAAACCAACACCGATGACTGTATTTGTATCTTGTAATTATGCACAAAAATTCATACCTGGACTTAAAATATGTGATGTTGTATATGCACATTATACTTTTGGAATGGATGAAAATTATGTGCATCCAATTGTGGATGTCACAAGTTTATTTTTATTGAATAATTTAATTGAAAGTATTTCTAGATTTGAAGAAAAGGATCCAATGAAATTTTTAAAAACAATTTTTAATTTCGATGAAATGTAAAAAGAAGAGTTATTGGTTTAACTCTTCTTCTAATTGTGAACTTATTGAATTATAGTTATTGATTATTTTTTGAGCGGAGATGAGTTGCGATTGTTTAAAACTATTGTCATTTAAAATAATCGCATGTTCTCCAAAACGTTTGAAATATGTGTAGCTTTGGAATTTTGATCCATATACTTTATAAATCGTATAGTTGTCAATTTGTTTAATTGGTTTAATATGTGTAGGTTTAAAAGTATAGATTGCATCTAATAAGCCAACTCCAGTTGAAGTTAAAGCTACAAGTATATGTTCACCAGGTTCTTGTTGAGCGGATGAAGGGCTGTTTGAAATAGATTCATCCAAAGCTTGTTTTTGTGATTCAGTGATTTCAAATGGTGAATTTGAAAGTTTGATGGTATCTCCAATATTATCAATACGATAAGAAATGCACATTGTGATAATGCTTCCAGGGTTGTTTCGATCTTCTGTCTTTTCAACACACAACAAGTAGTTATGGCTTTCTTCAACAGATTGAACAATTTTGTATGGGAATACATTTCGATAGTTCTTATCCTTCTTATATTTCATGTGAATGGTTTTACCCTCTTCAATATATTTTCTTAAATCTTTGAACTTCTTTTTAAATATGATTTGTTCACGAAGGTATTGAGGAAGTTTAAAGAAAGATTGGAACATAGAATAATAGAATTCACTAATAGATGATATAGAGTTATTAAAGAATTTATTATATTGAATATCATCATAAATATTTTCATTCATATTCGTTTTCTTAAGTTTGATGATAATCTTTTTATTTCGAATCTTTTCACTAGCCAAAGTATCCATGCCAGCCATAATACAAGAAGCAATACGATTTGTAGATACATCTTTAAGAAGTGGAATATTTTGTTTTAAAGTATCCACAATGACATTTTTCTTTTGTTCTTCTTCTACATTAAATTCATCATAATAATTTGTCATGATTGCAGAAATAAAGGCGTTTCTATTTGGAGAATGTGCATTTCCATTTTTGTTTCTTACAAATCCAAATTCAACCGCGTCTTGATCCAACTTCTTACACATCTCTTCATCTACATATATATTTGTGGTGTCATTCCCACTATAGTAATTTTGTGGATTCTGTTTTCCTCTACATATTTATCATTCAATTCACTATCAACAATTTCTTTATATTGAAACCGTTCAAGTTTAATTTTACTAGAACAATAAGGACATTTTATTGTTGCCATATTAGGTACCTCCTTGTGATTACTTATATTTAAAGTGTAAACAATATTCTTATATAATACATTAGAAAATTAATACATCAATGTTGATAAAAAACACCAATCGAAGCACATTTAAATGTACAACATTGGTGTTTTAATTTTATTGAACTAACACATCTCAATATGGATAAAAGTATATTGACTCTTCTCTATAAATTTTAGTTTTTGTCAATTTAG
>ENA-OQIR01000089-OQIR01000089.1-human-gut-metagenome-genome-assembly--contig:-NODE-89-length-39635-cov-5.208565_pt1 | contig 39635 bp, 39 predicted proteins | sample MGYA00242580_ERZ504745 | MGnify/ENA primary metagenome ERZ504745 (study PRJEB26092, sample SAMD00036214) | human gut metagenome | host: Homo sapiens | study: EMG produced TPA metagenomics assembly of...
CTTTGTAATTTCAAAGCATCTATCTCTTTGTCCTTTTTGCTCGTCTGAATAGTCACAAATTCTTCTAGTGATTGTGCCAATATTTCCTCAGTAAGTTTTCATAATTTCCTTCTGCATTTTTCGCTGTAATTTCAAAAAGTTTACTACTATACGTTTCCGACAAATCATCTAACGTAATATCATCATATTCTTTAAAATCCTTTATTGCATTTCTAAATTTTGTGTAAAATATTTCATTTTCCTGTTGTGCTGTATGCACTATTCGAGCCAACGATAATGCAGGCATATTATCTGTAATTCGTGAAGCTTTTGGTAACCACAAGCGATACATTAAGGCTGAGTCTGCAATTATTGGTAAATTATCAAAGACAAATTCTCTTCCTTCTTTTTTATATTCATCCTTTAAAAATTTTTTACAACAAGTAATTAGATGATAATTTGTCGTAACAAAAATAGGTAATTTATTTTTTCCACCAAATTTTATATTATAATTGCCTTTTCTTTTGATATTAATTTGATTAATAGAATTAACATCATTATAGACTGTATTCGCTTTCCATTTTGGATAACTCCCATGTATATAATCAGATAGTTTTCTACAATTTAAATTATACCGCTTGTTTTTATCTACAGTTACATCCTCATCCTCTGAAATTTCAATTTTCTCTTCTTCTGTTATTTTTCTTTCCAATTTCTGCAGATCAAGCTTAAATCTGTCTTTTTTATAAGAATTGATTTTTCTAAAGCATTCTAATTCATAATTTTCCTCATCTCCATATTCTAATGCATGTATCTCATTGGATAAAGCACTAGCAATTTCTTGATATGTATGTTGAAATATACATATGTTCCCCTGATACTCTTTTCGAATTAAGTCAACCAATTCTCTTGTTTCTTGAACTAATTCAGGCCATGAATATCCAAGATATCTTAGCATCATTTTTGTATCTAAATAAAAAGATGTACCTCGAAATTTTTCTTCCTTATCTTGATTATAATCAGAAAACTGACATAATCCTACATATATCATCAGTCCCTGTACAATATCAAGAATATAATAAAATTGGCTGTTCTTCTCTTTTTCTACCTTTTTAATATATTGTGATATATACCATTCTTTGCTAATCTTTTTTTCATTCAGTCCCATGTCCATGACTGAACCATTTTCAAATAGATTATATGCATAATTTGAAGAAATCAAAAAATCAACAAAACATTCTCTCGCTTCATCAATTTCTAATTCAACCCCTACTTCTGTTAAATATTCTTGCAAATCATTTATCAGATTTCTTCTCTAATTTTTCTTTGTAGCAATTCATCACTAAATTTCTTTATATCAAAATTAGATTTAAGAAATTTATATCCCTCACCACTATTCAATATTTGTACTTCATTATTATTTTTTAAAACTCTAGCACACGCTTTGATAATATGATTAGGTACTTTAAGTCCAAATTCTTTTGTAAGTGCTTCTTTAACTTCATCAATTCTAAGTTTTTGATTGTCTGCTTTATTTAATACATATATAAACAAATTGCAAAACACTTTTAGTGGATTCTCAGTTCCATTAATATATGCAAGTGCTATATTAATATTGTTCATTATTTCGCCCTTCGTTTTTCTTAATTATATCTTCTTATGTAGCATTAACACCGTGTAAAGCTATATTTTTATTTAAACATGAACATTATCTGCTCTATATAAGAGAATTTGCTTTACTCAATATTTTAATTTTACCATATTTCCTATAATAAACAAGTGCATCACCTGCCCCTATTTATTTTTAACATTTCTATACTTCTTAATTTTCTTCTAATCTCTCAAATCATTCGAACACTAAATTTTGACTGCCCTATGCGTAATAGAAACATTAAGTGCATCGGGATAATACTTATTAATAAATTGGATACGTTCTTGTTTTTCTCATACATGATAATGTGTTTTGTATTCTTCAGCATAACACAAAGCAATGTACAGATTCCTGTAGACCCTGCGCCAATCTCTTTTTGTGTCACACCATAGTTTTTTGCATTTTGAATCCTCAAGTTCTAAAATCCTCATCATTAGAAACAGTTAATTCAAAATGATTTCTATTTGTTTTTATAAAGCCCTCTTTTTGTAACTTTGATATCTCTGTAGACATTGCTGCACGATCAATACAAAGATAATCTGCCAGCTGCTGCCTATCAAAAGGAATATCAAAAGATAACGACGAATGTCTGATAGATTCTGCCGACAGATATGATAATAGTTTATCTCTCGTCGTTCGCTTCCCAACATGTGTGATCTTATCGTTCAGAATCAGTATCTTATTTGCCAGGACACTGACCAGATTACGAATCAGCTTCTGATGATGCTCACATGCAGTTGGACAGGTAATCAGAAGTCTTTTGACATTTAAGAGAATAATCTCACAATCCTCATCTGCTACCACACTGATATTTAAGACAGCTCTCTGGCTTGCTGCATACGGCTCACCAAAAAATCTCCTGCGTGACATTTTGACAAAATATTTCGATGTCCCCAGATGTCTTCTTGAATAATGAGGACGCAGCCAGACACCACAATCCCCATTACTTCGGTAATATCACCTGCTCTGAAAATATAAGAATCTCGCTTTTTAGAAATCGTTGTTGCGTTTACACAATGCAATATGGATAATATCTCGTTATCAGTTAGACCTTTAAAAAATGGACTGTTTCTTAGGATTGATAAATATTTTTGCAAAATAGTTCCTCCCTGTTGGAAATCAAACATACTAGTTGTATTTATAATACTATAATTCTAGCATAAACAAACGCTAAATACTATTGACGGAGGTTAAAAATGATAAGAAAGATTATAAAGATTGATAAAGAAAAATGTAACGGCTGTGGTGCCTGTGCATCTGCCTGCCACGAAGGCGCCATTGATATCATTGACGGAAAAGCAGAATTGGTGAGAGAACATTTCTGCGACGGACTGGGAGATTGTCTCCCTGAATGCCCTACCGGAGCCATCTCATTTGAGGAGAGAGAAGCACCTGCATATGATGAAGAAGCCGTAAAAGAAGCTCAGAAAAAAATAGCTGCCAAAAACCGGGCAATATCCTCTCATTCCGGCTGTCCCGGATCTAAAATCATGCAGATCAGACGAACTGAAACATCTGAGCCGGTAAAAGCCACTTCAACCGCAGATTCAGGATCAAAGCTTCAAAACTGGCCGGTACAGATTAAACTGGCTCCTGTTAATGCACCATATTTTAACGGATCAAAGCTTTTAATCGCAGCTGATTGTACTGCTTACGCTTATGCCGCCTTTCATCAGGATTTTATTCGAAACAAGGTAACTTTAATCGGTTGTCCTAAATTAGATCAGGTGGATTATAGTGAAAAGCTGACTGCTATTATTCAAAATAACAACATTCAAAGTGTAACTATTGTCCGAATGGAAGTTCCTTGCTGTGGCGGCCTGGAGATTGCGGCCAAAAAAGCTCTTCAAGCTAGTGGAAAATTCATACCATGGCAAGTTGTAACAATAAGTATTGACGGAAAAATCATGGAGTAAAGTCAGCAAACCACCAGTCAACTGGTGGTTTGCTATAGCCCCTCTATTAAGCCTCCCTGCACTTCTCATATGCAAAAAGTGCTGCACCAAGCGCTCCGCAAAGCTGTGCCTCATCGCAAATATACAGCTTTGCGCCGAGCTTTTCTTCAAGTGCATTTGTGATGCCTTTGTTCTTTGCCACTCCGCCGGTCATCATATACTCTCCCGGATTATCCTGCCCAAGCCTTGCTGCAAGTGCGCCTACCTTTGAGGCTACAGACATGTTTAGTCCGTGGATAATATCAGAAACAGCCTTGTTCTGTGCCACCAGCGATACTACCTCAGACTCTGCAAAAACTGTACACATGCTTGAAATCACAATGTTTTCCTTCCACTCAAGTCCCATGGTGCTCATCTCCTCAAGTGAAAGTCCGAGGTCCTTGCCATCATCTCCAGAAAACGTCCGGTTCCTGCCGCACATTTATCATTCATCAGGAAATTTTTGACCGCACCATTTTCATCTATGCTGATTGCCTTTATATCCTGTCCACCTATGTCAATAACTGTGCGCACGTTGGGATTCAGATAATGCGCGCCCTTTGCATGGCATGTATCTCTGTGATGCTGTCATCACCACTATTGATATATGCACGACCATATCCTGTTGTAACAATCCTTACAATATCATCCTTTGATATACCGGCCTTTTCGACAGCCTTCTCCAGACTCTTTTCGGCGCTCATCATAGCGCCGCCACCTGTCGGAATAATCATTGTCGATTTAATTTTCCCATCCTGATCCAGTATCACCACATCGGTGCTTGTTGAGCCGCTGTCAATTCCTGCTACATAGTAGACTCCTGATTCCATCCTTCTTCTTGCCTCCTCGCTTATGCCTTTTGTAGGGTCCATGTCATCTGAGCCCTCTATTGTCTCTGCAAATGCCTGTATTCTTGTCAAAAGCTGCCCGGCACTCTGGCTTGTAAAATCCGTCTCAAGCTTTAAAAGAGGCACCTTAATATTATTCTTTATGCTTGCATACTCAAAACCATAGTAATCGCAGAACTTTATCGTGTGATATATGATGCCCTTAAGACTTGGGTCTAAAAAGAGCTGGTTTCTTCTTGTATTATTGTTCATTCTGGCACATGGCATCTGTCCGAGCAGACTCTCTGCATATGCTACAAAGAGAGTCTCATCATCCATATTTCTAAGATCCTTCTGTAAAATAATGAGATTTCTGCCGGATGTGCATGTCATATTTTCCACATCCATCTGCATATTTTCACGTATTGTCTTCTCAAGAATACTGCTCACATGCACCCCCATAAGACCTATGTAAGGCTTGCGCTCAGATTGAGGTTTTGCAAACGACTTTATAAAAAGCTCCCTGTCGAATGTCCTGTGCGAATATCTCTCATATGCTTTCTTCAAACGCAGAATTGACTGTGCAAATTTTATGTTCTCACACTCGTTATCCTCATGAGGCAGATCAAGCATATACAGGAATTTGCATTTCTTTGTATTCTCTATGATATCATAGACTCTGCGCATTGAATCACAGCAGTTCACGAGCACAAGCTCCTCTACCTTGCCCTCGAGCACAGCCTGTATGACTGATTTGCCGAATCCGCAGAGATTCGCATGAGCTATCTTATCTGATTTATCAAAATTCTCCGGCATCTCCTCAAGCACAGCACATTCCTGTCCAAAGCCCTTAAACAGCTCTACCGGAGCATATTTACAAACATAATTTATCATCTGTTTTCCACTTTCTGAAATTGGTTTATAGTAAATATCCACACACCGCACGCAATAACCGGTGTATTATTTCTAATTACGTTCCTGCTCTGTAAGCATCTCCACAAATGCCTGAAGCCTTGTGGAAATCTGTCCGTCACTGGCATTGGCTGGATTGCAGCCGTCTCCGTCTAAAACCATAGTTGGAAGCCCTTCCCTCTCGAGTGAGCGCTTTATAAGGCTTGATGCACCGATTGTATTCTTACAGCCCCAGTGCGCAAAAAGTACAGCACCGTCTGCTCCAACTGTGTCGGCAAGCTCCTTTGCCTCATCTATTCTCTGGTTCACGCTGCCATTATAAATGCAGTAAACCATTTTTTCGGCAAGTGCCTCGTAAGGATCATCCGACTCCATGCTTCTGAAGCCATCCGCTATAAAATCGCTTGCACTGATATGGATTGTATCACTGTAATTGAACACCTCCTTCACTGCATCCTGCAAAAACGGCATGGTGTGCATCCAAAGTACATGAAAGCCATCTCCTGCAGGTGCACGTCTCACATCATCTCTCAGAAGCTGTGTATATCTGACTGATTCATCAGTTCCTGCAAGCAGATGACACATGAAAAGCGCATACAGCTCATTTGTGAGAGTTGACGCAATATCATGTCCTTTTCTCAGGTGAAGCTGCCTGTAATAATTATTTGATGCAATTTTGCTCTTATCTACAGCCTTTTTCACAGACTCCTCTGTGATTTCTCTTCCGGTGACATCCTGCAAAAAATTCTTAAGCTCCCTAAGCTGCTTTGCTACATACATAACAGAGTCATAATTCTTCTCATATGGAACATCTATATAAAAGCTTGGTATTTCATATCTCTCCTTGAGATACGGAAATGTCATCATATTGCCATCACATGCCAGGTTTGTATACACCATGCACTTTGGCTTTGGCACTATACCGTTTAAGGCTGCGCCCAGAAAAACCCTGTGATACGAGCACATAGTTTCCGGAAAGCCTTCCTTCTCGGTCTGCCTTAGAAAAGCCTGCTCGCATTTAGTTCCTGCAATAAAGCACGATAATGCCTCAACCGAATATGGTGTGAGACCTGCCGCCGTCAAAAGCTCACCCGGTACAAAAATACTGACCATGGCGGCATTTTCAGGCTTTGCAAGTGCCTGTATGATATTATTCATGACAACCTTTGCCACATACTGCCCTGACATTGGAAGCTTTCTGTCCGGAAATAATGCTAATCTTTTTTCCTGTAATCTATATCCTGCAAGTAAAATCTTCCTCGCCTTGACAGGATCTTTTTCTGCTATCTCGCCTACTTTTTCTCCAAATTTATCTACTATACTCATGTGATATTTCAGCTCTTTTCTATATTCAGATATATATATATTCGGTTCACCATACTATTATAGCAATTATGCACAAAAAGTAAACTCTCATTTTAGCTATATTTCACTATAACTATTGTCAGATATCCTTTTGCTTCGGTAAGCTCATCCAGCCCCCTGTACACACGCTCAGACTCCATGCCACAGTTTGTCACACCATACACTGTCATTTTCTTTTTTCTGATAGCATCTCCTGTGCGAAGCACCTCTATAAGCTCTGCAAGCTTCTTTCCGGATTTCATGTATACACAGGTTCCACCGTAGCCCACGGTAGCCCTCACATCATACGAAGCCGGTATGATATGTATCTCATCCATCATCTCACCAAGCGAAATGCCAAGCCGCGCTGCAGCTGCACAAAACGACGGCACACCACTTATCATCACTGCCGTAAAACCTGCCTGCATGACACGCTTATGGATATACATATATGTCGAATACACGCTTGGATCGCCGATTGTAAGCATTGCCACATTTTTGCCTGCTTCAAGCTCACTTACTATGTCACTGTATATCTTATTGTGTGATATAGTAAGCTTTTCCTTGTCCTTTATCATTGGAAACGGAGTACACATAATATGTTTTTTCTCTATCTCCGGTAAAACAGCCTGCACTATGCTGTACGCATAGCATTCCTCTTTTGAAACTGCAGGGATTGCAATTATATCACATGCTTTTATTGTATTAATAGCCTTTAAAGTCATAAGCTCGGGATCTCCCGGACCTACACCGATGCCATATAACACACCAATATTATTTTTATTGTCATCACCGGCTCTTTCTATCTGCTTGTCCATCTTTATAATTTCCTGCTTTCTATACCACATCTACAAGTAATGCATTCCTAACAAAATCATCACAAATCGATATCATATATTCTTCTTGTATCAATTACCGTCTCTGTACCATTATCATCCACAACTATCATCAGGTGCCCTATGCTATCAAGCTTTTTAAGATATCCTGTCACATGCTCATAGCTGCCCCCATCCTTGTGTTCATCCGGCACAAAATATGTCACCTCAAAATAATTCTCTGTCATTGTGTTTATGACATTTTCGTCATATAAACTGTCTGAATTGAAATTACGCTTTCTATAAAGCATCATGAGCTCATTCATTTTCTCATCAAGCTCTCTTTTTTTGTCCTCATCAGGCTCATGCCACTCGTTTGTTAGCCTCGCTGTCTCTGCAATAGCCTCCTCATGACCTGTAAGTGCCGCAAAAGGTGCAAACTGTGCTGAGCGGTCCCATATAGACATCTGCGGATGTATCTTTGACACATGATGTGGTAAATCTATAATATCATCATATTTTCCCATGCCATACTCCTTATATACTTTTTCGTAACTATTTTAAACCACTAAGAAAAATCCGATTAAGAACCACAGCGGTTGCTGCTATGCCTTGTGTCCGCCAATCTGATTGTTCCTTGAAATAGTTGTTGCCCCCTCCTCAAGATTCATGCCCTTTAGCATGGCATTCTTTCCATATTTCTTCTTGACGGAAATCATAGCCTCCTGAAGCTTTCTCTCCTTTGAAAGCGCCTCATCCTCTTTTAGCTTTTCCTTAGCCCTCTCCTGATAATCTGTAAATAAATCAAGCTGCTCAAACTGCTCACTTTCCTGCACCTTGCTCTCATCACAGACCCTGTTTGCCACCACAGTAATCCTTCGTGTCAGAAGAGAAGGATCTATAATACGGTCATAAAGCTCCATCACCGCATCCATGATGATGCGCGTGGATGACGTATAACGCCCTAAATTTGCTGTACCATGTGCATGCTTTGGAACCTTTCTGCCGTATCGGTCTATGGTAATCTCACCTGTATAATCTCTATGTGTACCTTTTTTACTGCCAATACTGTCTCTGCCTTTATTATTTACTGCGTGGTCATAATTATTGCCAAAACAGCTATCAGCCTTATTAGACAGATTTGCAATATCATACCCTATAGTGAGTACTATCTGGTCTGTAACCAGCCTCTTATCTACCAGATCAAGCACAAGAAGGTCCGTCATCTCACGCACAATAAGCTTTGTCTTCTCATAATCATACGGCTCCTGAAGCACCTGCCTGAACTGATGCTGTTGGTCTGCGGTCTGTATGCCTTGATATCAGCTATTGTAACAGGCTCATACCCCCATGCATGGTCTATAAGAAGCTCTGCATTGATGCCAAACATCTTATACAGCTTTTCCTCATTGTAAAAATCATTCGAACCGCCTGTTGAGCACCTGGCCACATCTCCCATTGTATACATGCCGGCTGCCTCGAGCTTTTTGGCATAACCTGCTCCCACTCTCCAGAAATCGGTAATCGGCCTGTGGTCCCATAGCTTTCGCCTATAGCTATTCTCATTAAGCTCTGCTATACGCACTCCTCGCTCATCAGGCATGGCATGCTTTGCCATAATATCCATGGCTATCTTGCACAGATACAGATTGGTACCAATGCCGCAGGTTGCCGTGATACCGGTATCCTTAAGGACATCGTCTATCATCTTAGACGCAAGCTCCCTTGCCGTCATGTGATAAGTGCGAAGATAGTGTGTCACATCCATAAAAACCTCATCTATCGAGTAAACACTGATATCCTCAGGTGCGATATACTTAAGATAAATATTGTATATGCGTGTACTGTAATCCATATACAAAGCCATACGCGGCGGTGCAACAATGTATGTCAGCTCATACTCAGGATGTGCGTCAAGCAGATTCGCATTATATGATGCATAATCAAAGCCTGCCATTGTGCTTTCTGTTATATCATTTTCTGCTATATCAATTTCTGTTACATATTTTTTCTTTCATCCGGATTGCCCTCAGTCTGGAGTCTTTTTTGCTGTTCACCTGCTGATTGTTTTCTGTCAGATTGTTCGCCCTCAATTTGTCGGCTTCTCTCCACTGTCCCGGCAGCATGTCCACTCGCCATAAGCTTCGACAGACGCAGCTTGTTTACCTCCTTCACACGCTGTACCACCTCAAAAAGGCGCGCCCTGCCCGGTATGCCATATGCCTTAAGAGCCGGCGATACTGCAAGACAGATAGTCTTCTCCGTGCGGGTTGGATCTGCCACGACCAGATTAGTGGCCAGAGCATCCTTTCCCCTCTCTCTGCACTCTACTGATGCGTAAAATGATTTTAAATCTATTGCCACATAAATGTGCTCTTCATTATGCTTATCCATACTGCAATTCTACATTGATTACGCTCAATTGTCAAGAACATATGTTTGTGTATGTGGATTATTGTCACTACATAAGAAAATGCCACTACAGCACAGTTTAATGCATCAGTAAGCCTTAAGCAGTCACTTAGTGGCTGTTAGAATTATATCCGCACACAACAATGCCCCGCCAAGGATGGCGGGGCAAGGCGTTATATGCCATGGACGGCACATAAAAGCTAATTATATCATTTTCGCACTAATAACCACTATGAATCACTAAGCTTTAAAACACTACACTACAAGGAAGAACTTCACAAGGAAGAGAAGCGAAATAGCATAAGTAAGGATAGAAACCTCCTTTGCTTTTCCTGTAAAGACCTTGAGTACAGTATATGTGATAAGTCCAAGACCTATACCATGTCCGATAGATCCTGAGATAGGCATTGCAATAAGCATGAGTGCTACCGGAGCAACCTGTGAGAGATCCTCGAAATCCACCTTCTTAAGACCGCCAAGCATCAGGATACCAACATAGATAAGTGCTGATGATGTTGCTGCGGCAGGAATGATTGCTGCAAGCGGTGCTATAAAGATGCATGCAAGGAACAGTATACCTGTTGTGAAAGCTGTAAGACCTGTTCGTCCACCGGCCTCTACACCTGATGCAGACTCAACAAAAGTTGTTACTGTAGATGTACCTGTTACGGCACCAACCACTGTGGCAACTGAATCGGAAACCAAAGCCTCCTTCATGTTTGGCATATTTCCCTCTTTATCAACCATTCCTGCTCGTGATGCAGTACCAACAAGTGTTCCGATGGTATCAAACATATCTATGATACAGAATGTGATGATGAGTGAAATTGCTGTAAACCATCCAATACTGATGAAATCCTTGAAATCGAACTTGAACAGTGTTGTATCTGCCATATCCTTAAACTGTGGCACAAATGAAGCTGTTGCAAGTGATGCAAAAGGATTTGTTCCAAAGAATATAGCCTCTCCTACCCAGTAAACTACGCAGGCTGCAAGCATACCAAAAAGTACTGCTCCGTTGACGCCCTTATGAGCTAAAATAATGATAACAAAAAGTCCGATGAACATAGTCACAACAGTGAGCACCATTGAAGAATATCCATCTGTCATATTTGTTTTGGCAAGTCCCGGTGTGAGTGCACCGAAGAAATCCTTCATCACATAAAATGGTCCACCATCCTTTGAGTAAACACCTGCATTTGAGCCAAAGCCGATATTTAAAAGCATAAGACCGATAGCCGGTGAAATACCCATGCGGACACCATAAGGAATGGCATCTACTATCTTGTCACGGATATTGAATATTGAAAGTATGAAGAATAAAATACCCTCAATAAGGATGATACACAGTGCAGCCTGGAATGAATCAACATATGACAGGCCTGTGATGCTTACGACATTGGCAACTACTACAGCAAAGAAGCTGTTAAGTCCCATACCCGGAGCCAGTGCAAATGGCTTGTTGGCAAGAAATGCCATGACAAACATACCGACTGCCGAAGCAATACATGTTGCCAGGAACACTCCGTTCCATAGTGCTTTTGTTCCCTCAGCACCAAATCCGGTGAGGAGGTTTGGGTTAAGAGCAATGATATATGCCATGGTCATGAATGTTGTCAGACCGGCAAGAATCTCTGTCTTGACCGTTGTGTTGTTTTGTTTGAGTTTGAAGATTTTCTCTAACATTTTTCTTCCTTTCCTTTTATATTTTTTGCAGCTGTTATCCGCTTTTCCTGCTACAGATGCCTGTTAACAGCTGCATTATATATAAAATTGTGAATCACAATTGATTCCTTGTTTTTTCCACGAACTCACTCGTGAAAACATCAAGTGTAACCGGCTTTGAATAGAAGTAGCCCTGAATAATATTACAGCCAAACTGCTGTAATAGCCTTACCTGCTCCTCATTCTCTGCCCCCTCGGCAACACACTCTATGCCAAGCTCCTTAATCATGGATATGAGGTGCTTTAACATAATCCTGCTCTTCTCATTACTCTCAAGGTTCTTGACCAGGGAACGATCAATTTTAGCAATGCTGAACGGAAACTTAAAGAGCATCTCAAGATTTGAGTACTTCGTGCCAAAGTCATCCATCGAAAGACGAAAGCCCATTGAAATCAGCGACTGCGCGATATTATTTATCAATACAATATCCATATCACCAACAGACTCTGTTATCTCTATCTGAACAAGCCCCTCCGGGAGATCATACCTGTTCATTATCTCCTTCACCTGTTCCAAAAGGTCTGCATATTCCAGCGTATTTTTTGAAAAATTCACAGATACCGGAACCACTCTCCTGTCACTTATACAGCGAAGCTTCTGCGCCTTGCATACCTCATCAAGTACAAATAAATCAATAAGATGCGAGCATCTGTTTTCTTCTAAAATCTCGATAAAATGAATTGGTCCTACAACGCCACGAGCCTCATCAAAAAATCTGATAAGGCCTCCGCCCCGACTGTGATGCCTGTTCTTGAATCAACCTTCGGCTGATAATACACCATGAAGCTTCCCTTTTCAATCTCAGAAACCACATCCTTAAATACCTTATTTCTCATTGTACTGTCAAGACTCTTAAGCTTTGTGTCCTTTTCAATATCATACATTAAGCGAACTTCTGAGAGCTGCCTTGCTATGTCGGGCTTGTCCGTCCAACTAAAGCCTGTCGATACTGAGACATCCAGATCATCGAGGCTTTCCCTTACTATCCTGACAAGTCCCATAAATGATTTTTTATCAATATCCTTGCAAAAAACAACTATCTCATCCTGCTCGTACCTGTATATATCATAGCCTGTAAAAACGCCCCTAATCACATCTGCTACCATCCTAAGACGCGCATTTCCTGCCGTATATCCAAATTTATCATTTATCTCTGAAAGTCTTATGATATCTGATGCAAATATACCATAGAGCTGCAGTCATACTCCACATAGTTCTCTCCGAGATTGTTAAAGGTTTCCCTCTTTCTTAAGCCCGTAACCTGGTCAAAATTGAGCCTGTACTCATACTCTGCCCTCGCCTTCTCATAAAACAGACTATTCGATATTGAAATACCAATCATTTCAATCAAATCCAGACTTCCTGAATTGGCTCTTGGATTCATAACCACGATGGCACCAAAGCATTGTTCCCTCTTGTTTAGTAGAACCGCAGATGTAGACCATATTCTGACATCAGCCATACGCTTGAATAAATCCCTGTATTCACCCTCAATTGACTTAATATCACTTATGAATACACGACCGGCATTATTAAACAGAGCGAGAAAATCTACAATTGCACCTCTTGAAACAGATTCATTAACCACCTTTGCCATAATCTGGGCACTTGGTATGTGTATCTCCTCAATTGTGTCCCACGCACTCTCTCCATTATAAATGACAGCCACACAATCTGCATTATAAAACTCTCTAAGCAGCCGTAAATAGTTCTTATACCCAAAGCCTTCGGTGGTATCATTAATAGCATCAATGAAATTCTTCATAAACGACCTGTAGCTGCTCATCTGTCTCATAACAGCATTAAGCTTTGACTCATTACTCAAATCTATCATCTTGAGCAGTCTATAGCCATTATAATCCTTGTGCGTCAGCTTGATTATAAGCTTCTTTTCGCCTAAAAGCTTTGCAACTATATTGTCCGGATGATCCTTTCCGGAAAAAACCGATACTCTGTTTCCCTGCTCTTTTTTCCGTAAAAACAAATCAATGAAATCAGCATCAAACGGCTTTGAAATAAATTCATCAATCTGAGACGCTGTCATAATGCTTGAATTTCTGATAGCCTTATTGACAAATACTATTCTACGACTCTCCTCATCTACTGCAAGTATATAGTCCGGCATTTCATCATACGAGAATATCTCCATATCTGACATCTTGCAGGATACGACTGTATTAGAAAGAGCGCCGGAATTATGCGGAACGGTTATATCATTTTTCCTGATAGAATTGAAAAACGATATGCGATTCTTTCCCTGCCTCTTTGAGTAATACATAGCCTGATCCGCCTCATAGTACAGATCCTTAAAGGTCAGCTCTCTGTCATCGCCGGTAGTCATGCCGATTGATGCAGAATACTCCATATCAAAGATAATATTCTTCAGTCTGTCTGACAGCTTTACGCAGAACTCGTCCACAGCATCACTGTCCTCTAATCCAAATACGATCGCTGCAAACTCATCACCGCCAAGCCTGCCAACTATACCATTGGCTCCAACTGCTTCCTTAAGCACCTGTCCTGTCTGGCTTAATACCCTATCCCCTACATTGTGTCCCAAGGTGTCATTTACTATCTTGAAATCATCCACATCAAGCATCACAAATAAAAGCTTTGTTCCCTTTTGCCTGATAAGTGATGTACATTTATTCTCAAATGCAAGGTGATTGTATGTTCCTGTCAGCGAGTCCAAAAGCCCATTTTCATCTCTGATATCAAACATTACTCCAACTACCATACATACCTTTTTATCCAAATCAGGTATGCTGACCATGTACATCTCAACCGGCTTGCTCTTGCCATCCTCTGATATAAAACTAAGCTGGAATGCAGTACGCATAGGCCGAAGCAGACATTTATCAAGCTGCTTTTTGAAGCATTCGATGCTGTCTGCCGGACACTCTGACATGTATGTGTCAATATTTTGTTTAAAAACCGGATATACTGTCTCCTGAGCCGGAGAAGAGTTGACTATTTTGAAAATATATGCCTCATCATCTTCCACATAGTACTCAAACATGCGCTCATGATTGTTTTCTGCAACAATCTTCATCAGCTCATAGTAAGCCTCTGTTATTCTATCTGTAATTCTTCTCCCTCTGTTACGCTTATCTTCCATGCGGAAACCCCATTATCTACAACATATTCATAAACTTTGCTTCAAACTAAATTCTTATCAGAGCTTTTCAATTTCCTCAAATACTATGTCAGCCACCCGCGGCAGCTCAGAGAATTTGCGAATAGCAGGCACATCGTCATCTATTGTGCCGAACCCGTATGCTGCATGGATGAACTTAACTCCTGCCTTTTTGCTGGAATCGTAGTCTCCCTGTATGTCACCTACATACACTGCCTCATCTATATTATTGCGCTCTACAATAAGCTTTATGTTTTCTGACTTCTCAAGCTCATTGTTGCCGTAGCACTCAGTATCCTTAAAATACCTGCCAAGTCCGTGGTACGCAAAAAAAGACTCTATATAACCACACTGGCAATTGCTGACTATATAAAGGTCATAGCTTTCTGACAGCTCATCAAGTGTCTTTTCAACATCAGGATAAAGCTCTCCCCCATGAGCGGTCAGGTAATCGTTTTCTTCTCTATAGCATACATTAATTAACTCATCTCTGCAAGTACAATTAGGAAAGATAATGGATGCAAGTACATCCATTGTCTTTCCCATTACTGAATACATATCTTCTTTTGTGATAGGTGCCCTCTCATAGCCATAATCTGCTATGGCCTTATTCCATGATTTTGCCACATTCTCTGCTGAATCCCAGAGAGTGCCATCCATATCAAAAATAATACCCTTATGCTTCATCTATTGCCTTTCCGATATCATGTCTCATGTATTTATTATCAAACTGTACCACTCTGTTGCCTCGTAAGCCTTGGCTCTGGCCTCCTTGAGTGTGGCGCCTGTTGCAGTGATACCAAGCACACGTCCTCCGTTTGTGACGATATTGCCGTCAGCATCAAATTTGGTGCCGGCATGATAGCAGTAATAATCCTCTTTGCCGTCAAACTTCTCAAAGCCAGTTATCTTAAAGCCCTTCTCATACTTGACAGGATATCCGTCTGATGCCAGAACCACACATACGCATGCATTGTCCTCAAACTGAAGATCTATTGTGTCAAGAGTTCCGTCTACACAGGCTTCCATCACATCAATGATATCATTCTTCATACGAGGAAGCACAACCTGCGCCTCAGGATCTCCGAATCTTGCATTGTACTCAAGCACCTTTGGTCCATCCTCTGTGAGCATGAGTCCGAAGAAGATAACTCCTGTAAAAGGTCTGCCCTCTTTAGCCATAGCATCTACAGTTGCCTGATAAATATACTTCTTGCAGAAATCATCGACCTCATTGGTATAGAACGGGCTAGGTGAGAAATTGCCCATGCCGCCTGTATTAAGGCCTGTATCACCATCGCCTGCACGCTTGTGATCCTGCGCAGATGACATAATCTTGATAGTCTTTCCGTCTACAAATGAAAGCACTGAAACCTCACGGCCTGTCATGAACTCCTCAACTACCATGGTGTTTCCGGCTGTTCCGAACTTCTTGTCCTCCATGATGGTTCTGACACCCTCTTTTGCCTCCTCAAGAGTATTACAGATAAGTACACCCTTTCCAAGAGCAAGTCCGTCTGCCTTTAACACGATAGGGAACTTTGCTGTCTCTAAATATTTAAGAGCCTCTTTGGCATCAGTAAAATTCTCATATGCCGCAGTAGGGATATTATACTTTTTCATGAGGTCCTTTGAAAATGCCTTTGAGCCCTCAAGAATAGCTGCATTCTTCTTTGGTCCGAAGCACTTGAGCCCTGCCTTTTCAAACTCGTCAACGATACCACCTACAAGCGGATCATCCATGCCGATGATTGTAAAATCAATGGCATTATCCTTTGCAAATGATACGAGCTTATCAAACTCCATCGCACCGATTGGCACACACTCTGCAAGTGCAGCGATACCTGCATTGCCCGGTGCACAGTATATCTTGTCAACGCGTGAGCTCTTTGCAACAGCCCTGCATATTGCATGTTCTCTTCCGCCGCTTCCTACTACTAATACCTTCATTTTTGCCTCCTATACCTAAGCTATAATATAAGCTTTTCATTGTCCGGTAATCATAATCTATCTGTGTTTACATACTAATTACTTACAGCACTGTCATTACTTCTCATCTATAATAACATGTCCGTCTTCTACTGACACCCTGCCATTTGCTATCAGGTCGATAGCGTGTGGCATGATTTTCCACTCAGCCTGCTCCATAACCCTGCGCTGAAGCACCTCAGGTGTGTCGCCCTGCTTTACCTCGACTGCCTTCTGTAAAATAATAGGGCCTGTGTCTGTGCCTTCATCCACAAAGTGGCAGGTGGCACCTGTCACCTTCACACCTCGTGCAAGCACTCCCTCATGCACCTTAAGACCATAGTAGCCTGTGCCGCAGAAAGATGGTATGAGCGATGGATGGATATTTATGATTCTGTTTCTGTACTGCTTTATCATCTCAGGTGGAATCACTACCAGAAAACCTGCCAGTACGACTAAATCCACATGATATGAATTAAGCTGCTTTAAAAAATCTTCATTGAAGGCAGCTCTGCTTTCATAGCTCTTTGGCGAGATGCATACTGCCTTTATTCCTGCTTTTTTTGCTCTCTCAAGTGCATATGCATCTGCGTTGTTGCTGATAACAACCTCTATCTGTGTGTTTGTAATTGTTCCTTTATCTATTGCATCTATGATGGCCTGAAGATTGGTGCCGCCACCCGATACACATACTGCAATTTTCATTCTTTTTCCTCGCAACGATGTATACAATTATTAACAATATATTGAATGTTATTATACGAGATCTACACCCTTCTCGCCGTCAATAATCTTTCCGACTACGTATGGTGTATCTCCGGCAGACTTCATAGCCTCCATAGTCTTGTCCACGTCTGCAGGGTCAACTGCGACAATCATTCCAAGTCCCATGTTGTAGGTATTGTACATCATCTGCTCCTCGACATTTCCCTCTCTAGCCATCATTTTAAAGATTGGTGGAACAGGGTAGCTGTTTTTCTCAACTACGGCACGCTTGCCATCGATGAGCATACGTGGGATATTCTCATAGAAGCCGCCGCCTGTGATATGGCTGCAGGCCTTTACTGTGACTCCTGCGTCCTTTACAGCCTTAAGAGCCTTTACATAGATTCTTGTAGGGGCAAGAAGTGCCTCTCCAAGTGTAGTGCCAAGCTCCTCATGATATGTATTTAATGTCTCCTTGTCCATCTTGAAAATCTTTCTAACAAGTGAAAATCCATTTGAATGTACGCCTGTTGATGCCATTCCGATAAGTACATCACCATCCTTTAATCCCTCGCCTGTGATGATGTCCTTTCTGTCAACCACACCAACTGCAAAGCCTGCAAGGTCATACTCGTCCTCAGGCATAAGACCCGGATGCTCTGCTGTCTCACCGCCAACGAGTGCACAGCCTGACTGCTTACAGCCCTCTGCCACACCGCTTACGATTGTAGCAATCTTCTCCGGATAGTTCTTTCCACATGCTATATAATCAAGGAAAAATAATGGCTCACCGCCTGCACATGCCACATCATTTACGCACATGGCAACTGCATCGATTCCGATTGTATCATGCTTGTCCATGATGAAAGCAAGCTTTACCTTAGTTCCGCAGCCATCTGTTCCCGATAAAAGCACCGGATCCTCCATATCCTTGATGGAAGCAAGTGAGAACGCTCCTGAGAAGCCTCCGAGACCACCTAACACCTCCGGTCTCATAGTCTCCTTTACATGCTTTTTCATAAGCTCTACTGACTTGTAACCTGCCTCGATATCAACACCTGAATTCTTGTAATCCATTATTGTTCCTCCTAATAATCTGCAATTCGTTCAATACCTATAGTATACCTTCATAGTGCTAAATTTTCCAATTATATATTGTAATTATTCTTATTAGTTTTACTAATATAATATATCTTTTATAGAAATAATACTTATAATTTATTTCACGGATTATATTGACATCAGACATTCATCGTCCTACACTATCCATGCAAATAAATATTTAGATTTGAACGATTAATAATACAAAAGAAAGCAAGGAGAACAACAAATGCTTAAACAGATAAAAAATTTTCTGATAATGACACTCAGTATCACCATCATGGCAATCGGTGTATACTATTTCAAGTTCCCAAACAACTTCACCTTCGGTGGCGTAACCGGTGCCGCAGTTGTTTTTGCAAAGATAACACCGCTCTCAGCGAGTATGTTTTCTACTATTGTGAACATGCTTCTGCTTGTAGTGGCTTTTTCTTCCTTGGCAAAGACTTTGCTATTAAGACCACCTATGCCACAATACTTTTATCTGTTGAGCTCCTGGTACTTGAAAAACTTGACCCGATCACTCATCCTCTCTCAAATGAGCCAATGCTTGAGCTGATTTTTGCCATCGCTCTTCCTGCAATCGCATCTGCACTGCTTTTCTATGTGGGTGCTTCAAGTGGCGGAACCGATGTCATCGCCATGATTGTAAAAAAATATGCACATGTAGAAAATATTGGCATGGCTTTATTTCTCACCGACCTCGTCATGATTATCATCGCCTGCTTTGTATTTGACATAAAGACTGCTCTGTATTCATTTGTCGGACTTGTTGTGAAATCATTTATGATTGATGCAATCATCGAAAATATCATGCTCAGAAAATCCATAATGCTTATCTGCGATGACAAGGATGTGATATGCGATTATATTACTAACACGCTGGAGAAAAGTGCCACCTATGTGGAGGCACGAGGTGCTTACACCGGTGAGAGAAACTATATCGTTTTCAGCACTCTCACAAAGAAGCAGGCCATAGAGCTTAGAAGCTTCATACATCAGAATAAGCTGCACGCTTTTATGTCTGTGATGAGCACCAGTGAAGTATTTGGTAAGGGATTTTCTTCTCTGTAAATTCATTAAAAATCTTCCCTTACCTGTCAGAACACCTCCTATTTCATTTAGTCTATAATTTTGAATAAACTGCATCGTTTCTGGAAAGAAGATATACACAATACTGATTCATGCTGATACCTTCCTTCTTAGAATGTTCTGCAAGTGAACGATGAAGACTTCGTGGAATTCTAAGTTTAAACTGTCCAGAATAATCCTCTAAGCTGTCCGGCTCATGGATTTCAATACCATCTTCCATAGCAGCTTCTAACCATGCTTTCTTGGCATCTAAAGCGTTTGCGACAGCGGATTCTACTGTTTCTCCGCAGGTAATACATCCCGGGAGCTCCGGAAATGAAACCACAAAACCACCCTCATCCTTATCCTCTACAATTTCCATACGATAATTCATTGTAAAATAATCATTCAGCGTTTTCATCATTCACCGCCTCACTTTCCACAATCTGCTTTACCATCTCTACATACACTTTTTTGATAGGTTCATGCTTCGGTATCGTAATCGGTTGACATCCGGCTTTTCTGAACGTGTAATGACTGCTTCCGCCCTTTGGGGCATTCATTACATATCCATAGCTTTCCAATACCTTACGCAATTCATCAAACCGGAGGTCTTTTGACAAAGCACATATTCTCGTTAATAGTTTATCCCATTTTGACATTCTGAATACCTCCTATCTATATTATACGTGGTATCACATTTGGTGTCAATGCCGTTTATCAAAAAAATTTTGCATGACCGTTTTTTGTCAAAAGCCTTCTGTATTTGCTTATCATCTCTGACATAAATATTGATAAGGTCATTAACTACAAAACAGCCGTAACCACGATTTTCTTTTTCAATCGCAGCTACGGCTGTTATATTTACATGTATTAATTATTTACATGAACTAATTTATTTCAAAAACTAGTGCTTCGGAATAAGCTTCTCTGTACCACCCATGTATGGCTGAAGTGCCTTAGGGATATTTACAGAGCCATCTGCATTCAGGTTGTTCTCAAGGAATGCGATAAGCATACGTGGTGGAGCAACAACTGTGTTGTTAAGAGTATGTGCAAAGTATTTCTTGCCATCCTCGCCCTTTACACGAATCTTAAGACGTCTTGCCTGTGCATCGCCTAAGTTAGAGCAGCTTCCAACCTCGAAGTACTTCTTCTGTCTTGGTGACCATGCCTCTACGTCGCATGATTTAACCTTGAGATCTGCGAGGTCTCCTGAACAGCACTCAAGAGTACGGACAGGCACATCGAGACTTCTGAAAAGCTCTACTGTGTACTTCCACATCTTCTCATACCATTCCTTTGAATCCTGTGGCTTGCAGACAACAATCATCTCCTGCTTCTCAAACTGATGGATACGGTAAACACCTCTCTCCTCAATGCCGTGTGCACCCTTTTCCTTACGGAAGCAAGGTGAGTAGCTTGTGAGTGTGTATGGAAGCTTTGACTCATCGTTTATTGTATCGATGAACTTACCGATCATTGAGTGCTCAGATGTGCCGATAAGGTAGAGATCCTCTCCCTCAATCTTGTACATCATGGCATCCATCTCCTCAAAGCTCATAACGCCTGTTACGACATTTGAACGGATCATAAATGGTGGGATACAGTATGTAAAGCCCTTTCCAATCATGAAGTCACGCGCATATGCTGTCATGGCTGAGTGAAGACGTGCGATATCTCCCATCAGATAATAGAAACCGTTTCCTGCAACCTTTCCTGCTGCATCAAGGTCTATTCCGTCAAATCTCTCCATGATATCTGTATGATAAGGAATCTCGAAATCAGGAACAACAGGCTCACCAAACTTCTCGTTCTCCACGTTGAAGGTATCATCCTTCCGATTGGAACTGATGGATCGATGATGTTTGGAATCTTCATCATATCCTCAAGCACCTTGTCCTGATACTCTTTCTCGAGCGGCTCAAGCTCTGTGAGGCGCTTTGAAATCTGTGCTACCTCAGCCTTTACAGCCTCAGCCTCTTCCTTCTTGCCCTGTGCCATAAGAGCACCAATCTGCTTAGAAACCTGATTCTTCTTTGCACGAAGATCATCTGCTCCTGCTGTGCTTCTCTGGCCTTCTTGTCATACTCGATTACTTCATCGACGAGCGGAAGCTTGTGGTCCTGGAATTTCTTTTTAATATTTTCTTTTACGAGATCCGGATTCTCTCTTAAAAACTTTAAGTCTATCATAATTCCTCCAAAGTATTATGTTTTTATAACTTATAACATTTTACTCTGAAAACCCTTAAAATGCAAGAGGATACTTGTCAGTAAGTGTCTTGATGATAGCCTTTGCAGGCTCAACTGCGCTCTCACCCTCTTTGATGATCATGCGATTGCCTCTGCAACCTTGTCAAAATCATCCTCCTTTAAGCCTCTTGATGTAGCAGCAGGTGTTCCGAGACGGATACCACTTGTGACAAATGGCTTCTGTGGGTCGTTAGGAATAGTATTCTTGTTAGCTGTGATATGAGCCGCATCGAGAAGCTTCTCGATAGATTTTCCTGTGAGACCAAACGGAGTTAAGTCTACAAGCATGAGGTGGTTGTCTGTGCCGTCTGATACAATCTTGATGCCACGGCTCTGAAGACCCTTGCAAAGTGCCTGTGCATTCTTTACAATCTGCTTCTGATACTCCTTGAACTCAGGCTGTAATGCTTCCTTGAAGCAGACTGCCTTTGCAGCGATAACGTGCATGAGAGGTCCACCCTGGATTCCCGGGAAAATAGCCTTGTTGAAATTGTACTTATCCTGCATCTCCTGACTGCAGAGAATCATTCCTCCTCGAGGTCCGCGGAGAGTCTTGTGTGTAGTGGTTGTAGTGACATGTGCATATGGGATTGGACTTGGATGAAGTCCTGCGGCTACAAGTCCTGCGATATGAGCCATATCAACCATGAGCACTGCGTCTACCTTGTCTGCAATCTCTCTGAAACGCTTGAAATCTATAGTTCTCGCATATGCAGATGCACCTGCGATAATCATCTTTGGCTTGCACTCAAGGGCGATCTCCTCTACCTTGTCGTAATCGATGAAGCCCTCGTCATTTACTCCGTAAGGCACTACATGGAAATATGAGCCTGAGAAGTTGACCGGTGAACCATGTGTGAGGTGTCCGCCGTGGTCAAGGTTCATTCCCATGATGGTATCGCCCGGCTTTAAGATGGCGAACTGAACTGCCATGTTGGCCTGTGCACCTGAGTGTGGCTGTACATTTACATACTCTGCGCCGAAAAGCTCCTTGGCTCTTTCTCTGGCAAGCTCCTCTACCTCGTCCACGCACTCGCAGCCGCCGTAGTATCTTCTTCCCGGATATCCCTCAGCGTATTTATTAGTGAGGATGCTTCCCATGGCTGACATAACAGCAGGGCTTACCCAGTTCTCAGAAGCAATAAGCTCGATATGGCTGTTTTGGCGCTCAAACTCGTCTGTGATTGCGCTTGCAATCTCCTGATCTTCTTTCTTGATGTCGTCAAGTGTATACATATATGTGTCTCCTTTTCTTTATTGCAAAATACTTGCATTATTTACCGCAATTATATGCTTTTCTGTGATTTATTACTTTGATGCGCTACCGCATAAAAATAATCCTTGCTACAATTCTACTATTTAAAGCAGAAAGTGGCAAGGATTATTTGATATATCCTTCATATTTAATTCTAATAAGTAACTATATCCAAATCAAATAACTAAAATCACATATATGAATACATTTAAAAAATACGGTCATCCTATAAAAAAGGAGGTCTGAAAACATGACTACTGACCAAAAAGAAAAACGAAATGATGAATATAACAAATATGTAAAGCGCGTCACACCTACTCACTGCCTTTCTGCAAACATGCTAAAGGCATTTATACTCGGCGGAATCATATGCACTATCGGACAGCTCATAGTAAACACCGGCACGCAATACTTTGGGTTAAGCAATGATGAAGCTCAGCATGGTGCAGCATGATTTTGATTCTCATAAGCTGCGTGCTGACATCGCTAAACCTGTATGCACCACTTGCAAACTGGGGAGGCGCAGGCGCTCTCGTTCCTATAACAGGCTTTGCAAACGGAGTATGCTCGTCCGCCTGTGAATTCCAGGTGGAGGGACAGGTATTTGGCATAGGCTGTCAGATATTTAGGATTGCCGGTCCTGTGATACTGTACGGCATATTTTCAAGCTGGGGGCTTGGTGTGATATATCTTGTCGTAACAAGCTTTTGATTGTTTAGCGATGTAATCGGCACAGTCAGGATAATTCCCATTGTGCCTGATATGCCTCGCATTATCTCGATTGCCATAATATTCTTTATTGCCTTGTTCCTTCTATGTCATCACAGTCCATGTTCCCATCATAGCAGATATTCTTTTGTACCAAATCATTTCTTTCTTATTTTTATAGCATCTTCTATCTCTTCTTTGGTTAATTCCACCACAATATCTGCTATCAGATCGACCGAATATCCCTCTTCATACATGTTAAAAACCATTTGTTTACGCATTTCTTTTTCAAAGCCCTTTTTATACCCTCTCAGGAAGCCCTCTGCATACGCATCGGCTCTTTCGAGTTCAATCTGCCTGTCGAATTCATAATTTAATAATGCCATGTTTATCACCTTGCCTAATGAAAAGCCCACATTTAATTTAATCAAGCTTCATAAAAGTTCATTTAAAAAGTGTCTTCACGCCCACTTACAACATGAATTTCTTTAATTAAATCCTGTACATTTACTTTGTCATCAAAATTCACATCTGCAAATCCCTGCTTAACAACATCAATATCTTCTCTTCCACTTACATGCCTGAGACATTCCACCGCGTCTCTGATATCAATCTTGCTGTCTGCATTTGTATCACCATTCATTCCATAAATGATGACTCCATCATGTCCGTTATCAACTGTAAATGTAGTGGATGCATCATTAATTTTAGCTGAATTTGTGTATTCCATGTTATCAGAATCTGATTTCTGAATCAAAACTGCTTTATCCTGTCCACCTAGACCAGATGTACTAACTTCAAGCTTTCCGGTAAAATTAAACTTATCACTATTTCCAAAAGCAATCTGCTCAGCCTGTCTTTTGCTTAACAGTTTGCTTATCTTATCATATGATATGTTTCCGGTATCAATGCTACTTCTTGTAACTGATAAATTTATATCATCACTAACATCATTAACTGATGTACCATTGATAATCCACTTAGCGTTTTGATCTGCTATGGATAATACCAATGAAACCTCTCTGCCTTTAAGTGCATTTAATGCAGCTTTTGAAACAATACCATCCTTTGAAAGAGTATCCTCTACATTTTCTCCGTCTTTGGCATTATTTATCTTATCTGCTAATGAATTATCTTCTAAGAATTTCTTTGAAAACCATGTAACATAAACACTTTCCTTTGCATCCTTTGGAACTGTATATTTAGTAACGTATGAAGTATTCCCCGCCTCATCATATGCAGCCATAAAATATCCATCCGGAATGTCCAGAGTATCTCCCGGATCTGCTGCATATATTATTGTATCTACACTATGATCATAATTTGCCATATCCACTTCTACAACAATTTTATTATATTTTGGCATCATAGAATAATACACATCATCATTCATATCTGATGTAATTTTTGTTATATGCCAATTTCCTGTATACTCTAAAGCCTTCATATGACCATCAGGTATATACTTTATAGCCTCATTATAGACATCCTGCTCGCTGCTGTTTTTTGCATTGCTTACCACTTTATCAGTTTCATGAATCTTCTGATCTTCACCGACAATCTTATAATACACTTTATTAAGTTCCACATTCTGATACTCGGCAATCAAATCAAAATCATTTTCACAAGCACCTCTCTCGTCAATGTGAACTCCTATTGTTCCCTCTTCATCAGTATAACCATATGGATCAAAAATGTTCCAGCCTGTAATTGTAGTATCTGTTGAGGCATCATCCGGTGTTGTCTTCAATTCAACCAATATATCCTCATATTTGCTTCCGGCCGGATAGTATTTTGTCTCCTCAATGGTTTTTACATTTCCCGTATTATCAATATAGCTTTTCTTAACTCCAACAGGATAATTATCATACGCAGCCTCTACAAGATAATACTGATCCGGATTATCATCTATTACATCCTCTCCGTATATAATATTCCAGTTTTCAAAATGACAGTATGGCTTTACATCGCCAACAGCCGGAGCGTAACTCAATATAGCATTCTTACCTGCTCCAACAGTTAAAATACATTCTTCATGTTTTTCATGCCAATCATCATTATCCATATAATAATATTGTATACGAACAGACTTTTTTTCATATGATGCTTTGAAGGAAATTTGTATGTAATCATCCTCTTCATAATCATACTCTATATTTACCGGTGTATTTTTTTCATATCTTTTTCCGGAATACAATCCGTAAAGACAATCACTGCTATACCAGCCGGTAAAATTGCCAAGTTTATAGTCAGCTTTCATTGTTGGGTATTGATCCCCCAAAATCTGACCTAATGTTTCTCCTTGAGTAATATCTTTCGTAAATGTTTTTATCGTATTTCCCTGATTGTCCTCAAATATCAGCTTAACATTTTTGTATACTTTATTTGCTGCTTTTACACTTGTCTGACTGCATATAGTTGTCATAAAAACAGACAGTACCATAAAGAGTATTAAAGTTTTTCTTTTGATTTGTTTTGTCATATGTATACCTCACCTTCTTATAAATTTACATTTCTGCCACTGACAAAATACAGTAATCGAGTTGCATCCCTTATATCAACTTTTCCATTTTCATCAACATCCGCAGCCCAGTTTTCCTGATTTGTTAATGTGTTTCTTCCTGACACGCTCTGTACACACTTAACCAAATCCGACATTGTAACTTTACCATCATTATTCAAATCTCCACGTAATCCATTTATTGTTACACTAATATTAAAGCTATACTCTTTTGTATTTTCTGTTTCCGGTAAAGTTACTTTCACAATTGCCGTACCAGCCTTCTTGGGTATAATTTTCCCATCTGATGTAATAGAAATATTCTTAGATTCAGAGTCATAAACAGGCTCTGCTTTTTTAGTTCCATACAATGCATCAATTATTCCTTCAAGCTAAAAATCATAAGTCCTGCCATATTCAATACATCAATATTCTGTTATAAAGTAGTATTTCTTCCACTCACATAATACAGAATCCTTGTAAGGTCTGAGACCGTTACTTTTCCATCTCCATCTATATCTGCGGCCAATGACTGGTCAGCTGTCAATGTATTTCTTCCTGAAACAACATAGAGTACAATCATAAGATCCTTTGTTGAGACTTTTGAATCACCGTCAACATCTCCCGGCTCTACAACGCTCTGCCCTAGGTCTAAAAGCATCTTAGGTACATCAGTAATATCCCATACCGTTCCATCTGTACGAAGTGCATACTTTTTTCCAATCCATACAGAATCCCATGTGTCTTTTACATTTGTCAATAATACTACACCGTTTCTTGTATAGTTTTCACCATTACTCTTATTGAAATCATCTGTTTGAGAAAGCTTTCCATCAACAATGTAGTAGTATGTGCCTTGACTATTCTTAACCCAGACTCTCCAGATATACCCTCCCTTATCTTCATCATAACGGAAGTTTTCTCCTAAGTCTATAATACTTTCAGCTATTAATTGCTTATTTCCATTTTCTTTTTCATTAACTGTATATAGCTTATTATCATCAGTTAATATACAAAATCCGCCATCTAAATATTGCCATTTTTTTATTTTTAAATTTCCTATATCTGTAAATCGATCCAAATCCAGATAACAATTTCCGTCATTCCCATAATAAAAAGAATTAACAAAATCTACCATAGCTACATCCGATGCATCTATAGTGCAATAATAATCACCGTTATCATCATCAATATATAGAGACTTCAGCTCTCCTACTGTGTAAGATACATACGTCTATCTCCACTATATTGTACAACATGATCATCTATTTTTTCCAGTCTGCCGGCTTTCTATTTTTGCCAACCTCCTCTCTAAACCATAAACTTCCATCTTCCTTATAAATTATTGTATAAGTATCACGCTCTGTCCAATCATTAACACCTTTTACCACAGTATCATTATCATTATACAAATTAATAAGCTCATTATCATTTGTAATAGCATAATGACCATCTACGTCCTTTATATTGCTGTGTATTTTATTATTACCTGACCATAAATCGTCATTATTATCCAAACTGTAGTCCACAACCTCTGAACTGTCCTGATCTATTGTATAAATCCACTTACTAACATATTTTTTTACATTACTGCGAATCTTTTTAGCTTCCGGATATACTCTCCATAAATCACCATTATTAGTTAATATAGTATGTGAAATTCCAGCCACAGTATTAAAATCCATTATCTCTTCATCATTATTATCTCCTGTTTCCGGATTTTCATCCGCACCTTTTATACTGATAACCGTTTTCACACTGGCATTTCCTAATGTCAAGGTTAATTCAACAACACCCTTATCCTTTGCCAATACCTTAACCATATACGAATCATTTTGTTTTATTTCTATAGACTCTGTATCCCCGCCATTAACATCAATATGCAAATTTTCATTCCCATGTAAAATATTGTAAGAAAATGGAATATTTATCAAATCTCCCTTTGAATAATCTTTCTTCTCTATAGAACACCTTATAATCTCCAATATATCATTATCAGAGATTTGAACACCCGAATAACTAAAGTAATCTAAGTTAGTCAAATTATATAACGGTTTAAAATTATGTATATTATTACATCCACTAATATATAGGCTTCTTATATTTACAAATCCGCTAATTGCATCCAAATCTGATACAGCTGTATCGTATACGCAAAGTGTTTCCAATTTTTTATAATTTTTCAAATTCTTCAAAAAATCTAAATCAGTTATAGAAGTATTTCCTACATTAAGCTCCTCCAACTCCGGCATATTTTTCAAAAAGCTAAAATCAGTTATAGAAGTACTTGCTACATTAAGTTTCTCCAACTCCGGCATATTATTTAAAAATGAAAAATCCTGTATCTTTGTGCGTGAAATATCCAATCGCTTCATCTTGCTAAAATTACTAAGCCATGAATAATCATCCATTTTCATTCCGCTAATATCCAAATTCTCAAGATTATTCAATTTCATTATTGGGGAAACATCTTTAACTCCAGTATAGCTAAGATCTATAGTTTTTAATCCAGTCGCATACTCTAATCCGCTAAGATCTTTTATGTACCCTTCTCTACATCCATAACCAAATGAAAAAAATTTAATATGGCTAAGCTCATCCTTTGATATATATCCATCCTGTCCATAATATGTCCTTGCGAAGAACCAACTTCTAATCTCAATATCCTTAATTGGTGCAGCATCCTCAGGCAGATTTTCTAAGACTGTAACATCACAATTATATATCTCATCACCATCAGAATCCTTTACACTAAACGATGTAGTACCCGGCTTTAATGGTTCCAATCTTATAAAATTATAATCATCATAAAATGAATCTTTAGTAACCTTACATATACTATTATCTGATACAGTAATATCATAGCCATCTGAGCCACAGGATCCATCAATAGGTATAACAATCGGATTTCCAACATAAAGTGTTCTTTTCCTAGAATTTAGATTTGATTTGTATAATTCCTCATCAAATACACCTGAATCATCGTCATCACTGGCATACTGCTGTATTTCTTCCCAATAACTATCTTCTTCATTCGCATCTGCGCTGTTATCAACATCTTTATTTTCATCATCATCTAGCATTTCCGAGTTCTGTTGTTCTGATTGAGCATATTCCTTTTCCACAGCATTCGTATCCTGCTGCTCAGTTTCTGTTTGCTCAGTCATTGTCTGACCAGTACCATCTGACAACTCCGTTGCATAAACATTCTGACTAAAAACCATAGTCCCAGCCAATACCATCGCCACAATTCGTTTTTTCATAAGCTTTTTACCTCCATTTTCGCTTAATGATTTAATCAGTAAATTTAATTTCTGACATTTTTTCTATATAATTTTGTATATCGTCAGTCAATTCAATCTTTGGCTTATCATTGATACGATATGCAAATTTAGAAGCTTTAAATTCTCGTTCTTCTATCAGTTGCGGTAATCCTTTGATCTTGTTCAATATTCTCTTAGTAGTCTCCATATCTTCACTTCGCACTGCTTCATCCAAGCATTTACTATAATAAAATGCCGCCTGATTATAATAAAAGCTATCATATCCTGCACAATTTAACATTTCATCAATTTGCGTGACCGCCTCTGTATATTCCCAATCATCAACTTCAATACCTATCAGGCTTTCATATGCAGATGGCAACATACCATTATTCTTTATTAATTGCTCTGCCTTTTCCTTACTTGCCTCAGTATTTAATTGATCCTGTAATGCAAATGTATTAAGCGGATATAAACCCAATGCAGCTTTCATATTTCCAGTATATTCAAAACCTAACGCAACTACAAAATATAATCCAATCATCAGCAATGCACCGTGAATTATATATGCACATTTCTTTTTTAATTTTAGATTATTATCAGACCCAGTATCCATAGTCATCAGTAATAAACAAAACATAAATCCATATTGAAGATCAAAGTCCATAAATGCATGTACTGACAACATAATAAGTATTAACCTATTTCTATCATTAGTCCTCTTAGAAACAATGCAATATCCAACAATAACAATAAATGCTATCATCGCAATAATTCCATTATCCAACCCCATTTGTAAGAAATCATTATGTACATATTTAGTGGCATAATTTCCAGTCTGAAACTGCGGCTGCTTAAAATAATACCCCATGTATCCGAGTCCTAATGGATTTTTCATCAACACTCTAATGCCATCGAACCAATACAAAACCCTACCATTCAATGTGCTTGAATTCAGTGTGATTTTTAAAAGGCGTTGAATATCGAGTTTCATTAATAATTGCAATATAAATAGTAATATCACTAATCCACTGATCACTATTCCGAAATATTTAAGAGATAGCTTTTTCTTTACAATAAAGAAAAGTATAACACCTATCAAAAGCACAAATACTGTTCTACTTCCACACAGTATTATTCCAAGTATCAATATGCTTCCTACCACATATGCAGATTTGCTCTTTTTCTCACGATACATTAAGCAAATAAATGATGCCAACAATAATAACGCGAATGTATTAGAATACTGAAGTACTCCTCCCAAACGCTTTGCACTGTATAGATACTCTCTAAGTTGTGGAATGAAATATAATACAATTGATACTAACGTAATTCCTGCCAATAATTCCGGTAAAACATTCCATATAATATCTCTTTTTTGTTCTGCTATATTGCACCATAAAATCCAAAACACTATAAAAACTACAATTCTCAATATTCCTATAACTGCGATGCCATGATCTCTTGCTGCAACACTAGATATAATAGAACATATCAAGATAATAATTAATCCAGCACTGGTAATATTTACCGGTATTGAGAGTCTGTCTTTTTTTCGTACAACTGTAATAATTCCTATGCAAAAAATGCATCCGTAAATTGCAATTGTAAAATCATATATGCCACCCCATAGGCATAAACATAATGCACATATCGCAATTAAACAATAATTTACTCTTTTTTCTTTTATCATAATTTAACAGTACCTTTTTCTTATATTATGGCATTTTAATTACAACTAGTCAATATTATTTTTTCCATTTGTAATTCAATATGTAAATTTTTCCTCTATTAACAACAGCACGCTATATTCTGTCGCGTGCTGTTGTTTTGTCCATCCGATATATACAATTTTTCTCTGAATTATAATTCAGTATTTCTACCACTTACGTAATATAAAATTCTTGTCAAATCTGAAATAGACACTTTTCCATCTCCGTCTATATCTGCTGCTACTTTCTGTTCTTCTGTAAGAGTATTACGTCCTGATACTCCATAAAGTACAATCATTAAGTCCTTTGTTGTTACATTTGAATCGCCATCAATATCACCAGGTTTCACATCTGTTCCATTCAAATCAATATACAATTCTGGTTTATCAGTAACTTTCCAAATAGTTCCATCCGTTCTAAGTGCAAATACATCCAGACAATTAGCCCATATATACTTAACATTATTCAATATATTAACACCATTTTTCTGTATATTTCCAAAACTTTGTCCCTGTTTTACAAACAACGAATATTCATTATTATCTAATGTAAAACTGTCAATGTTATTGTTATCTAACTTAGTTGCATTAACTTTACTAATTTCATAATATATATTATCTGCCGATTCAGCTTTAACCTTATAAGAATCATATTGTATTCCCACAATATTATCCATAATTGAATATGAAGCATATGTAGATTTGTTATTATCAAAGTTATAAGTTCTTGTTATACATTCCAATCTACCATCATCTGTAACATAGTAATAATACGTTGCTCCATCATTTCCCAAATATAGCCACTGTTTTACTTTGTTCTTACCAGCATTAATATGATCACCTGTATGATAAGCATCTAAATAACAATTTCCATCTTTTCCGTAAAAGCAATTAGCCTTTGAATCAACACTTTCAACATTTTGTGCGATTGTATAATACTCTCTATCTCCATTATCGTTGAAATATATTCTTATATAATCTCCACTCGATGTAAGATACCCTTCTCCAACAATTTCCTTTACTCCTGTTGCTATTGTTTCAAACGAATTTGGTTTAGCATCCTTTTTTGCTTCTTCCCTAACCAGAAGTGTACCATCATTTTTAGCACAAGTGTCCACTTTTTCTTTCACTCCAGTCCTTAACATCAGAAATATTTTCTCCTTTATCGTGAAATAAATCTATAAGAGTATTATCTTTAGTTATAGCATAGTGTCCATCAAAGTCTTTTATATTTTTCTGTATTTTTGTATCACCAGACCATAATACATTATCATTATCCAGTCTATAATCAACAATTTCCGCCGGTCCCTGTGAATATATCCATTTACTAACGTATTTCTTAACATTACTTTGCATTTTCTTTTTCTGAGGATATGTCTGCCACAAATCACCAGTGCTTGTCAATATTGCTGATGAAATCTGATTATACTCCTCAGTATAAGAATCCCATTCATATACTTCGCTTTCAGATATTGTAGTACCATCCATCTCGCCTACTGGTTGTTCCGCAGGAATTCCATCGATAAAAATATTTATTTTCTTTGATGCATCATTTAAATTGACTGTCAACTCAACTCTGCCGGTATCTGTTGCAACTACACTAAAACTATTATTGTCATCATCCTTTTCTATTTTTATTGAACCAACATCTCCACCAGTTGCCGCAATGTTAAACTCATCATCATTTGATACCCATCCATATATACCTGGAAGTGATATTGCTTCACCTTTATTGTAGCTGTTCTTATCAATATTCCTACACATAAAATCCAGCTTTTCTGCATTTGACACCTTCGTACCAGAAATGCTTAGGACTTTTAATTGTGTTAAATCGTTCAGTAAGCTTATACTACTTAATTCGGAACAATCATCCAAATACACATACATAAGATTTTGAAGGTTGCTTAATGCACTAATATCTGAAATCTTAGTACTATTGGCTTCTAACAGAACAATGTCCTTCAGGTTTGCTACTGCTGAAATATCTGAAACATCGGTATTACTAATATACAAATTCTTTAATTTGCTCATATTTGATACGACGGAGCAATCTGAAACCCTAGTATTATATACAGATAAACTAACAAGATTCTTCAAGTTTCCTAAAGTTGAAATATCTGAAATATTAGTGCCCGAAAGATCTAACCGTTTCAAATTAACCAAATTGTTTAAACTTGAAATATCTGTTATATCAGTATTTTCTATAGTTAATTGTTCAAGTTGTGTCAATCCACTTAATGGAGTCACATCGGTTACCGCAGTATTATCAAGAATTAACGTTTTTAAATTACTTGCATATTCAAGACCTCCCAAGTCTGTTATATAGTCACTCATTCTATAACTATTTCTATATATTATTATATCTGTCACTTGAGATAACTCTTCTTTTGAAACATATCCATCATCGTTGAAATTACTCTGTTCCAATAAATAACTCTTTAATGCAACGTCTTTAAATGGAACTGCATCTTCAGGCAAACTCTGCCTAATTTCAATCTCTTGCTCATAATTTACATTTCCAGAACCATCCTTTACATATAAAGTAACCTTTCCGGATTTTATTGGATTTATTTGAACAAATCTCGTTGCCCAACTATCGTCATTAGAACTATTCTTTATTTCAGCAGTACAAATACTTTCATCCGATGTAGAAGCCGTATACGGTTCCCTTCCATAATTTATTTTTGATTCTATTATGATGGGATTTCCAACATAGACTATCTGTGTATTCTCATTTGTAGCATCTGAATACAGTTCATTTTGCTCCGCACTTCTTCTGTACCAGATTTATCAATATCTTGAACTACATTGTTCTTATTTTCTGTAACATCATTGTTTTCTGGTGTCACAAGCTCTGTAGCATATACATTTTGTCCGAACAGCATTGTTCCAGCCAAAACCAATGCCAGTATCTTATTCTTCATAAGCAAAGTTCCTCCATATTTTTTGCATTTTTCATTCTTTACTCTCCATATAGTATTTTTTCTTATTTCATTATCCTATTCTTTATTTTTGCTATCACGCCTGCAGCGATAACACATATAATAAGCACCGCAGTAATTACATACACTGCATAATCTTCATGCTTATCTTTTGTTTTCTTTGATTCTTCAGCTTTCTTATCAGATGCCAACACTTCTGTACTGCTTTCTGTATTACTCTCCGTTACATTTTGCTCAACTGCTTCTGTATTCTCTGAGTCTGTCACAGCCTCTCTTGGCTGTTCTGCTACATCGGTCTGGCTATCACCATATTCAGCCGTTGAACCATTTAGATTGTTATTGCTATCAACGCTCACTGTATCCTTAGACGGTTTTCCTTCTGTCTTTTTATCCTCTTTTGAACCATACTCTTTTAAAGTATCTGCTATTATTTTTTTATCTGCAATATTGCCGCTTTGATCTGTATTATCACTCCAGTTTCCATCTGCCTGCTGATATTTTTATACTATATGGAATTTTCATTCATTTCATTGCTTGAATCAATCAAACTGTTAATCTTCAGCTCGGGCTGATACGATTTATCTGTGCCCAACAATTTAAAATCTACTGTCATCATGATTCCATCACCAGATACTCCATCCGGATATAGCATTACATAATGAACTTTTGAATTATCCTTATCATAATTTATATCAGCATATGAACTAGAAAAAGCTTTTCCCAGACTGCTGCCCTCAAATGAAACCTTTGCCGAATCAAAAAAAGCTCTGCGTCAACACCAGCCAGATTATCTGTATCTTTCATATAAACAGATACCCTAATCATGCCATCCGACAGTGCCACCGCTGTCTGAACATAAAAGGCGGCACTCTCATCAGCATATGTAGGTATTGACCCAGATTGAAAAAATAATATAGCACAGATAAAACATATGGCCTTTTTAATTATTTTCTTCATACTTGTATTTCTGACCTATTTTCTATCTTCTATTTCTTCTTAATGATTTTCCTGTAATTACTCCAATCATTGCTACTGCTGCTGCAAACATTACCAGGAACAGAACAACATTATTATTGTCTCCTGTTTTTGCTTTTGAAACTGATTTTGCTGCCGGCTTATTGTCTGATTTTTTATTTGTGATAACCGGCTTTGGCTGCTCAGCTTTCTTTTCTTCCTTAACAGTGATTGTGCATGTTACTGTCTTATCACCAACTTTTGCTGTGATATCTGCTGTACCAACAGCATTAGCTGTTAATTTTCCATTCTCAACTGAAATCACACTAGGATTTGAGCTTGTCCATGTTACATCCTTTGCATCAGTTGTATTCTGTGGATTATATATGATGCTAAGTGTATCTGTAGCACCCAGCTTCATTTCCTTGATTACTTTATCAAATGCAATTGAGTTAAGTGGAATAGTCTTTACTGTAAGCTCTCCTTCTGCTGTATAAACATTCTTCGAGCCATCTCCTGCTATTGCTATAACAGTTGCTGTTATTATTGTTTTTCCAGCTTTGAGACCAAACACATTTCCATCATTATCAATTGTTGCTACTGCCTTATCACTTGATGCAAACTCGACATTAATATCATCTGTGATATTGTTTGCCTCGATTAACTCACTAAGATTAAGGTAATTGTTTGCATTATCTTTCTGACCTATTAATAAATCATCAAACTCATCAAATGCAAGCTTCTTTCCGATTTCATCTGTCATGTTGTTTTCTTTTACAGTTACAGTTGTTGTTGCTGTAAACGGCTTAGCTGTTGCATTATCTACAGCCTTTGTTGTTGCTGTAACATCTGCCTTTCCTGCCTTTACTGCATAAACCATACCTGTTTTCTCATCTACCTTTACAACATCACTATCTGATGACTTCCATGTAACTGTTGTGTCATCATCTGTGTCTGCCGGTGCAATTGTTACATTAAGAGTTGTTGATGTACCTCTGGTAAGCTCAACTGTCTCAGGTAATGTAACGCTTGTAATATGCTTAGGAACCTTCACTGTACATTCAGCCTTTGTTCCGTTTGCTGCTGTTGCAGTGATAACTGCTGAACCAGCTGCAACACCTTCAATAGTTGCTTTATGGCTATCTTCATTATCAACAATTACCTTTGCAATTTTTTCATCAGATGTTGTCCATGTTACACCCTGATTATCATCTGTATTGTTTTCCGGTTTAAGTGTAGCTGTAATAGCTTTCTTTGCTCCAGCCTCAATGATTTCATCCTGTGCACTCAGTACTACTTCATTTACAGGAATCTCGCTTACGTTTACTGTTACTGTTGCTTTAATACCATTTGCACCGGTTATGGTAACCGTTGCCTGTCCGGCTTTCTTTGCTGTAACCTTTCCATCTGAATTAACTGTAGCTACTGTTTCATCAGAAGATGTATATGTTACATCTTTGCTGTCTGTTGTATCAGCCGGTACTACTGAGTACGCAATATTTGCTGTCTGCTTCTTTACCATATCAATTATAGCTTTTTCAGGCACAATTTCTTTTAAAGGAGCATCAACTGTTACTGCACATGTTGCCTGATAGTTTCCTACCTTTGCAGTAATTACTGCTGAACCTGGTTTAACTGCTGTTACGATTCCATTGTTGTCAACTGATGCTACTGTACTATCACTTGATGACCATGCTACAGTCTTATCATCTGTTGTATCTGCCGGAGTGTACTCTACTGTAAGAGCTTTTGTGTCGCCCTTATGAATAAGAGCCTTTTCTTCCATTTTAATTCCTGTAAGCTTTACTTCCTTTACAGCAATATCATATGTACTGCTCACATTTCCTACTGTTGCTTTAATGGTTGTTGAACCATCCTTTAATGCTGTTACAAGACCTGTCTTGCTGACTGTTGCTACAGATGTATTGCTTGATGTCCATGTTGCAGCTACACTATCTGTTGTATCTGCCGGATCATATGTAAGTCCAAGCTGTGTTGTCTGTCCCTTTTTAATGCTATGTGTTGTTCCTGTAATTGTAATTGCCTTTAAAGGATTAATAACAGTAACTTTTGTCTGTGCAGATAAATCACCGCATTTTGCTGTTACTGTAGCTGTACCATTCTTAACTGCTGTTACTGTTCCATCACTTGAAACAGTTGCTACTGATGAATCACTTGTTGACCATGTGATTGTTCCATTTGCATCTGCCGGAACTAATGTAGCTGTAAGTTTGTCTGTAGCACCCTTCACGATTGTTGTTGCAGTTTTATCAACTGTGATACCTGTCGCAAGAACTACAACTTTAATTTGTGCATCATTATCTTTTGTGACACTGATTTCTGATGTTGGAATATCTTCTGAATTCACATCACAGAACTCCAGATTTTTAACCTTTAATCCAATGTCACCCTTTGCAGTATCCTTTACTTTAAAAGAAATCTTAGCAACATTACCATCTGCTAATTTATCTTTGTCATTATCATTTAAAATGGCAACAATACCAATTCTTCCATCTGTGTTGACATAAAAATCACCAAACGTTCCCTCGCTTACATTTCCCTTCTTAACTGCATTTTTAACATAACCTTTTGCATCTACACCATCACCTACTGCTTCAAGTACATCAGGATCAAATGTAAACTGTGCTGTAATTCCAGCAATCTTAGCATTCTTTGCTAAGTCGATAGAATATGTAACAATATCGCCTCGTTTAACCTCTGTTTTGTCCGGTAAAAACGTAAATCCTGAGTTTTCAGTCGCATCTACATGCTGAAAACCTAATGTACCTGATAATCCCAATACCATGACTAATGCCAGTATTGTGGACATAAGCTTTTTCCACATACTTTTTTTCATCTTTTGACCTCCTTATAGTCCTTATTTCTTACATTGTGCCACTATTTTTTCTATATGTCAACATATTATTTACTGTTTGTTAATATTTTCAAGATTATTTGTTAGAATCGCGTTTTTTACACATTGTAAAATGTCTTTTTTCATAATGAAAGTTAATAATTTTAATATCATATACAATAAGTCATAATATTTTTTACTTATAGCAACATATTTGTTATGGAGGATTTTACATGAACAACATTATTTTAAACCCACAGGAGTTAGGTGAACGAATACGAAAATTAAGATTAAAAAGGAATAAAACACAATCATACTTTGCTGACATGCTCTATATTTCTTCTTCATATTTAGCACTTATAGAGTCTGGTAAAAGAGTTCCTAATCTCGACTTACTTATTCATATAGCAAAATTCACAGACGTCACCTAGATTATCTCGTTTTTGGAGATGATCCCAATTGTGATCCTTTGCAAATGACTTTTAACCGACTAAATGATAGTTATGAAAACAGACAACTTGAAAGAGCTATGAAACTAGCTGAGTTTTACCTTGAAATGACAAAAGATGATGATAAAATCAAAGACAATATAAATAAAAAATAATTTTCCATTGCCAATCTCCTTACTTATTTCTATAATATTCACATACCATATATTCAAATGCAGCATATTAAGAAAGGGGATTTTCAATGGACACTTTTTCAGAAGTTTTTAAGGCTATCGCAAGCTACCCGTGGCAGGTAAATGTGGGTGTGCTTTCACTAATACCACTGTATATCATAGATTTTAAGTTTTTCGACAAATTAAATATTGGTTTACAGCGCAAGATAGCACTTGCAAAAGAGCGTGGACATGTGGTGCGAGGCATGATTGTGAAGGAGGATGCGAAGAGGCTCGTTGTCAATAATTCACAATCCGCTTACAGCTACTGGGCTGCCAGATACACATATACTGTAGACGGAAAGGAGTACCGCAAGCGTTTTTTCATGCGATAACAGACATAGCACCCGTTCTAAGCTTAGGACTATCATAAATGTGTACTGGCTTGATGACCCGAACAAGCCTTTCTGGGACTATAGCAGCGATTCACTTGGCGCATGGTTTGGAATTTTTACGATGTTGTTTCCATGGATTGGGGCTATACTTATCATACTGCTGTTAGGCGGTGCCGATGCAATAGCGCAGTACAATAACAGTCGGATGTGATACTTCCTACACAAAAATCCGCTATACCAAATACAATGGTTAGCGGATTTTTGCTATTTACATTTTGATAAATTATTCCTGCCTGATGCTACACAGTCTCAGGCACCTTATAGCCTGCTTCACTCATTAATTTCTCAAACTCACTGACACTGACACCGGCTTCCTCTGCTGCAGTATCAATATCGAGCTTGCCCTTTGTTACCAGAGTAAACAACATCTTATTTTCTCCTTCCTCGATAGCATCAGCTCTTTCAAGCTCAAGCTGCCTGTCAAATTCATAATTTAACTGCATACTCTTCGTCACCTCACTTCTGTAAGTCTTTAGAAACTCCTTCAGAATATCATTGTCAATACAATAGTCTATAGCCTTCTCAATATCTATAGCAAGATCATCAAATGCCCCGT
>ENA-OQIR01000090-OQIR01000090.1-human-gut-metagenome-genome-assembly--contig:-NODE-90-length-39438-cov-3.752029_pt1 | contig 39438 bp, 46 predicted proteins | sample MGYA00242580_ERZ504745 | MGnify/ENA primary metagenome ERZ504745 (study PRJEB26092, sample SAMD00036214) | human gut metagenome | host: Homo sapiens | study: EMG produced TPA metagenomics assembly of...
CTTACTTGCCAGCGGTGAAAGAAGCAGTTCCTGCGCCTGCTCCCGGTTGAGTACATCTGCCCCCGGATGGGCTTCCCGTGTCACGGTCACAGTTCCATCTTTTACCGTCACGGTCAGCGGCTGTCCCTCCAGTACGGCGAACCACGTTCCATCGCTGATGCCCATCGTCTCTGCTTTCATGGTCAGCATTGCCTCGATGACGTCTGCAAATCGGAAAATACGGTACATCGCGGAACCGCAGCGCTCTTTTGTGAAGCTTTCGCAGACTTCCGATAACGCTGCTGCTTTTCCGGTCTCATACACCGGAATGGAAATGAAAAGAGAGTCAAGCGCATTTTCTTTTAAATAAGCGGCAAGTGCAGGAACGAAATCCTGTTCCTCCAACACTTCTGCTTCCACAACCTGGTTTCCGCCGCAAAGTGCCAGATATCCGATCCGCTCACCGTTTTTCCAGATTGCAATTGCCTGCTCGCCGAACGTTTTCAGGCAGGCTTTCACATCCTCTCTTACCACGTAAAGCGGTTTTTCCTCATTCAGCTTCTTTGCAAAGGCTGCCGCCTCTTCGTCCGCTTCGCCGTTTTCCGGAAACAGCGGCGCAAAGGTGTAAGCGGAGAGTTCCCCGTTTTTCCAGGTATGGCGCACATTTGCCACATCCAGGTAAAACGTGTATTTTTCACTTCCCGGCGTAAAGCCAAAGTAGGCATACCGCTGTCTCTGGCCGTCCAGTGCCAGAAGATCACACGTTCCTTCCAGATCCGTAATCCAGTCGCCAAGAAGACGCTTCATGTGGCCTTCGCCCCTTGCCTTTGGATGCACGGAAACGCTTCCCACATATCCTGCGCGGAGCAGCTTACCCCCTGCCGCCATTTGCTGCGGAAGCACCGCAATCTCGGCCCGGAGTCTGCCGTTTTCCGCAACAGCGACGCGGTGGATCCGTGCCATTTCCGGTCCTGCCTGATAAACCCTTGGAATTAACTGCTCAAAGTCGTGCGGACGGTGTGCCGTGCTGAACACGTAGTTTGCAAGTTCAATGCAGTCCTCCCACTCTTCCGGCTTTGCAAGTCTGTACTCTGTCATAATGTAAAAACCTCCTGATCCTAAAACCCTTTTGTTTTTGCTCTTCTTTTTCTCTATCCTAACGGATTTTTGTCCTTTTGTCACGAAAATTCCGAACAAATTGCAATATTTTTGCTATATCTGGTAAAAAAAGGAAACGCGCCCGGAAATTTTCATTCCAGGCGCGTTTCCCTTTTCTCTATGTTTCCTGTTTTACTGGATTCCTTTTACGGTGTAATCCTGTGCCTCTACGGCTGTTTTCAGCACATCGTCTGATACCGGGGCTGTCAGTGTTACAACGGCTGTTCCTTTTTCATGGCTTACTTCTGCGGATGCAACACCCTCAATTGCCTCAAGTGTTTTCTTCACTCTTGCCTCGCAGTGGCCGCACATCATGCCCTCGATTGTCATGGTTTTTACCATTCCCTGTTCTGTTGTCATGTTCAGATCCTCCTTTGGAATTTCGTTTTTGATTCTTTTATCTTTTGACGCGTCGTGCATCCGAAACAGATTCAGACGCAGGGCGTTTGTCACAACGCAGAAGCTCGAAAGGCTCATCGCCGCCGCACCGAACATCGGGTTCAGCTTCCAGCCGAACAGCGGGATCCATACGCCCGCAGCCAGCGGAATACCGATGATATTGTAAATGAAGGCCCAGAACAAATTCTCGTGAATGTTCCTGAGGGTCGCACGGCTTAAGCGGATCGCTGCCGGTACATCGGAGAGGCGGCTCTTCATCAGACAACGTCTGCCGCATCGATCGCGATATCGGTTCCTGCTCCGATGGCAATACCGATATCCGCACTGGTCAGAGCCGGTGCATCGTTGATGCCGTCTCCTACCATCGCTACTTTTCCTTTTTCTTTCAGGCGGCTGATGACCGCTTCTTTTCCATCCGGCAGAACGCCTGCGATGACTTCGTCCACACCCGCCTCAGCGCCGATGGCACGCGCGGTGCGCTCATTGTCTCCGGTCAGCATCACGACACGGATTCCCATATTCTGCAGCTCTTTCACCGCACGCGGGCTGTCCTCTTTGATGACATCCGCAACCGCGATCATACCGAGCATCTTTCCATCTTCACTGAAGAACAGCGGTGTCTTTCCTTCTTCGGAAAGTTTTGCTGCCTGCTCTTCCATCTGTTTCGCGAGAACCGCTTTTTTCGTAATCAGTGCGCGGTTGCCTCCGCAGAGCTCTTTTCCGTTCCGTTTTGCCACAAGACCGTTTCCAGGAAGCGCAGAGAAATCACTGACTTCTTCGCGGGCCAGGCCTTTTTCCTCTGCAAGTGCAAGAATCGCACGGGCCAGCGGATGCTCACTTTTCTGCTCCAGTGCAAAGGCACCTTTTAAAAGCTCCTCCTCACTTACACCGTCCGCCGGGACAAGATCGGTTACCTGCGGCTCTCCGCTTGTGATGGTTCCAGTCTTATCGAGTGCAACGATCTGTGTTTTTCCTGTCTCCTCGAGAGAAACTGCGGTTTTGAACATCGTTCCGTGTTTTGCTCCCATTCCGTTTCCGACCATGATCGCAACCGGTGTTGCAAGGCCGAGCGCACACGGGCAGCTGATAACGAGAACGGAAATACCTCTTGCAAGAGCAAAGCCGACGCTCTCTCCTGCAAACAGCCAGATCACAATCGTAGCAAGTGCAATGCAGATAACGGCCGGCACAAAAATACCGGAAACTTTATCGGCCACTTTGGCGATCGGCGCTTTTGTCGCTGCCGCATCGCTGACCATCTGAATGATCTGGGAGAGTGTTGTGTCTTCTCCGACTCTCGTCGCCTCACAGGTCAGGAAACCGGACTGGTTTAAGGTCGCCGCCGATACGCGGTCGCCGGCCTCTTTATCCACCGGAATACTCTCGCCAGTCAGCGCGGATTCGTTGACGGCACTCGTTCCCTCCAGGACAACGCCGTCCACCGGAATATTTTCGCCCGGGCGGACGATGAAATGATCGCCCTTTTTCACCTGATCAATGCCGACTTCCACTTCTTTTCCGTCTCTTAAGAGAACGGCGGTCTTCGGAGCCAGCTTCATCAGACTCTTTAACGCATCGGTCGTTTTTCCTTTGGAAATCGACTCCAGCATTTTTCCGACGGTAATCAGGGTCAGAATCATGGCTGCGGACTCGAAGTAAAATTCATGCATATAGCTCATGACTGCATCCATGTCCCCCTGTACCTGCGCTCCCGTCATGGCAAACAGGGCGTAGACGCTGTATACAAACGATGCGGTAGAACCAAGCGCTACCAGTGTGTCCATGTTCGGTGCTTTATGCCAGAGACTCTTGAAACCGCTGATAAAGAATTTCTGGTTGATGACCATGACCGCAATGGTAAGCAGGAGCTGTACCAGTCCCATTGCGATGTGGTTTCCTTCAAAGAATTTCGGCAGCGGCCATCCCCACATCATATGGCCCATGGAGAAATACATGAGCGGAATCAAAAGAAGAACGGAGCTCAACAGACGGCGTTTCATGACCGGTGTTTCCTTGTCTTTCAGCATCTCTTCGTATTCTGCTGTGGAAGCCGACTGTGATGTGCTTCCCTTCTCGCCTTTTTTCGACGCACCGTATCCTGCATTTTCCACGGCGGCAATAATCTCTGCCGGGGAGGCCGTTCCCTCCACGCCCATGGAATTTGTCAGAAGGCTGACTGCGCAGGATGTGACACCGGTACCTTTGACACGGCTTTTTCGACACGGGTCTGGCAGGCGGCGCAGCTCATGCCGGTTACATTGTACTGTTCCATCGTATGTCTTCCTTTCTGTAGTTCTGGATTTTCTATTTCATATACCCTAATGGGGTATCTTGTTTTCTTCTACACTATATACCCTGTCCGGGTATTTTGCAAGTGTTTTTTCAAAAAATTTCCACTTCTCTTCTGCCATCCCCCCGCACAATCCGGCCGGACCATCCTCAGAAATCCCTTGACAACCCGGCGCATGTATTTTATATTGAAGCAATCATGGATGATTTTTTCTTCTTCATCCTTCGGAGGTTTTTATGATTACATATGATTATTATCGCATTTTTTACTTCGTAGCACAATATCACAGCTTTACAAAAGCCGCGGAAATTCTGAAAAACAACCAGCCCAACATCACACGGTGCATGAACAATCTGGAAAGTGAGCTTGGCTGCAAACTTTTTATCCGTTCCCACCAGGGTGTCACACTGACAGCGGAGGGCGAAAAGGTGTATGAGCGTGTGGCCGTTGCCTACGAACAGCTCCGCACGGTTGAGGAGGAGCTGGCTCTTGAGCGGTCTCTTGAGAGCGGCCTTATCACAATCGGTGCGAGCGAGACGGCACTTCGTCTGATGCTGCTCTCCCGCCTGGAGCACTTCCACACCCGCTATCCGCACGTCCGCCTGCGCATCTCCAACCACTCGACGCCGCAGGCATCCAGGCGCTCGAAAACGGTCTGGTCGACTTCGCAGTCGTCACAAGCCCGGTGGAAATCCGCAAACCGCTGCACAAGATCCCGATTTTCCCATTCCAGGAAATTCTGATCGGCGGATCGAAATATGCATCCCTTTCCGCAGAGCCGCATCATCTCGGCGAATTGTCAGAATATCCTTTTATCTCGCTTGCCAAAGACACCGGCACGCGGGAGCTGTACGCCGAGTACTTTCTGAATCACAACCTCGCCTTCCACCCCGATATGGAGGCGGCGACGACGGATCAGATTCTTCCTATGGTCGAGTATAACCTCGGCATCGGATTTTATCCGGAGGAGCTGGCACGCGATGCCTTAAAGAGCCGTACCGTCTGTCGGATTCCGCTCATCGAGGAGGCCCCCAAACGTGAAATCTGTCTTATCATCAACCCGCGGCAGCACCAGAACGCGGCGGCAAAAGAGCTGATCGAGGAGCTTCTGGAACGCGTATAAGATTTTATGAACTTTTGTTTGAAACAGAAAAAGACCCTGTCTACCGGCGAACGGAACATCGCTGCTCCATCCTTCCCGTATACAGGGTCTCTTTTTTATTTATGCCTGCTGTCCGGCAATCTGCTCTTTTTATGCGGCATGGCAAATACCATCGCCGTGTAGGAAAGCATTGCGCCTGTGATGTAGAAGAACATCAGAAATCCGCTCCGGTTCAGCACAGCGATGCGGACAATTCCAATCCAGAAACCGACGTTGGACGCCAGGGAGAACACACGCGCAAACATCATGTTTTTCTCCTCACCCTTTGCCAGGCGGACGATCAGCAGCAGCATGGCCGCTGAAAAGAATAGTGTCATACAGCACTCCAGAAATACTTCCATTTTTTCAGCCTTCTTTCTTCACTCTCTCTTATTTCTCAGCGGTACTTTTCCAGTGACATCAGAAGGAAGCTCACCAGAAGAAGTCCGCAGGAAATCCAGATTACATGGATTCCATACAGCATGGAGAACACGCCTCCGATTCCGGCGCCGATGGCGAAAGCCAGAATCACGCCGAAATAGTATCCGGCCTGACGGAGCTGTTCTTTTTTCTTATCCCGCATATACATAGACAGCGCTGCGGTTCCGCTTCGCAGGTTTCCGATGCACATGGTGCTTGCATACGAATAACCGCCGACCTTGCGGAAGGTCTGTACCTGAATCGCGCACGCAAACGATACAAGCATCGCCGCGAGCATATTATAAGAAGACGGAATAAATCCGACGATCGCAAGGATCACAATTTCCGCCGCGAGAAGTACCTGCCGCCAGTGCAGCCTCTTTGCATACCGGTAATGCTCCTGGAAATTTCTGCCAGAAATACACCCATCGCAAAAAAGAGGATCGGGAAGAGATACCGAAGGCCTGCCGTAAAGTTTCCTTCCAGAAAATTCTGGCTCATCAGCACAACGTTTCCCGTCTGGGCATTTGAGAATACTTCATCTCTGCAATTGTACGTGTAGGCATCCTGAAAACCGCCGGACAGCGCCAGAAACATACTGTTGATAAATGCTTCCGACATCTGATTTTCCGAGAGCAGGCGTCCTACAAGGCTTGCTTTCTTTTCCATAAATTTTCCCTTTCTTTCAACAGACGGCCCGGCTTTTTGGTGCCTGCCGTTTTGCTTCCCTTATTATAACCGCCCGCTTTTTGAGATGGAAAAACGGATATCGTATTATGCTCATATATTTTTCATATGACTATATTGATTTAAAATCATTTTAATATGATACACCGTAAAAAATGGAGAAATTTTGTCACTTTGCACAAACAAAATTTCTCCCTTTTTGTAAATTGTCTTTATTGTTCTAAAATTTTCTTACTTTCTTCCTCTCTGTTTCTCACTCTGCTCGCGGTGGTACTGCAGCGTGTAGAGCTGGTAATATCTTCCCTGCGCTGTTAAAAGCTCCTGATGCGTTCCATGCTCCACGATTTTTCCGTGGGACAGTACGATAATCTCATCCGCATGCTGGATCGTCGAAAGACGGTGCGCTACGATCAGCATCGTTCCGATGTTCTTCATCTTTTCCATGGAATCCTGGATCAGAAGCTCGGTTTCGGTGTCGATGTTCGCCGTCGCCTCGTCAAGGATCATGACCGAAGGCTTATGGATGATGGTACGCGCAAACGAGAGAAGCTGGCGCTGTCCGGCGGAGAAGTTGTTTCCTCTCTCCCGCACCGGCTCGTCGAGGCCGTGATCCAGCTTGTTGATAAACTGGTCAGCATTCACGTAATGGCAGACGTCCATGATCTCCTCATCGGAAATCCCCTCCTCACGGAGAATAATGTTGCTACGGATCGTTCCCGAGAACAGGAAGACATCCTGCAGCATCTGGCCGAATTTTTTCCGCAGGGAATCGATCTTGATCTTTCGGATGTCGATGCCGTCGATCAGAATCTCACCCTTCTGGAACTCGTAGTTCCGGCAGATCAGGGAAAGAATCGTCGATTTTCCGGAACCGGTGGAACCCACAAATGCGATTGTCTCTTTCGGGTTGACGTGGAATGAAACGCCTTTTAACACCCACTCGCCCGGGATATAGGAAAACCATACGTCGCGGAACTCAATTTCGCCCCTGATGTCGGTAAGCTCGATCGCATCCGGCGCATCCTGCATTTTTGGCTCGAGATCCAGAATCGAGAATACTTTCTCGGCGGATGCAAATGCGGACTGCAGCCAGTTGAACTGCTCCGCCAGGTTCTGGATCGGGTTGAAGAATTTTGAAATATACATGTAAAAGCTGACGATCATACCGCTGGTAAGCGTCTGGCCGAGGAACGACATTCCCTCCAGATAGCCCTTGCCGCCTAAATACAAAAGGCAGAGCACGGAGCTGATATACAGCATGTAGACGAGCGGACGGAAAATACCAAACACGAAAATCTGCTCCTGCTGTGCGCGGCCGAGTGCGTTGCTCTTGTCGGTAAACTCGCGCATCTTGGCATCCTCGCGGTTGAAGATCTGTGTGATTTTCATACCGGAAAGGTTCTCCGACAGATACGTATTGATGTCCGTAGTACAGTCTTTTACTTTTCGGTGTGCTCTTCGCGAGAATTTGCGGAAAATAATCGAGAACAGCACGATAAACGGCACGAAGCAGAGCACCATCAGCGTTAGCTCATAGTTCAGAAACAGCATCGCAATCAGAATACCGATGATCACGAAGAAGTTCTTCAGAAGATTGACCAGAAGGTTGGTGAACATCAGTGAAATCGCGTTCGTATCGTTTGTCGTTCTCGTGACAAGCTTTCCGACCGGAATCTCATTTAACTGCTCGTGGGAAAGGCGCTCGATGTGGACGAACAGATCCTCCCTCATATTGGAAATAATTTTCTGACCCGTCTTCTGCAGAATCACGGCCTGGAAATACGTGCACGCCATCGAGACAAGAAGGATTGCCGCATAGCCCGCTACCCACAGAAACAGGGCATTCAGCGCGAATTTTCCAACGACGAGCTCCTCAATTTTGCCGACGATCAGCGGCGAAATGATATCGTACGCGATCGAAAACAGCATCAGAAAACCAACAACGATAAACTGGCGGTAAAACGGCTTTGCGTAATCCATCAGACGCTGCATGATTTCACTGTCTTTCATGTTCCGCTCAAAGCCGGTTTCTTTTTCTCCATCTTTCACTACAAACGCGGCCACAATCAGCAGGGTGGAAATCACGCCGATGATCGCGCCGACCCAGAGAATCGGATAATAATTGTGCATTTCTACTCCTCCCCCGCTTCCTCTTCAAGTTTCTGCAGATCGACCATCTTGCGGTACGCCGTGCAGGTCCGGTACAGATCCTCGTGTTTTCCGACTGCATGGACTTCTCCGTCCTCGACGAACACGATCTTGTCCATCTGCTCCACCGTTGAAATCCGGTGTGCGATCAGAATTGTCGTCAGTCCCTCACGTTTTTGAGATTGTCGAGAATCGTGCGCTCTGTTCTGGTATCGACCGCAGAGACGGAATCATCGAGAATCAGAATCGGTGCGTGTTTCATCAGCGCACGCGCAATCGAGATTCGCTGCTTCTGTCCGCCGGAAACCGTCACACCGCGCTCGCCAAGAACGGTGCGGTAGCCCTCTTTGAACTCTGCGATATTGTCATGGACATCGGACATCATCGCCGCATCCTCAATGGCCTCCTGGTTTTCGTCATCAAAGGCGAAAGAAATATTGCCGGAAATCGTGTCGGAGAACAGGAAGTTGTCCTGCGGCACGTAGGCACAGCCCTCACGCACGGAGTGGATGGAAACGGTGTTGACATCGTGGTCATCAATGAACAGCGTTCCGTCCGGCACGTTGTAGGTGCGGAGCAGCAGATCGACGATGGTCGTTTTTCCGGAACCGGTCTTTCCGACGATGCCGACACTCTCGCCCGGCTCAATGGTAAACGATACGTTTTTCAGCACATCGTACTCCCCGTCTGGATAGCGGAAGGTCAGATTGCGGAACTCGATTTTTCCATGGATGGACGGCAGATCCTGCACACCGCCGCGGTCCTTCACATCGACTTTTGCGTCAAGCAGTTCCGTAATACGGTTTAAGGACGCTTTTCCACGGGATGTCTTCTCAATCAGCATGGAAACCGCCATGATCGGCCATACAACGGCCGAGAAATAGCCGATATACTCGACAAGCTGGCCGGCGTCGAAGCTTCCGCAGTAAACGAGATAGCCGCCGTAGCCTAAGATTACGCAGATAACGGACTCGACGAACAGCGTTACCATAATGTTCAGCAGTGTGGAAATTTTGGTATATTCTACGTTGATGTCCTCGTTCTCGCGGTTCAGTCTACGGAACATCATCAGCTCTTTCGTCTCTTTGACGAATGCTTTGATGACAGCAAGACCGGAATAGTTTTCCTGCGCGAAATCGGACAGCTCGGAAAAAGCCGCCTGGCGCTCTTCCCACTTTTTCATCAGGTATTTGCCGAGCGTTGTACCGGCGGCCATCAGAAATGCCATCGGATCATGGAAAGGCCGGTCAGGAAGTGTTCATGCGCCACATTTTGATCACGGCAAGCAGGCCTAAAAACAGCGCATCGCAGAACATCAGAATACCGTCGCCGAAGCACTCCTGCACGGTATCGAGATCGTTCGTGTAAAGACTCATCAGGTTTCCGACTTTGTTGACCTGATAATACTCCTGGGACAGCTCCTTGCTGTGCGCGAACATGCAGGTACGAAGATCGGTCACCACGCGGATTGCGGAGCCGAAAAAGCAGACTCGCCACAGGAAACGGCCGACTACCATGACGATAATGGTAATAATCATGGGCCGGCAGACCTGATCCAGCAGAAATTCCATATCAAACACCGCCGCCTGGCCGTTGACCAGAACAGGGTCGCCGTTCATGCCGTTGATGACCATGCGGTACAGCTCCGGTATGAAAAGCTGGAAATAATCTACGAGAATCAGCGCTGCAAGACCGAGAATCAGAATGGGCGCATTCTTCAGGTAGTATTTGTTAATGTACTTTCCAAATATCATATATTTTCTCCCTCTTTTTGTTTTTGCCATTGTCTGCTATGATCTTTCTGACCATAACAGTCCTTCCCTTTTCCAAAGCGTTTTCGCCCCGGAATGCCTCCTTTCTTCTCCTGCATTTCACAGCTCCGATGCAATTTTAACAGAGATAAACAGAAGGAACTGGACTTTGAAAAATCCAATTCCTTCTGTTCCAATTCACATTCCTGCTCCAAAAGCGTTCCGCTTCTTCTTTGCAGGACACCGTTGTCCTGTGAATGTTTGTTCTATTTTTTAGTATACGGTTCTTTTTCTCTCCCGTCAAGCATTTCACGCGTTTTTCTGTTTTCTTTTTATTTTTTGCCGTTTTCCGCTTTTTTTGCGCAAATCTGCGCATTCCGGTTAAAACACCCAAAAGAAGAAGAAGGCTGACGCCAAGTGTGATCCACCACGTTCTGGTCACGGCTGCAATCAGATATCCCACCAGGCAGACACACGCTGTAACGGCCGCATACTGCATCTGCGTCGATACGTGGTTCAGATGGTTGCTCTGCGCACCCGCACTTGACATAACCGTCGTATCCGAGATCGGCGAAATATGGTCACCGCAGACCGCCCCTGCCAGGACGGCGGATACCGAGATAATCATCATCTCCAGATTTGTTCCGGCGGCGAACATGCCCGTTGCAATCGGCACAAGAATCGCGAACGTTCCCCAGGAGGTTCCCGTCGAAAAGGAAAGGAACACCGCCACGGCGAACAGCACCACCGGGATAAAAATACTTGCGGATGCATGGTCTCCCACGACGCTTCCGACAAACTGGGCCAGGCCCATCGCATCACCGACGCCTTTTAAGGTCCACGCAAAGACGAGAATCGTAACCGCCGGAACCATCAGCTTGAAGCCCTCGGACAGGCTGTCCATAAAGCTCTTGAAGGTGATGACCTTCCGCGGCAGATACAGCGCCATCATAAACAGGATCGTCACGACGGAGGCAAAAATCAGACTCGTTTCTGCATCACATCCTGCGAACGCGGAAATCACATTGTCCGCGCCGCCGAGGAAGCCAGTGTAAACCATCGCTCCAATCGCTGATACAATCAGCACGGCAACTGGGAGCACGAGGTCGATGACTTTTCCGTTCGGATTGACCTCCTGCTCGGAAACCTGCTCAAACTCCTCGCCTCCGGTCGTGAAAAGATCACCTTTGGCGGCATTATCCTCGTGGAGCTTCATCTGACCAAAATCAAAGCCGGTGTAGCAGATGTAAAAGACCATCGCAATTGTAAGGATCGCATACAGGTTATACGGAATTGTCCGCAGAAACAGCTGGAATCCGCTGATTCCCGCATCCGCCGGCACATACGAGTTGACGCTGCCGCCCAGCTTGAGATCGGCGCGATAATGCAGATCGGCGCTGCGGTGGAGTCGATGATGTATGCGAGTTTCGCGCGGGAAACCTTGTGGCTGTCCGTGACCGGGCGCATGACAGAGCCGACTGTCAGACAGTTGAAATAGTCATCCACAAAAATCAGAACACCAAGCCCCATCGTTGCCAGAAGCGCACTCCGCTTCGTTTTGATCTTCGTCCCCGCCCATTTTCCATACGCCGCCGAGCCGCCGGATTTCGCCATCAGCACGACAACCATGCCAAGCAGGATATCGAAGATCAGAATGTTGATGTTCATGCTGTTCCGTAAAATTTCAAAGAAGCTTGTGAACGCATCCCACGGATGGAAGCCGGTGTACAAAAGGACACCGACTGCCGATCCGATGAACAGGGAACTGTAAACTTCTTTTGTTACAAATGCAAGCAGAATTGCAAGCAGCGGCGGGACGAGTGCCCACCAGGTTCCGATAAACATTGAACCATTCATGTCGTCTGTTTTCCCTTTCTGCTGTTAAGTTCGTTTACACTTCCGGCGTCACAATTTTTCCAGCTACTGCACATGCTGCCGCTGTCTTTGGAGATGCCAGATAAATTTCAACTTTAGAAGTACCCATTCTTCCAAGAAAGTTTCGGTTGTTCGTTGCTACAACACGCTCGCCGTCAGAGAGGATTCCGCCCGCTCTTCCGCAGCACAGACCGCAGCCTGGATGTGTAATCATGGCGCCTGCCTCTGCCAGTGTATCGAGAATGCCCATTTTGCTTGCCTGCAGATAAATCTTGCGGCTTGCCGGTGTTACGATCAGTTTTACGTAGTCGGCTACTTTTTTGCCTTTTAAAACCTCGCTGCCGCCTGCAGATCCTCGAGACGGCCGTTCGTACAGGAACCGATGAAGACCTGATCGATCGGGGTTCCCTCGAGAACGCTGGTATCACGGATCTTGTCTACCTGGGACGGGCATGCCATCACCGGCACGAAGTCCTCAGCACGGTAAGTGATAGTGCGCAGATATTTCGCATCCTCATCGCCTTTTAAGCTCTTCTGATAGTCATTGAGTTCGATCTCGCAGTATTCTGCGGTCTTCTCATCCGGGTAAAAGTGCACATTTGGCACCTGCCTCGATCGCCATGTTGGCAATCGTCATACGGCTTGCCACGGTCATATTTTCTACGGTGCTTCCTGAGAACTCCAGTGCGCGGTACGTTGCGCCGTCTGCACCGAGGTCACCGATCAGACGCAGGATAATGTCTTTTGACATCACATTTTTCGGCAGCTCGCCTTCGATGACAACTTTGATCGTCTCCGGCACTTTGATCCACATCGTACCTGTTCCAAGGATGCTCGCCATCTCTGTGTAGCCGATTCCGGAAGAGAATGCACCGACACAGCCGTATGTCGTCGTGTGGCTGTCGGTTCCGAAAACAACGTCGCCCGGTTTTACGTAACCTGCCTCTGTCATTAACTGATGGCAGATTCCGTCGCTTCTGTGTACGTTTTTCATGCCATATTTCTTTGCAAATTCATCGCCTTTGTGGAAATGTCTCGTATCGTCCACCTGGCTTGCCGGAACGAGGTGGTCGTAGATCAGAACGACTTTATCCGGGTCCCACAGTTTGGTAAAGCCCATCTCCTCGAATTTATCGCCGACAAACGGGATGAAGATATCATGAATCATGACTCTGTCCACGTTGACCGTCACAATGTCGCCCGGTTTTACGTCTTTTCCGGTGTTGTGGCGGATGATTTTTTCAATTACTGTATTGCCCATCGTTTCTTCCTCCCGCTCTTAGTCCAGTCCGTTGCGCTTGCGCATTGCCTTTACCAGCCGCCTGCCTGAATGATATCCATCAGGTTCTCCGGCAGAGCTGCGATCGGGTATGTTTTTCCGTTGTAATCGACATGCTCATTCATCTTGACGGTGATGGTGTCGCCCTCTTTGATATCGTCGTGCAGATCCGGCTGCTCGATCAGAAGAAGACCGTTGTTGATAGAGTTGCGGAAAAAGATCCGGGCAAAGGACTTCGCGATGACGCAGGAAATGCCGAGCGCTTGATGATCTCCGGTGCCTGCTCTCTCGAGGAGCCGCAGCCGAAGTTCTTTCCTGCCACGATGATGTCGCCCTTTTCAATCTGTCCGGCCAGTTCCGGGCGGAGCGGGGAAAAGCCGTACTGTTTCATATCGTCAATTGTCTTTAAAGCAAGATACTCGGTCGGGATAATGATATCGGTATCAATATCGTCTCCAAGCACCCATACTTTTCCTGTAAATGCTTCCATATGTTTATTCTCCCAAAAATATTATGTATCCCTCAAAGAAAATGGTCAGATCTGATCTGCCGTCGCAATCTTTCCGGCAATCGCGGATGCGGTTACCGTAGCAGCGGATCCCAGGTATACTTTGGAGCTTGGATGACCGGCACGGCCCTTGAAGTTACGGGTTCCGGTGCTGATCAGCACTTCGTTCTCGCCGATGACACCCTGGCAGCTTCCCCAGCAGACGCTGCAGTTCGGTTCATGACGATGGCTCCGGCTCCATGAAGGTGTCGATGATGCCTTCTTTTAATGCCTGACGGTAGATCGTCTGGCTTGCCGGAACAACGAGGAAACGGACACCCTCTGCGACCTTCTTTCCGCGGATGATCTCTGCGCCGACACGGAGGTCTTCGATTCTTCCGTTGTTGCAGGAACCAAGGAATGCCTCATTGATTGGCGTTCCGCACGTTTCCTCTGCCGGAACAACGCGGTCCACAAAGTCTGGCTTTGCAACAACCGGGCGGACTTTGGAGAGGTCAAAGGTATACTCTCGGACGTATTTTGCATCCGGGTCGCTGTGGAAGACTTCTTTTGGCTCTCTTCCGTGCTCTTTCAGGTATTCCATGGCTTTCTCATCTGCCTCAAAGATACCGGTCTTGGCGCCGGCTTCGACTGCCATATTACAAAGTGCCATACGGTCACTGATGCTCAGCGTTTTTGCACCCTCACCGGTAAACTCCATCACCTGGTAGTTGCATCCGTTTGCGCCGACCTCGCCGATGATGGTGAGGATCAGGTCTCTCGCATAAACGCCCTCCGGCAGTTTTCCTACAAGATTGAATTTTACGCTTTCCGGTACGAGTACCCAGGAAGTTCCCGTTACCATGCCGTACAGGAAATCGGTACAGCCGACACCGGTGCCGAATGCGCCGAGTGCTCCGTAAGAGCAGGTATGGCTGTCAGCGCCGAAGATCAGCTCGCCCGGGCGGACATAGTTCTCGATCATCACCTGATGGCATACGCCTTTTCCTTCCCAGAAGTCAATGTTGTTCTCTCTTGCAAAATCACGCATCTTTTTCTGGGATGCTGCTGTTTTCGGGCTGTCGGACGGCACGTTGTGGTCGACGATGAAAACGAGCTTTTTCGGATCCGCAATGTGCGGGTGGTTTAATTTGTTGCGGTACATATCAACCGTCAGATGAGTTGTTCCGTCGTTGCTCATCAGACGATCCAGTGTTACGGTGTGGATATCTCCCGGTTTTACTTCCGGAACGCCGGCTGCAGCGGCGATAATTTTCTCTGCAATTGTCATTCCCATGGTTCTTACTCCTCCTCGCGGTTCAAAGAGGCAATCAAGCTCCCTGATTCAGTATGTTCTGCATATATTCCGGCAGTTTGGTGCAGGTGTACGTTTTGCCGTTCACCTCTGCGGTTCCCTCGGACATATGGAGGACCATGGTGTCCCCGTCTTCTACGGCATCCGGCAGGTCTTTACAGACAATCGCCGGCAGACCGATGTTGATGGCGTTGCGGAAAAAGATTCTGGCAAAGGATTTTGCGATAACAGCCTGTACACCAAGTGCCTTTAAAACGCCCGGTGCCTGCTCTCTTGAGGAACCACAGCCAAAGTTTTCTCCTCCTACGACAAAATCTCCCGGTTTTACTTTTTTTGCAAAGTCCGGATCTAACGATTCAAACGCATGACCTTTCATCTCATCCAGATTCGGCAGAAGCAGATACTGGGATGCGATGATCTGGTCTGTATCAAGGTCATTATGAAATTTAAAAATTTTACCCTGTTCCATTTTCTTTCTTTCGTTCCTTTCGCATAAAAATTCTGACGAATCTTATTGTATCACAAAAGATATAGTTTGCAAAAGAGAAAATAGCAAAAAAAGCAGACCGCCGCACCAAAATTCCGGTACGACGGTCTGAAAGTCTGTTTTAGTGGGTAGTTCCCATTGCTTCTTCTACTTCTTCTTTGTTGGTTACGACTGCCTCGATGCAGTATTCCAGAGATTTTGCAATCGTTTCCAGCGGCATGCTTGCCATGGTGCTTGCTTTTCCGACTACCTGCTCGCATGCGAACGGTACGTGGATGAAGCCTGCGCGGATGTTCGGATATTTCGTTGCGCACAGGTGAAGCACATTGTACATGACGCAGTTGCATACGTAGGTGCCTGCGGTGAAGGATACGTGGCACGGAAGGCCGTGTTCGCGGACGTTCTGAACCATTGCTTTGACCGGAATCGTTGCAAAGTATGCGGTCGGGCCGTCTGCCTGCAGCGGTTCATCGGACGGCTGCTCTCCGGCGTTGTCCGGGATTCTTGCGTCTGCAAGGTTGATGCCGACTTTCTCTACGGTTACGCATGCGCGTCCGCCTGCCTGTCCGACATCGATGACAACGTCCGGATTGTGCTCTTTGATGGCTGCTTCCACGCAGGAAATACTTCTGGTAAACTCGGTCGGGATCTCAACTTTTACGATCTCTGCTCCGGCGATGGTATCCGGCAGAAGTTTGATGGCCTCGAATGCCGGGTTCACGCTCTCTCCTCCAAATGGGTCAAATCCTGTTAATAAAACTTTCATCGTCTTTTCTCCTTTTGTCTCTTAATTTTTGTCTCCTGGTTCTGTCCTTTAGTATAACACAGGCTCGGGTGCAATAATCTTTCCCCGGTCCATAATCTGACGGTTATCGGTAAAAATATCGGGTTCCCGGCAGACCAGGTCGAAGTGGCCTTTCGCATTCTGCACGCCGCCGAGCGCGATATTGCGTCCAAGCCCTACGTGGAAAGTTCCATACGCGGATTCATCCTCAATGTAGCAGTTGCCGAGGCAGTTCGAGCACGAATTCAGTCCGATGCCAAGCTCTCCTGCGATATAAATCCGTGGATCGAAATATTTCTCCATATACTTCTTTAAGCGGATGCCGGTCGGTGTCTCCTCGATATCGACATATGTTGTAACTGTAACCAGCGGTTGGATTCGTCATCCAAAATCCGCCGTTTTCCGCACTGCATCATGAATTCAATTCTACTAAAATGTTCAAAAGATATCAACCTGTTTCTGATTTTTCTATGAAATTTGCACAATTCTTCCAATAAAAATCAATTTTGCGTCCGTACTGTCTGAAAATTTTGCAGAAAATTTCTTTTTCCTCAAAAAGAAAAAGAGGCGTTCACAGCCAGCAGAAACATTTCTTTCCTGCGGACCGTGACAGCCTTTTTGCCGTCTTTCTTTTTCTTATTTCCAGACCGTATCGTAGTTGATCGGTTTATAGAATGCTTTTTCCCGGCTCTCATGATCATCCGGACGGTTGCCGAGAAGCCACATGGTTTTAGTTGCGACTGCCTCCGGGGTCATATCGTATGACTCGAGAATGTTGCACAGGGTTTTCATCTCATGGCCGACTTCATAGACGGTCATATCGCTTCCCTCGTGAGAAACCTGGGTACACATGATGATGAGTTTTTCCGGGTACTTCTGGCAGAGCTCGTAAAACGCTCCTTGATGCTCGCCGGAATACCGCCGACACCGAAGCTCTCCACAATGATCGCATCGTAGTGCTCAAAAATCGCCGGAAGCAATACCGGGCTGATTCCCGGGATCAGTTTCAAGAGAAAAACGTTATCGCTTAAGTTTTCATAAAAACGAACCGGCTTTTCATACGGCAGCATCGGCAGATACCGCAGAATCCTGCGGTCCTGTATTACCGCAAGGTACGGGAAATCGATGCTGGAAAAGGCATTGTAGCTCTTCGTCCGCACCTTCTTCGCGCGCGTTCCCGCGATGACTTTTCCGTCGAACACAATCTGTACACCCTGGGATGCATCATCACAGGCGTAATAAAAGCTATCGGACAGGTTTGTCTTTGCATCCGTGATATCCAAATTGATCGGTCGCTGTGCTCCGGTGATGACGATCGGCTTTTCCGAATTCTGAATCATATAGGAAAGCGCCGCCGCGGTGTACGCCATCGTATCAGTTCCGTGCGCGATGACGAAACCGTCGTAATCCTCGTAATGCTCCTTCGCCACTTTCACCAGCGTGCTCCAGTTCTCCGGAACCACATTCGAGCTGTCCAGATTAAACGGATTCACCGCCGTAATCTCACAGAGGCCTTCCACCTCCGGAATATAAGACAATAACTCCTCCGGCGTAATCTGCGGAGTCAAACCATTTTCCGTCTTCTTCGAAGCAATTGTGCCGCCGGTTGCGATAAATAAAATCTTTTTCAATGTAAATCACTCCTGTTTTCTCGTTTGGTAACAAGTTTTCTTTATCTTAGCAGACTTTGGGGACGGCGTAAATGATGAATTTGGGAATCGAGAAACCAATCCTTTCCATTGACGCGAAAAATTCCGTTTGCTATACTGAATTTTAGACACAGAAAATCCTTATCTACGAATTTTACATTCAGAAAGCCAGGCTTCCTATGAATCATGAAAATCATCCCGGTCATCCATATCTTTATTCTTTTCTTCTTGTTTTCGGTCTGACGCTGATCTGCGCTCTGCTTGCGGGATCTTCGTATCGATCGGAGCGTGAAAAACAGGAAGCTGCCGAACAGCGCAGAATCCAGGAGCTGCATAATGAATTTCTGACTCAGAAAGATTAAACACATGTTAAACATGCGTGAAACGCCCTTTACCGGCTACGCTTCAGCAGCACCTTCTGCCCGCAGACCGGGATTTCCTCGAGATACTTAAAATACCACTTCTTCCTCCGCGCCGAATACCGCACCACCACCGGAATCCAGCAATTTTCCACTTTCAGATACACATACTGCCCGGAAGCCACTTCCACCTCGCCGTTCTGCTGCTCTACAAATGCACGGTTTTTCTTTATTTTTACAATGCCTTTCGTCATAATGATCATCCTTTCTGAACGGGTTTGAAAAGATACTCTACCTGTATTGTATGCAGAGGGGATAGGAAATTTCCACTTTTCAGGGGCAAAAAACAGGACACGGGATTCCCCCATTGTCCTGTTATCCTTTTATCACACACCTGCTTACCCCTCAGCATCGTTCTGCTGCCAAACTTTATCGCTCGAATCAGAACAGCTGCCCCAGCAGTTTCAGCTTTTCCTTTTTGAGGAATGCGGCTTCAAATTTTTCAAAAGCTTCCGGGTTCTTGTCACAGATAAAACTCCAACGCCAGCTGCATGGCCGTTTCATCAGAATCCGCCAGCTTACGAAAATCACCGCCATATATTTCAATGGTCCGCCCGCCAGATAATCATGATGAAGCTGCGCAAGTTTTGGATCGCGGTATTGTTCCAGCGTCAGCATTTTGCGAAAATTGGCAGAGAATGTTTCTTTCGTCCAATGCTCAAACTGCGCCATGCTGTAATCATGAATCTGTGCAATCGGGGTCTGCAGATAGAAGTGTAATGGGGTCTGGTACCAATGTGCAGCTCCTCGGTGTCCAGAGACGCATCCTTGTGATCGACTCTTCCGGCTTTCCGGATCTGGCCTGTCTGTGCTTTTTTCAGGCAGCCACATTCCCGGCAGCCCGACTCACTGATTATCGTAACACGTAACCTCTCTTTGTGAAACCCCGGAGTCAAAAGCAAAAAATCTCAAAACCAGTTGCTCTTGTTCTCCTGGTTTTGAGATTTTTTTATGCTGTGTATCTTTTATTTTTCACCCGCCATCGGCTGATGGTCTGCAATTTTCAGAAAAACAAATCCAAGTGCAAAGAAAACCGCCAGACATGCAACCGCTACGTTGATCGTTCCTCCCGCCAGCTTTACAACTGCAATGACTACAGATCCAAGGAAGGAAGCGCCCTTGGCAAAAATATCGTAGATGCCAAAATATTCTCCCGAATTCTCCGCCGGAATAATTTTAGAATAATACGAACGCGACAACGATTGAATTGATCCCTGAAAGCATCCCACTCCAAATGCCAGAATCGCAAAGTGCACCAGCGTCCGCAGTGTCAGCGCATAGAGGCAGATGACAAAATAGCCTGCGATGCAGATCAGAATCAGGGATACCGTATCTTTTTTCCGCGACAGTTTTGCAAAAAACAGAGATCCTCCAAAAGCGACAACCTGCGTGGCAAGCAGGAAAACAACCTGTCCGACCGTATTCAGGTTCAGATCGGTTCCGATGTTGATGCAGTTGTCAATGATGGTTCCTACCCCATCAATATAGAGAAAGAATCCAATCAGAAAGAAAAATACTTTCCGGTCCGAAACTGCGATTTTTTTCAGGGTTCTGAATATTTTTCCAAATGTCTGACCGACGGTAACCGTTCTCATTTCCACGTAATTCTTCTGCCGATACTCCTTCAGCAACGGCAGCGTCACCACCAGCCACCAGAGAGCCGTCACGCCAAAGCCAATCATCTTAGAGACAAAATCCGGCAGCACCCCGACCATATCCGGCCCCAGAATGTAAGCAATCAGTGCTACAAGAAACGGAATGCAGGATCCCAGGTATCCCCACGCATAGCCATAGGAGGATACCTCATCCATACGTTCCTCCGTTGTCACATCATTCAGCATGGAATCGTAAATCGTCAGCGATGCATTATAGCAGACTCTTGTCACAATATAAATGACCAGAAACAGCACCCAGCTCGTTGCAACGCCATTCAGCACACATCCTGTGATGCCAAGACCTGCCGTTGTGGTAAAAAAGATCTTTTCTTATCCTTACGATCCGCCAGCACACCGCAGACAGGACCGATCAGTGCCACCACCACCGTAACAATGGAAATGGCAATCGAATAATACGCCGTCGCCTGATCCGAACTGATTTTCCCGGCCCTGTACCGATTGCCAGACTCTTAAACCAGATCGGAATCAGCGAACAGGCAAGCATAATAAATGCCGAATTTCCCACATCATATAAAACCCATGCAAACTCCTGCTCCGTCAGATTTCGAAACACTTTTGTCCGATGAAGAGCCCGAAACAGACCACTCATACTACAATCCCCACTTTCTTTTATTTTGTCATGCAGTATCAGTGTAGCATAGATTTCTTGATATTCAAAGTATTTTTTGTATGAAAGTAGGCAAAATCATTTGCAAAACGCCAGTTTTCCCATCCTTCCATGATCCGCCGGAAATTTCACAGCAGATCATTTCGATTTCTCAGATTAATGCCGGTGTCTGCGCCAAAACGGAAAGGATCGCAATCACCGCAAAAATCACAGCAGCTGCCACTGCAGCAATCATAATTTTTCTTTTCATAGCATACCTGCTTTCTCTATCATGTTTGCGGAATATTTTGTTTTCGTAATTCATATCTTTTTTTCTAAAGACATTATACCCTATGCATAGGAATACATCAAACTTTTCCAGTCCAGGCCATTTCCAGACAGCTTTTAAAAACAGTCTGGCATGACTCCAAACGATTACAGCGCAGGCGGTCATAACCGTCTGCGCCTGTAGTCGTTTCACTTTTTTTGCAGATGTTTTATAAGAATCTGATTACTATTTTTTTATTTCTCTGCTATACTTATGCTAAGATACCAGACACGCTCTTGCACCGGCCTGGCAGTCCGTGCATTGAGAAAAAATAAGAAAGCAGAGGATCAAAGAGATGACGAAAATCCCAAACAGACTTCACAAATACGTGCCATCTATGCTGCTGTTTCTGCTGTTTGAAGCAGTGGCAGTTACGCTGTGGCTCACAAAGGACAATTTTTTCTATCTGCTGAATTTCAGCTACATCGGAGCCTGCCTTGGGCTTGGAACGGCACTGTTTACCGCCGGGAAACGGTATGCCCGGCATTTCGTCCAGTTGGCGGTGGGCAGCTATATGTTGCTGTACCTTGGCGTGATTTCCCGTGAAAATATGCAGATCGAAGGGTTCTGGTACTACCTGTTTCTCGGCGTTTTCGAAGCAGCAACTATCCACTACGCGGTTGCAAAATTTTCGGACCGTTGCTTTTTGGGCGTGGCTGGTGCGGTTACGCCTGCTGGACAGCTATGGTGCTGGACTTTCTGCCCTACAATCAGCCGCAGAAGCCACGAAAAGAAAAGCTGGGCTTCCTTCGCTATGTGATGTTTCTTCTGTCTCTGGCGTTGGTGTCCGGGCTGTTTCTGATGCAGGTGGCACATCTGGAGCAAATCATGTTCTGGCTTTTCCTGGCCGGAAATGCGCTTTATTACCTTGTCGGTATTGTGTTCGCCTTCCTGTTTCAAGATAACCGGGCATTCTGCAAGTACCTGTGTCCCATTACGGTTTTTCTCAAACCTATGAGCTATTTCTCTCTTCTGCGCGTCCACTGCGATGAGGATAAGTGCGTCCATTGCGGGAAGTGTCTGCAGGTCTGCCCCATGAACGTGGAGGTTAATAAGGAAACCCGCAAGCGGAAAAACGGAACAGAGTGTATTCTCTGCTATGAATGCACGAAAGTTTGCCCCTCAAAAGCACTGCATTAACCGTTTTTCCTCATCCGTAAGTTTATTCCTCGCTTCGGCTGATTGATCATATATAGTACATTAATGATTGGAATTATCTATATCTTCTTTTAGCATTCTACTGCTACCTTAATTACACCATCTCTCTTACCTTCAAAGAGTTCATAAGCTTCCTCTATCCTTCTAAGGGATAGGTGTGGGTGATAAGCGGCTCTGTGTTCAGTTTTCCCTCTGCAATCAACCGTAATGTTTCTTCACAGTCACAGCCATCCACTCCTCCGGTTTTAAAGGTAAGATTTTTTCCATACATATCCGGAAGCGGCAGGATCTGTGCCTGATCATAAAGAGCAACCACCGTCACCAGACCATTGGGTCTCGCGCATTCCCAGGCCAGACGGAAGGTAGCTTCCGCCCCCGCAACCTCCAGCACAACGTCAGCTCCCCCATGATCGCTGTTTGCCCGTACAAACGCTTCACACTTCTCCGGAGAAACCAACAAAATCTCCGGATAATGCTGTCGGATAAACTGCAGACGATTTTTATCCTTTTCACACACAATAATCCGTCTTGGTTTTTTCAGCATTACCGAAAGCAGGGTACAGATACCGGTGGGGCCGGCTCCGATGATCAGCACCGTGTCCTGCTCTGAGATCTCTGAAATACGCGCTGCCCAGTAACCGGTAGCCAGAACATCGCCCACCAGCAATGCCTGTCGATCCGTAACGCCATCCGGAATCTTATTCAGTCCCTGATCTGCAAAGGGTACACGCACATATTCCGCCTGGCCGCCATCGATCCGGCAGCCCAGCGCCCAACCGCCATTTTCATCTGTACAGTTATTCACATACCCTTTCTTGCAGAAAAAGCATTCACCGCAGAAGGTCTCCACGTTTACTGTCACCCGATCTCCCGGTTTTACCCTGGTAACTGCCTTTCCAACCTCTTCCACAATCCCCACCATCTCATGGCCAACCGTGATCCCAGGTACTGCCCGCGGAACGCTGCCATGCTTGATATGCAGATCGCTGGAGCAAATGCTGGCGAGTGTCACTTTGACAATAGCATCCCGCTCCTGCATCAGGGTCGGTTTTGGCTTCTCTCTTAATTCGAATTTTCCTTTTGAAACGTAGGTATACGCCTGCATATTTCTATTTTCCTCCACGTTTTTTATAATCCTCGTCTATACGTTTTTTCCAGTCTGCATTCAACGGGGCACTGCACCGGACAGAGCTGATTGCTTCGCTGACCACTTCATAATTCAACGCAGTTCCTTCGCTGTCGCACTGATAGTTGACTGCACGGTCTGCACCGATTCCGAACTGGCTTGCAGTCTCTACCGCGTCAATATTTGCACCGAGGAACAAAAACTCCCAACCGTATTTCGCTTTCTGCCGCTCGATCATCTGCTTCACTTTTTCGCTGTCATACCGGCGGCTGGCATTTTCCATTCCGTCCGTAGTGATTACAAACATGGTATGCTCCGGGACATCTTCCGGTCGTGCGTACTTATGAATATTTCCAATGTGATGAATCGCACCGCCGATGGCATCTAAGAGTGCCGTGCATCCGCGAACCGTATAATCCCGGTCAGTCATTGGTCGGATGTCCTTTACATCTACACGGTCGTGCAGGACTTCACTCACATTATCAAACAGTACCGTTGAAATCAGTGCTTCGCCCTCTGTTTTTTTCTGCTGCTCAATCATGGAATTGAATCCGCCGATGGTGTCCCGTTCCAGTCCGTTCATGGATCCGCTGCGGTCTAAGATAAAAACGATCTCTGTTAAATTCTTTCTCATATGCTTATCCTCCTAAAAGATCTCGCCCTTACGGGCTCGCTGTCGCAGTATTCGCCAAGGTTTCGAGCAAGCTCGAGCTTTGGCTCATTCCTCACGCAAATGACTGCTCGATTTCGTACCTTACAGCCATAGTATAGCGATTTTCTTTTGCGGAGTGGTCGCATGGAAAGCGACATTTCTTTTTCCTTATGCTCCGATCAGACTCTGGTCAAAGGCAAACAGTGCCTCGTTAATTTCATACACATTATAGTTTCCCCGTTCGACAAAATATTCTACAATGATGTCAAATTTACTCGAATGGGACAATGTGAATCCTGCCTTGCCGAGCATCTCCTGCATCTGGGCAAGCGGTAGCTCCAAAGCGAGGGCAAATGCCAGCACCGTAGGTTTGGATGGCTTATAGAATCTATCCGAACGGATTTTTGAGAAGAGCTTCCTGTCAATATTTGCTTTCTTGTAGCACTGTGCATCCGTCATACCGCTTTCCTCAATCTTTCGAAGCAGCATTTCTGAAAAGCTCTCATCCATCTGCCCCAGCGCCTCTTCCAGAGACTGACTACTGCAGGATTTACAGATTGCTTCGGGCGGCAGCGGGACAGATGCAGCTTCAAAGCAGGATTCCTCTTGCCATGCTTCGGAACACCGACTCTGTTCTGCCCTCCTGTCGGTATGTTCTTCCACATACCTGTCATCTATGTACACTGCGATGTCATCAAACAGCTTTCCGCTAATCTGATATGTCTTTCGGTCAAAAATAACGATATAGACCATCATCTCGTTTTCCAGCAGAAATTCGCTGATGGTATCGACTGCAACCTTCAGAGCCTGGTCTTTTGGATAGCCGTAAACACCGGAGGAAATCAGCGGAAAGGCTACAGACTGACAGCCATTTTCTTTCGCCAGATTCAAAGATGTCCGATAACAGGATTCCAGAAGCTCCTGCTCCCGATGCCTGCCATCCCTCCAGCGCGGACCGACTGCGTGGATCACATATTTGCAGGGCAGGCGGTATCCCTTTGTAATTTTTGCACTGCCGGTTTCGCAGCCATGCAGCGTACTGCATTCTGCAAGCAGTTCCGGTCCGGCCGCACGATGAATGCAACCGTCCACACCACCGCCGCCCAAAAGGGACGTGTTGGCAGCATTGACGATTGCGTCAACGTTCATTTTTGTAATATCGTTTCTGATTATTTGCAACGGCATGAAGCACCCCTCCCATTCGTTCAGCAGTTGAAAATCAACATTAGTAAATAGAATATCCCCTAACATAAGCTTCTTTAAAAACACTTTGATTCTTGACTCCAGGAACTTTATCGAGATATTCCATGTCATTACTTGCAATCTTAACTCTTTTTAAGTTAAGATGCAATATTTGAGTTAAAAGTAGTTGAAAATCAACATTATTAAAAATCATTTTCGAAAAAAGTCCGGTGTAGCATGAGCATTACACCCACACTGCACCGGACATTCCACATCATCAACTGCTCTGTCTATTTTCTTCTTCCTGCTCATGCAGCTGCTCTTTTTTCTACTCGTCCCCTTTCAGGATTTCTTTGCCACAATGTCAAGTGATGAATTAAAAAAAGACAAGCAACATCAAAGAAAAATTTCTTTCACAGCACTTGCCTTTTTCTATTATATTATCGTTATAAAAGCTCCTACTTGAATGCTTACAAACTGTTCTTCAAAATCTCCAATACCTCATCATGATTCAACACCTTATATCCACCTTCCATGATGATGGTTCCATTTGCAATACCATGTAACATTTCTTCTGTTGCCCCCAACTCATGGAGATTCATTGTAAGTCCCAGTTCTTTCATCCAAACTTCCATACAGGAAAGCCCTTCTCTGGCAACCTGTTCATCAGCTTTTCCAGCAGGATTGACCTCCCACACATTCACAGCAAAACGGCAAAACTTGCTAAGACCATAAGGCATAATATACCGATATTGAACTTATTATAAATGAATCTATATCACCTGAAATGTTTTCCATTTTCCGGACTTCTGCCTCCAGAAGAAAATGACCGCCCGAATGCTCCAGTCACAAACCATTGCAATAGCAATCCCGATCACGCCCATTTTCAAAACAATTCCCAAGAGCCATGATAAAAGCAGACGCACCGCTATCGTGGAGATAACCGAAACATACATGGTAAATTTCACATCACCCGCTGCCCGCAGCCCATTACTAAGCGCACCGGAAAAGGGATATGCTGCTGCATTAAACACGTTATGGATTAAAACCAGCCAGATTACAAGCCGTTTGGTCTCCGGCTGCAAAGCATAAAATTTCATAAAGAATGGAGTCAGAAGAAAAATCAAAAGATTCCATGCCGATGAAATCAGCAATGTGATTCTTGTCAATCTCTTAAAATAATGCTCCGCAGCATCTGCATTCCCATTTCCCATACACTGTCCAATGACCGTTATAAATACGGGACCCATAGCGACTCCCGCCAGCGCAGCCAATGACCAGATACTTTGTGCAACACCATTTGCAGCAATCTGATATGTTCCAAAAAGTGCAACGATACCGCTTAATGCTACTTTGACTAACTGGAATATACCGTTTTCCATCCCATTTGGAATAGCGATTTTTAGAATTTGTTTCATGAAATCCACATTCCACCGGAAAATCCACTTGCAGCGATAGAACACTTCATTTTTTCTCTGAAAACAAAGTACTGTAATCATCACGGCTGAAAATGTCCGAGCGATCAGTGAAGGGTATGCAACACCTGCAACACCTGCACGCAAAACAAATACACCAATGAAATTTCCAATAACATTGATGATATTGGAAATTACCGACAAATACATGGTCACACTGGTTTTTCCAATACTGCGAAAAAGGGCAGCGCCAGCATTGTAAACCGCCAATGCCGGATAGGAATATGCAGAAATCCTAAGGTATGTAATACAAGAGTGCATCACAGAATCTTCCACTTTACCGAACATCAGACGAAGCATCCCTTCATTTCCAATTAGAACCATCACTGCGATCAGTATGGAAAAAATCGCAGAAAATGAAAGAAGCTGACTGGCGGATTCTCCAGCGTCATCATTTTTCTTTCTACCAATATACTGGCTGATCACAACCGCCCCTCCAGATGCCAATGCTGTAAACAGATAAATAAAAATAGTATTGAACTGATTTACCAGTGAAACACCGGATACTGCCGCTTCTCCTGCGTAGCTGACCACCAGTGTGTCCGCCATCCCTACAAGCATTATCAGCAGCTGCTCTAAAAACAGGGGAATAATCATAGCCATCAACTTCTCGTTTGAAAACAGAGTTGTTTGCTGATTCACGCCTTTTCCTCCTCTTATTGTTATTTTTTTGTTTTACAGATCATATAATCGATTGCATCAAGTGACTGCTGCTTTTCATGTACCTCATCAAGCAATTTGTACCGATATTTTCGCAACATCCTTATCTGCATTTCTTGATCTTCGCATCCTGAAATTTTTGCGATTTCTTCTTTGCTTAATCCGGCGTTTATACGGGAATCATAATCCGGTTTCATGAAATGGCACTCCCTCCTCAATAAAAATATAGGTGCAGAAATTAAAGCTGTTTGCTTTATCTCTACACCTATATTATAATTTTCTAATTGAATTATATCAAATACTTAGTTTTTATGGTTTGTCCATGCCTAAAAAGCATTGAATATGTTTGATGAATTTTGTGGTTGCTAAGCTAAACGGCTGACCACGTTTCCATGCTAATACACTTGTTGCTGTAAGTGGCGGATCAAGCGGTCTGAATGTAACCTTTGATTGATTCCAGAACGGTACAGCCCCTTCAATCACCAATGAATATGCCAAGCCTCCATTCACCATAATTGCGCTGTTCGTACTTAAATTGCTGGTAAAAACAATATCCAGTTTCTCATAGTAGTTACCAAACCAACTTGCCAACTCACTCTGCACATTCATACGCCTAGGAAGAATCAAAGGCAGTACAGACAAATCTTTTGCGCTTACCGTTTCTTTCTTGGAGAGTGGATCATCCGATTTCATCAGAACCACCCATTTTTCCCTTATATTCAAGCGAATAAATTCATATTTTTCCATATCAACCGGCTCAAGAAGCAAACCAATATCCAGTAGTCCCTTCTCCATTTGTTCCTTTACCAAATCTGCTGTGGCTGTAAAAATGTCAAAAGTAACACGGGGATATTTCCGACGAAAGGACTCAATTATTTTAGGAAGAAGTTGTACAGCAGCAATTTCTCCACACCCAATGGAAATTTTACCTTCCACCTGTTCCTCTTGCTCCACTAATTCTTTTTCTGTCTTATCTACAAGCTGCAAAATTTCTTCCGCACGACGGCGAAGAAGTATTCCTTCATTTGTCAATTTGATTTTCCGTGTCCCTCTATCAAACAGCTTTACACCAATATCTTCCTCCATCTGTGCAAGCTGACGTGAAAGTGTCGGCTGCGTGATATGTAAAACTTCTGAGGCTTTTGTGATACTTTCTTCCCTTACTACAGTCAGAAAATATCGAAGAACTCTAATTTCCACGAAAAATACCTCCCAAATTCATCATGCTTAATAAGTATATTTTAACGTATCTATACTCGAAAGGCAATAAAAAACATCTGCTCATCGTATGCTTACCGGTAATATAATTTTATGTAAAACTTGATAAACCCCTATCATTTAATCGTTCTGTCTACATTGTAGAGCGGGGAAAATCGAAAAACAATGGACGGAGTACAAGTCCTTCCAAGAGGGATAAGAAAACTTCTGAATGGGTAAACAGTGCTAAAAAAGGTTCTGACATTGAAGCACAGCTCCATGTCAGAACCCATTTATTTCACAAATTATTTTTTGGGGTTGCGTCTCCCAGTGTTTTCCGAGCCACGCACTTCCTCATGGTAAAAGTAATCCACAATGACCGGGTGCCCAGGCTCTGCCCGGCCGTAGGGCAGCTCGTTGTCCACGAAGGGACAGCTGTTTTCTTTCGCCAGCCGTTCCGCTTGTTCCTCCAAACCACGGAAGTAGCTTCTGTCTCTCTTGTTGTAGATAGCGTTGTACAGCGGAACCAAGTCAGGATGTTTTTTACGTATATAGTCAAGGATGTCTTTTTTTGAATCCGCCTCGCAGGTTTAGATTTTCCAGCCACACCAGGTCGCACTGATTTCTGACCTGATGGAAGATAGCCTCAAAATCCGTGATACCGGGAAAAACCGGAGCGATAAAGCATACGGTGCGGATACCTGCGTCATAAACCTGCTTCATGGCATCCAGCCGTCGCTTAATGCTGACGGCATTGTCCATATCGTTTTTGAAATCCTCGTCCAACGTATTGATCGACCAGGAAACCGTGACCTTTCCCAGTTCTTTCAGGAGGTCGATGTCACGGATTACCAAGTCTGACTTGGTACAGATGAGAATTTCTGCCTCACTGCCCCGGAGCTGTTCAAGAAGCTTTCGGGTGTTCTGAAACTGAGCCTCCTGGGGCAGATATCCATCGGTCACTGAACCGATGACTACGCGCTGCCCTTTGTATTTTTGCGGATTTTTGATTGCCGGCCAATGTTTCACATCCAGGAATGTACCCACGGTTCGGTGTGCCCGGTAAATCTCTTCATAAACGAGGCGTAGCAGTATTTGCAGCCATGGGTACAGCCCACATAAGGATTGACGGAATAGCCTCCCACCGGCAGGGTGGATTTTGTCATAATATTTTTGGTTTCTACATCCTGAATCAGAATGCCGCTCTCTTTTACTTCTGCCATGTCTTTTGTTCCTCCAATACCCGGTAAAAAGCCGTGGGAAATTCTTGTACCATCTGTGCCTCTCCCATGATAGGTAGCAGATCTTCTTTCATAAATACAGGGATGCCAAGCGCATGGGCCTGATGTGTCAGGTTCCACACCCATTCCGGTTTCGATACGGCTTTGCCCTTCCTATGTCCGGTCTCAGTCCCAATGACGATCCACTCAATTTAATACAAACAGCCACCGCTGATGCCTCCTTACCGTTTTAAGATTTAGCCTTCTGCCGCAGGTGCAACTTTCCCGAAGCCGTTCCAGGCATACAGGCCCTTCTTGTCCTCATCGCCCAGGAACTTGTCCACCTGACAGATGTGCAGGATATGGTCGCCCACCTCCACCGACTGCTGCAAGGTAGCCACCATCGCCAGCCGGGTGTCCGCCGGAATCTGGATGTCGCTGCCCTCCACAGCCATCATCTCGATGTTGTTGGCGGCCGCTTGTCGGTCTCGGCTCCGGTAGATGCTCCGCAGGCCATTACTGCGCCAGCCAGACTCTCGCCGGGAACAGTGACGACGACTTTGCCGGTCTCACGCACACGCTTGCCGGTGTGGGACTGTTTGCCAGTGGCGAAGCCCACCATAGGCGGATTGAAGGAGAGGTAAGACACAAAGCAAATGGGAGCCAGGTTCGTAGAACCATCCTCCTTTTTAGAGCAGATCAGTGTCAGCGGATTGGGGGAGGTCAGAACAGTAGCCTCCATAATGTTCAGTTCTTTCATAAAATTCAGACCTTTCTAAGAGATTTCAGTCGTTGACTGTATGGCCAACCAGTGATATATTTATTATATCTGATAGCAATTTTTGTTCAAGTACGCAAATTATTTATACCTGGTATCAAAAAATATACTGCAAAAGACGAGGAACGATCCAATTATGACTTATGAAGAATTCAAAGAAAAGGTTGGCAGTGTCATTCTAACCGGCGAGGGAAACTGCCCGGTCACGCCGGTGGTTCAAATGCTGCAGGGCAAATGGAAACTCCAAATTCTCTATGAACTGTGCATCAAGTGTCCTATGCGGTTTGGGGAACTGAAAAAGATGCTAAAGCCAATTACAAATACGGCGCTGACAAATGCCCTCAAAGAGTTGGAAGCCGATGATTTGATACAGCGAATCCAATACAACGAGATGCCTTGCGGGTGGAATATTTCCTTACTGAGAAAGGTCGTGACCTGCTGCCGGTCTTTTACGCCATTTCCCAATGGGGAATGAAATATATACCATGATTCTAACTATATTAATATCTGTATGATAATAGCCGGGAGGCATTGACAATTTGAGTCAACTTCCCGGCTTTTTATGCATTCTCTACTGCTGCAAAGGATTCAGGAAGCAACCTGATTCATGAGAGTTGATAACTCCCACCGCCTGCAAATAGGCATAGATGATTATGGTCCCAACAAACTTCATGCCCCGCTTTTTCAAATCTTTTGAGACGGCATCAGATAATGGTGAGCTAACCTTGTCTACTTCTTGGATGATTTTTTTCTCTGTCCAATGCCATAAGTATCGGTCAAAACTGCCCCACTCTTGCTGTATCTTTTGAAACACTTGTGCGTTGACCACTGCAGCTCGTATTTTCAGCCGGTTACGGATGATTCCAGAGTCAGCTTGCAGAGCCGTCAATTTTTCTTCGCTATAAGATGCCACTTTCCGTAAATCAAACCCATCAAAAGCACGGCGAAACGCTTCCCGTTTATTTAAGACACATTCCCAGGTGAGACCTGCCTGAAAATTCTCCAAAATCAACATTTCAAACAGCATATGGTCATCGTGGACCGGTCTGCCCCATTCCTCGTCATGGTATCGCAGATAAGTGGTATTAGTTGGGCTCACCCAATGGCATCGATCTTTCCGTCTGCCCATTGCATTTCTTACTCCGCCTCCAAGAGAAAAATAACAGGTCGGATGCCGTCTGGACATGCAAACACACCAATCGTATCATCATTGAGCCAAGTGCCAGACGGCTGAACCAGTTCCCCCAAGGATAACTGACGCACCATGGGAGCAATCACCTGCCAAGCAACGCCACACATCCCATCCGGCGGATTGATGCCATCGCTGTACAGCACTTGACCTTTCTGATGAAAAGGACGTTAGTGAGCAAGATAAATCGCCGGACATCCCACACGCAGTTTTAAATCTTTGTATGGCTTTTGCAGTGTCTGCATCATAGCACAGCACCGCGATCAGCTGCTTTTGAAAGGAACCGGCAAACAACGCCACATTCCAAAGGGCATTCCAGCGTATTTCATTGCAGATACCTCCCGGCTTCCGCTTCCAGTGCCTGCCATACTGGGTAGGCTGCGCCGTTCGCATCGAAAAATTTCTTGAGATCCCGGTTCAGCGCACTCATTTCATCGATGGCGTTCATTGCGTGGTCGGAGGCGCAGAGCTTGCCCAGCGAGGTGACACACATCAGCTTGAAAAAGCGCAGGCAGGTCTTGCGGTATTTCTCCCCTTCAAAGTCTGCATCCTCCTTGGGCAGAATGGTGTGCCCGGCATCTCGGATGGCGCGGTATCCCTCGATGTTGGCATCCAGCACACGGTTCAGGTACGCGGTATCTCCCCTGAGCTTTTTCAGGTCGCCGTCTGTCTTATAGCAGGCGAAGGCCGCAGGCATCACAAACGCGGCATGGCAGAGCAGATAGTCCTCCATGTTCGGCTCGTAAACAACCTTATATTTTGTGCCGTGGAAGATGCGCCCGATCAGCTGTTTATTGGAGATTGCACCCGGCAGCTGTCCGATGGTGATCTTTTTCAGGTCGATGGAGACCACCCGGTCAACCTCCCGATGCCCGGCAGAAAGTGCAAAGGCAAACAGGACGTTCTTTTCCGGCAGTACCGCCGCCAGTGCCCTCGCCTGCACATTGTTCCCCACAAAAACGATGTTCTTCGTCCGGTTCGCCCGCAGCGTGTCCAGAACGGAATCCAGCTGTGTATAGCGCAGGACCACAAAGATCACATCGTACATTGCATCCGGTGCAAGTTCAGTCACCACCGGAATGCGGCTGACCGAGGTGCGGAGCGAAAATTTGTCCTTGATCCGCAGGCCGTTCTGCTTGATCTCCGCAGCCCAGTTTCCCCGCGCAAGCAGAGTGACATCCTTTCCGGCGCGCAGCAGATTTCTTGCCAGATTGCACCCCAGAACGCCTGCACCATATACCAGAATTTTCATAGCTTGCCTCCAAATCCGATCTTCACGATCTGCATTTTCATCCCGTTGTCCCCGACCTTGGCGAGAAATCGGAAAAAGCCGCTGACGGAAGCGTCTTTCAGGTCGTTGTAGCCCATCATATAGCCCCTGCTGGATACTTGCAAACGGCTGTCCCATGGGGAAAGCTCGCTTTTCGCATCCGAAACCGCGAAATATGCTCCCACATCCTTGATTTTCGCCGTCCTGAGCCACGTTTTGGCGATCATCTTCACCGCCGTACGGTTGGCAGCATCAAAGACCAGCATGCTGCCGGGGAAGGCATCTGCCATTGCCTGTACCAGCGCCTTGACCTGCTCGGTCAAAAAATAATAGAACACGCCGGAGGCAAAGAACACCGCGCCGCCGGAGGCATCGATCTTGTCAAACCATGCGGGGTCTTTCAGGTCGCAGGGGATGTTTTGTTCCCGCTCCCCGGCGGGCAGCAGCTGCTGCCGCAGGGCAATAACATTGGGAAAGTCCAGATTATAAATTTTGCAGCTGCCGTTGTCGCAGGCTCTGCCGGTGTTGTCCAGCCCGCAGCCCAGATTGACCACCGCCGCGCATGGGTGCGTTTTCAGATACTCCTGCACCTCAAAGGCAAGGTCATTCTGCCGCATGGCGACCTCCAGCGCACCGAAACGCTGCATCAGGCTGCGGGAATTTTTCTCTGCCTCCGAAAAGTCGTAGTCGATCTGGTCGATCAGACGCACCGCTGTTTCATCACGGTAGAGATTGGGATACAATTCCGTACACAGCTTTCGGGAATACAGCGGGAGGATCAACGTCTCCTGCACGGTGTTTTTCTCGATCCTGTATTTCATATCGGGTCCTCACACTTTCTGATAAACGGGAGCTTCGGCATACCGTCATGTTCAGCGATATATGCCAGCATTTCAGCAAAGCCCTTCGGATCACGAATCTGATATTGCATATGATCGTATCCCTCAAACACGGGATAATGGCCGCAGTGGTAGGTTTGGTAAAATGCAGAAATACCTATCCTGTAAGTATTTCGCAACCGGTTCGCTGCTCTCCCCCGTCACACCCATAGCATGAAAAAACAAAACAGCGGGATCCTTCCGATTTCCCAATGTCTTAAATTTCATTGTAAGTCCTTTCCGTAGTGAACACACTATCTCAACAGCCGCCTGCGGTCAAGGCAGCACTTGCAGGCTTTCATTGATTCCCTTTCCGACAGACGAACCATACCATACTCTTCACGGTTCCCAGTGTTACGGTTGCGTACCGTTTTTCCAACCGTTTTTTCAAACTGGCGGTCGTTTCATAGGGCGGTGTGAAGAACCCCGCCTTTTCATATATATGCCGGACGAACCGGTCCGTTCGCTTCTGCTCGCCCGCCACATAAAAGCAGCCGCAGAAGGTCCCTCTGGGTTTCATGACCCGGAACACCTCCCGGTAAGCAGCCTCCTTATCCGGGAATGCGTGAAAGCCGTTCAGTGACAAAACCAAGTCAAACGCGCTGTCCGCAAAGGGCAGCGCCCCTACATCTCCCTGCTGAAAGGTCACATTTTGCAGATGCAGACGTTCCGTCTTCTCCTGCGCCTGCCCCATCATATCCGCTGAACTAATCCAGACAGGTAATGTCCGCCTTGGGCAGCGTCTTGTAAAGCGGCATGGTCAGAATACCGGTTCCCACCGGCACCTCCAGCAGCCTGCCGGAGAAATTCTCCGGAATGCCGGACAGCGCCTTTTCCAGATAGGCATCGCTTTCCGCCTTGTTCATATCCCACACCAAGCGGCATACCGCTTTTCCGCTAAAGGTCGAGCAGGTGATCATACCGTCATAAAAATTGTTGCCGCCTGTCAGCCGATAGGCGCTGCGAATCGCTTCTTTTCGTTCCATGTTCCGTCCTCCTTACGCTATTTCACCGCTTTTGCGCCGTAACGCGCAGCCAGCCATTTTTGTTTTTGTGGCGCTGCATCTTACAAAATCCTGCTTGTTCCAGATATGCTTTCAGCGCAGTCTCGTGTAGATGGTCATACCGTTGATAATTTGCGTCCAGTCATATACGGCGGCCTCGCCGAACATTTTCAGAAAGGCCTTGACACAATCCCCCAACTCTCTGGCATGTTTATCCAGACGCTTTTGAAGAAAATTCACCTTGAGCTTTCCATCCCGCACCACGGGGACAATCAACGGCAGCAGAAAATCAGCCTGCAGTTTTGCCGCCAGCGGCGATGCCTGATCCAAATCAGAGCTGCCCAGAATGCCGTAGCTATGTGGATATTCTGCCGTGCCACCAACAACCCAACAAACGATCCGCCCAGCGAGCAGCCGTAGGCTGCCCAGATGTGACCACCGCAGCGGGTCTTGAGGTAGGCTTCGATCTTTTTGTTTTCTGCCTGTAAGCAAGGACACATTTCTAGGCGGAGGGCAGAACTGAAAGTTAGATAAAACTAACTTTCAACCTTATAAAAAGCCGCTTCTCAGCGGTCCTTCTAGCCCAATAATACGCCTGATGTTATCTCTGTCAAGAAGCTTAGGCGCTTTCAGAGATTCCGAAGAAGGCTCCCGCATCATAAAGCACCCGAGCGGTTATACACGGCTAACTACGGAAAAGTATACTGCACATCGGCAAAAAGGTCAAGGGCTTAGCTGCAGAAGAAATTTATCTCAGGCGAGCCACTGCAAACGAATTGAAAAATGAACGACTGGCAAGAGCGCAATGCACCGATCAATCGGAATTTTAAACTGTTCCTTACGGGCGGTAAGGTCAAAGTCCTGGCGGAGCTTCTGTTTTGGGGGCTTTCCCAAACATTGCTCACCTGCTGGCAAAGTGCAACAGCGGACTGCAAAATCTGCATTTGATTCAGCCTAAAGCATACCGGAATTTCTGATTTTTGAAAAATTGGAAAACAGGCTCCTCTGGAAAACAATCGTTATTCAGAAGGGCCTGTTTGCGTTATCTGTTTTTGAAAATTAGGGGCCTATGGCGAGTGTTTTGGTGCTTTTGGAAACATTTATCCGTGAAGGGGCTGCTACACTTGTTTTTCCTTGTGCAACAGCCCCTTTGCAGCAGAAGGCGGGCAATTAGCCCATGACGACCTTGACCTGTACGGTCGAGCCGGCGGGAACAGGGGAGAGGATGTTGCCGCTTACGGGCTTGCCGTCCACGGTCATGGCTTTGACTCCCTTTTCCAGATGGTCAGGGTTCTCCACAACAATTTCATAGGTTGCCCCGCGCCAGACGCGGCGCAGGGTAAAGCCGTCCATCTCGTGCGGGATGCAGGGGTCGATCTTCAGCCCGGCCAGCGTGGGCTGGATGCCCAGGATATACTGGCTCACATCCACAAACGTCCAGGCCGCGGTGCCGGTCAGCCAGCTGTTTTTTGCTTCGCCAAAGGTCGCGGCATCACAGCCTGCCACCATCTGGCTGTAGACATACGGCTCGGTGCGGTGGATCTCGCTGATATCCTCGATGTACGCCGGGCAGGTCTTTTTGTAAATTTCAAACGCACGGTCGCCGTGGCCGACAACAGTCTCGGCGCAGCTGACCCAGGGGTTATTGTGGCAGAAGATGCCCGCATTCTCCTTGTAGCCCGGGGGATAGCTGGAAATCTCGCCCAGTTCCAGATGGTACTTCGTGTAGGCGGGCTGCAGCAGCACGATGCCGTACTTCGTGTCCAGCTTTTCTTTTACACTCTGCAAAGCCGTTACCGGCTTCGCCGGTGTTTACGCCCGATGCCTGCCATCACGCACATACCCTGCGGCTCGATGAAGATCTTGCCTTCCTCGCATTCCTCACCGCCGATCACATGGCCAAAGGCATCGTAGGCGCGGCGGAACCAGCTGCCGTCCCAACCGGTAGTCAGTACGGTATGTTCCATCTCTGCAACCTCGGCGCGCACGGCGGCAGCTTCGTCGGTGTGGCCGGTGCTGTCAAGAATTTCGGCAAACTGGTTGCCGTACTTGACATACATACCGGCGATGAACACGCTCTCGGCTACAGGACCCTCGCTCGGGCCGGTGGTCTGGAAGCTCTCGCCCGGCTCTTTGCTGAAGCAGTTCAGGTTCAGGCAGTCGTTCCAGTCGGCGCGGCCAATCAGCGGCAGACCGTGCGGCCCTTGTGGGTGCGCAGATAGCCGAAGCTGCGGCGCAGATGCTCAAGCAGCGGCTGTGCAAGACTGTGGTCGTTGTCAAAGTCCACCGTCTCGTCCAGAATCGAGTAGTCGCCCGTTTCGCCCAAATAGGCATACACGGCGGCAATCAGCCACAGCGGGTCATCGTTGAAGCCGGAGCCGATGTCCATGTTGCCCTTTTTCGTCAGAGGCTGGTACTGGTGATAGCGCTGCCGTCGGGGAACTGGGTGGCGGCAATGTCCAGAATGCGCTCCCGCGCGCGGGCGGGGATCAGATGCACAAAGCCGAGCAGATCCTGACAGGAATCGCGGAAGCCCATGCCGCGGCCGGTGCCGCTCTCATAATAGCTGGCAGAGCGGCTCATGTTGAAGGTGACCATGCACTGGTACTGGTTCCAGGTATTAACCATGCGGTCGAGCTTTTCATCGCCGCTCTTGACCGAGTAGGTGGACAGCAGGTTGTTCCAGTGGTCGTGCAGCCTGGCAAGTGCCGCATCGACCTGCGCATCCGTGGCATAGCGGGCAGCCATCGCCTGGGCGCGGGTCTTATTGATGACGCCAGGCGCGGCCCACTTCTCGTCCTCTGGGTTTTCTATATAGCCCAAAACAAAAATCAGGCTGCGGCTTTCGCCGGGCTGCAGGGTGACATTGACTTGATGCACGCCAACGGGTGCCCAGCCGTGGGCAACAGAGTTGGTGCAGGCACCTTTTTCTACGACCTCGGGGTTGGCGTTGCTGCGCCATGCGCCTAAAAAGGCATCCCGCTCGTGTCAAAGCCGTCAATGGGCGTGTTGACGGTGAACAATGCGTAATGATTGCGGCGCTCGCGGTACTCGGTCTTGTGGTAGATGGTGCTGCCCTCGACCTCGACTTCGCCGGTAGAGAAATTGCGCTGGAAGTTGGTGGAATCGTCCACAGCATTCCACAAACAGAACTCTATATAGCTGAATACAGTAAACGATTTCGGTACATCACCCTCGTTGGTCAGCACCAGACGATCAATCTCGCAGTTGTCGCTTACCGGCACAAACAGCTCCAGCTTCGCAGTCAGACCGTCTTTTTTGCCGGTGATGATGCTGTACCCGAGGCCGTGGCGGCACTCATAACTGTCCAGCTCGGTCTGGGTGGGCTGCCAGCCGGGATTCCAGACGGTATCGCCGTCCTTAATATAGTAATACCGGCCGTTAGAGTCCGCTGGTACGTTATTGTAGCGGTAGCGGGTGATACGCCGCAGCTTGGCATCCCTGTAAAAGCTGTATCCGCCCGCCGTGTGGGAAACAAGGCTGAAGAATGCCTCACTGCCCAGATAGTTGATCCACGGCAGCGGCGTGCGTGGCGTGGTGATGACATATTCGCGTGCGGTATCGGAAAAATGACCGAACTTCATAGAGACCCTCTCCTTACTTATGGAAAGCAGATAAAATCGTAAGTTCAAGTCGAAAACGATTAAGTTATTACCCTTACAATACCGCGTTTTTCGGATAATTGCAAGGGCTGCGGCTGAATTTAACGATGATTTGGCAGATTTCACAATTTTGTAAACCGAAAATTGGCACGAAAATCGAATGCCACCTATTTTATATAAGAGTGTTTTCCGGCTGCGGCACCATTAAAAGCAAATTTGGGTCTGCATCACCGGGCCGAAAAGTGCAAAAACGGCAAGCTGGGGCGCAAATTATGTCTCTTTTTCAGCGAAACTCCAAACGAAATTACCAAAACAGGTGTTTTGGCTTTTTGCAAATCGCCAAATCAGAATCGAAAATGCACAAAAAATGCCAAAAAGGCATTGATTTTATGGTTGACATGTTGTATAGTGAAGATGCGAAAACGATTAAGGAAGATGCAAGGAGGCGATATCATGGCATCCATCAAAGACATCGCAAAGGCATGCGGGGTCTCGGTGGCTACCGTGAGCAAGGCTCTGAACGGTCACAACGATATCAGTCAGGCCACCAAAGAAAAAGTGCGTGAGGCTGCAAGGCAGATCGGCTACATGCCAAACTCTGCAGCGCGGGCCTTAAAAACGAACCGTACCTATAATCTGGGCGTCCTTTTCGTGGACGAGGCGCAAAGCGGTCTGACGCATGAATTCTTCGCAGCTGTTCTGGACAGCTTCAAACGCCACGCCGAGGGCAGAGGCTATGATATCACCTTTATCAACCACAACATTGGCCACGGCCACTCCAGCTATTTAGAGCATTGCCGCTACCGCGGCGTTGACGGTGTGATCGCTGCCTGCATCAAGTTCGATGACCCGGAGGTCATTGAGCTGGCCAACAGCAACCTGCCGATCGTCACAGTCGACCATGTCTTTAACAACCGGGCTGCCGTACTTTCCGATAACACCGATGGTGTCCACAAGTTAGTGGATCAGCTTGCCGCGCTGGGGCATGAGCGAATCGCTTATATCCACGGTGAGAATCACAGCGCAGTCACCCAGAAGCGCCTGGTCGGTTTCTACCGTGCCTGCGCCGCCCATGGGATCACGGTGCCGGACGCCTACATCGTGCCGAGCACCTACCGCGATGCGAAAAGCTGCGCCGCTGCGACCCGTCAGCTGCTGGCACTGCCGC
>ENA-OQIR01000091-OQIR01000091.1-human-gut-metagenome-genome-assembly--contig:-NODE-91-length-39418-cov-2.036726_pt1 | contig 39418 bp, 50 predicted proteins | sample MGYA00242580_ERZ504745 | MGnify/ENA primary metagenome ERZ504745 (study PRJEB26092, sample SAMD00036214) | human gut metagenome | host: Homo sapiens | study: EMG produced TPA metagenomics assembly of...
TTTCCAACCTTGCGGCCGTACTCCCCAGGTGGATTACTTATTGTGTTTAACTGCGGCACGGAGGGGGTCAGACCCCCCACACCTAGTAATCATCGTTTACGGCATGGACTACCAGGTATCTAATCCTGTTTGCTACCCATGCTTTCGAGCCTCAGCGTCAGTTACAGCCCAGTAGGCCGCCTTCGCCACTGGTGTTCCTCCCGATCTCTACGCATTTCACCGCTACACCGGGAATTCCGCCTACCTCTACTTCACTCAAGCAAGACAGTTTCAAGCGCAGTTTATGGGTTAAGCCCATAGATTTCACGCCTGACTTGCCTCGCCGCCTACGCACCCTTTACACCCAGTAAATCCGGACAACGCTCGCTCCCTACGTATTACCGCGGCTGCTGGCACGTAGTTAGCCGGAGCTTTCTCCTTAGCTACCGTCATTATCGTCACTAAGAACAGAGGTTTACAATCCGAAAACCTTCTTCCCTCACGCGGCGTTGCTGCATCAGGGTTTCCCCCATTGTGCAATATCCCCCACTGCTGCCTCCCGTAGGAGTCTGGGCCGTGTCTCAGTCCCAATGTGGCCGTTCAACCTCTCAGTCCGGCTACCGATCGTCGCTTTGGTGGGCCGTTACCCCGCCAACTGGCTAATCGGACGCGAGTCCATCTTCCAGCGGATTGCTCCTTTGATCAACCTATCATGCGATAAATTGATGTTATGCGGTATTAGCGTTCTTTTCAGAACGTTATCCCCCTCTGAAAGGCAGGTTACTCACGCGTTACTCACCCGTCCGCCACTAAGTTAAATCCAACCCCCAGCACCCCGCCTCCCGGCCGGATACTCGGGTGTCGAATTTAACTCCGTTCGACTTGCATGTGTTAGGCACGCCGCCAGCGTTCGTCCTGAGCCAGGATCAAACTCTCTAAAATTTCTATTAAAACGCCTTCCGGCGTCCTAATCAATTTCAGAGCTTCTCTCGCTCATTGAAACACTCGCGTGTTTCGCGTCTCTTTCTCTCCGGGGCTGACGCTCTCCCCCCGCTCGTCCAGCTCTCCGCCAGACTCGCTTCTAAAGGAATTACGGGTCTCTTTCTTCTTCGCGTTGTTTAATTTTCAAGGTCCTGAACCGCCGTCAATTTTTAATGAATTTCTCCAAACATCGCTGTTTAAAATTGTTCACTGTGCAAGGATTTTTTCCCTGCCGTTCTCGACGGCTTTACTATAATACCAAATACAGATATCTTTGTCAACACTTTTTTGCAAAAAAAAATGGCAAAAACCTTTCTTTTTTTTGATTCAGAAGAATATTGGGCGTTTCTCACAATATCTTGTGACAGTCGGGCGGAAAAGCCCTATTTATCACCATCCTTTTGGAAAAATCAATGTATAGATATTGAGCTTTGGCGCAAAATAGTTCTAATCAAAATCATGTGAACTTTGGAGGATTGCCATGAAAGCAACCGATATTGGAAAATACCTGTGGCGTATTTTCGTGATTCTTCTTCTAAATATTTTAGTTATCGTCATGGTCAGCGGCTATGAGCCTTCGCCTCCTTCGCTTCCCAGGACGCCTCAGAGGACTCCGCTCAGGAGGTTCTTTCCAAATACGGCTCCCAAGCGAGGAGGTTCGCCAGATTCAAACCAAGCTGAAGGAGCTGGGCCTGTATACAGGCAGCATAGACGGCATCTATGGCAGCGGCACCAAAAACGCCGTGATTCAGTTCCAAAAGCAGCAGGGCCTTGACCCTGACGGCATCGCCGGCACCAAAACCCTGACAGCCCTGGGTCTTGCCCAAAGCGGCGGCGGCAACGGGCAGTTCAGTGACAGCGACGTAGCGCTGCTGGCTCGGACATATCCGCCGAGGCCAGGGGCGAGCCTTATACCGGACAAGTGGCCGTAGCGCGGTGATCCTGAACCGGATTGAGCATCCCTCTTTTCCCGACACTCTTGCCGGTGTAATCTATCAGCCCGGTGCCTTTTCCTGCCTGAACGACGGTCAATTCAACGAGCCTGTTGCGGATTCCGCCAAACGGGCCGCCCAGGACGCTATCAACGGCTGGGACCCCTCCGGCGGCGCCATCTACTATTTCAATCCCAAAACCGCCACCAACAAGTGGATCTGGTCCAGGCCCGCCATTACCACCATCGGGAACCACCGGTTCTGCTCGTAGCCTATGCTCCCGGTCTTGTCCTTTGCGGGGCTGCTTGCTTCATTATATATGTATAAAGCTAAGGGATTTCTGTTTTCTATCTTTCTCATAAGCTTTCTTGCCGTTAACCGAAGCTATTCCCAGCAGAAAAGCCTGGCACCATTAGGTGCCAGGCTTTTGTATTCGCCCCAAAAAGCGAGTCATTGAAAGAACCGCAGAGATTCACCCGAGCCCTTTTAGTGGAACTCATTAAAAGCCTTAACGATTTCTTCCTTGCGCTGCTTATTGGCCTCATCCTCAGATACGTCGCCGTAGCTCATCATATACTTGCCGTTGTCGGACAGCATAGCGTTGATCTGATTATCCAGCATCGTATAATGCCCTCAGCCTTAACCGCGCTTACTGTACTGGAGCCGTGGGAATCCAGATTCTCGGTATCGAACTCATACAGCTCGATGATATAGTTCCCGCCGTTGATGGTAGCTTCGTATTTATAGCCGGCCTTCGCGCCGATCACGTCGGCGTACATATCCTTTTTGCTTTCCTTGTTGACAAAGCCCTTGTCTTCAAAATATTTGCAAAGGCCATCCAGGTTGGCTTCATAATCGTCAGGATCCAGATTCGCCTGAGACGAGGTTTCCGCCGCCTGGCTTTGGTTCTCCGCCGCCTGAGAGCTGGACTGATAACCGGGACCACCCACATCGCCGGCGCCGCATCCGGTCAAAGCAGTGAAAGAAAGGGCACAGGCCATTACAATTAGAAATAATTTTTTCATTTTATCCTCCGGGTATTTCATTATTTCCTGTAATTTCTCGGCAAGCTTTTAACAGCAAGCTTACTGATATAGTATTATAGCCTATTTCCCGGGAAGATTCAACCGCCGCCCACAACTTATTTCCCGCCTCTTCTGCGAAAAGCAATTCACGCGCCGCGGTGACAGGCCGGTTATTTTAAAAAGGTTTTATAGTCCTCATAATTTCGGCGCAGCAGCTCCGGGGTATTCAAGCCATAGGGCAATGCCGCACGCAATGGCCGCAATGGATGCAGTTTTCAATCTTTTTCATTTTTCCTGCCATTCCTCCGTCAGCCAGGCGGCAGAGGGGGCGCGGCGCAGCATCAGGGACATTCGGGCGGCGTTGTTGATTTCGATTCCGGCCGGACAGGGCATACAATAGCCGCAGCCCCGGCAGAAATTGCCGGAAAGCTCCTTTCGGTCCTTGGCGATCTTATCCTTCCGCTCCTGGGTAAGCACCGGCTCGTTTTCCTGGTAGGAAAGGAATTCATCCAGCTCCTCCTCCCGCTGGACCCCCCAAATCGGCAGTACGCTGTCAAACTGGTTCAGATAGGCGTAAGCGGCGGCGGAATCTGTAATCAGCCCGCCGGAGAGGGCCTTCATGCGATAAAGCCCAGGTTTCTTTCCTTGCACAGCCGGACGATCTCCAGCTCCTGCTCTCCGGACAGATAGCAGAAGGGAAACTGTATCGTATCGTACAGGCCGGACTGGATGCCTCAACCGCCACATGATACCGGTGGTTGGTCAGCCCGATAAACCGGATTTTCCCCTGGCGCCTGGCTTCCTCCATCGCCTCGTAAAGCCCGGTGCCATCCCCCGCTTCGGGCAGAAGGCCGGGTTGTGAAACTGGAGGATATCCACATAGTCTGTTTTCATCAGCCGCAGACTGGTTTCCAGATCCTTCCAAAAGCCCTCCGCCGTCGTGGACGGGGTTTTGGTGGCGATGGTGATCCGGCCGCGCACGTCGCTGAGAGAATAACCGATTTTTTCCTCGCTGTCGGAATAGCTTCGGGCGGTGTCAAAAAAATCGATCCCGTTGTCATAGGCCTTCCGCAGGATCGTCCTCGCCTGGTCGAAGCCAACCCGCTGCACCGGCAGTGCGCCAAAGCCGTTTTTGTTGGCGGTGATCCCTGTTCTTCCCAAAGTAACCTTGGTCATACAAAGCATCTTCCTTTCCTTTTCTTTCGCATTGCTTTTGAATCTTATAGGATGCCGTTTCCGGCGGTTATGTTCGGTGGTTCAGGCTGCGGTTAATACTTATAGTATATATTATTAAATTCTATACTTATTTTTAGCTGCTTTTCTGTGCTGGAAAATCAAAAAAGCGGTTAACCGCTTTTTCCTTCTCTCCCCTTAAAGGCCGCCTCTTTACAGGCTGAAAGCCCCCGGTAGACGTATGTTCTATCACCACAAGGACAGGCACAGAGCCAGGGAAGTTAAAACTGCCAGTCCCGCAAGATTCAGGCCGGTAAACACGCAAGATACCGCAGGGGCTTCGCGCCCTCCAGGCGGAGATAATACCGAAACGAGATCAGGCTGGCCAGGGAAGCGATCAGCGTGCCCAGGCCCCCAGATTGGTTCCCACCAGCAGTCCCTGGCCATCCTGGGTAAAACCGGAAAGCAGCACCGCCGCCGGAACATTGCTGATGACCTGGCTGGCCAGCAGGCTGGTCAGCATGGCGCTTCTCTCCAGCAGGCTGTTTAAAAACTCACGCACCGCGCCGATATTCCCCATATTCCCGGCGAACACAAAAAAGCACAAAAAGGTCAGCAGCAAGCCGTAGTCGATCCGTGCGAACAGCGGGCGGTCCCACAAAAGAAGAGCTATGACTACGGCGCCCAGCGCCCAAGGGTAGGGCAGCGCCCGGAACACGCCCAGCAGCGACAGGGCGAACAGCCCGCAGAACAGGCACAGCTTTTTCGGATGCTTTATGGTTTCCCGGGCGGAAAATTCCACCTGGATGGTTTCGTTTTTCACCAGCAGAGCGGCGGCGGCCAGGCATACCAGGCTGGCCAGCACAAAAGGAAGCATCAGCCTGAAATAGCCTCCGGCGGACAGATGGAATTTCTCATAAAGGAACAGGCTCTGGGGATTTCCCACCGGCGCGGCCATGCTGCCCAAATTGGCGGCGATGGTCTGAAGGACGATGAGATAAATCAGATACTGCCGCCGCTGGATCATTGACAGCACCACAATGGTAAAGGGGACAAAGGTGATCAAGGCCACGTCGTTGGTAATGAGCATGGAGGCGAAAAAGGGAAGCAGAACCAAAATCAGGCTCAAAAGCCCCATCCGTTTGCGTCCCGTAAGAACCTTTGGCAGAACACGGCGAAGACATTGCACTCCTGCAGCCCGGCCACCACCGCCATCAGGCAGAACAAAAGGCTCAGAACCTTCCAATCAAAATATGCGCCATAGGCTCGGAGGGAGGCACGAACGCCATAGACGCCGCGGCGCAGACAAAGGAAATTACCAGCACAGGCTCCCGCCGAAAAAAACCGATTGCTTTTTGCTTTGCCCCGGCCGCCAAGCCATCCCCCTCCTTTCTTTCATTGATTTCCGCTGCTTCCCGCATCATGAATTATTTTCCATTGCTTTTTCATTTTGCTTTTTCGAAAATACAGCCGCGCCGGCCCTTCTCCGTATGCTTCCGTAAAGCCTTCTGCTCTGGAACCAGCGCCCGGTATCCGGGGGTTCAGCCCCTTTTCTTTAGATAAGCGGATGAAATTAATCCGCCGCAGCCAGGGAAGCGTCTCTTTCCGGCTGCTTTTCTTTGCCGCCGATCGTCTCGCAGCACCGGATCAGAAGCTCGCATTTTTCCTCCGCGGTCAAATCGGAAGTCCCGCGGGCCTGGACCCGCGAAAGAAACCGGGCGTTGTTAAGCCTGGCGCGGCTTTCCTCCCACACTGTCATATAATCCTTATAAATCAGCCGTAAAGCTCCTTTTGCGGGTCGTTGATATCCAGGGAGAAAAAATCCTTCGCCGTGATCCGGCCGTTATTTTTATCCAAGCAATGAAGATACGGCCCCGTGATAAACCGGTCGTCTATTTTATAGGTATCGTTGAATATCGGCTTTTCCGTGAACCGGATTTCCAGGTTCGTCCCGTAATTTTCGGCGCAGCTGCAGAGATCGGAAAAAATCTTGATATAATTGTCCGACACATCCTCTGTGCCGTATACCAGCTGGTAGGTCCTGCTCCAGGGCGGCACCGCCAGCACCCGAACTCTAAGGCCCTTCGTCTCGGCGCAGGCCTGGCAGAGCGCTCTGCGAAAGGACTTTTTTCCTGTCATAATCAGCCGGTAGCCGGTGATCCAGATTTCATTCCGGCATTTGGGGATCAGCAGCTCCAAAAGCTCATCCTTATGGAACCGCAGGTTCTCAATCCCAAAGCTTTTTAAATTATTGATATACTCGTCGTTCTGGGATTCCTTATATTTCAGTAAGGTATCCGAAAGCAGGCACAGCGCCAACGCGATCAATGAGGTAGCGAAGGCGATGGAAAGCTCATGGAGAACGCCGCCGTCGGTCAAGGACCAGGCCGTCACAAAGGCAGCGGTGAGCACGACCAGGAGCAGTAAAAACAGAAAGTTTCCGGTAAGCCGGTATTGTTTCATCACCTGCCGGCTTTTTTTCGCCACCGGTCCGTGATAATAATAAATGGTATCGATTCCCGGGCCCCGGTCATCCTCCAGACGGCAGTGCTCGTAAAACTTCAGGGATGACAAAATCCGGATATGGGACAGATAGTAGACCAGGTCCGGGTAAACACATTGCCCCAGCCGAATTTTTTAAACAGGTGGTGATAAAAGCCGTTGGTGATGCCGTGGCGGCGGTAATGGGGATGGACGATCACCGTGGTGACATAGACGTTTGGAGAATGGGAGGGCGGAATTTCCTCGCAGACATAGTTTTTCTTTAGGGACATAAAGCCCACTACCCGGCCGTCGTCAACCGCCAGAAACGCCGGCTGATGCTGGATATTCTCAAAATAAGCCACAGGCCCTTCCCTCTTCCCTCCCTGAGGGCCCAGGTTGCTCTGAATCGTCGAGCTCCGGGCGGAAAGAGGAGGGATAAATTCCTGGTCGCACAGCGACAGCAGTTCCATAATATCCGCCAGGTAAGCCTCCTTGGTAACGCGCTCAAAATATTTGATCTTCATAGCGGGCCTCCAAAACGCTTGATCTTCTCTCCCATTATAGCACAAGTCTTCCTCCGCATCCCCTGGTATCTTACAGAAATTAAGAAAAATTTTATACGCTTCCGCCCGCTCCCGAAAGGCTCCTCCCCCTTTCTGCTGAAAATTCAGCTTTGCCAAGCCATAACCTGCCTAAAAAACGGGAGAGCGCAAGGCTGCGCTCTCCCGTTTTTCGCTATATCCTTAAGTAAAATAAAAAATCCCCAGGCTTTGCTGAAGAGAAACAGCCTTCGCTTCCAATACGGACGGAATCGGACCTTCGCACAAAGGCTTGGGAGGCCGCAAGGACTTTGAAAGCAGCTTACGGTCTCGGCAGGCGGCACAAAAAAGAAGGGCCTGCGCCGCTTAAAAAGCCTGTTCTCCTCAAGCTCTTTCCGAGATGATACCATATCAGAGGGCATATCCTTCAGCCCTAAGGCCGGATCTGTAAGTCTCCGGAATTCCGTTCATTTCTTCTGCACGTACTTGCGGTACAGCGGCAGATAAACCTCCTGGTCCCGCGGGACGCATCCGGTGGTGGTATGGCCGATTTGAATCAGATCGTAGCATTTATCACAGGTCAGGCAGCATTTATTCCGCTGCATCCCCTTACCGCACAAAATATCTTTCGCAAAATCCGGATAGCAAAGGCCTGGCGGCCGAAGCCCGCAATGTCAAACCATCCTTGCTCGATGCCGCCGGCGCCTACATTGGCCCCAAACTGCTCCAGCCAGGTCAGGCCGGTGCACATAAAGATACCGCCCGGCGTCTGAGCCTTGATGTCCCTGGTGGCCTTCAGCAGGTCATGCACGCCCGCATAGGGGGTGATCGGCTGGTCGTCGTGCTCCGCCATCAGGCCCGTTCCATAAGGCGGTACCGGGGCATCATTGTTGAAAGGTTTATCAGCTTCACGCCTCTTTCCACCAGCATGTTGCAGAGCTTTACCGGCTCGGTTAGATCCGGCTCCATGACCCCCTCCTTCTTTACCATTCCCCAGCCATAGGGATAGGGCACGCAGTCATAGGCATTGAGGCGCACGCAGATTTCTATTCCGCCGCCTACCCGCCTGCGGATGCCGTCGATAATATCGAACAGGGCCCGCGTGCGGTTTTCAAAGCTGCCGCCGAATTTTCCCGGACGGGTAAAGGCGCTCAGAAGCTCCCGCAGGATATACTCATGGCACACCTTAACATCCACGCAGTCAAAGCCCGCTTCTGCGGCCAGCTCCGCCCCGTGGATAAAGCCCTCGATGATCTCCTCAATTTTTTCATCGGTGGCGATCTCAATTTTTCCGCAGCTGCCGTCAATGGAGGTATGGTCATCCATATAAGGGTTTTCGCACACCGCCAGAGGCGTAGGCTCCCAGTTTTTATTATTGGAGCGCCTGCCGGAATGGGTAAGCTGCAGGACGTTATAAGGCTTATGCCCCATAGATTCCCACGCGGCCTGGTCGGATTCCCGGATGAGCCGGCCAATTTCCCCTACCGTCTCCTCATTGATGACCATTTGCAGCGGGTTGCACCGGCCGTCGTCGGAAATCGCGATGGACTCATACCAAATCAGTCCCGCGCCGCCCGGAGGCATACCGATGGTAACGGCGGAAGATCAGTCTGACGGCGCGCCGCTGGGCAGGCCGTCAAAGCCCTCCAGAGGCTGGATTCCCAGCCGGTTGGGAACGGTTTTCCATACAGCTCAAAGGGCTGGGCCAGAACGCTCAGGTCCTGCGATACCGGGAAATCAAGCCCATCCGCCCCCAGGATTCTCGAAAAATCCTCTACGGAATTCATTTGGCCGAAACGGTACTTTTTTTCAACTTTTTTCATCTCTAGCTACCACCTTTATGTTATTTGTTACCGGCGTTGATCGGGTCAAAGACCTCCCGGTTGATATAGTCTAGGCACTGGGGCGCCGCAGCCTCGTAATCCTGAAGATAGATGTCCAGGGAAACCGGCCCGTCATAGCAGGTATCCTTTAATTTCTGATACACCGCCCGCAGGTTGATCTCCCCCTCCCAGGGCAGCTTATGGCAGTGCTCTCCCATGCACATATTATCGATGTGAGAGTACACAATGAAATCCTTCGAACGGTCGATGGCGGCTTCGATATCAACCTCGCTCAGATAAATATGTCCCACGTCGAAATTAAGCTTCAGCGCCGGGCTTCCCACCTTTTCCGCTACATGGAAAAAGATTTTCAGGCTATGGATCAGCTGGTTGGGCTCCACCTCGATGGCAAGCCGCACGCCGCTGTCCTCCGCGATTTTGCAAAGCTCCCGTGTGCGTTCGATCAGCTGGGCGTAAACTTCCTTTTCGTTCAGCTCCCGTATCTCAAAGGGCATAAAGGTGGACAATATTACTGTATTGGAGACCGTATGGTATTTGGGCGCCGCTTTTAAAAGACGCTTTTCAATTTCATAGGTATCGTCGTCGTTCACATAATTTTGATGGCAGGCCAGAGCAGTGATCGGAAAATCCAGTTCCCGGCTCACCTCGTTGACCTTTTCGATCACATAATCATCCAGATAATTTACATCCAGCCAGGTGCCCATACCGTGCTGCAGGCTCAGCTCTAAACCTCCGTAGCCCATTTTATGAAACATGCGCATGGTATCGATCAGCGACCGGTTTTTTATAATATGACTTCTTCCCGCCAGATACATAGCAAACCTCCTACAAAATAATGGCGGCCGGGCGTGTCTGTTTTACCGTCCCGGCCGTTTGTCCCGGCCGGTCTGTCAGCCCTTCACCGCGCCCGACGTGAGGCCTTGGATAAAGTAACGCTGCAGATAAATGAAAATAGCGATCAGCGGCACGACGATGATGGTGATGGCCGCGGCAAAGGCCCCCACTCAATTCCGTACTCGCCCCGGAAATACAATAGTCCCACCGGGATCGTCTGAATCTTGGTGGAGGACGAGGAGGCGATGCTGGCCCACATGTATTCGCCCCAGGTGCCGATGAAATTGAACACCATTACTGTAGCGACGGCGGGCCGCACCAAGCAGAATCACTTTGAAGAACAGCCGCACCTCGCCGCTGCCATCCACCCGGGCTGCCTCCATCAGCTCCGAGGGGATGGAATCGAAGAAATTTTTAAATATATAAATGCTGAAGGGAATATGCCAGGTAAGATAAGGCAAAATCAGCATCCAAAGAGACCCGCTCAGCTTCATGTCGATCATCTGCATATAGAGAGGAATATAGATCGCCACACCGGCACGAAGTTCAGGGTCATCAGCGCGGTAATAATGGCCTTAGCGCCCGGGATATGCATTTTAGAAAGAGCATAGCCTCCTAAAGCGGTAAACAGCACCGAGCCGATGACCGCAGCAACCGTTACGACAATGCTGTTAAAGGCGTAGAGGCCGATCTTGCCTCCACCCAGGCCGCCGCGTAATTCTCAAAGCGCCACACCTGGGGCAGGCCGAAAATATTGCTGTAAAACTCCTGGTTGTTTTTAAAGGAAACCAACACGATGAAAATCAGCGGGTACACAACCGTCAGAGACAGCAGAATGATGATCACCCGGGAAATAATTTTTAACGAGGTGCTTTTGGAATAGGGCGTTGGCGCGGCGGCGCGCTTCTTTGCTTTAATACTCATAATTTTCACCTCGGAACACGGTGCGCAGCACGATATTAAAAATCAGCACCACAATGATAAACGCGATACACATGGCGCTGGCATAGCCGAAGTTAGAATAGGTAAAGGCGTTCTCAATGATCCACATGGCAGCACTACCGTTTGCCTGGAAGGGCCGCCGCCTGTCAGAGATACCACGGAGTCGTAAATTTTCAAGCCGTTGAGCAGGGTGAACATGGTGGCCAGCTCGATCTGCGGCTTGATCAGCGGCAGCAGAATCCGGGTAAAGATCCTGCCGTCTCCCGCCCCATCCAGCCGGGCGGATTCAATCAGCTCATTGGAAATTCCCTGCAGCCCGGCAAAGCATAATATCATGGTCAGGCCGAACTGCCGCCAGGTCTGCACGATCACAACCGTGGGCTTGACCGTGTTCATGTTGGCCAGCCAGGCGGTCGTCCATTCCTCCAGGCCTACCGCCTTCAAAATGTTATTGAGCAGGCCGATGTCCTCTGTAAAGACAAACAGGAACAGCAGGCCGGTGATGGTAGGCGCGATCATATTCGGCGCGAATAAAACCGTGCGGAATACCTGCCCCTCCATTTTTCTCATATAAAGGATCAGCCAGGCCGTCAAAACGCCGAGCACCACGCTGATGATTCCGGAAAACACCGCCGAAATACAAGGTGTTCCCCAAAGATGACCAAAAGGTTTTGTCCGCGAAAAGGTCCTGATAATTTTTTACGCCGTTGAGCACAACTTCTCCAAACCCGCTCCAGCTTGAAAATGAAAGATAAGCCGTGCGGCAGAGGGGATATGCCATAAACACCAGGTACGCGGCGACAGCGGGCAGCAAAAAGCACACGCCGATCAGCACATACCTGCGCTCCACAGATTTCTTCTTCATCGTTTTACCCCTTCCTTCACAAAGGCGGCGGAGCTCCTGCTAAGGGTTGAGGGCGCGCACGGCGCCCTCAACTGCAATTGCTGAGCGTTAACAGGATTACTGAGCCTCGCCTGCCGCCAAACGGATCCGTTCCATTTCCTCCAGCGTCTGGTCGATGGTCATTGTTCCACTGCAAGGCGCCGCGAAGATCTGCTGCTTGATAAAGTTCTGCATTTCCGAGCTGGTGCGGCAGGGATTGACGCCGGCCTGCAGCCGTCCGCTGTCCAGCTCTGCCATAACCTCCTCAAGCAGAGGATCTACGTTTTCAAAGGTATAGGAGGTCATCGAAGGGGTTTGCCCACTATCGACAATCGTCTGCTGGATTTCATGGCCCAATATGATCTCAAGGAAGGCCAGGCCCGTATTAATCTGCTCCTCGCTGGCGTTGGAGGGGATAAAAAACACGTCGGGCTCGATATTGTCAATGGAGGTAATCCCTGCCTCAGAGGTAGGCTTCATAAAGGTGCCGATTTCAAAATCGCAGGAATTTTTCAGAACCTCCAGCGCGCCGCTGTAGATAAAGGTGCAGGCGGCCCGGCCCTGTGAAAAGGCCGCGTTGGCGTCATCCTGGGTTACATTAATGCCGCCGTCGCCTGGATACCAGTAGCCAGCCTCATACCAAGCCTGTACCTGCTCGATGCATCCGCGGATCACTTCGCCGGCCTCAGTACCCGGAAGCACGGAAACCGTGCCGTCGGCAACGCCGTAGGCCGTCCCCTCGCCTACCTTAGCGTCCAGCTCGCCGTAGGTCATGCCGTAAAGGCAGTCCTGCATAGTGGCCGAGTTGGTGGAAAATCCGAAAATGTCATCCGCCTTCAGGGTTTCAAAAATTGCGGTCATTTCGTCCCAGGTTTCCGGCTCTTCAAAGCCGTACTCGTCAAACATTGTCTTATTGTAGAAGGTAGTGTGGTAAACTGTCTTCATGGGCAGCGCGTAGATCTCGCCGTTCTCTCCCAGGCAAGGCTCCAGCATCCCCTCGTTCACATTGCTCACGATTTCCTCGCTGATTTTGCCCTTCAGGTCAAGGTTCATGCCGATATCATAGAAGGAATTGACCCGGGTTCCCCAGTAATAGCCGATTGTGGAGGATCGCCGGCGGAAATCGCCGTTTTGATCACCTGCTCGCGGGTGCTGTTATCGCATGGAATATACTCCACCTCGATCTCCGGATGCTCGGCCTGGAGCTTTTCCACGCCCGCCACGATAAACGCGTCCGGATCTCCGGTAACGCCGGAAATGGTCAGCTTTCCATAGGTCTTGTCCTCCGCCTCGGAGCGCCGCCGGCAGACGCCGCGGATGAAGGATCCGCGCCTGCGGGAGTGCTTTCAGAGGAACCGTCCCCGCCCGCGCAGGCGGTCAGGGCCGACACCATCGCCAGTGCCAAAAGAACGCTGATTGTTTTTCTCAACATAGGGATACTCCTTTCTCTTTTTCCGTTTCTTCTATCATCAGCCATCCGGCTAACAATCCATGGAAAGCTTTTTCACGCGCCGCAGCGCCTCCATGACCTGCGGATCAACGGGAGCCTCCACGCTGCCCATGCCCGCCGCCAGCTGCTCATCGTTGTCAAAGGACGCGATCGGCACCGACGGGAACGGATGCCCCTCCATTAAATACCGCAGGGCGTAGTCCATCATAGAACACTCACCGTCTCCACACGCCTTCTTCAAAAGGCTGAAAATCTGATCGTTAGCTTCTCCGTCGTATACGTCCGTCACGCTTTTCGGCAGAGCCTCACCCGCCGCCCGGCGGGTAAAATACCCCTTGGCCACTGACATATAGGCCATAGCGTTCAGCCCGGCACGCCCCTGATATCTGTAGGTTTCCTGGTCCATCAGCACAAAGGACTGGTCCGCCAGTCCGCTGAAATTTACATCCGCCAGGCTCCACATCAGCTGATTGCAGACAAAGCCCTGCAGCCCGTGCTCCTTTGCGTAGGCGTTTGCTCCATCACCCGGGAAAGCTTCCAGTTGGAGCAGCCGTAATAGCGGATTTTCCCAGCCTTCACCTGCTTCTCCAGAAATTCCACGATTTCTCCCGCCGGGCGCCTGGGGTCATCCCGGTGGAGAAAATAAAGATCCACGTAATCGGTATGCAGCAGCTCCAGGCTGCTGTTTAGATCTTCTTCGATTTCCGCGTCGCTGCACCGGGGGATCTGCATCGTTTGCATTCGGGGATGGGCCCCCTTGGTGGAGATCACCAGCCGGTCCCTTTCCGGAAACTCCTTGAGCCATTTTCCAATAGCGGTTTCCGACAGCGGCCCCATGCCGGGCTCCCAGTCACCGTAGATATGGGCGGTATCGATGAAGTTCCCTCCCAGTTCCACATACCTGCTCAGCTGGTGAATCGCTTCCTTTTCCGGCATGGCGCTGCCGTAGTTCACCGTGCCCAGGCATAAAGGAGCGACGGAAAGCTCTGTGTTTAAAAATTTTATTTTTTTCATTTCTTTTCCTCCCTTCCAACGAAACCAATTGGATAAAATGCGTTTTGACCGAAATCTATCTATTCCGCCAAAGGCGGCAATGCTGCCTGCGGTTGTTGCTCGCAAAAATCTTATTGACTTCTGAAAAAGTATAAATATTTTTCTGCAAACGCTTCTTTCGGCGTCTCACTCTGTCCCTAATTCTAAACATTTATAAACGGCGCCAAACCGGCTGTTATTTTGATTAAAACGCAAAATAACAGCTTTTTTATTGATTTTTTCACCAATCTGCTGATTCTATAAATGTTTAGAATTTCGCACAAATTTATTTTGTATAAACCCCTTCAACTTATCAGTTATCAGACAAGTTGAAGTAAATGATTCCCTTGATTTTATCCCAGGGAAAGGATTATGGATGATCCCTTCCCCAAAAGCCAGCGGCGTATTTCGCTACGCCTTCTCCGGTTCCAGCCAATCCTTCATCCGCTGGAGCAGCATGTCGTAATGCTCCACCATGATTCGTACCGCCCGTTCCGTTTCCCGCGCCCGGAGTGCTTCAAAGCATTCCTCATGCTGCTGCATGCTCCTTTTGCTGCCGTGAAAGGCAACGATATCCCGCAGATAAACATGAAGCAGATTTTCCACAATTTCTATCGCTTTGATAAACAGCGGATTCCCCGTAAGCTGGGCCAAATAGCTGTGGTAGCCCATATCAAAATGAAAATAAGACTCATAGTCCCCCGCAAAGCGCATCTGCTCCAAATAATCGGAAAGCCGGGCAATTTCTTCATCACTGGCACACTGGGACACGATCCGCACACATTCTACCTGTATGCTTTTAGTAAACTCAAGAATGCTGATACTGTCGCCGCCGCTGAGCATCAGAGAGGGAATCAACAGATTCAAATAGAAGCTGGTATCAACCTGCTCCACGTAGGTACCCTTTCCCTGCCGGGAGCGAACAATTCCCAGCGCGCTAAGCCTTTGCACCGCTTGACGCACTGTGCTGCGGCTTACAGAAAAAGCCTCTCGAAGCTCGTTCTCCGAAGGGATCATCTCACCCTTTTTCCAATCGCCCTCGATAATCATATTCAGCATTTTTTCGAATACCTCATCGGCAACGTTCTTCTTTTCAATTGGTTGAATCATTTTTTCCCCTTATTCATTCACACTTATCGGTTGTCTGACAACTTATATTATAATAACCTATTTCTGCTTTGTCAACCAGCCGTCTTAACAAATCAAGAATCAAAACTTTTACATATTATACAAAAATAGACTTTATCTTTTCAAAAATCAAATCATTATTTTTTAAAGACAGCGCTCTCCTTGCCTATGCGGCTTAAATCGGCTGTCAATCAGCAAGAAAAGGAAGCAGGCTGTTTCCCTATTTTCTTAAAGGCCTATTATAATGGAACTGCGAAAGCCTTTCGGGATGAATGAGTAAAAAATACGGAGCAAGCATTCCAGAGCCTATCCGACAGATGCTAAAAAGTAATTTTTAACCATTGGTTGGATGCGGCAATAAAAATTTCGTAAAAAGAGTCCTGCGCATATTGCGTCCAGTCTTAACCAAGCATGCGGCACCAGAGAAATTGATACCCTTTGGCCGCAGAAATCAAGATTTAAAATAAAAAAACTGCGGCCGCAAATTGCTGACCGCAGATCTGGTGGACGCAGGGGGACTCGAACCCTCGACCTCTCGCGTGTGAGGCGAACGCTCTAACCAGCTGAGCTATGCGTCCAAGAAATAAAAAGCTTCCCCCGAAAAGCCGGGGGATAACCTTATTCTCCATGGTGACCCGAACGAGAATCGAACTCGTGATTCCGCCGTGAAAGGCGGTGTCTTGACCTCTTGACCATCGGGCCATTGGTAGCGGCAAATGGACTTGAACCATCGACACTTCGGGTATGAACCGAATGCTCTAGCCAGCTGAGCTATGCGCCATATTTCGCCACTATTCAGTGAGCGAGATTTATTATAATATATATAGGACAGGTTTGTCAAGGCTTTTTTCACAATCTCTCAATTTAACCACAAGAAAAATAGTTGTTTTGGGAATTTTGCGTTCTTGTGGAAAAAACCACGATGTGATACAGTATAATCAGTAAGAAAATGGAATTTGTTTTACTTTAAGGAGGGACCGCCATGAACCAAATAGAAACCGCTAGAATTCTGATTCGGCCCTATCGCCCTTCCGACGCTGACAGCGTATGGCAGGTCCTGAGAAGGAAGGAAATCTATGATACTACCTACGCTATTCCCCGGAATTATCCCCGGGAACGGTGGATTGGTGGATCCAGTTTGTGGAAAGCGCGAGAAAAACCGTACCAGCTACGAATTCGGCATGTTTGACAAGCACACCGGGCTTATCTTGGCAACTGCGGCGTGATCAATGTTCAGCCCGCCTTGCGCTCCGGCGCTATTTCTTACTTTGTCAATCCGGACTGCTGGAACCTGGGCTACGCCACAGAGGCCTGTTCCGCCATGCTGGCCTTTGCTTTCAACGAGCTGGGCCTTTGCCGGGTCTCAGGCAGGTGTATGGCGAAAAACGGTGCTTCCCGGAAGGTTATGGAAAAGCTGGGCTTTCTTTACGAGGGCACCGGCAGGCGTGAGCTGCTGAAGGACGGCGTCTTTTACGATGTGGACCACTTAGCTATTTTAAAGGAAGAATGGGCCGGCTATCTCGGTTTTTAAGCGTCTTCTCCCCTTTTAAGCCTGGCTCTCAAACCGGCTTTGCCCTGCGGCAAAAAGCCGAGTCTTTTTAAAAAAGTAATCAACGGTTTCTTAACCTAAAAAAGTTTTCCACCGCAAATTGTTGAAAGAGTTGAAAACTCATAACGTTCTGTAATATTGGATTTTGTTATTACCGGCCGCTTGAGGTTACAGCTTTTTCTACACACAATATTTTGTGGTTTTATCCGTAACTAAAGGAGTATCCGGAATGGAAAAGTTTGTTAAAATCTTAAAAAAGCTATTCCCTTTCACTATTATTTTGATTCTAGTCTATTTTGTTCCGCCGATCTTTATCCTGGTGCAGCAGGAGGAAGAAGTTATTGAGCGTATGCTGACAGCGGATCTAATGATTCTAAATCCGGGAATTTCTTTTATTGCCGCAATGGCATTTGGCGTACGCAACGGATTCCACTGGTATTTTGTACTTTTGGTAGTAATTTTATTCTTTCTCTGCCTTTTGTTCATTTATGGCTTCTCTTTTTTCGGCTTTCTGCTCATCTATGGGGTGGCCGCCATTCTTGGCCTATACCTTGGAAAAAGCCTGAAAGAGGGCGGGATGAAATGTATCTATGATGGCTGTACCGCAAAGCTCTCTGGCAAAAAGAACTGCGGCTGGATAAAATTTTCTATAAAAAGCTGCGTTACCTGTGTTCTTCCTCGTGTCCTTACTGTTTTTTTATAACCACCCCCGGCCCTAAAGCCTTGTCTTCTTAGAACAGACAAAAGGCCCGCCTCCTGCGCAACGCAGGAGGCGGGCCTTTTCAGCCGTTTTCATAAAGCGAGTCTGGGCAGTCTGCGCCAAATCCGCTCCTTCGGCCGCAGGCCAGCCCTCTTTTAGGCGGTCAAACGCCTTCAGAGAAATGGCGGCGGCGCCGGCAGGATTTCCTGCGGTTAAATCGATAAGGAATAGTTCGGGGATTCCTTGGTGATTTGAATATCGTGAGGATGGCTTTCCTTCAGGCCCGCGCCAGTGATCTTCACGAACTTAGCCTTCGCGTGAAGCTCCTCAATGGTGCCGCAGCCGGTATAGCCCATGCCGGCCCTCAGGCCGCCGATCATCTGGAACACGGTATCGGACAAAGCGCCCTTATAAGGCACCCGGCCCTCTACGCCTCGGGAACCAGTTTTTGTTGTCGCTTTGGAAATAGCGGTCCTTGCTGCCGTGTCCCATAGCGGCCAGGCTGCCCATGCCGCGATAGACCTTAAACTGGCGGCCCTGGTAAATCTCGCTGTCGCTGGGGGATTCCTCGCAGCCGGCAATCATAGAACCGATCATAACCACGTTGGCGCCGGCGGCCAGGGCCTTGACGATATCGCCGCTGTACTTGATGCCGCCGTCGGCGATCACCGGGATGCCATATTTAGAAGCCTCGCAGGCGGCGTCATAAACCGCTGTGATCTGGGGCACGCCGATACCCGCCACCACACGGGTGGTACAGATGGAGCCTGGGCCGATGCCGACCTTGATGCAGTCCGCGCCCGCGTCGATCAGAGCCTTAGCGGCCTCGGCGGTGGCGATATTGCCCGCGATCAGCTGAACATCGGGATAAGCTTTCTTTACCTTGCGGACGGTCTCCACCACGTTGCTGTTGTGTCCGTGGGCAGAGTCCAGAGCGAGAACGTCCACCTGAGCCTTTACCAGCTCGGCCACCCTTTCCAGTACATCCGGGGTAGCGCCGATGGCAGCGCCGCACAAAAGCCGTCCATTCTGATCCCTGGAGGAGTTGGGATATTGGACCGCCTTCTCGATATCCTTAATGGTGATCAGGCCCTTGAGGCGTCCCTCGCCGTCCACAATGGGCAGCTTTTCAATTTTATGCTTTCGCAGGATCTCCTGGGCCTCCTCTAGGGTGGTGCCCACCGGAGCGGTCACCAGGTTTTCCCTGGTCATTACCTCGGCGATCCGTTGGCTGTAATCCTGCTCGGTCATAAACCGCAGGTCCCGGTTGGTGATGATGCCCACCAGCTTGTCGTTTTCACAAATCGGCACGCCGGAGATCTTGTATTTTGCCATCAGATTGTTGGCGTCGCTGACATAATGGTTTGGGGAAAGGAAAAACGGGTTGACAATTACCCCGTTTTCGGACCGCTTTACCCGGTCTACCTGATCTGCCTGCTGCTCAATCGTCATATTCTTGTGGATGATGCCAACGCCGCCCTCTCTGGAAATGGCGATGGCCATGCGGGCTTCTGTCACCGTATCCATGGCGGCGGTGATCAGCGGCGTATTTAAACGGATCTTCTTGGTCAGCCAGGTGCTTACGTCTACCTCCTTGGGCTGTACGTTGGATTCTCCTGGAATTAACAGGACATCGTCAAAGGTCAGGCCTTCTTTGACAAACTTCTCTTGAAAATTAGTGTTTAACATCCTATACGGTCCTCCTTGTTCAGTTATTGATCTTTCCCCTTGCCTCAGCGTTCAAAACAAGGCTGGATTTTCCCCTCCAGCCTTAATTTATATAACCTTAATTTTAGCAAAAACAACCCTGTTTTTCAAGTAGTTCCGCATAGAAAATCTCACGAGGAACTTTCCCCATTTTTTCTGCTTTTTGGCCTCATTCCCTAATTTATTGTCTTTATCAGTAATTCAATAAAAGAATTAAACTGATAAAGTCCTTCTCCCCGCAGCCATGAAGGGCTTGCCCGCAGGCTTTGGGGGTCCGGCCTCCGCCGGACCTCCCTCATCGGCGCTTTTACCGCTGCTTCTCGATTCTGTCGATTCCCAGATAGGGGCGCAGCACCTCGGGAACGGTGACGGAACCGTCGTCGTTCTGATACTGCTCCACGATCGCTGGGATTACCCGGCTGGTGGCCAAACCGGAGGCGTTCAGAGTATGGGCCAGATGCAGCTTTTTATCGGCGCCCCGGTATTTGACATTGCCGCGGCGGGCCTGGTAATCCCTGGCGTTGGACGCGGAGCTTACCTCCTTATAGATGCCCATGCTGGGAATCCAAACCTCGATATCGTAGGTTCGCGCCATAGAGAAGGAGCAGTCGCCTGCCGCCAGCTTACTCAGGCGGTAGTGGAGGCCAAGCTCCTGGACCAGCCGCTCTGCCTTGCCGACCAGCTCCTCAAAGGCGGCGTCCGACTGATCCTCGGTGGTATACTGAACCATTTCCACCTTATTGAACTGGTGGCCCCGGATCATGCCCCTTTCTTCCGCACGGTAGCTGCCGGCCTCTCTCCGGTAGCAGGGGGTGTAAGCGATATATTTTCTCGGCAGGTCTTCCTCGCTTAGGATTTCGTCGCGATGGATGTTGACCAGCGCGGTCTCGGCGGTTGGCAGCATAAATTTCCGGTCGGAGCTGGTAGGATTCTCGATCCAATAGACCTCGTCACCAAATTTCGGGAACTGGCCCGCCACATAGCCGCACTCATATCCCAGCATGTGGGGAGGCAGAATAAACTCATAACCGTCCTTGATATGCTCGTTGACAAAGAAATTAAGGAGCGCCCATTCCAAACGGGAGCCCCAGCCCCGGTACAGCCAGGAGCCGGCTCCGGCGATTTTGCGCCCGCTGGTAGTCGATCATCCCAGGCCTTCGCAAAGCTCCACGTGGTTTTTCGGCTCATAGTCAAACTTAGGCTGCTCCTTAAAATAGCGGATAGGCTGGTTCTGCTCCTTGCCGCCGGCACAAACGTCCTCGTCCGGCAGGTTGGGCAGGGAAAGCAGCAGATCCTTCTGCTTTTCCTCCAGCTCCGCCAGTTTCGCGTCGCCCTCCTTGATTTCCGCGGAAAGCGCCTTCATACGCTCCATCAGGGGGGCCGTGTCTTCTCCCGCCTTTTTCAGCTGGGGGATCTTTTTGCTGTCCGCGTTCTGCTCCGCTTTTTTGCTTTCCACCTCGCCGGTCAGCTCACGGCGCTTTTTGTCAATGTCCAGAATTTCATCCACGATGGAATCCAGATTCATTTCCCGTTTGCGGATTCTCTCCTTTACCTTTTCTCCATCGGTACGTAATTCATTTTCAATTGTCTAACATAGCTTTTTACCCCTTTTTATTCTTCTCCGCCTAACAGGCGTGCTAGATTCTGCAAATCCTCCTGGCTGTAAAACTCAATGGTCAAAACTCCCTTTTCCTTGCCTTTTTCTTGAATTTTGACCTTCCTTCCCAAATGCTCGTTGAGGGAAAGCTCCACTTCCTCAATGAAAACAGGACGCTTCTTTACCCTTTTGGCCCTTTCGTCCCCGCCGTGGAGGACGGCGTTGGCCTTTTTCGCCAGCTTTTCCAGTTCCCTCACGGAAAGGCCTTGCTTCACCGCCAGCTGGGCCGCCTGAAGCTGGTCGTCCTCGCTTTCAAAGGCCAGCAGGGTTCTCGCATGGCCCGCGCTCAGCTTTCCGCCGGACACCATATGGATAATCTCCTCAGGCAGCCGGAGCAGCCGCATGGCGTTGGTGATGGCCGGACGGGATTTTCCTACGGACCGGCTGACCTCCTCCTGGGTAAAGTGATAGTGCTCCATCAGGGTCTGATAGCCCTGGCTTCCTCGATGGGGGATAGATCCTCCTCTGGAGGTTTTCGATCAGCGCCAGCTCCATCACCTGGCCGTCGCTCAGCTCCCTAATCACCACCGGAACCTCCTGGACCCCCGCCATGCGGCAGGCGCGGAACCGCCGTTCACCGGCCACGATCTGGTAGCCGCCTCCGGCGATAGGCCTTACCAACAGGGGCTGGAGCACTCCGTGCTGGGCGATAGAATCCGCCAGCTCCGCCAGGGCCTCGTCGTCAAACTCCCGCCTAGGCTGATCCTGGTTAGGCTCCAGCTCTGATATTTTTAAGGTGACGGTGCTGTTGCTGTTCTCGGTGGCGTTTTCCATGAAAATCGCGTCCAAGCCTTTGCCAAGCCCGCCTTTTTTCGCTGCCAAAATAACATTCCTCCTATCACATAGAAATTGCTTCGTTCCGGACGGACGCTTTTTTCATAGCTTTTCCTTCTTTATCCGCCGGACCTTTCCAAACTGCTGTTCCTTTTTCGCCAATAGGCCGCGCCCGCCGTAATTATATTCTTACGAAAAGCCGCGGCTTTTTCTCAAATCAGCGGCTTGTCCTATCGAATAAATTCCGTTTCCCCTTAAAATGCTCTCCATTGACTTTCCGGAAACGTTTTTATGCCTTTACCGGTTATTTTTTTCCAGCTCTTCCGCCAGGCTCCGGTAGGCTTCTGTTCCCCGGTTGCTTTTATCAAAGTACATAATGGGCACGCCGTAGCTTGGGGCCTCCGACAAGCGCACGCTTCTGGGGATCACGCTTCTGAACACCTTGCGGGGAAAGTATTTTTTTACTTCCTCCACTACCTGCTGGGTCAGGTTTAATCTGCCGTCGTACATAGTCAGCAGAACCCCTTCAATCTCCAGGCGCTCGTTATACTGGCGTTTAACCCGCCGCACGCTGTTCATCAGCTGGCTTAGGCCCTCCAGGGCGTAGTATTCGCATTGAATCGGTACTAAAAGAGTATCCGCCGCGCAGAGAGCATTCGTGGTGATCATTCCAAGAGAGGGCGGCAGTCGATGAACAGATATTCATATTCCTCTAAGGGGAGCCAGAGCCGTTTTCAGCCGGGCTTCCCGATGGTCAAAGTCCACCAGCTCCAGCTCGGCGCCCGCCAGATTCAGGCTGCTGGGAAGAATGGTTAAATTGGGAAACTGGGTTTGAACCAGCGCCTCTTTGGCGCCCGCTTCCCCAATGAGAAGCTCATAGGTGGATTTTGGCACGCTTCTCCGGTCGATTCCTACTCCGCTGGAGGCGTTTCCCTGGGGATCGATATCCACCAGCAGAGTTTTATGCCCCCTCTCGCCCATAGCGGCGGAAAGGTTGACCGCTGTTGTGGTTTTTCCAACGCCGCCCTTTTGATTGGCGACAGCGATGATCTTCCCCATACCTGTTTCCTCCCTTAGTTTCCGTCGGCTGAAATTTTTATTTTTTCACAGCTTCAAGCCCTTATATAGCCGTTCATGCTGCCGGCGGACATTCAAAGCCGCCGCGTTATCCTCTATCCATGGCCGTTTGCTGTAACGCTCATTTGACTCTTAAACGGACGGACGCAGAGGCGCGTCCGTATGATCAAGCATGTTTTGCCATGTTCTGGCCGCCGGTTTTTATCGGCAGCGGATTTATTATATCACTTTTTGCTTTCTTTTAAAAGGCTTCCGTTTAAAAAATTAGAAAATTCATGTTTCACGTGAAACATAAGCTTTCTAATTTTTAAAATTCCGCGGAGGGAAGTATCTTTTCTATCTCTAACGGCTTCAGGCGGCTTTCCATTTTTTAGGAACGCTTAAAAAGCTGCGCTTTTTTAATAAAACAATCCCTGTTTTTCCGGCGTTGCCCTAAAGTCCCATAAAAAGACTTGAAAGCAGCAAAAGGAAAGGCCGGCGGAATGATTCCGCCGGCCTTTCCCCTTTGGGGAATAAATTGGAAATAGGGCATGGATCTATAAGAACTTTCGTCGCACGCTGTTTCTATGCCGAGTGCCTGTCCAAAGCGGCTGCCTTGGGGATTCTCACCACGCACTCTATGTATTCTTCCGTTTCCTTTTGATCGGTAAAGGCGTCGATTCCAGACAGCCGCATGGTATCCACAGCCTTATTAATGGTATTCATAAAAATTCTTACGTCTTTGATAATAATCCGCCGATGGCTTTTCCGTTCCTGTTCCCGGTTTTTCTCCAGCAGCCTTTCCACGAAATCCTCGGTTTGCTTAACATTTAACCCCCGCTCTATCATATGCCGCAGAGCGATAGACCGGAGTCCTCCGTCCTTCAGCTTCAAAACAGCCCTGGCGTGGCGTTCCGTCAGCCCCGCCCTTTGAATGGCTTCTCTTTCCTCCGGGGCCAGCCGGAGCAGCCGCAGCTTATTGGCAATGGTCGATTGCTTTTTTCCCAGCCGCTTGGCGGCTTCCTCTTGGGTAATGTGCCACTCCTGAATCAGCTTTTCGATGCCTTCCGCTTCTTCAAAGGGGTCCAAATCCACACGCTGTAAATTTTCCAGCAGAGAATAAATCGCCGCCTGCTGGTCGTCACAATCAATTACCAGACAAGGCACCTTTTCACTTCCAGCCAGAGCCGCCGCCCGCAGGCGCCGTTCTCCGGCGATCAGCTCAAACCCGGCCAGTCCCGCTTTGCGGACTGTTAAAGGCTGTAATACCCCGTTTTCCTGAATGCTTCTAGCCAGCTCCAGCAATTCCTCGTTGGAGAAATTTTTTCTCGGCTGCGCCTTCCCCGGACAGATCTGCACCAGCGGATCTGTCTCACCCTATTTTCTTCCTTTGACCGTAAACGCATCTGCGCCACCTCCAATGCTTGTCCATTTCCTTAGGATCATCCTATCACGGATGGGGCGCGGATTCTGTCGTATTGTGAGCAAAGAATTTAGGTTGTTTTGTCGTTTATAAGGGCTTTTTCGCAATTTTTGAGCCGTGGCGGGGATACAGCGCCGGAGTAGCCCTTTCTTTTTTCACTGTCACCAGCGTGCGGCCGCTTCCGTCAGGCAGAAAATACTCCGCCGTCTTTTCGGCCCGCCCTCCCAGCAGCTGAAATGCCTTTTCTGCCTGGGAAAGCTCCTCTTTTACCTGCGGCCCCTTCGCCGCTAAGAAAATACCGCCGACCCTTACAAATGGAAGACAATACTCCGCCAGCAGATTCAGAGGAGCGACCGCCCTGGAAACCGCGGCGTCAAAGTTCTGGCGCAGGCCGGAAAGTTTTCCACCATCCTCGGCCCGGCTGTGGATAATGTCCGCATCCAGCCCCAGTGTTCCGCAGACCGCCTGCAAAAACGTTAATCGCTTCTTTAAGCTGTCCAAAAGAGCCAGCCTCAAATCCGGCCGGGCAATTTTTAAGGGCAGGCTGGAAATCCGGCTCCCGTCCCCACGTCGATCAGCTTCGCCCCCTGGGGAAGCTCCGCGAATCCCAGCAGCGCCAAACTGTCTACAAAATGCTTAATCAAAACCTCCTCCGGTTCCCGGATCGCGGTCAGATTCATTTTTTTATTCCACTCCAGCAGCAGACGGCAGTAACCGTCAAACTGATCCAGCTGTTCCGGCTTAACAGCACTCCAAAGCCCTCGCAGTACGCTTTCAGCTTTTCCCGGTCGATCATCCTTTGCCCCCTTTTCTATCGATAAACAAAAAAACTCCGTCTTAATCTAACACAGGAATTTAAAATGATATTGTCTCCCGATTATGCATGGCGCCGCAGTCATTTTGAAGCCCGCGGCCATTTTGCTAACCGGAACAATTGATAAGGGAAAAGCCTGCTTTCACAGCCGCACTCCCCTTTAGAGAAAACGAATCCGCGAAAGCAGGACAAATTTCCATTTTTTCCGCTTTGTAAATTCATCCTTGAAGCCCTTGCTGCTAAAACAACTCAGCCGCAGGGATTGCCAATCATTTTACCGCCTTTCCGTTCTGGCTGAGCCAAATCAGCAGCACTGAAATATCCGCTGGGCTGACGCCGGAAATCCGGGAGGCCTGGCCGATATTTCCTGGACGAACCCGGTTCAGCTTTTCCTGGGCCTCGGAGGAAATTCCGTGGATTTCCTGATAATCGAGCTCCTTTGGCAGACGCTTCCCTTCCAAACGGCGCATTTCATCAATCTGGGATTTCTGCCGCCGGATATAGCCCTCATATTTAATTTCCACTTCCACCTGTTCAAAAATGTTCGGGTCCAGATCCGGCCGGGTGGTATCCACCGGGGCCAGGCAGGCGTAATCCACCTGGGGCCGCTTGAGAAGCTCCAGCAGGCGGATCCCCGTTTCCACCGGGGATGTTTCACGTGAACAAAATCTCATTCAGCTCCTTGGTAGGAGGGAGAGAAGTCTTTTTCAGCCTGTTCAGCTCTTTTCTTTTCAGCTCCTGCTTTTCCACAAAACGGTTCCAGCGGCTGTCGCTGATTAAACCGATTTCCCTGCCTAAAGGCGTCAGCCTCTCGTCGGCGTTATCCTGGCGCAGCACCAGTCGGTATTCCGAACGGGAGGTCATCATCCGGTAAGGATCCTCCACTCCCTTGGTCACCAAATCGTCGATCAAGGTGCCAATATACGAGCTGGCCCGGTCCAAAACAACCTGCTCCCGGCCCTTGATTTTCAGCGCCGCGTTCATTCCGGCCACCAGGCCCTGGGCGGCGGCCTCCTCATAGCCGGAGCTGCCGTTAAACTGCCCTGCTCCGTATAAGCCAGGGTAGTCCATAAATTCCAGGGTGGCCGCCATCTGCAGCGGATCCACACAGTCGTATTCAATGGCGTAAGCGCACCGCATCACCAGGCAGTGCTCCAGTCCCTTAATGGAATGATAAAACTGAAGCTGCACCTCCTCCGGCAGAGAGGATGACATTCCCTGTAAATACATCTCCTCCGTGTTTTCACCGCATGGCTCAATAAACAGCTGATGCCGTTCCTTATCGGCAAACCGGACAATCTTATCCTCCAGGCTGGGACAGTACCGGGGGCCTACCCCTCGATCTTTCCCCCGTATAAGGGCGAACGGTGTATATTCTCCAAAATGATCTGCTTCGTTTTTTCATTGGTCCAGCTGATATGGCAGACCGCCTTGTTTTCCAGAGGCTCTGCGGTATCGTAAGAAAAAGGAATCACCGGATCCTCCCCCGGCTGCTCCTGAAGTCCGGAAAAATCAATGGAGCTCTTCAGCACCCGGCTGGGGTGCCGGTCTTAAACCGGCGCAGGCGAAGTCCAAGCTCCTTCAGGCTTTTTCCCAAAAAACGCCGCCGGAAAGGTGCCGTCCGGGCCGCTTTCATAGGAAACCTCTCCCACATAGATTCGGCCTCCTAAATAGGTGCCGGTAGCCACGATCACCGCCTTCGCCTCAAATACGGCGTTCATCCGGGTCACCGCCTGCCAGCGGTCATCCCCCAGCCTGCGGATTTCCGTAATCTCGCCCTGACGGAGGTCTAAATTTTCCTGAAGCTCCAGCTTGTGCTTCATAACCTCGCTGTATTTTCTCCGGTCGATCTGCGCCCGCAGAGAGTGGACCGCCGGGCCCTTTCCCCGGTTGAGCATCCGCATTTGCAGCAGGCACTGATCCGCGGTTTTTCCCATTTCTCCGCCCAAGGCGTCGATTTCCCGCACCAGGTGTCCCTTAGCGGTGCCTCCAATAGACGGATTGCAGGGGCAATTCCCCACCGCATCCATATTAATAGTAAACACGGCGGTTTTACAGCCCAGACGGGCGGCGGCCAGCGCCGCCTCGATTCCTGCGTGGCCGGCGCCGATTACCAACACGTCGTATTGTCCTGCTAAATATTCCATTCTGGCATCAACTCCATTTTAAACTGGTTCTTTTCGGGCTTCCCAGAAAGGATTCTATGGAACTTTACTCCCTATTCCTGCTTTCCCGATTCACTTTCCCACGCAGAACCGGTGGAACACCTGATCCACCACCGCCTCGCTTGCCCGTTCTCCCGTCAATTCCAAAAGCGCCTGCACCGCCCCTTCAATAGAAACAGTCACCGCGTCTAAGGTCATGCCAAGCTCCAGCGCCTCTAATCCCTCGTTTACACAGGCCAGGGCCTCCTTCGCAGCCTGCTGCTGGCGCTCTGTAGCCAAAAGCCCCTCAGAAGGCTCCAGTTCACTGGTTCCGGCAAGCTCCGCCAATGCCTGCTGCAAGTCCTCCAGGCCCTTACCCTCGGAGGCTACTAAAAATACTATTTGTTTAACTTTATTTTTAATATACTTAACGTCTATTTTAGTATCTAAATCTGTTTTATTGATTACCGCGATGGATGGCACACCCTGTAGAGAATCCAGCAAGTTCCGGTCATCCTCGTTCAGCTCCTGGGAGGCGTCGAACACTGCCAGCACCAGGTCTGCGGTCTGGACCCGGTCCTTGGCCCGGTTTACGCCGATCTGCTCCACCAGATCCTCGGTGGAACGGATGCCCGCCGTATCCGAAAGCCGCAGGGTCACGTCTCCCACTAAAACGGTTTCCTCCACTACGTCCCGGGTAGTGCCGGGAAGCTCGGTGACGATAGACCGTTCGCACCCGGAAAGCAGGTTCATTAAAGTGGATTTTCCCACATTGGGCCTGCCGGCGATCACCGTATTCAGGCCCTCCCGGATCGCTTTGCCGGCGTCGTACTGGCTCAGCAGCCTTTCCAGGGCGGCCTCCGCCTTTTTCAGCCTGACGGTAAGCTCCATTTCCTCCACCTGGGGAATATCCTCCTCCGGATAATCCGCCCAGGCGGAAAGATGGGCAGCCGTAAAAACCAGGCTGTCCTTTACGGAAGCAATTGCCTTATGGATGGCCCCATCCCTGCCGGCCAAGGCTGTTCTGGCGGCCTGCCGGCCCTTGGCGCCGATCATATCCATAACCGCTTCCGCTTCTGTCAAACCCATTTCCCGTTGAGAAAGGCCCGCCGGGTAAATTCTCCCGGCCCAGCGGGAGAGGCTCCCCCGTCCAGCACAGCCCGCAGCACCCGGCGGGTCAGATACAGCCCCCCGTGACACGGAAAATTCCACCACGTCCTCGCCGGTATAGCTGTGAGGCGCCCGGAACACCAGGGCTACAGCCTCGTCGATATCCTCGCCGTTTGACCGGATTCTGCCGTAAGCGGCGGTATACCCTTTCATCTGGGACAGCTTTTCCCTCCGGCGCTTTGAAACACCCGGTCGCCAATGGCAAGGGCGTCCCTGCCGGAAACTCGGATCACCCCGATGCTCCCACCCCCTGGGCGGTGGAAATGGCGGCAATCGTATTTTCCCAGCTGCTCCGGCCGCTATCATTTTTTTTCAATCCAGCTCACCACACTTTAAATATCACACTTTATAATGATCCCGCCGGCACCTGCAAAAACGGCGATTCGTTTTTGAATCGCCGTTTTCATTCCGCAATATTTTAATTTATTCGCCCTTTTTCGCTCGATCTTGCCGTACAAGGGAGAAACCGGCGATTCATCTTTACAGGCTTCTTTTCCTGAACCGGTTTCGGCTGAGCGATTCCGGCACATCTTCTCATAAGCCGCGGCGTTCTTTTTAATTTCCGGCCTGGCTGGGTTCCCGCGCCGGCAGCGGCCTCTCCCTTGGTTCCATCCTGAGACTGGCTCCGGGAACGGAAATTGTTGTTTCTAGCCGGCCGCCCTCTCTCCGGGGACGGAAGCTCTGCTTTACCTTGGGATCCGGACCGATGACCACGTGCCGCCCCATATCCTCGCCCTCAGACCAGGAAATAGCGCCGTTAACCTTTTGCACCGTGGTATGGATGATTCTTCTCTCATAGGGGTTCATCGGCTCTAAAGAACTGTTCCGGCCGGTTTTCACCGCTTTTATGGCCATTTTTCTAGCCAGGCTTTCCAGGGTTTTTTCCCTTTTTTCCCGATAATTGCCCGTATTAATGGTAATCCGGTAATAGGAGTTGTCCACATGATTGGCAACCAAGCCGGTCAGATACTGTAAAGCGTCCAGGGTCTCTCCCCTGTGGCCGATGATAAAGCCGATATTATCGCCGGAAAGGTTCAATACCGCGCCGCCTTCCACCTCTTCAATATTGATCTGGACCCCCTGGGCCCCCATTTTCTCTAAAATCTCGCGAAGATAATCCGCCGCCGCGGACGCCGGGGTAATGGAAATATAGGCTCTCACCTTGCGGGAGCTCCGCCGAACAATCCGAATTTCTTCTTTTCAGGCATTTGAAGAACTTCAAACTCTACTTCATGGGTTTCCATGCCAAGCTGCCGGCAGGCAGCCTGCTGCGCCTCCTCTATGGTCGCGCCAATGCCAATTGCTTCTCTTTCCAAAAAGCTCACCCCTCTTTTTAACCCTTCTTGCTTCCTAAATAATCACTGGTCGATTTATTGCTTCCCTTTTTCCTGCCGGAGGATTTTTTCGCGCTTTTCTGCGGCTCCGCTTTTTTCTGCGACGCGGGAAGGCCTCCCATATTTCTGGGACCCTCCGGCAAAGCGATCATCTTTAACTTTTTCTCCTCGATTTCCCTCAAAGCGATCCGCGCCGCCTCTTCCTTGGCGATCATGGTATCTGCGTTATAGAAGATATTCAGCACCCAGGTCTGCAGGAACTGGAGCACGGTGTTGATAATCCAGTAAAAGCCTACGGCCGCCGGCACGGTATAAGCGATCCAGGCGGAGAACAGAGGCAGAATGAACATCATCCATTTCATGCAGCCCTGCATGGCCATCTGGTTGCCGGTAATTTTGGGCATCAGCCACTGGGTTACCAGAGAGCTGACCAGGCACAGCACGGGAATCAGCCACAGCATAGAGCTGAAGGAGCTTGACTGAGGCGTATCCAGCAGGTTCAAGCCAAGAAAATTAAAGCCCTGCCCGAAGGAGGCGATATTTGCCGCCTCGTCAGCGGAAAACATGGGCAGAAAATCCTTAAAGAAGTCGAAATGCTTTACCAGATCGATTTCTCCGTAAAAGCCGCTGAACAAATTTCCCACGCCGGGCACCTGCTGGAGCAGCTGCATCGCCTCCGTGACCTTGCTTCCGGCGATGTGCAGGGTATTCTGCAGCGGATTCACCACGGAATAGTAAATGCCCATCATGATGATCAGAGGAATAATAGAGGTCAGGCAGCCCCCCATAGGTTGACGCCCTCCTGCTGGTAAAGCTTCTGCATTTCCTCCGACATTTTTTGCTTGTTATCACCATATTTTTTCTGAATCTCTTTCTGTTTTCCCTGCAGCCTGGTATTTTTGGCCATAGACTTCTGCTGCTTAATGGAAAACGGAAACATGATTATTTTCAATACTATGGTAAACAGAATAATCGAGACGCCGTAATTCTTGGTAAACTCGTAAAAAAACCAAAGCAGGTAACCGAAAACGTTACCGATCCAACTAAAAATCTGCATACCTGCGATTTTCCTCCCAACGCCGCCGGACTAGGCGGCCGGCCGTTTACTTTTTATTTTTCTTTTTTCGTTTTTCCTTCTTTTCGGGCACCGGGTCGTAGCCTCCCTTGGAGAAGGGATTGCACCTTAAAATGCGCCAAAGGGTCAGCAGCCCGCCCTTCAGGGCGCCGAATCTCTCGATGGCCTGCAAGCCGTAATTGGAGCAGGTGGGATAATACTTGCAGCAGGGCCGGCTTAAAGGGGAAATCGCCCTTTGATAAAACCGGATAAGCCAAATAAGCGGGCGCTTCATTTGAAAACTCCCGCCTCTTTCAGCTGCTTTGTCATCGCCCTTTTCACGGCCTCACATTTTACAAAGGGCGTTTTTCCCCGGGCTACAAAAACAAAATCATATCCTGTTTTCAATTCCGGCGCGATCAGCCGGAACGCTTCCCGCATGATCCTGCGGGACCGGTTTCGCTGCACCGCGATTCCGATCTTCTTGCTGGTGGTAAATCCAATCCGCAGGCCGGCTTTCCGATTTTTCATCACATAAGTAACCAAAACAGGAGATACATAAGATTTTCCCCTGTGGTAAAGGCGGCGAAAATCCTTATTTTCCTTCAGCGTTGTGAACATGGCGTTCGGTTTCATGTGCTCCCCTGTTTTCGTCCCGCGGCTTCAGTTCCCGCGGCCTTGTCCGATTTCATCGATCTTTTCAGCGAAATTTTGTTTTTCACTTTTATTTCGGCAGGGAACTCTCACCCCCTGCCGGTCTTTTCCGTTAAAAACCTAAAATTCAGCCAATATTAATGAAAAAGACTCCATTAATAAGAAAGATGCTTTCTTCCCTTCGCCCTGCGGCGAGACAATACCTTGCGGCCGTTTCTGTCAGCCATTCTCTTTCTAAAGCCATGCTCCTTTTTTCTGTGGAGCTTCTTCGGCTGGTAAGTTCTCAGCATGAGTAACCCCCCTTTCCAGCGTAAAACCTTGCAATTTAGCATTATATATGAAAAATAGGGCGGCTGTCAACCTTTTCAGCCAGATCATCCCGAATCTTTTCCTTTTTTCAGGCCCTTCAGGCCCAAAACCTTGTGAAAAAAAAGAAGCCGCCCCACAACATGATGAAATCTCACAAAAATAAAAAATTTTAGGTTTTTTTCTTCCAAATGAAACATGTGGAAAACTATTTGTGTATTCCGGGAATTTGTGATAAAATAATTCTATATAGCGCCTGCCTCTCCCGGCAGGCGGCTGATATCTGAAAATTACATTCGGAGGAAGATAGAATGGAATCCTTTCACGAAGCATGGGATCTGATCTGCGATTACTGCAAGGCCCATATTACGGACGTTGCTTATAAAACCTGGATCAGCCGGATCGAGCCCGTCAAGCTGGACTTCGACGCGGGGGACGCCATCCTGATGGTGCCCAACGAGTTTCACCGGCAGACCCTGAACCGGTGCTATATGCCCCTGTTAAATTCCGCAGTCCACGAGATTTTCGGCTCGGGCATCAACATTATCTTTACCATTCCCAACGAGGCCGGCGAAAAGAAGGCGGCCCCAAACGACAACCTGGCTATCGACTCGGAATATGAGTTCACCTTTGACACCTATATCGTAGGCTCCTCCAATAAATTCGCCCACGCCGCCTCGCTGGCGGTGGCGGCTAATCCGGCCGGCGCCTACAACCCCCTGTTCATTTACGGAAACTCCGGCCTGGGAAAAACCCATCTGCTTTACGCCATCTGCAACGACCTGAAGCGCAGCCACCCGGAGATGACCACCCTGTACATAAAGGGAGACGATTTCACTAACGAGCTGATCGACGCGATCCAGCATGGGACAACCTCCACCTTTCATCAGAAATACCGGAAAACCGACGTGCTTCTGGTAGACGACATCCAGTTTATCGCCGGCAAGGATTCCACCCAGGAGGAATTTTTCCATACCTTTAATTCCCTGTATGAAGCGAAAAAGCAGATCGTCCTTACATCCGACCGTCCTCCCAAGGAGATCCAGACTCTGGAGGACAGGCTCCGCACCCGGTTTGAATGGGGCCTGATCGCCGACATTCAGCCCCGGATTTTGAGACCAGGATCGCTATTATAAAAAGGAAAGCGGAGGCCCTGGATCTGGAGCTGCCAGGCGATGTGTGCGAATACATTGCCACCCGTCTGAAAACCAATATCCGGCAGCTGGAGGGCGCGGTAAAGAAAATGAAAGCCAACTGGCTTTTAAACGGGGACGCCCCCACCATGCGAACGCCCAGACCGCCATCTCAGACATTCTGAACAACGACCAGCCGCCTCCGCTGACGGTAGAGAAGATCATCGAGGAGGTGGGCCGCACCTTCGAGGTTTCCCCCGACGATATCCGGTCCTCCAAGCGGAGCGCCAACATTTCCACGCCCGGCAGATCGCCGTTTACGTGGTGCGGGAGATCACCCAGCTCTCCATGACCACGATCGGCGAGGAGTTCGGCGGCAGGGATCACTCCACCGTGGTGTACGCGGTGCAGCAGGTGGAGAAAAACATGAAAAAGGATTCCAAAACCAAGGCCATGGTGGAGGATATCATCAAAAATATCCGGGACCGCTGATTTTACACATCCCGGTGGATAAGCTTTCCACATTCCACAAAACCGGTGGAAAACCAAAGCTTCCATCCGCTTCTCTTTTCCACTTTTTTCCACATTCCACCGCCGGATTTCCACGGGGATGTGTAAAACTGCAGGACGCCGCTTTTCTTTCCACCCGTCCGCCACATCCATTCCACAGGGGCTTTTCCCGTTTTCTTCCCGGATTTCCTAAGAAAAAAAGGCTTTTCCACATTTTCACGGCCCCTACTACTATTGCTATTAATAATTACTATTCTGTCCTTTCCTAAAGAGAGATTTTCCTTTGCCAGCCGGATTCCGGCCAAACAGAGGGACGCCCCCTCCCCGGAGCGTTTCCCCTGTGGAAAATCTTATCCTTTCGGACCGGACTCAAAAAAAGCCCGGCGAAATACAAGCGGCAGGCAAAGCCGGACCGCTGAAATCCGCCAGGCCCGGAATTGAACCTGGAAAAGAATACCAAACGGGAATTCTGCTTTATTGTTTTCGCATAAGCGGGAAAGCCCTTAAATCTACTTTTTATGAAAGAAAGCAGGAGGTTTTTATGAAAATTCAATGTCAAAAATCTCAGCTGGTGGAGGCGGTTTCCAACGTACAGAGAGCCGTTTCCTCAAAATCCACACTGGCCGCCTTGGAGGGGATTCTCTTGAAAACCACCACGAACGGCGATTTAAAGCTTTGCGGCTATGACCTGGAGCTGGGCATCACAACGGTGATTGAGGCCCAGGTGGACGAGCCGGGAGAGGTGGTTCTCAGCGCCAGGCTGTTTGGCGATATCGTGAGAAGGCTGCCTGATGAAACGGTGACCATTCTGGTGGACGAAAAAATGATCACCCAGATCACCTGCGGCCCTTCGGAATTTTCCATTGTAGGCATCCCCAGCTCCGAATATCCGGAGCTTCCCTCCGTGGAGGGGGCCTCCAGCATCGACCTGACCAGCCCGATTCTGAAAAGCATGATCCGCCAGACCCTGTTCGCGGTGGCGGATACCGACGCTAAGCCCGTCCATACCGGCACCCTGTTCAATATTGAGAACGGATCATCCGCCTGGTGTCTGTGGACGGCTACCGGCTGGCCATGCGGACGGAAATGATCAACCTGAAATTTGAGGAGGAGGACGAGATCCGGTTTGTGGTGCCGGGCAAGACCCTCTCCGAGGTGATCAAGCTGCTGCCGGACCAAGATGAAAACGTGGAGATCCTGGTGGGCAGGCGGCACATTATTTTCAAGATCGAGAAATATTCCGTGATCTCCCGGCTTTTAGAGGGAGAATTCCTGGATTATAAGGCGGCGATTCCCGCCCAGTTCACCACCGAGGTGACGGTAAACACCAGAAACCTGATCAACAGTGTGGAGCGCGTCTCCCTGCTGATCACCGACCGGCTGAAAAGCCCGGTGCGCTGCATTTTCTCCGAGGACGGGGAAATCAAGATTTCCTGCGTCACCTCGATCGGCAAGGCCAACGACGAGCTTTCCGCCCAGATTACCGGGCCGGAGGTGGAGATCGGCTTTAACAACCGTTATCTGCTGGATGCCCTGCGGAATGCGGACACGGACGAGGTCAAGGTTCAGCTGACCGGCCCGGTCAGCCCCATGAAGATCGTTCCCACCCAGGGGGATTCTTTCCTGTTCCTGGTGCTGCCCGTCCGGCTGAAGCAGGAATAAGATCAGTAAGGAGCATTCATGAAAAAGGAACAAATCCAGATTGATACGGAATTTATCCGTTTAGATTCCCTATTAAAGCTTTCCGGCGGCGCGGTCACCGGCGGCCAGGCCAAGGTAGCCATTCAGAGCGGCCAGGTTTTGGTCAACGGGGAGGTCTGCACCATGCGGGGGAAAAAATGCGCCCCGGCGATACCGCTCAGATCGGGGAGCTGTTGATTGAGGTGCTGGCGTAAGTGAAGGTCAACCGGCTTGGTTTTCGGGATTACCGCAATTTAAAAGAGAATGAGCTGATCCCCGGGCCTCAGGTCAACGTGATCTGCGGGGATAACGCCCAGGGCAAAACCAATCTGCTGGAGGCGGTTTGCTGTTTACCGGGGGGAGGTCCTTCCGGGGCGCCAGGGATCAGGAGCTGATCGCCTTTTCCTCCCAGGCCGGCGCCGTGCTGGCGCTGGATTTCGAGGCGGAGGAACGGGAGCAGACGGCGAAAATCACCATCGGCCGGGGGGCGAAAAAACGGACCGCCCAGCTTAACGGGGTGGACCAGCCGGCTGCCTCGTCGCTGATTGGCAAATTCTGCGCCGTGGTATTTTCTCCGGACCACCTTTCCCTTGTTAAGGAGGGGCCGTCTATGCGGCGGAAATTTTTGGACGCCGCCCTTTGCCAGAGAAAACCCGCCTATGCCAGGCTGCTGAGCCAATACAGCCGGACCCTGGCCCAAAGGAATACCCTGCTCAAGGATATTTCCTATCATTCGGAGCTTTTGGAAACCCTGGAGATCTGGGACGAAAAGCTATCGGGACTGGGGGCGGCTATTACCATAGAACGAAAGCGCTATCTTGAAAGGCTTTCCGAGGCCGCCGGAGAGATTTACGACGGCATTTCCCAGGGAAGGGAAAGGTTCGCCGTCCGCTATGACAGCGGCCTGCTCAGGGACGGCGGGGAGGAAGCCGGGTATCGGGAGAGGCTTTTCTCTCTGCTGCAAAACGGGAGAAAAGAGGATCTGAACGCCGGGTTCACCACGAAGGGGCCCCACCGGGGACGACCTGCTGGTGACCGTTCAGGAAAAATCCGCCAGGGAATACGGCTCCCAGGGGCAGCAGCGTTCCTGCGTGCTGGCGCTGAAGCTGGCGGAGGCCGCCCTGCTGGCGGAGGCTCTGGGGGAAAAGCCGGTGATTCTGCTGGACGACGTGATGAGCGAGCTGGACGCCTCCCGCCAGGACTACCTGCTGAACAAAATTCAGGCTGGCAGGTGTTTATCACCTGCTGCGATCCCAACTCCATTTCGGGCTTGTCCCAGGGCAGAACCTTTTACGTAGAAAACGGAGAGATCCGGGAGTAACAGGGCCTTGGAAAAGCAAAAAGACAGCCGGGGCCTCGGGTCAAAGGCTTGAAGGCCGGTAAGAGGTCCGGAAACGCGCTGGGAATTTTTTAATCTCTTTTATTTTGTTTATTCCATTTTATTTGTTTTATTTTTATAATATATTTATTTCGATTTCATTTGATTTATCGTTAGAGGAGAAGAGCTTATGTATCTTCATTTGGGCCAGGAAACCGTGGTAAAGATGGACAGCATTGTGGGAATCTTTGATCTGGATACCTCCACCATCTCCAAATTTACCCGGGATTATCTGACTCAGGCGGAAAAAAGCGGCAAAGTGGTTAACGTATCTATGGAACTGCCAAAATCCTTTGTGGTGTGCGCGGAAAAGAAAAGAACCACCGTGTATATCAGTCAGATTTCTTCCTCCACCCTGCTGAAGCGGATGGATTTTCTGAAAACCACAGAAACCAATCTGATTTCGATTCCAAAGGAAGCGCCGGCTCCGGAAAGGTAGGATGGAATATGAAAAATCAATTGCCGTTTTGTCCCTACTGCAAAAGCAGAATGTCCTATTTGCAGGCCTGGGGCATCCATAAGGACGGGGAATACCGGTGCCCGCGGTGCGGGAAAGCGTCTAATATCCGGTATACCAAAAGGCTGAGAACCTTCGCCGCCGCAGCCTCAGCTTTGGGCTTTCTCATCGCCGTTTTGCTGGTAATCTTCCGGCAGGGGATTCAGTTCGGCCATGTTCTCCTGATCATCGTTCCCTTTCTGTTCTTTTTTCTCCTGGCTCCCTTCACTATTGTGCTTTCGCCCATGAAGGGGCATAGAAAAAGCATGTCAGAGGCGCAAAGCCCGCCGGCTCCTTCCACAGAGAGCTTTCCGGCCGCCGCGCCGCCGGCGCGTTTTCGGAGGAACGGCCGGTTTCGGAAGAAAAAGCGGATCCATACCGGGAAAAATTCTATGATCCGGACCCGCCCGGGAAAAACGCCGGGGATTCCCTGGAAATCAGCAGCGCTTCCCACAGCGGCTATTATTCCTCAAAATATGATTTTTCCTTATTTGAGGAAACCAGGCGGATCGATAAGGTAAAAAATAATCCTTCCGTTTCCAAAAGGCGGCAGGCCCAAAGGCCGGCCAAACGGCGGGTGGACCCGCCGAAAAAGCCCGGGGGGACGGAAGAAGAAATAGATCAGATTTTACAGGATTTCATCGATGAATAAATGGAGGTTTCACCTTGGAAAACAATGAGATTACGCAAACCAACGAAGAATACGGCGCAAGCGACATACAGGTGCTGGAGGGACTGGAGGCCGTCCGGAAGCGTCCGGGCATGTATATCGGCTCCACCGGGCCCAGGGGCCTGCATCACCTGGTCTACGAGATCGTGGACAACGCCATCGACGAGGCCCTGGCCGGCTACTGCGATAAAATCGACGTGCGGATTCTCCCCGGCGATATCATCGTGGTAGAGGACAACGGCCGCGGCATCCCAGTGGGAATCCAGCCAAAATGGGAATCCCCGCGGTGACGGTGGTGTTTACCGTGCTTCACGCCGGCGGAAGTTCGGCGGCGGCGGCTACAAGGTTTCCGGCGGCCTTCACGGCGTGGGAGCTCGGTGGTCAACGCCCTCTCCACCTGGCTGGAGGTAGAGGTCAGCGACGGCGCTCATATTTACCGCCAGCGGTTTGAACGGGGAAAAACCATCACCGACCTGGAGATGATAGGCGACACCACAAAAACAGGGACGAAGGTTACCTTCCAGGCGGATCCGGAGATTTTCAGCGAAAGCACGGTCTACGAATATGAAACCCTGGAAACCCGTCTGCGGGAGCAGGCGTTTCTGAACGCTGGCATCCATATCGAGCTGGTGGACGAGCGGGATCCGGAAAACAGGGTGCAGAAAGAACTTCCTTTACGAGGGCGGCATCTCCAGCTTTGTGGAGTTCCTGCATAAAAGGAAATCCCTGGAGGTCATTCATCCGGATATTATCCATGTAAAGGGCGCCCTCACCGACGGCTCCGCCGAGGCCGAGGTGGCCATGCAGTATAACGAAAGCTACAACGAGCTGTTGATCTCCTTTGCCAACAATATCCATACCACCGACGGCGGCACCCATGAGGAGGGCTTTAAACGGGCCCTCACCAGAATCATGAACGATTACGCCAGAAAATATAATATCTTAAAGGACGGGGATAAGAATCTGTCCGGCGAGGATGTGCGGGAGGGCCTGACCGCCATCATCAGCGTCAAGCTGAAGGAAGCCCAGTTTGAGGGCCAGACCAAGGCGAAGCTGGGCAATACGGAGATCCGCACCCTGGTGGATAATCTGATCAGTGAAAAGCTTTCCGCTTATTTGGAGGAGAACCCGGCTACCGCCAGGGCCATCTTTGAAAAAGCTATGGCCGCCAGCCGGGCCAGAGAGGCCGCCCGGAAGGCCAGGGAGCTGGTAAGAAGAAAATCCGCGCTGGAAAGCGCCGCCCTGCCGGGCAAGCTGGCGGACTGCCAGTCCAGAAATCCGGAGGAAACGGAAATCTATATCGTAGAGGGAGATTCCGCCGGCGGCTCCGCCAAGGGCGGGCGGGACCGGAAATTCCAGGCGATCCTTCCTCTGTGGGGCAAAATGCTCAACGTGGAAAAGGCCAGGCTGGATAAGGTCTACGGCAATGACAAGCTGATGCCGGTTATCACCGCTTTGGGATGCGGCATTGGAGATGAATTTGATCTGGCGAAGCTGCGTTACGGCAAGGTCATCATCATGGCGGATGCGACGTGGACGGGTCCCATATCCGGACCCTGCTGCTGACGTTTTTCTTCCGGTTCATGAAGCCGCTGATCGAGGAGGGACATATCTATATCGCCCAGCCCCCCTCTACCGGCTGACCAAGGGCAAAAACCATTACTACGCCTATTCCGATAAGGAACGAGATCAAATGCTGAAGGAAATGACCGTCACGGCGCCGATCCAGCGGTATAAGGGCTGGCGAGATGGATTCCGAGCAGCTTTGGGAAACGACCATGAATCCGGAAACCCGGATCATGCTGAAGGTAGAGCTGGAGGACGCGGCCGCCGCGGACGAAACCTTTACCATCCTGATGGGCGACAAGGTAGAGCCAGGCGGGAATTTATCGAGAAAAACGCCAAGTATGTTCAGAATCTGGACGTCTAAAGGGAGAAAGGCTTGGACAGCTTAGCGCCGGGAAATGGGCTCTGATCCCCGCC
>ENA-OQIR01000092-OQIR01000092.1-human-gut-metagenome-genome-assembly--contig:-NODE-92-length-39373-cov-2.218060_pt1 | contig 39373 bp, 48 predicted proteins | sample MGYA00242580_ERZ504745 | MGnify/ENA primary metagenome ERZ504745 (study PRJEB26092, sample SAMD00036214) | human gut metagenome | host: Homo sapiens | study: EMG produced TPA metagenomics assembly of...
TTGCTTGCTATAAGCATGTTCCTTTCATCCATTTTTGTCAAGCCCTTTCCAGATATATCGTTATCTAAATTATATCTGGAAAGATAATTATGTTCAAGCAGAATTTTACTTTCTCTCAAAGGAATTTTGCCTGTTCCTTCCCTAGGGCCTCCCCTGATTTAGCGTACGTCAAGGCTCGCCTTCCAGTCAGGCCCGTGCGAGAAGGCTTTTTGACCGGTAATTTTGTATTTCTATCTGTCATACAAGCTCAAAGGAAACAATCTCATAACCGTCAATCTGAGGAAGCGTGATTCTTCCATTTTCAACGGGCAGTTTAATTCCTTGGGGAATCAATACCGCAGACTTTACCGGATAAGGCAGGTTCAGCTCCAGCGTTACGTCATGAAGCTTAGTGCGTTCCTCAATCACATCTATTTGAATTGATTTTCTTATGGGCGCATAGCTGAGGAGATGGGCGCACACACGATTATGCTGGGCTGATGCAATAAGCTTACCGTCATAATGGAAGGGCCGTCGTGGCGGACCAATCTTTTTGGCAGAAGCAGATCAATGGCGTTGGATATGAGCCGTTTGCACCAGAAAGGGGCATTTTCGCGGTATTGGGTAAACAAGGGATGCGCGAACACAATAACGTTTCCATTCCGGACAGCCGCCGGCTGTTCGGCGCCCTTTGCGGAGGGAGTGTACTGGTGGGAACAAAAATGCTCGCCTGTCCGGCAAAAATACGGCTCGCGCAGTGTGAGAAGGGTTTCGCCTTCGGCGGGTATGATACGCTCTCCCTGAAGATAAATCACATACTCGTTGTTTTCCGCAAGTCCTTTCGCCATAGGCCCTCTTGGCAAAAGGAAGCTGGGCCATAAATTTTCCTTTCCCTGGTAGGAAGCGCCAAAGCAGTCCGGATAAGCATTTTCCGAATTGAGTCCTCCTTTGGCGCAGGCGATGATTTTTCCGCCTTTCGCCGCATAGTCGTTCAGCTTTCTTTGATATTCCGGCGTCACTGCCAGGTCGTCGGGAAGAATTACTAAGGAATACTGATCCAGCGGCGCCTCCAAATCCACCACGTCAAATTGCAGCGCCAGTTCTTCCAGCAGCTGAACGGCCCCAAAAACACTTTCGGGAATCTGATGCTCGCAGGGTATCGGCTCCGATGTTACCAAGGCCGCCTCCACCAGAGCCTTTGAGGGGCGCGCCCAGGCTTCCCGCTCCTTAAGCTGTGAAACACCTTTCCAATCAGCTGGTAGGCTGCCGGATTCAAAACCCCATAGGGCTCCAATTGATCGCCGATGGAAACGGCATAGCCGTAGCTAAGCATACGAAAGCACTCAAATTCCAGCGCGGCCTGGTTTTTCAGAGAGTGAAAATCGCCCCATTCCGTATGAAATTTCCCTGTCATTCCCATGCAGTCCAATCCAAGAGTTCTGGCATAACGAGCCGTCACGGGAAAATGCAGGTATCCCCATTCGCCGGAGGGAAGGCTTTCCAGCTCGAAATGGGTGTATGCGTCCCGGCTGGCACGGGTGCAAGGCCCCACATGTCCGGCATTATAAAAGATAGTACAGTCAGGATTCTGCTTTCTCACCAACGCGGTCATTTTTTCTTTGAACCGGTCAATAGAGAATTTAGCAAATTTCCGAACCTCATCAGGATTCGAGGCATCGATTCCCCTTCGCTTCATTTCGGCGCGGCAGGCCGAGCAGGAGCAGGGACGGATTCCTACAATATCGAAAAAGATTCCATCCAACTCTTTTCCCAGCAGCTGGCACACCTCTTCCGTGTGGGCTGCCAAAAAATTGTAATATCCGGTGTTAACGCACAACGACTGGCGAAAGCCCGCTTCTGTAAAGGGGACTCCCTCGTGAGCGCTCCTCGCTTCTGATCAGCCACTCGGGATGGGTCGTGCGCGGAATGATAATCCCACTGAACCGTGATATATACCGGCGCCTTGATACCGGCATCGTGCAGCGCCCGCACCTGCTCCAGAAGCAAATTGTGGTTTTTCAAATTGGGATGAATTAATTCCGGAAACCGTTTTGATGGATAATACAGCCATCCGTGGTGGCAGCGGGCAAAAACAGTGATTGAGGAAGCCTCCGCCTTCCTTGCTGTTTCAGCGAAAGTCCGCGGGTCAAAATTCGCGGCGATATCAGGAATCGCCTCGGAGGTATGAAAGTCCAAATGAATTTGGCGTGGAGCTAAAGTCATAAAACTCGATCCTTTCCCTAATAAAAATATCTATGAGATTTTTTCTATCTCAGCGGTCTAAAGCCTGGCCTTATCGCTGATTAGTTTTTGAGCGCCGGAATACTGTTTCCTTCCGTGGAAACCGTGAGGCGCCGTTAAAACAGGGCCTATTAAAAAAGAATTCCGCCTGATTTCTCCTGTCTGCTTTCAGAAGCCCCGGCTTCGACTTGCTTCTAAGCCGCGGGTGCCGTTTGCCTCCGGAAAGCCATGGGCGCTGTTAAAAATAGAATATTGAAAGCCGGCAGAGGCTCTTACCACAAGCTGCTGTCAATCCTTCTGTTTGAGAAACGGCGGAATTGCAAATCTTTTCTCCCGCACCATTGTCCGCCGGCAAGCTTGCCTTAAAAAAGGCCGGAAAATTTCGTAAAGTTCCATACACAGACAGCCAGAATCACGAAGATCAGACAGCGGTACAGGACTGAAACCTGCCGGGCCGACAGCCGCCGGTGCCAGCGCTGCTGCCGATCAGCCCGCCGGCAATCCCAGCTCCAGCCATAGCCGGCAAGTATGGCAGCGCTCCGCCAACGGGACTGCCGTTTAGCAGAACCACGGCCAAGCCGCAGAGCTGGGAAATAAATAATGTAAAGAGAATTTAAAGCCGCTTTTTTCTTTCCATGGAAAAAAAGTAATGAAGCACCAGCAAATTGATCGGGCCTCCCCAATGCCCAGAAACGAAGAAAGCATCCCCAGGCCCAAACCAACCAGACCGCAGGCGCTTTTGCTTTCTATCGACAGCGTCGTCACCTTATGCTCAAATAATGTGTAAACCAGCGTCCCAAGGGTGACAAAAAATAAAATTCCTGTCTGAACCATTCCCAAAGCATCCGTATCGGAAGCTGTTCCCGCGATTTGATAGAAGAGGAACTGCCCCGCTACGCCTCCTATACCGGCTCCGGCGGCCAGAGGCGTTCCCCGCACCACGTCGATCGCCCGATTTCCTTCGAGAAACGTTCTCCCAACGGAAAAAGCGGTCATTGCCAAAACCGTACAGCCGGATAAAAAGCTGGCGCTTTCCACAGGCATAAGGCCCGACAAATCCAAAACCGGCTTGATAATAATGCCCCCGCCAATTCCGCACAGAGAGCCCGCCGTACAGGCAAGAAGGCCAATGAGTATAAAAATTAAAACCACGTTTGATTCCATCCTATCGTATCGGATATCTCCCGGCCTCTGACATACGTATCGTTTGCGCTACCGCCTGAAGCCTGGGCAGGCAGCGTTTGAAAAAGCTCCGGTAGGCTTCGCAAAAGACTGAACGAAGCTCCCCCTGTTCGGACATCACCCGTGTCCTTCGGCATCCGCCGCCGCAAAAGCGCAGATATTCGCAGCGGCGGCAAGACTCCGCAAGGATTCTCGGCCGCTGGAGAAAATTCAAATTCTCCCTGGCGCTGTCCAAATCAGAAAATTCATCCTCGGTCAAATTTCCCAGCCGGTAGGAATCCAGTGTGTAAAAGTCGCACGGGTAGACCGTTCCGTCGGCCTCAACCGCATACTGAATCCCGCAGACGCCGTTTTGATCGCAGGATTCCATCGGCACTCCCAGCAGCGCCGATCAGGTTTCAAAAAACCTGATATAGGGCTGCCGGCCCTGCTTCCAATCCTCAACCACAGGTCGAACAGCTGATTTAAAAGCTGCCGTAGGCTTCCGCGCTCAAAGAATAGCGTTCGGCATCCCACTCCTTCTCAAAAGGGGACAGGCATGGGATATACTGCTGATAAAGAAGTCTGTTTTTTTGATAAAACTCATAGATCCTGCGGATGTTTGTACTGGTTTCGCGGTTGACCACCGTCAGTATGTTAAAATCCACCTGGTATTTTCTGAAAAGGGAGATCGTATCCATCACCTGGTGAAACGTGCCCCTGCCGTTTGCATCCACACGGCAGGCGTCGTGAGTTTTGCGTATTCCATCTAAAGAAACGCCCACCAGAAAATGGTGCTCCGCAAAAAATTCCGCCCACCGGCTGTCGAGGGCTAAGCCATTGGTTTGAAACACATTACGGATAGAAACCCCGCTCCGATAGTGCTGTTTTGCAGCTCCACGGCTTTTGGTAGAAGGAAAGGCCTCGCAGGGACGGCTCTCCCCCTGATAAATAATGGTGCAGCCCTTTTCCGCTTGGCGCAGCGCCTTCCGCAGTATAATTTCCAGGGTTGCGACCGTCATCATCCCACAGCTGGCCTGGTTCCGCTTTTGCGTAACATCCTGGTAAAAGCAGTAGGCGCATCTCGCGTTGCACTGCCCGGAGGCCGGCTTCAACAGTAACGTCAGTTCCCGCATGGTTTTCCCTCCGTTCAATTTGCGTCAGAGGCTTTCCAGCCATTCTACATAGACATAATAGGCACCGGTTTCCTCCCCGTTTTGATCTACAAAGCAGGCGGATAAATCCGTTTCTCCCGTCTGCTCCACTGGAAGGGAAAAAACCGCGCCCGCCTGCCCTCCTGACGCTTCCGCCTCAAATTGCGCGCCGAAAAACTCCAGCTTTGCCTTCTGAGGCGCAAGAGCTTTCGTTTTGCCGGTTTCTTTCCAAGCCGTTCCCTCGTCGGACCGTACCGCATCGGCGAACGGCGCCAGCTTCGATATCCCTTCCTTTTCCAGCGTGTCTCCCAAGGAAAGCCCAAGCTCCCGTGGCCAGCGCCGAAGCTCAAACCGGTAACGGCCGGGCCGGGTAAATTTGACGCGCCACCGCCCCGTGGATTTTTGCGCCAGGCTACGGAAATCTGGCTCCACGCCACGTCTCCCAGTACATCCATCGCGTCCAGCCGGGTAGGGTTTTCGTGATCGTCTCCCAAATAAATCGGAGAATATACCCCCATGGTGCCCTGCATTTCCTGCCAATATGCTTCGTGGGCCGCTCTCAGCCTCCGCACCACCTCTGGATGCTGTCCGGCAATGTCGCGGTTCTGTCCAGGATCCGCCTTTATGTCATATAATTCCTTACCCCGAACCAGCCTCCACTGGTCGCTGACCACAGAGCTTTCCCATTTGCTGGGCACTACCGTGGATTGATGATACTGCATAAACTCCACACGGCCTTTGGGCAGTGCTTCCTCTCCTGTCAAGACGCCCTTAAGCTGACGCCATCCAACTGGAGCGGCGGCATTGAAAGGCCGCATAAATCCGCCAGAGTTGGAAAAAAATCCACATGGTAGGAGGTATCCTCTACATCCCGGCCGCCATCCAGTCCGCCGTTTGGCCATCGGATAAAGAAAGGCACCCGGTGCCCGCCGTCGTAATAGGAGGTCTTCATCCCCCGCATTCCGGCGTTATAGCCTCTTAAGACATGCTCATTCCCATCAATTTCACAGCCTCCCGCGGTTCCATTATCCGTCATGAAGATTAAAACTGTGTTATCCTCGATCCCCCAATCAGAAAGCTTTTTCCGCAGCCGGCCGAAATTCAAATCGATATTGCTGATCATGCCGTAAAATTCCGGATGGATGATATTCTCATTTCCCCGGTACGGCGCGGCGTATTTTTCCTCCACCAGGTAAGGCTCGTGAGGCGCGTTGGTGGTGATACAGGCAAAAAACGGTTCGTCTAAATGGGATTCTATAAAACGTTCCGCCGCGTCGAACCACACATCGGTGCAATAGCCTTCATATCGGGTCAGCTTACCGTTTTGATAATACGAATCGTCAAAATAATTGTTTCCCCAGAAGTCAGGCGTCTGTCCCACTCCTCCTCCCTTATGGGCAACCACCTCCGTAAAGCCCCGGTCCTGGGGCCGGTAAGGATAGTTATCCCCTAAATGCCATTTGCCGAATAAGCCTGTAGCGTAGCCGTTGTCACGGAACACCTCCGCCAGGGTGGTTTCCCCCTCATGAAGGATGGATCTTCCCCAGCAGGTGGCCCAGACTCCGTTCCTTAAGGGTCTTCGGCCCGTAAAAATCGCACCTCTTGTAGCGCGCACAGCGGCGCCACATGGTAATCCGTAAGGCGCACCGCTTCTTTGTAAAACTCATCAATCTGCGGCGTTTGGATGTCCGGGTTACCGGTACACCCCAAATCGCCGTAGCCCTGGTCGTCGGTCAGCACAAAGACCACATTAGGACGCTTCTCGTTCATTTTCCCACCTCTTGCAAGTTGGCCTTGAATTTTTTCGCAAAGGCCATAACCGCGGCCATGGCCTTGCCTAAACAGCTTTTATAGAACAAAATAAGCACAGCCCGTTTCGTTTAGCCTGCCGGCACTCCCCAGGCGCTTGGCCGCGTTCGGCCTCGAGCCGCCTGCATGAAAACGGCGTTCAGCCTTGATCGCCCCCGAGGCCAGACCGTGCTCCACCTTCTCCTGACAGAGCAGATAGAAGATCAGAATTGGAATAATCACTATAACGATAGACGCGAAAATCAGGCTTAGGCTGGTTTGATAGTCCCCTGGAACGCCAGCAGCGCCACGGAAATCGTCCGGTTTTCCGTTTTGGTTAGGATCACATTGGCGATAGGCAGCTCGTTATAAACGTTTAAGAAGCCCACGATCGCCGCCGTGGCCACGCCGGGCATGGAAATCGGGAAGATAATTCGAAAAATGGTTTGAAACAGGTTGCAGCCGTCAATGGAGGCGGCCTCGTCGATTTCCCGGCTGATACCGCCGATATATCCCACCAGGATAAAGGATGAAATGGAAATATTCAGGCCCACATAGATCAGCATCAATACGAAAAAGTTGTTTTTCCCTCCAACGGCGCCCACCATCTGAACGATTGGGACAATGGCGCCCTGCAGAGGAATCATCAGCGCCGCCAGAAGGTATAGGTTCAGCGCTTTGGCCCTTTTGATCAGTCTTCGCGCGATCACATAGCTGGACATCATAACGCATACGATCATGATCGCCACAGACCCCAGTGAAATGACCACTGAGTTTACGATAGCGCTTAAAATCCCGCAGTCTCCGCCGCCTTGAAATAATTTTCCCACTGAGGAATCGAGGGAAGCTGAAACATGGTATCCCATATTTCATTATCCAGCTTTAATGAGGATACCACCGTAAAATAGAGGGGAAACAGCGTCAGCCCGAACCACAGAAGGGCCAGTAAAAAGTGGACCGCCTTTCCCGCCGTCAAACCGCGGAACCATTTTCTGAGTTTCTTATTCAAATTGCTTCCTCCTTTCCTCAAATATCTTCCTTATTTGGCAAAAGCTTGTTGGCGACCGCCATGACAATAATGCTGAAGATAACCGTCATCACGCCAATAGCGTCCGCATAACCGTACTCGCCGTAATAGAACGCGTTTTTGTAAATCAGCGTGGTCAGCACCTGAGAGGAATATCCGGGACCGCCGTCGGTCAGCGCCGCGATCAGGTCGAAAACACGGAACGCGTTCGTCAGCAGAAGGATCGCCGACATATTGATGGTGCCCTTCAGAAGAGGAAGCGTAATATACCGCAGCTTTTGAAAAGGGGTGGCGCCGTCGATCTTAGCGGATTCATAGATTTCAGCGGGGATGGAAGTCATCGCCGCGGAAAACAGAATCATATGCAGGCCCGTGTTGCACCACAGCACCACAAAGGCGCACACCCAGATAGAGGTATCCATATTTCCTAGGACATTGACATTGCTGTTCAGGCCGAAAAACTCAAGAAGCTTTACAAAGGGCCCCACCTTAGGATAAAGAATAAAGGTAAACATCAGGCCGATGGCAACCTTGTTGATGATGACCGGCAAAAAATAAACCGCCTTGACAACACGGTTGGCAAAAAAGCGTTTGGAAATCACCGTCGCCAAAAAGAACGCGATGGGAATAACGCCCAGAACGCTGACCAGCATAATGATGATGACGTTTTTCAGGGAGGTCAGGGCAATAATATCAGTAAAGAATTTGTGATAATTTTCCCATCCCACGAATATGTACGGAGAGGTAGGAATTCCGTCCCAGGTAAAGAAGGACGTGTAGGTCATATTCAGAAGCGGGTACGCGATCACCAGAGTGTAAATCAATACCGTTGGCAGGATTAAGGCCACCGCCTCCATGGACCTTTTAAATTTGGCATTTCTTTTCATTATCTCACCTGCTAAATAGAATAAAGCTGCCGGGTAAAGATTTGAGGCAGCGTTTGCTGCCTCGAATCTTTTTTCTATCCTCTTTTCAGATGCGCCAATTAAGACTCAGCGTCATATTGGGCGTCGATGGATGCCGCTACATCGACAGCGGACACACCGGCAAACATGGTTTGGATCTCAGTACGGAAAATTTCCTGCGCAGAGGGGAAGTCAAAATACACATCAAACTCGTCGCTGCCGGCGGTCATCTGCCATAGATTTCCATAAAGTCCGCGACCGGCTTGCTGGCGGTGACGCCCAAAGCCTCAAAATCAACGTCCACCGGGAATACGCTTACGCCGTTTTTCTTCGCCTGCTCGTCAAAGCTTTCCTGGCTGAGCATATAGGAGACCAGATCATAAGCGGCGTTCAGCCTGGCGTTTTCGCTTTCCGGCGTCATAATGGAAAATCCGTCGCCGCCGGCGACAAACCAGTAATCCTTGTTTTCAGGCTTATCCTCAAAATAGGGAAACCGGGTAATCACGATATCCTCCTCGCTTGCCGCAGCCTCCACCGCAGCCGTAGAGTTCACCAGCATACCAGGATACATGGCCGCTTCCCCGTTTAAGAACATGGCCTCCATACCGCTGGCATCCAAGGAAATCGCGTCGGTGCCAAATATTCCGGCGTTGTTCATTTCCTCAAATTTCTGGAACACGGACAAGCCTTCCTCATCGGACCATTTTGCCTCCCCGGAAATCAGCTTCTCACGCAGATCCAAACCGTACATGCGCATGGACAGGCTGGTATAGAAGTGCGCCAAACGGCCCTTGGTCGCGGCAGAGAGCGCAATGGGAGTAATTCCTTTTTCGATTAAAGCCGGAGCCATCTCATTGATTTCTTCCCAGGTTTCCGGCACCTGCAGGCCGTTATCCTCCAGCAGTTTTTTATTGACATAGAATACGGTTCCGATATTTACATTAGCGGGAATGCCGTATACCCCTTCAATACCATTCGCGGTATAATCCCAAGGAGCAAGGTAGGTTTCATCCGTAGGACCTGTATAGGAATCCGACTCGATCAGGGATGTCAGATCCCGGAGCAAATCGTTCTTTACCCACTGGTACGCTGTGTTGTAGCCATAGTTTGTGATAATATCCGGATAATCATTTGCGGCAATACTGGATTTCAGCTTGGAATTGTACACATCCAATTCATTGACAGAAAGGTCCTCAATGGTAATGTTGTCATTTTCCTCGTCATACTGATGCAGGCGCTCATAATAAAATTGGCCCATCGCGTCGGGAGCCCCGTCAATATAGCGGGACATATAAGTAAGGGTTACGTGTTCCTGGGGTTCTTGCGATTCCGCTCCGGAGCTGTCTCCCGCGGAAGACGGATCCGCAGCCGGGGACTGAGAGCATCCGCCATCGTGCCGGCCGCCAAAAGCAGCGCCAGGCAAATTGTCAGAACCTTTTTCATAATACATCCTCCTATAAAACTAGAAATTTTGGCCTTTCTGATTATTATTGTATTAAAGCTGCATACAAAAGAACATGTGATTTTTTTGGTTCTTTTGAGAACTTTTTGGCTTCCAAAATTTTATAAAGCCAAAAAGCACCGTATCCTGTTAGCTTCTCCGAAAATCTCAGGGATACGCAGCCGTCCTCCGTGAGCATCACCCCCTCTCAGTTCCCAAGATTTTCAGAGATCTCCCGCAAACTTTAATAGACTACGCCGTTTGCCTTTTCTTTTTCATAGCCTGTGGAAGGACGCGGTTATGTTCCGGCTGCAACGCTGAGCGCTGGAAACCGCCTTTTCTCCCCACTGTCCAGACGCAACGCGGCTTCTAAGCCCGCAGGACTTGTCTTATCACCTGCCGATAAGCTCTCCCTTCAAAAACAAAAAAGGCCGCACAGGTTTACTGTGCGGCCTTTTAATTTGCCTTATACGCCGACGGCGGAACTCCATAAAATTTCTTAAACCGTTTGGAAAAATAGTAGGGATCCGAATACCCGACCTGCTCCATAACCTCCACAAGGCTTAGTTCTCCGGAAAGGAGCAAATCCCGAGCCTTTGCCATTCGAACCTGTGTAATATACTGACTCAAAGTCTGCCCATGAAAACGCCTAAACGCATCGCTTAAATAAGAAGCATTTAGCGAGAGCGCCCGAGAGATGGCGCTCAAGCCTAAATTAGCGTCCATATAATTATCCTTCACGATTTGCTCTACCTTTTTTATGAGCAGCGAGCCGGCGCTGGAAGCAAAATAATTTTTTTGCGAGATACAATGGGCGATTGTTTCCAAGAGCTGATTTTTCAGGCTTTCCAGAGTATCGCTGCTATTGATCAGTTCAAAAGCCTGCAATCCGAACAGGGCATCTCCAAGCCACTCATTGTTGGCGTGAAGGTCAGTCTTTGGATTTCAAATAGCATATTTTCTAAAAAAAGATGCAGTCCGAAGATAGAATTCCGCTCTGCTACCAAATGGCCAAACGCCCCGCTGACCGCCGCATCAATCTGTTCCAGATTTTGTGCCCGCAGCCCTTCGTTGAAGGAAGCCTTAAAATTTCTCAGCTTTTCAAAACCAATGATTTGCCGGCCGCTGACATAGTCGTCATAGCAAAAAGCACGCCGCGCCGGGTCAAGAAGCCGCTGCTGAAAAATCAGCCGCGCCTCTTGATACGCCAAATGCAGCTGTTCCGGCGTGCCGGAATGCGGCGTGGAAATCCCTAAAAAACATTCTGAGGGCAGCTGCTCCGCCCATTCCTTAAGCACGCTGTTATCCTTTGACGTTCCTCTTCCCTGATCAGCCAAAAGGCGCCTTGGGGGAGGCTTATGGAGGCGGCCAGACAAATATCAGGAGGCAAGGCCGTTTCCGGTCGGACAGAAGCTTCCTCACGAAAGCAGATAAGCCGATATTTCTCCTTGGGATCAACCCCATACTGACAAAGCATTTCCGCAGTTTCAGGCCGTTCCAAAAAGCTGTCGGTTAAAATGGAGCTGAAAAAAATATCAGATTTCATCTGCTCGGCCTGTGACTTCAGCAGAAGGTGCTCTGCCCTTTGATGCTCGAGAGATTCCTTCCGGTCGATTCTTTCACACGCTTTTTTTACGACCTGCTCCATTTCTTCCTCATCAATGGGCTTTAAAATGTAATCCAGCACGCCGAAGCTTAGGCTGATTTTGCGTATTCAAATTTATCGTAGCCGGTAAGAATGACCAGTTGTGAATCATAACCCCTGGCTCGGATTTCTCTGCATAAGGAAAGGCCATCCATAATGGGCATGGAAATATCCAGCACTACCAAATCAAAGGGATGCGCCTCTAACAGCTCCAAGCCTCCCGGCCGCTTTCGCAGTCGGCTACCATGTCAAAGCCAAGCGCCTGCCAATCCACGCATTTGCGCACGCGCACCCTAATAAAATATTCATCGTCTACCAGCAAAACCGATCTCATGGCAGTTCTCCTCGCTCGTCTAATGGGAGAAAAATGCTGACCTGCGTTCCGATTCCATATTTGCTTCTGACCCGCAAGCCGTAGCTCTCTCCAAAGGCTAATTTAATCCGCTCGTCAATATTGCGAAGGCCAAATCCGCCGCCGTGATAGGATTTTCTCCGCTCCCCGGCCATGATTCTGCGAAGCTCCTCGGAAGGAATTCCACACCCATTGTCCGTGATTGTAATCACCATTTTGTCTTTTTTCTGTAGTCCCCGTATTCTCAGGCTTCCATGGCTTTTTTTGCCGAGAAACGCCATGCATGATGGAGTTCTCCACAATGGGCTGCAAAATGAGCTTCGGCGTTTTCGCCTGAATCATCTCTTTGGGAAAATTATAATCAAATTCAAAGCTGTTCCGGTACCGTATCTTTACAATTTCCAGATACCGCAGCGTAATCTGAACCTCCTGGTCAATGGTGACCAGCGTATCCCCGCCGCTTAGCACACCGCGGTAAAAGCGGGAAATATAGTTAATCATGCGAATCGCCAGCTTATCCTCGCCGGCGTCTATAATTCCGCATACCGTCTCCAGGGAATTATACAAAAAGTGGGGGTTAATCTGCATTTGCAGATTTTCCAGCTCATAGCTTCTTTTCTGCTCCGACTGATACCGGATCAGTTCCATCAGCCTTACGGTATTATCAATCATTTCATCCAACTGCGATCCCAATTCTCCGAACTCATCCCGGGTATGAAGGCCCACTCTAGCGGAATAGTCTCCGTGGCTGACACTGTTAATAACAGAGATAACCCGTTCCAGAGGCGCGTCGTCTGCTTCGCCGTCCATTTTACCAAAAGAGAAGCGACTAAGATTCCCGCCAAGCCTATCAAAATGATGATCCAAACAAGCATGGTCTACTTCTCCTACGATATTTTGCTTTGGTATCATTCCCACCAACCGGCAGCCCATCTTTTCATATTCCTTGCTGATCACCAGATAGGGCATCTCCCCTATCTTGAAAATTTGGCCCTCGTTGGTATGAGTCGTAATAAATTCATAGTAATTTTTATCCCCTAGATTTTCCCCAAGTCTGGCTTTATCGCTGGATGATACGATGCGTCCACCGGCATCCACCAGAAAAAATTCCATATCCTCAGATTCAAAGTTCCGGTACATACGGTTAATCTGGGCTTCATCTATCACCAGTTCCATTACGCCCACAAACTTTCCGTTGTAATTGTTGACCCGGCGCAGCAGGATATGGAAGAGGCCTCCTTTGCCGATACGGAAAAGCCTGTCCACTCAGAACTGCTTTTCGTATCTGTGAAAGCCGTGATTGTCTCCCAGGAAGGTGTTTCCGACTGCTCTGTCCTCTCCGGATAGCTGTCATACACTCTCCAATTGATCGTATCATAAAAACGTATCTTCTTAATCGTAGTATAAGACGAATAAAATTCCGACAAGGTCATGGCGAATTTAATGGACCGCATGATGCCGGCGGTTTCATCCTGATCCTCTTCAGCCAGCAGCATATCTTGATATTCCTGATTTAAAATGATGGTAAGCGAATCCTTTTCATATTCCGCAAACTGCATATCAAGCTTTTCCGAGATGGCGAAAGATCCTTTACCGAGTTCTCAATTTTCTGCCGAATTAAAATATCGGAACAAACCTGGCTGATAACAATTACCAAAAACACTACAATTCCGCAGACAATAATGCTATGCAGCAAGTTTATCTTTATGTAGATTGGCTGTTTTTCGTAACAGAGCTTCAGTTTTTTTAACATTATGAGTACCTTTACCCTTGGTAATATTTAACGCTTTTAGTATATATATACAAAAAGTCACAAAGTCAACCGAAATTAATTGGTAATGAAAAACAAAAAAATTTTTAAGATGTGTTTCAGCTGGAAGCTTATGATGGGAAAGCATGGAGGAGAAGGGCCCCAGCAAGCCCATGTAAAACAGAAGAAAAGCCTAAAATCAAACCCACCGGCAAACTCGTGGGATGTACGGATCCCAGAGGGATCAGCCTAGTGCTTTTTATCAAGTAACCGATCATTTTTGTCCTGCCGCCGGCTTTCTCCTATTTATTTGACAGGGCCCTTTTTCCCCAGTTCTGCCAAGGCTCTTTCTAAAGGCGGCAAGAAAAAACCTACAGCGTGCGAGCCGCACACTGTAGGCATGTATATATAATCAAATTACTCCCAAGGATTTCAAAGCTTCTTGAAAACAGGCCCTGAAAAAGCGGCTTCCGATAAAATAGAAAGCACGGTTTCGGGCGCGGCCTTTTATTCTACGATCCACCTTTCAAAGCTCTCAACCGGTTTCATAAAATCAGCTTAAACCACAATGCAGGCATGGCAGCCGCGGGACAAAAAATTTCCTGATTCCTTCCTAGGAACGCGCCTAAAGCTGTCTTTTCCCGCCACATAGTTTTTCAGCCGCCATCAAAGGCCTAGCGTTGGAGCTTCAGCTCTGACAGCCGTGGATAACTGCTGATCGTTCCGGATTTCTGGACGGTATAGGCCGCATACTGGTTTGCCCACCGGCACGCCTCGCCTAAGGAGTCCCCTGCCGCCAAACGGGCTGTCATAGCCCCTAAGAATCCGTCACCAGCCCCTGTGGCGTCAATGGAATCCACCTTCGCGCCTTTTCCAAACGTAATCTTGTTATTTCCGTCCAAGCAGCAGAAGCCATTGGGGCCTAAGGTAACTACTACCTGCCGGAGCCATAGGCAGCACGGAGTTTCCGGGCGGTTTCCTCCCACTGCTCCGTCGGCTGGCCATCCGCCAGCCGCAGCATATGCGCGGCTTCCACCTCATTGAGGACTAAAATATCCACGCAGTCCCAAAAGCCTGGCTTTTGGTTTGGTACTGGCGACGGATTCAAATTGTTTGAATCCCCAGCATTCTGGCTTCCGCACTAAATACTCCACGCTTTTCACATCCAGCTCATAGCCGGTCACACAATATCTGGCCGATTGCATGCTTTCCAGCGCTAGATCTACCTCTTCATGAAGGAGTGCCTGCTGTGTGCCGCTGCCCAGGATAATCATGTTGTTACCTTCATCATCGATAATAATACAGCCGGGGACCTGCCTTGTACCGGATGGCAGAACACAAACCTGTCGTCGATTTCTTCCTCCCGCAGAAGCTTTTCCGCCCGGTCAAACCAGGCTCCGCCCTGAACATGAGCTACCAGGCGACTTTAGCTCCCGCGCGGCTGGCCGCTACGGCTACGTTGGTTCCCTTCGCGCCGTCTATCCCCAGGCCGCCTTCCAGAGCCCGTACCGTTTCTCCCGCCCGAGGAAGCTTATGGACGCGGATTCCTCCGTCGCTGATATTGTGAGTGTACGCTACAATAATATCGGGCTGCAGCCCCATTGTGATCGCCTCTTATCTTTCAATTTTCACTTTAAAATGGGAATATCCTGATATTTCCGGGATATCACATGATCCGCGGTACCCCTGTCGCAGTACAGCACACATTCCGGCACATAGCGGGGGAACAGCGTTACAGGATATTCGGTTGTCGGTTCGCTGAATAAAGCCACCCGTACTACCGTCTGTTTCCACGCCCCGGTGGTGACCACAAATACGGCCCGCTGGGCCTTCAGCATAGATTTCATTCCAATGGTAAACGCGTTCGGCGGCAGGGCGTCAAAGCAGGCTCCGAATTCTCTCTCCGCATACGCAATAATTGTGTCCTCCCGCAAGGTGACAATCCTGGATTTGGACTGTGCGTATTCCTCCAGGCTGACCCGGTGGTAAGGGGAAGCCGGACATTCGTTAAACGCCACCAGGCCCTTGCAGCCTACGCCGCCTACCAGGGTGTCTATCCCGCCTAATTCCTCAATTGCTTCGTCAAAGCGGTTCGGCTCCAGCGGGTCTGGAAAATACCGCTGGGCCTCCGGCACGTTTAGGGAAGGATTAATTTTGCCGTAAAAAATCTTTTCCATTTTCGCTTTACAGGAAAATCTTGTGTTTTCCGGAGGAAACAACCGGTACTGCCAGTCGAGCCAGGTATCCATATGGAAAATATGCAGATTCTTCAGGCTGATGCTTTCCCGGTTGACCCTTTCCGTAAAAACGTCGTACTGCTGGGCGGGCCCTCCCGGAAGAATCCACCGGGTAGGCTTATGGGAGCGGTTATTGCGGATTACTTCCTCCGCAAGCAGATTTCCCACCTCCGCGGCCACATCCCTTTCCCGTTCCCGCAGGATCAGCTTCATTTTTTGATTGGGCTGTTGTTCTAATTTTTCCAAAGGAATCGAGCACCATCTGCGTAAATCCTCTCTGGTGATCACATATTCCTGCATAATCCCACCTCGTTTTCTATCTTTCCGTTTTCTCGGAAGCCGCGGGCCTTCATCGGCTTTTCAGCTTAAGCGCCGCTGATTCCAGTCCATTTTGGAGAGTCCGGCAAAGCGCGCGCCGGGCTCTCCAAATAGAACGTTTCGTTACCCTTTTACACCCGAAGCCGTAACCCCCTCGATCACATAGCGCTGAAATACCACATAAATCAGTAGCGGCGGAAGCATAGCCAGAAGCATAGCGGCGATTTTCACCCGGCTGTCCACCCAATAATTAGGAGACAAAATATTAGCGATGGTAACGCTGATGGGCTTGATCTTAGCGGACGTGACCAAGGAGGGCCACAAATACTGTCCCCATATTCTCATGAACATAAGAACCGTGGTGGTCAAAATCCCATTCCGCATTAACGGAAATACAATCTGCCCGTAAATACGGAAATGTCCCGCGCCGTCGATTTTGGCTGACTCAATAAAGGATACCGGCAGATCCTCAATAAACTGCATCATGATAAACACAGCAAGAGGCGCCACCATCAGGGTAGAGAAACGCCTAGCACCGTATCCGCCAAACCCATCCCAAAAATCAGGCGGTACAGCGGAATGATATACAGCACCTGAGGGAGCATCATGCTGACCATTACCAGCCCAAACAAAAGCTTCTTCAGGGGGAACCGGAAAAAAGCAAATTCATAGGCTGCCAGGGAGCTGATAATTAATATCCCGATAACCGTGACAATGGTATAGATCATGGTATCGATCGTAGCCCGGCCGATTTCAATGGTGCTGATGGCTCCGTAATCTTTTTGACGCCGTTGCTGAAGGAGGTGGGAAATACCACCTGGGTCAGATTGTCGCTGTCATTGGAAAAGGTGCCGCTGAACAAGACCCAAATGGGAAACAGGCATACAAATCCCCAGACGGCGCACAGGAACCCCCACAGGAGCCCCTTGCATTTCTTATGTCTTTTCATCAGAAACCTCTCCCGTTCTTATACTTTTTTACGGCGGAGCTTAAACTGGATCAGCGTGATGGCGAGGATGATCACCATCAGCACCACGCCTTCCGCTGTGGCGCGTCCCAAACCGGACGGCGTACCCAGATACACATTTCGCACCATTCCATCACGGGGAACAGCATGACCTGCCCTGTCCCGCCGATGCTGTTATAATCACTGTTGTTGCTGAGAATCCACGGAATATCATAGACCTGCAGCGCGCTGATAAAACCGTAGGTGATCACCAGGAACATTATCGGCTCCAGCAGCGGTATGGTAATATATCTCATCTTTTGCCAGGATGAGGCGCCGTCTAATTCGGCGGCCTCATAAAGGTCCGGAGAAATGTCCTTTGTGCCCGCGCTGATAATCACGAAGTTAAAGCCTACCGCGTGCCACACGTCGATCATGACTACCATGAAGATCGCGTAAATCGCCGTATTGGCCCAATCCACTCCAACGCCGATTCCAAGCTTTCAAACAGAGTGGCTACCTGGCCGGTCCCCGGCGTCATAAACCACTGCCAAATACCGGCGCCGATAAACAGCGGCAGAACATACGGGGTAAAGAAAATTCCTCGGAAGATTCCGTAAGCCCTGCGGTTGAGCTGATTGATAAACAATGCCAGCAGTAAGGCGATCGTCATGCCGATCAACAAGGTCACCGGCACATAAATGCACAAATTTTTCAGGGAGGTCAAAAACCTTTCAGATGAGACGCCTTCTCCTGATAACACAAACTGGTAATTCGACAGCCCCACAAAATCGATCCCCTCTTTTCCGCTGCTGACGGACCAATCGGTAAAGCTCATAACTACGCCGTAAAGGAACGGGTAGAGCATAAAAACGCCAAACAGGATGAAGAACGGCAGCAGGCCCAAATAGTTGCAAAAATACTCTTTTTTCTTTGCACCGCCCAGGCTCCTCGCGCCTTTCTTTTTTAATTTATCCATTGGAAACTCCTTTCACCTGGCCGCAAATATTATTCGCCAGCTTCAGCGTAAAGAGCGTTGATGGCGTCTACATATTTTTGAGCGGCTTCTTCCGGAGTCAGCTCGCCGGAGGTTACCAGCGGCGCGACGTCGGTAATGGCGCTGACCCAGAATACAGAGCTGTGGCCGAAATCCATCTGATACATGCCGCACTCTAATCCCTGGGAAAGCTTTTTCGCGACATCCAACTCCAGTGCCTCCGGATCGTGCATCACGTCTTCCCGCAGCGTGGAGCGCCCGATCACTCTCGTGAACTCCTTCTGAGTCTCGTAATCACCCATTTTTTCAGCCAGCGGCGGATCGCGTCGTTCCTTCCTTCGTCGCCGGAATCCACGCCGTACATCCATCCTGACCTTCACAGCCGCCGGTCCATCCGCCTCTTCATAAGCGGGAATCAGCTGGATATCATATTTCACGCCAGCCTGCTGGTAATCCGGTTCCGTCCAGGGGCCCGCGCACAGGAAGGCCAATTGATCTGTTTTAAAAGCTTCGGTAGCGGCCTGGCTGGCATAAACCATACCGTTGGAATATTGCTCCATCGCCAAAATCGTCTCAAACGCGCGAACGCACTGCTCCGGTTTAATAGTGGTCTTTCCGTTTTCAACGCCAATGGTCAAATTCTCAGCGTCGCAGGCCAAAATACCCGCCGGACAGGTAAAGTGTCCGGTAGACCAGGAATGAGTCGCGTCATAGCCCGCATCCTTCACCCTCTGGCATTGATCATAAAAGTCTTCCCAGGTGTCTAAAGGCTCGTTTTCCCAATCGATTCCAGACGCCTCCAGCACTGTGGTATTGCGGAAGATCAGCGGAACAAAGGTCATAAAGGGAACCGCAAGCTTTTTTCCGTCTATTGTTACGGCATCCCTTGCCTCGCTGTAAAAGCCGTCGCTCCATTCCTGATCCTCCTCATACAGCGGGGTCAGATCTAATAGGTCGATCGCCTTTTGGAAGCTTACCGAATCCCGGCCCGCAGCGCAAAACATATCCGGCAGCCCTACGCCGGCCATCAAGCTTGTGAGCAGGTCGGCGTCGTCCTTGGCGACTACGGATATGGAATTGACATCGTCGTTTTCCGCTACGAAATCTTCAACCCAGCCATCCAGCAGCTTACCCTGATCATTCAGCACCATATCCGAATAGGTCCAAAAGGTCAGATCATATTTCCCGTCTGTTGCGGTTTGGCTTCCAGACGCCTCTCCACCTCCGCCGCTGTTGCAGCCCGCTAAGGAGCCTGCGGCCATGAGACACGCTAAGGATACGCTCAGAACCTTAACCAATAAGCTTTTTCTTTTCATTTTTCTCTCCCTTTCCATAACAATATCATAGCTGTATTTCGAAACGCCGCGTGCCAAACGAAACTTTCTTTGGCCTTCTGCGGCAAAATGCCCTTTTTTATTCCTGCCGCCAGTCCTTAGGTTTGACGGCGGCTCAGATAGGCCTGATAGCTGATATCGGTGGCCTTCAAGCCGAAACGCCGCTCTCCTACCAGCTTTCCCTGCCGGCTGCGGAAATGGTATCCCAAAAACCATAGAGGAAACACATAAAGAAACGGCGTCAGGCACTCCTCCTCTACTGCCGGCATCAAAATGACCCGGTCCGCCAATTTTTGAACCTCCGGCAGAGCTTTCTGGGTAAAAATCACGGTAGGCGTGCGGGCGATCTCACAGCCCGCCAGAAGATCCAGCACCTTTTCCTGAAGGTTTTCATGAGGGCAAGCAGGAGCAGCGGATTTCCCGTCCGCCTCCCGGAAACGCCCGTGGGCAAAATCCTCCAGCTCCTCGCACGCTCCGAACACCCAGGCAAACTCACAGATCTTTAACGCGCCTTCCTGAGCCGTACCGAGATTGGGGCCGGTGCCCAGCGCTACCACATTGTGCATTTCCTTCTGGGAATATTCCTCTGCCAGGCCTTCCATTTTCTCAAACAGTTCCGGAAGGGTGCTCATAGCGTTTTTGACGCTCTTCCATTGGCTTCCCAGTACTTTAGCCTTTGCGTTCCCCCTTTTTCCCCTAGAAGCACCGCCGCCCGAAGGGCAGAATAAAGAAGGAACAGATGGGAGGCGCTGTAGGCGGTCATTCCCGCCTCCTGCTCCACGGCTGTGTCAGCCTCTATCAAATAATCCGAAATCTCCCTCATTTTGGTTTCACCCCTGCCGGTGATTCCCATGGCCAGCGCTCCGGCCTGCCGGGCCGCCTCCAACCCTTTTAAAACGCTCTCTGTATTTCCGCTGCAGCTGATGCCCACTACAAGGGTCCGCTCCGGCCGCTTGAGATAATCCCGCGCGTAACTGCGGAACTGATACGCCGGTACCGCTCTGGCGGCCGCTCCCGCTGCCCTGGAAAACAGAAATTCCGCATTCATCGCCGTTGCCAGAGAGGTTCCGTGTCCAATTATGATTACCGTATCCACTCGTGCCAGCCTCTCATCCGCTGCATATGCCCGCAGGCTGGCGGCGGCAAGCTCCTCTGTAGCTTTCCACTTTTCCGGTTTGGCAAGAGAAAGCATCAGCCGTTTCAGCCTTTCGTTGCCGGTTTGAACCTGTAACTGATCCATCCTTGATTCTCTCCTTTCTATAATCCTAAACCCGCTGCCGTGATTCCATGCCCTTCAATCCATAAACCGCCACGCCGCAGGTCCCCGCAGTCCCGCAGAGCCCGCCCCCGCGTCGGAAATCTTTAACACCGCGTCCCAGTTGAAAATCCCATAATGAATTCCTTGGGCAATCCGCTGGATTTCTTTCTCCACCGCGTCAAAAAACCAAGGGTCTGACATCACGCCTCCCACAAAAACATACGTGCCAAGATCCAGCGCATTTTCTAAATTGAGGATCAGCACCGCCAGCTCGTGGATGGTATTTTCCACCGCCTTTCGCGCCAGAGGCTCTCCCCTACGGCACGCCTGCAGGATTTCATAGCCGGAAGGCGCTCCCTCACAGCGAAACAGCCCGCTATTGGGAAAAGCCTTTTTCAGTCTGCAAGCCTCACGCTGAAGCCCCATGCCCGAAGCCACCGTTTCCACACAGGCAGTTTCTCCATCGTCTGAACGGCGGTACAAAAGATTTCCAATTTCTCCGGCGTTGTTGCGTATTCCGTGAATGAGCTTCCCTTCATATACCAGCCCCATCGCGAGGCCGGTTCCTACGTTTACGCAGGCAAAGGTATCCGTACGCTTTCCTTCTCCGTAAAGAAGCTCTGAAACCGTGGAGGCTTTCACATCATTTTCCAAAAACACAGGGATTTGGTAATACGCCGACAATGCCCCGCAAAGATCAAAGCCATCCGGCCGGACCACCGACGACGACCTTAAACGCCGGCTCCGGTGATCGATAGATCCCCGAATTCCAAGTCCAATGGCTTGCGCGGCTTTCCCCTCTGGGTTGGCCTTCAGAAAGGAATCCAGCTTTTCTGTAATGAAAGAAAACCATTCCCTACACGGCATAGCGCGGGATCGGCATTGATCGTCGGCCAGGATCGTTCCTTCCATATCCATTAAGCCGTACCGTATCTTTGTCCCTCCCACATCAACGCCTAACACGATCCTATCGGTATCCATTTCAGCCTCCCTTCTCCGTCTGCTGAACCTTTAATACCAGCGCGGCCGCTCCCAGCAGCGCGCCATGATACCCTAAGCTTGTGGCCTTCACCTCCGGCATACCATCCGGAAGCCGCTTCATCTCACAGCGCAGCGTATCCATCAGAGAGCTTTATAGGTATCGAACAGCAAAGAAAGCCCTCCTCCCAGAACAACCTTCCGTGGGTTGAGCAGAAACGCGGCATGAGCGATTGCCCTTCCTAAATAGGTTCCCTCCAGTTCAAAGGCCTGGATAGCGGCGGCATCCCCACGCTGGGCATATCTTTCCAAAACCGCAGCATGAATCCGGCGCCCATTGGGCAGTCCCTTCAGGCGGTAATAATTATCCGACAGTCCCCGCCCGGAGCCAGCAGCTCCAGCGGGCGGCGTACGGCAGCGTTCTTTTCCAGCAAGTCCTCAGCCGGACACATGCCGAATTCTCCCGCCTCGCCCCAGGCTCCCGTATATATTTCCCCATTGAGGCACAGAGCGCCTCCGATGCTGTTGCTGACAGTCAAGTAAAGGAAATCCTTGCACATTCTTCCTTCTCCGAAAAAGCATTCCGCATACGCGCAGGCATTGGCATCGTTCTCCATTTTCAGAGGCACTCCGTAGCGGCGCTGAAACAGCGAGCCAACCGGCAGATTAAAAACCCCCAAAAACTCGGAGGACCTCCATACTCCCTTTTCTGGGTCCAGCCAGCCCCGGAATGGTCATTCCCATTGGATTCTTTCTGCATAGGGGATGCTTTTCCAAAACCTCATCCACCGTTTGAATGATATTTCCCAAAATCCTTCCGGGATTCCCCGCCTCGCCTTTCCAAAGGACCTTTCGGGAATAAAGAATTTTCCCCTCTGGTGTGATTACCCCCACCATATATTTGGAGCCGCCGATATCGACGCATAATATTTCTTTCATAGCGGTTGCCTGCCGCTTTCTTTGGGAAAGCTGGGGCCCATCGCCGCTTTGGCTTCCGCATTCATTCCTTGAGTGGTATCCAGGCCCAAGCATTCCGCTATCAGGCAGGACAGAACCTGAAAAGGCACCACCAGTTCTACAGCGTTAAAGAACTCCCCTCCCCTTAACGGAAATAAAAGATTTCTGCCGCCCTCATTTTTCAGGTCCGAGTCTCCTACCGCGACGCAGTGGGGCGTAATTTTTTCCATCTGCCGGAAAAGCAGCTTCATCCTCTCCTTTTCTGGACCATCTTCCCCAAACAGGAAAAAAATCATATCGCCATTTTGCACAGTGCCCAAGGGCCCGTGAAGAAATTCCTCCAGCTCATAGGCCGCTGTCATCCGCTTGTGGGATTCCATCATTTTCAAGGCGCCCTCTACCGCTGTGCCATAGTTCGCGCCGTACCCTATGATTCTGTAAAACGGCGGCTTCATGACTGGATATTGCCGTCGCAGAAACCATTTCACCGTCTGACCGGCAATTGATTGACAGCTGCCGCCCAGTGACGCGAGGCTTTGGTTTATCTGGCCGTATTCCGCCTGGCCGACCGAGCTTTCACTCTGGCGCCCTCCAGCAGGCAGAGAAGAAGCACCAGCAGACCGACGGAATATCCCTTAGTCGAGGGCAAGGCCAGCTCTTTCCCGGAGCTTTACAATCACCACATCGCAGTACCGTTCCAGCGGACTGCCGCCGCTCTGAACAGTGCAAACACAGGGAATTCCAAGGCTGCGCGCCTGTTTCACGATTTCTACCGGCCCCCGGGTCAGACCGCTTTCCGAAGGCAGATCACCAGCATTTCTTCCGGCCTGTATTTTCCGGAAGCGTTCAATCCGCCATGGTTTAGAAACAGCCCGGAATATTCCCAAGACGCTTCTACTCCGAGCCATTTCTCCGCAGCCTGCTTTAAGATCATTCCTGTATTGGCTACGGAGCCGCTGCCACAGAAATAAATCCGCCGCAGCGGCCTTGCGGATATTAGGTCTGCAAATTTTCCCGTCAGCCGGCCGCGCTCCCTTCCGCAGCAAATTTCTACAAGATTCGGTTCTTCGAAAACCGCCGCCAGCATTGCCGGCTGTCTTTTTCCGTCCATAAGCATCTCCCTCTAAGCAAATAGTAAAGCATCCGCAAAAAAGCACATCCGCGCAGGCGCTTTCTCCCATAAATTATATTTCACGAAAGCAGCCAAGCAGTTCGTTTCAAGGTTGAGCCTAAGCGGTTCAAAGAGAATTTTTCCTTTGCTTGGTTTTGTTCTGGCTGATTTTACCCGCCAGAGATACCAGCAAAATAGCGAGAATCACCAGCCCGCATCCTATCATCGTAGGGATGCTCAGCTGGTCCCCATAGATCAGGCTCCTGATATCAGGCTGGTCAGCGGCTCTAAAATATTTAAAATCGACGCGTTTGACGCTCCCAGCACGCTGATGCCATACAGCAGGAGCCGCAAGGAAAACACGGTGCAGAACAAGCCGATGATCATTGCGAGCAGCCAGCTCTTCGGGGTGGGAGGCGCCATCAATTGTCCGCTGACTAGGCTCTGCAGGGTAAAAAAGATACTGCTGGCCACCATGGCGTAAAACATCGTGGTAAAGCCATCCAGCATTCTAAAGCAGCTTCTTTGGTTGGAAACCACATAAAACGCGTAGGTTACGCCGGAAAGCAGAGCCAAGGCGATTCCCGTATAATTGGCCCCTCCGCTGAAATCCATCATCAGCACCAGCCCCACCGCTAAGAAAGCGACGGCGACCGCCTGAGCGCGCCTATTTTTTCCTTTGTAAGGATCACCATGATGATAAGGACAAATAAAGGATAGGAAAACTGAAACATAGTGGCCAGGCCTACAGGTATGTAATTATAGGCGGCTGTCACCAGAGTGGCCGTCATACCAAATCCTAATATTCCGACCACTATCATAACGCCTATTTGTCTGGGGTTGCCTGAAACGGGATCTTTTTTATCAGCATGATAGCCAGGCAAAAAACCGTGGAAAAGCAGAACCGCCATACTACAATGCTGCTGCTGTTCATTCCCTCTAAAAGCAGCAGCTTGGATAAAACCGGCATAATCCCATATAAAAGTGAGGCTGCGATAATCGCCAAATAACCCTTCATCATACTGTTTCATCCCTATAGATTACTAACTATTTATTTTCAACTTTAGGATAGCGAATTGTCTCGTGGATGTAAAATAGGTAAATCATTTTACCTAGGATAGTTTAGTTTTAAATTAAGTGAATAAGTTGAAGAAAATATTCTATTGATTTTTTAAAAATTTTAGGTATTATATATATAAATGGTTATTTGTTTTTTTAAAGCATATTTTTTATTTCCTATTAAGAATAATAATCGTTCATTTTTTGACACCGCTTTTTAATGCGCTTTCTGGATCCTATGGCAGTTTTTCGTAATTTTTTAATGAATGCTTATGCGGGTGGAACAAACCGCGCAGAAAGGAGTGCCCTTATGCCGCCGCAGCCCAATGATATCCTAACACCGGAAGGGGAGGCCGAATTTTATGCCAACCGGATTTTCCCATTGCTGACAACGCCATGGAAAGTATTTCTGATTTTAAACATTGGAGAGCATACCATAAGGTTTGGCTCTCTCAAGCTGTGCCTACAGGCGGTATCCCGTGTGACCCTGACGAAATATCTTCACGAGCTGGAGCGGGATGGCTTTGTACAGAGAATAGAGTATCCCGCTCCGCCTTTACGCACGGAATACTCTCTCACCCCCATGGGGCTCAGCCTTCTGCCGATTCTGCAGGAATTGGCGGAATGGGGAGAGCAATAGCTGCAAGCTTTTGTTTTATATCCGCAGGGAACCGCCGCGGTTGCCGGCAGAAAGGACGCCATATGAACACCAAAGAATTTTCACTAATGCAGAAGCTGATCGATTACGCGTCATCCTCAAATCTAGATCACACCAGCGGAATTTTGGCCTATTATTTGCTTCTAAATTACAGCAAGCTGGAAAAGCTTACTCTTAAAATCGTTACAGAGGAATGTTTTGTATCCGTTTCCTCTGTCCGGCGGTTCTGCCGGAAGCTTGGTTACGATAATTTTTCCGATCTGGTAAAGGCAAAAATCCACAATCCGGAAAACCAGCAGTCCATCGCGCTTTCCAATCTCGATCACGGCTGGTATCATCCCATATTCTCCGCACTGAAATCAACGACACTATGTACAGTATTTTAAGAACCATTCCCAGCAGCCTGATCCATCAGATCGCGAACGATATTTTAAACGCCGACGCGGTGCTTTTATTCTGTGCCCGGCCTATAGCCTTTGGCTGCGGGAATTTCAAAGCCAGTTGATCGCCTGGAACAAAAGCGTTTACATTTTAGAGGAAATCAAGCTGTATTATCCCACCATTAAGCAGCTCGGAACAAATTTGTGCAATATTATCGTCAGCCCTATGGCTTTTATCGTTGAGCCCCTGGCCCAGGATTTTATCTCCATTCCAGGAATAAAAGCTTGGTGACAAGCTTATCCGTGCTGCAGAACGCTTCTTTTGAAAAATACCTGCAATATTTTGACAGAATTTTTCCTTTGAAGTTTAAAACAAACCACTACGATTATTTAGAAATCTATGGCAAATACGCGGTGGGATATCTATTTGATATTATTCTTGGCGAAGTAATCAAGCTGGTGCGTGAGAACCGCTCCAGCATTGTTCCCTCGATCAAGAAGCCCTTTGCAGACAGAACCTTAAGCGTCAGCATATTACCGAAAAAAACAGTCAGCGAAGCTTAGCCCGTCATCAGCCATGATTCCGCTCCGCCCATCGCCAGGCCGCGAATCACTCTGTATTCTGCAGGCTTCACAGCCTCTTGCTTTAATAAAAATCCTGGCTTGCTTTTTTTAGAAAAGATAAAGAACGCCCCCGGACTATAAACGTCTAGGGGCGTTCTTAGAACATAAAGGCTTTCTTTTTTTACAGAATAACTCTGGTTTTTCACAACTCTCGAAAATATGAACACCGGCTGGCGTTGGAATCCTAAAAAGGATACGGCGCCAGATTCCCTATTAAGCCGGCCGCACCACTGTCTTTTAATCCCCCTTTTTAAAAGCGGCAGGACTCACGCCGCATTGTGCTTTAAACATTTTACTGAAATAATACTGATCGTTAAAGCCTAAAATTTCAGCGATATCTTTTACCCTAAGCTCATTATGGGTTGTCAGCAGCTTTTGGGCTTCTTGCATTTTCAGCTTGTTGTAATAATCCATCGGTGAGTTATTAAAGTACATTTTCATCAGCCGGCTCACATACGACGGTGATAAAGAAAATTTTTCAGAGATATCCTGCATCGTAATGTTGCCATAAAGATTTTCCACCAGATATTTTTGGATTTTTTTCGCCAGCTCCATGGAAGAGCTGGGTTTATCTGCCCTTGCGCTCATAAATGAATCGTAAAGATCCGCCAGCTTACTTTCCAGCTCCTTATAATCGCCGCATTCACTTAAAATTCTATTCGCCAGCGATACACTGTCCTCTAAACGTATTTGGCTGTTATCATTTAAGATACCGAAAAGCTGCTCGATCATAATCAGCATAAAGCGGCGGACAAAAATGATGGGATACGCATTTTGCTCCCAGGTTTTCAGAATTTTTCCCAACTCAGTTTTAATGTCGCCTGACATTCTATTCTGAATGACGCTTTCGATCTTTTTACTGAAAATAGCCGCTTCCGAATTTAAAGTGGTCAGGCTTGGGCGCTGATAGGAGATAGAATCAAAATAAATTTGAGAATGGTTCATCAGCACCAGGCTGCTCAGGTTTCCAGATAAATGGATATACTGTTCATGGAGCCGCTTGATAGTATAAAACTCTCGTGAACACATCATATTAAGCTGGGGATGCCGCTCCTTGAGGAAATGGTATGCCTTTTCGTTGAAGAGGTTAACTTCAAACTCTGAACAGCGGCCTTCGCCATACAGAATGACTTTTTCACCCCTGTATTTGGTTTCAGCCACCAAAATACCTCCATCCGGATCTTGGATTTCTAACGCTTGGTAAATCTCCTTTTTGGTTAGCAGATCCGTCAGCTCTAAAATGGCCTTGCCCCTAACCACAGAGATCATATAGCTTTGACCCAGCATTCCTTCCCCTTCAGAGGCCCCTTTTAGTAAATTCGAAAACATTTCTTCCTGGTGGACAATACGGCGTTGATCTATCTGATAAATCAGGCTTTGTAAAATTCTTTTGAAGTCCTCAAAATCGACAGGCTTTAAAATATATTCATCCACTTGCAGTTTTAAAGCTTGGTGGGTAAATTCAAAATCGCCATAGCCGCTGATCACAACGCATTTCAGTTCGGGATAAATTTCTTTCGCTTTGCTGATCAATTCAAGTCCGTCCATCATGGGCATTTTGATGTCCGTCAACAGAATGTCAGGCTTTTGCTTCTTCAGCATGTCTAAGGCGCTGACGCCATCGTATGTAACCACAATTTCTTTGATATCCGGACGTATTGATTGGATCTTACCGATAATATCCCTTACGATCGGCTTACTGTCTTCTACCACCATAATGCTATACATGACTCACCAGTCCTTTGTACGATAGAATCGCCTTAAAACGAATCCTTTGAACCGCCGCCTACGAAGCGCCATGCTTTGATTGCCAAACGCCCCTCTGAAGCCTACTTTCACCTGTCAGCCGAATCACTCGAAAAAGGTTGTTTTTTGACAATTTCAGACGAGAGGAAGCACTATTTTAGATTCGGGAAGTCTCTCACCAGCGCAGCGGACGGTCACAGGCTTTAAAAGGCCGTTTGTTCTGATTACCGCCTGCGCATAGCCGCGGCAGAGACGCTGGTCGGGCTGGTATAGTTCGTTGTTGTTTTAACCGCCGCGTTTCCAGCCGCTAAAAATGAGCCTCCGCCCTCTACGGAGAAATGCACGGGATCATCTCCCTCAAGAATAACATTTCCAGCTTTATCAATTAACTCCGCATGAATGAATAAAATATCCTCTTCCCCTCTGTTTACAAACGGTTTTTCCGCCGTTAGCCTAATGTGAGCCGGAAGGCCGGGCGTACGGATCGTATGTCGGCAGATTTCTTTCCCGTCCTCCAGATTGACCGCCGTTAATTCACCAGGCTGATAGGGAAGCTGAAAAGAAGCGATAAAGTGGTTTGGCTTTCCCGACGGCTGTACTCCTATCAGCTTTCCATTCAGATATAACGCTGTTTCAGCCGCCATGCTGTATACAGATACCTTAACCGGTTTTCCTTCCATCCCCGGATAATTCCAATATTCTTCAACGACAGGCCATCCCCACATAGTGGTATTTTGCTTCTTTCCATAAAGGCAAGGCGGTTCCACAGCCAAATACGGACGTTTTGCTATTCCCCATACGCAGTCACGATAGTACGAGCGGGGGCGCTTTCTTCCGCAAAGATCTAAATCTCCTGTGCCAGCCAGCCGATACGGATACTCTGCCAATCCTTCAAGAGGCTCATCCACCAGAGTTCTTCCTATTCCCGCTTCGCCAATGTAGTCCATCGCCGTCCACACAAAATCGCCAATTAGGAACGGGAACCGCTCCACCAGGCTCCAGCCATGACAGCTGTCCGCAGGAGCCGTTTCTGTGGCGCAAAATACTTTATTCGGAAAATAAGCATGATCCATTTCAAATCGTTCCGGCATATAGTTATACCGGTCACATCCAGAGGAGCCGCAAAGGCCTCTGTGACCCTGGCAAAATATATTTGATCCGCATTTTTTAAAAGATTAGCGTCCATTCCTTCTACATCGGCATCAGGCGAAGCATTACACAAGGCGTTGGTGACCGGACGCGTAGGATCGTTTCTTTTGAAGCAGTCCGTTATCTCGCGGGACAGCTGATAACCGCCAGAGCGCCCATCCCGTTCCGGAATTTCATTTCCGGTGGAATACATGATGACACATGGATGGTTGCGGTCTCTTTCCACCATGGCTTTCACATCTTTGGGCCACCAATCATCAAAATACCGGCTGTAATCGTAGGGCCTTTTGGGAACCCGCCACATATCAAAAGCCTCATCAATCACAAGCATCCCCAGCTTATCGCAGGCATTTAATAAGGCTTCCGAGGCGGGGTTGTGAGAGCTGCGGATCGCGTTATATCCACATTCCTTTAGCAGCCGGATTCTCCTTTCCTCCGCTTTCGGATAAGAAGCGGCTCCCATAATGCCTCCGACATGGTGCAGGCATCCGCCTCGTAATTTAATAGGTTTCCCATTGAGCAAAAATCCCTTTTGCGGCGTAATTTCTATCGTACGAAGGCCGTATTTTGAAAGAACCTGGTCCACCATCTCATTTTTGTAAAAAAGCTCAACCGCAGCCTGATAGAGATTGGGCGTCTCATCGGACCACAGCCTCGGCTGGCTGACGGGAACCCTAAGCTCCACATTTTGACACCTCTGGGCCTGTATGGAAATTATTCCGCTCGTTTCCGACCGGTTTCCGTCCGGGTCTGTCAGCCGTACCTTCAAAACCGCTTGGACGGGCTCCTCCGTTTTATTGGCAACCGTTACCCGGCAATTCACTTCAGCCTGTCCTTCCGCTGCCTTTGCCGTCAGAATTACGCCGCGCAGCGGAATATAAAGAGGATTCTTTACCCACAGATGCACATCCCTGTAAATTCCCGTACCAGTATACCATCGGGAATTTGGGATATCCTCATTTGCGGCAGAAACCCTAATATGATTCTCTCCCGGTTTGACAAATTCGGTAATCTCGCGCCAAAAAGGCGTATACCCGTTGGGATGCCGTGCGGCAAATTTGCCATTTATCCACAGCACCGCATTATGATATACGCCGTCGAACTCTAAAAAGAACAGCTTGTTTTTCCATTCATCAGGGATGCACAAATCTTTTTCATATTCTACCGAACAGCCAGGATAGTAGCCACCGGCCGGGCCGGTGGATCTTTCCTTTTGTGTTTCCAAGCTTATATTATAATCATGCGGCAAATTCACGATTTCATAGGTTCGGGGCCGGTTCCATTCCTCGGGCTCCGGGGTGGGATATACCCGCCATTCCTGATTAAAATCCAGCTTCATGATTATCCCTCCTATTGGATGGCCAGCATATCATTCCATATCCGCGCATCCCGTCTCCTGAAAAGGGCCCTCCAGCCGAACCGTTGTGCCCCCTGTCTCATTAATAAAAATGGAAAAGTTAAAATCGTCCCCATAAATCATCTTTAACCTGCATATCGAGTTGATAATCCCCATTCCGCACATTCCCGCCTTCGCCGCCGTCTCTTCCGCTGCGCACCGGGGAGAAATTTTTCTTTGATCCACTGTTTCATATATTCTCTCTATCTGTTCAGCGCTCATGCCGCTTCCATTATCGCTGATGGAAATAGACCAGGTATCGCCGTCAACCGCCGTAAGGATTAAAATTCTATAGGGCGGCTTGCTGGCCTTAAACGCGTGCTGAAAAATGTTTTCGACAAAGGGCTGCAGAGAAAGCCGTGGAATCAGCAGATCTTTTGTCCGCTGATTTAAGCTAACCTCATATTCCAAAAACTCCTCATAATTTTTTGCCTGTAATGATAGGTAATTATCGATGCATCTCATTTCTTCCTCCAGCCGGACCGTCTGAGCTGAGGAATTCACTGTATAGCGCAGCATATCGGAGAGCTGCTTGCACATGGAAACCACGTCGCCGGTACGGACTTCCTGCGCCGCGATGCTGATTGTGTACAATACATTGTGTATGAAGTGAGGCGCGATCTGGGCCTGCAAGGCAACCAAACGGCTTCCGATTCGGCTTTGCTGGAGGCGATTTCATGGTCTATGGAAATTTTCAATTCCTCTAATATGTTTTGGAAAGCATGTCCCAGCAGGACAATTTCATCATTATCCGTAGAAAAATCCTTAATTCCCATATTTTGATAGCTTACCTGCAGCACATTATTGCGTAATTTTCTTAAAGGTTTTACCAGCAGCTGGGAAAAGAAAAACATGAGCAATAGTGAAATTAAGGTTACCGCGCCGACTATAATATAAGTCGCCTGTTCCAGCAGGTTCAGAGAGGAATAAAGCGTTGTCGGATCGTATTTAACATAGGTTGTTAAGCCAGAGTAAGACGATGTCGAGCAAAAATAAATATTTCCCGACTCATCCTCCAGAACATCGTCATGTTGGCTGGCTGCCAAAAGGAACTCTCTTGTTTTTTGATCCACCGGCGACGTAACGTAAACGATCTGATTCCTTTCATCAGCTATGATAACGTCGCCAACATTGCCAATATTGCAAATTTCCTTTAAGTGCTTATCGGTTTCCTCTACCTCTACATATCCATATTTCTTAGAATACACGTCGTAAAACGGCCGTACAAAGGATATGGAGAATTCCTCTTCGAAGTTACCGCTCTGCCGGTGATAAATGGTAAGCTTTTTTTGGTTCAGCTTTTCCACATAATAGGGATCCTCCAGCATCACGCGTAAATTGCTGGAATTTTTGTTATAAATAAAAGTATACCTTTCATCGTCGCTAAACACGTTGATATTCAGCGACGACAAAGAGGTAAGGGCAATCGTATTCGCAACAATATCCGATAACCGTCTATCGTTGTCCAGCTTTTCATAACTGTCAAACAGATAACCGGAATTGGCTTTTGTCAGGATTTGCATCAGCGTCTTATTCGAGATAAGCTTTTTTGTGATATCGTCAATCTTTTCGATGTGATTATCCAGGCTCTCTGAAGTTTTCACACACAGTTCCAAATTACTATATGTAATCTCGTCTTTTAATTGGGGAAACACGTTCAGATGCAGAAATACCGTAAAGATCGAAATCGTCAAAAACATGATAAACGAAAAGGAAATCATCATTTTCGTCTGGAATCTAGTATTGGATAAAATAAAAAACCACCTCGAACCTTTCAGCGGGACGGTCTGCCGGCCCGGAGCACCGGCCGCAAAGCTCAAACAATCCTTGCTTCTTAATTATATTATAGCCTATGATAGCAAGCCTTAGCGCTAGTTTCATTTGAAGCCGGAGCTTTTCCCTTTATAAGCTTTTGCCCTCACACCAAATTTTTCTCCTGCCGCGCTGAACATTAGGCTTTACCGACCCTTCTGTCAGTCCATTGATAATATGTTTTTGCGCGAATAAAAACACTATGAAAACAGGCAGTATGGTTAAGGTTAAATCGGCAAACACATAATTCCAGTTGCTTTTGCTGAACTGTCCGAAAAATTGATAAACGGAAAGCGGCATTGTCCATTTGCTCGGACTGGATAAAAAGTAAAGCGGAATATTGATATCATTCCAAATATTCATAAAATCTAAAATTAAAACCGTCATGCTGATCGGCTTTAGCAGAGGAAAAACCACCTTGAAGAACACCTTTATTGTCGAAGCTCCGTCAATAAAAGCGGCCTCGTCAAGAGCTTTGGGGATTCCCTTGATAAACCCTGTATACAAAAAGCAGCTAAAAGAAATATTGATGGCCACATATAATAAGATGGCGTTCGTATAGCTGCCGTAAATTCCCAACGCGCTGAAAAGCTGATGGTGGGAATGGTCTGCATAGGAATGATAGTGCCGATAAAAAAGAAATAATATAAAAACCGGGAAAGCGAAGTCTTTCTTCTCGCCACAATAAACGCCGCCAGAGAACTGACGCCAATGGTGATGGCAGTAGAAACCACCGTGATCAGGATTCCATTAAAAAAGGCCGTAATTAGGTCGGCTTCCTCAAAAACGGTTACATAGTTCTCAAACAGCCATTGCTTCGGCAGTTCCAAATTAAAAGCCGTAACCTCGGTAGCGTCTTTGAAGGAACCCAATATCATAATTAAAAGCGGCACTATAATAATAAAAGAAATACAAACAAATAACAATATTTCTAAAAGTGAAGTGATAAGCTTCGATTTCGTTTTTCTCGACATCATTCCTCCACCTCATTCTTTCGCATTTTTAATAGCAGCGGAATACAAATAAGGATAACAAACACCATTAGGATTACATTCAAGGCAGTACCCAGGCCCCATTCCCCTCTGCCAAATTTTTCAAACACCTCTAACGCGATAACTTGAGAGGCACTGCCGGGACCTCCGCCGGTTAACGCATATGGCTCGCTGAAAACCTTAAGCCCGCCGATCATGCTCAAAATAAAATTGATATTGAGGGAAGGCGCCAGCAGAGGCAGATATATTTTTCGAAACCGCTGGAACGCGTTGGCGCCGTCAATCAGAGAGGCCTCATAATACTCCTTTGATATCCCTTGCAGGCCAGCGAGATAGATTACCATATGATAACCTGTCCACTGCCAAATAGATACTCCCGCAATGCTTAACATAACGATATTTACATTTGTCAGCCAATTTTGAGCCATAAAGCCAAGGCCGGCAGCTTCCAAAAAGGTATTTAAAAAGCCGTAGGGATGCAGAATCGGCACAAAAACCAAGCCGATTACAACACTGGAAAGAATACAAGGTAAGAAAGTAACCGCTCTTAAATAATTTCTTGTTTTTAAATTTAAATTGAATGCCAGCGCCAGCAGCAGCCCAAAAAGGTTCTTAAAAACTACTACTACAAATGTATATAAAAATGTGTTGCCAATGGCTTTTCTCAATTCGCTTTCCTGAAAAACCTTGATATAGTTTTGTATTCCCACAAAATTGACAGAAGATTTTCCTATGGTCCAGTCCGTGAGAGAATAATATACGCCGTAAATCGCCGGCGCGATAAAGAAAACCACATAAATTAAAATGGCCGGCAAAATCATCTGATAGCCATATAAACTTTTCTTTTTTCTAACCAAAGAAGCCACCCCTTCAACGGCGGAAACGCCTTATGAATCACGCGGAATCATAAATCATAGCCCATCAAAACGACAGGCTATGACTATGACTCCTCGCTTTAGAACACGATAAACCTGTTAAAAGCCTTCTTTTTCTTTTTGCTGCATTAAGTCGCTGAACTTAGCATCCCACTCCTGCAAAACTTCCTTAGGTGTTTTTACACCTGCGAACATATCCTGATAATATTTCCACAGATCGTTCAAATCCACATACATATAGGTATTCATTTCAAGGGCAACCCGTCCGTCATTGTAATATTCCGCCATTTCTTCCTGGAAGGGCGTCAATTCAGGAGATTTTGCCCCCTTAATGCTGGGAGAAAACGCAACCGTCTCCTGGGCTCTGTCGCACTGCTCCGGCTGGGCCAGGAAGTTCAAGTAAGCCTTTGCCTCCTCCACATGGGCGGCATCCTTTGGAATAAAAAACACGCAGTCAAGCTGTCCTACGGTAATGTATTCGCTCTCGCCGTCAAACATGGGGAACGGGAATAATCCGTATTCGCCGTCGGGAAGCTTTTCTTCCATTTCTTCGATCGTTTGATTGGAGCCCGCCATCATCGCGCACTGCTTATTTTGGAACACATTGATATAGCTGGCGTAATCATCAGAAAGAAGCGTTTCCTGCATGTATCCCTCGGTGTAAAGCTCATACAGTTTTGTCAGGCTCTCCTCAAACGCGGGCACTTCGGTCCAAGCGACCTCGTTGGAGTTTATTTTCTCCCACAGGCCCGGTTCGACTATTGTGGCGTAATAGCCCAAGCATCGCTGGTATACATCTGGAATGTGAAATTATCCTTAAACGGCGCGTAAATCGGAGTGACGCCATTTTCCTTAATAGTGGCGCACGCCTGCACAAATTCATCAAATGTCGTGGGCACAGACACCTTCATTTCCTCGAACATTTTCTTATCATATACAATTCCCATTTCCATAGAGGTGTTTTTCATGGTAAACCCATAAATATTCCCATCAGGAGCCTTAAATAAGGAAGGATCTATCAGGTTGTCTACGAAAGGCTCGTCAGAAAGATCCACAAAATTATTGACCGCATCCAGCTCATTCTCCGCGGAAACCTTGTTATAGACAACAATATCCGAAGGCTGTCCAGCCGCAAGCTTAGTCTGTAATATTGAAGTTATCTGCTCGTCTGGATCCAGCAGCACCTCAATGGTAATATTAGGATGAGCCTCCTCAAACGCCGCTATATTCTCCTCGCAAAAGGCATACTGGTTGCCCTGAACGTTTTGCTGGCTTGATTCGATAGTCAGCGTTATTTTTTCTTTCGAGGCCTCTTCTTCCGACGAAGAGACAGGCTCCGTGCTTTCAGACGGATTTGACACATCCCCCTGAGCAGCCTCCTGGCCGCAGCCCGCGAGCATGGAAACGACCAGCATACCCGCCAGCAATGCTTTCACGCCAGACACAATTTCCTTTTTCACAATAGTACCTCCTTTACAATTCAAACAATATTTTATTTTTTTATGAGATAATTGTATACAATTTCATCACAATCTTATTATAGAGTATGATCAAAATCCCGTAAATGGAGTATGCTGAACAAAGATTATGGATTATTATGAACCGTTTAAAATCCAAACGGCCGCTAACAACGTTCCGTAAGAATCGAACGCCGGCAGCGCACAGGCCTCTACCTCTTTTCTTCAGCAGGTTCTTCACACGCCGGCAGGTAAGTGAAGGAGTCAAACCACGCGGTGCCCGCGCCTTGCGCAAAAAGCCCGAAGAGGCAGCCGGTAAACGTGCTTACCATGCATTCCGTAGATAGCAGCTGGTCCTGCCCTTCCCCACAACCTTAGGAGATTCTCCCACAGCCCCAGCGGAAAAAATATATTCCAGCTTAGAGGCCTGCACAGAAAGGGCCAGCGGCGTTTTCTCAGGGACATAAACAGGCTGGCTTTCTGTTATCATATCCCCTACGCGTTTTCTCAGCAGCACGGCCTTTTCCCCATTTTTCCTGGTTACTAAAAGATCATAATGGTGCTCATTGGTATGAAACACGGTGATTCCGGCCTGGCTGTTTTCGTTTTCCGGAGAAAACTCCACCACAGCCTGCACATTCACAAAAAAAAGTGCTGCTGCCTCCTGCCGATGAAGGTAGGCGAACCGCACCCATCCAGAAAATCACAGCCTGCTGTAAGCCCCAAAAAGCTTGGCCTCGTGGATAAGGTATAATTAGCGGTGTCTGGATTTCGGAGATAGCTCCAGCAGTAAGACAGCTTTCCGTCATCAAAGTGTTCCTGAAACGCCCCCGCTGATTCCGAAGAAGCCTTTCCGGTTTCACGGGGGACCTCTCTTTTTATGCTTGTAACCCGCATATGGGGCGTGATCGGGTTTCCCCCGTTGATTACCGGCCAGCCGTCCTTATCCCGATAAACTGGCGCCAGCATAGTTTCCCGGCCGATATGGTGGAGCATATACTGCGTCGTACGAATCCCGTGAAACACAGCCCACAGCTCTCCATCAGCGTATCTACAAGATCCGCGTGCCCTACAGCCTGGAACTGGTCTAAAGCTGTGTCTCTATGAGTGAGAATCGGATTCCTGGGGCAGCTCTCATAGGGCCCCCACGGAGAACGGCTGCGGGCGATGGTTTCCATATGGCCATATTCTGTTCCGCCCTCGGCAATCATCAGATAGTAAAGTCCATCCCATTTATAAAGATGGGGCCCCTCTGGATACTTTCCACCGGACCCATACCACACCGGCTTCGGTTCCGTCAGAAGCTTTCCCGTCTCCAAATCCAAAATGCTTTGACCAATTCCCTGGCCCTTTGGCCCGTCAAAGGTGCTCAACAAATACACAGTCCCGTCATCATCAAAAAACAAGGAAGGGTCAATTCCCTTTTGGCTCACCCAAATCGGATCAGACCATTCTCCTCGGATATCGTCTGTCCACACATAAAAATTCCCTTTGCCGCTCATATTGGTTGTCACCATATAGAAACGGCCTTTATGGTAACGAATGGTCGGAGCCCAAATTCCTTGGGATGGCTGGCAGCGTCCCAGCGGCAGCTGGGATTCCCGGTTCAGCACACAGCCGATTTGTTCCCAATGGATCAGGTCATCGCTGTGAAACAGGGGAACGCCGGGAAAAGCTCAAAGGAGCTGGTCACAAGATAATAATCGTTTCCCACCCGGCAGATGCTGGGATCGGGATAAAACCCGGGAATAATCGGATTATAATATTCCATTTCCTGTCCTCCTTCTGTTCTCATATAAGCGTTATTAAACAAGCGAAGCGGCCTGAGGACGCCTGCCCGTCTTCGAGAAGCGGCCGGCAGGCGTCCAGCATTCCAATACAAATGCCCAACGGCTCAGTCTGGCTCTGGCGGTGAAAAGGAGCGGCCAAGATTTACGGTCAAATCCGCGCCTTTCTTCTGCACAGGCTTTCCAGGAGGCCTGCTCTGCTACCGCCGCCGTATCCATACGGCCATTTCCCCCGGGGCGCGGTTTGCCCACAGGAAATAAGGAATGAGTCTGATTTTTGTTTCTTTTTCCGCTGCCTTATAAGGCCGGTAAAGGTGGTTTCCCCAGCCGTCTTCTGATTCCCGGATTCCCTTGCCCTCTATGACAACCGCCCCCTCTAAAAGCTGACTGTCTTTAAACACGGAAAAGGCGGAGCGGGGTCCACGGACAGGCGGATAGATTGGCGCCGTTGTCACATTCCTCCAGGCAATAGACCAGAGGCCCTCTCTGAAAAGCGATTTTGCCAGCGTCGGCGCGCACCTGGGGATTGGCTTGTAAACATTCCACAGGCATTTCTAACCGCAGCTCTACCGTATCCCCTCATGCCAATGGGCCGCGACCTTTAAATAGCCCTTTTGTACCACGGGCCGCGGTACAGGCTTCCCATTGAAAAGCACAGACCAATTGCGGCACCAGCCGGGCAGACGCAGGCCGAGGGATAGTTCGTCCTCCGGCAGCGCCGACAACACGGTAAACTTGATGTGGCCATCCCATGGATAACTGCTTTCCTGTTTTAAGCGCATTTCTCCGCCGGCGATCTTAATCCCCGCTTCCCCGCTGATATAAAGATGCGTATAAATGGTATCTTCGTCAGTGGAATATAGATATTGGTTCAAGGAGGCCATGAGCCGCGCCACATTAGGCGGACAGCAGGCGCATCCGAACCATTTCTGCCTTACCGGCTTTACGTGCTGTTTATCCGGATTGCCGCCGCAGGCTTCGGCCAAACCTCCAAAGGATTCACATAGAAAAATCGCTTTCCATCCCGGGAAGCGGAGCCCAGCACTACATTATAGAGAGCCCTTTCCATAACATCGCCGTAACGGCTGTCCATGTCCATCTGCAGCATGCGATGAGCAAAGAAAATCAACCCGATAGAAGCGCACGTTTCCGCATACGCCGTATCGTTTGGCAGGTCGTAATCAAAGGTGAAGGCCTCTCCGTTATGAGTAGACCCGATTCCTCCCGTAATATACAGCTGTTTGGAAGCGATATTGTCCCATAAGCGCCTGCAAGATTTCAATAGCTCCTGATCGCCGGCCTCCCGCGCCAAATCCGCCATCGCCGAATACATATATACCGCCCTGACAGCATGTCCCACGGCGGCTTCCTGCTGAAGCACCGGCTCATGGGATTGATTGTATTTCAAATCCGGCGGAGGAACAGGCGCGCCGGTTTTAAAAGTGCGCCTATCCCTTGAACCTTCCCATTCCTTTTGAAAATAGTTAGGCTTCTTTCCCCTCTGGTCAATGAAGAACTTGCTTAGAGCCAAATATTTCTCATTTTGGGTTGCCTGATATAATTTTACAAGCGCCAATTCAATTTCCTGATGGCCCGGATACCCTTGTATCTTTTCCGGTTCCGTTCCAAAAACGCTTTCAATATGGTCTGCCAGCCGGCACGCCACATCCAAAAGCCTTCTTTTTCCGGTAGCCTGATAGTAGGCTGCCGCCGCCTCAATGATGTGGCCGGCTACATACATTTCATGACATTCATATAAATTGGACCATCGCTTTTTAGGCTCCTTTATGATGAAGTAAGTATCTAAATATCCATCTGGCCGCTGCGCCTTTTCTATAATCTCTATCATGCCTCGGCAC
>ENA-OQIR01000093-OQIR01000093.1-human-gut-metagenome-genome-assembly--contig:-NODE-93-length-39298-cov-2.960813_pt1 | contig 39298 bp, 43 predicted proteins | sample MGYA00242580_ERZ504745 | MGnify/ENA primary metagenome ERZ504745 (study PRJEB26092, sample SAMD00036214) | human gut metagenome | host: Homo sapiens | study: EMG produced TPA metagenomics assembly of...
AAAACTACCAATTCGCTACTGCTTTTACCTTTTGTTTAGGAATTATGTACTAATACTGTAACATACTTCTCCGGATAATGCAAGTAGAATTTACAAAAACTTTTTGGTTTTTCAAATTTTTTTTAGGCTTTATACTATCTCCGGTGAACAGATAAAAAAAAGAACGGGGCAGTCATTGATGACAATGAACAACCTCGTTCTTTTTGATTTCCTGTTTTCTGATGAAGCTGATTTTATGACAAATTTTCAGGTTTGTCGACAATTTTTGTAAGATAGGAGAGTTATTTAGTTACTGTGAACAGTAACGAGTTATCCTTCCATAATCGCAGAATTAACCCTGAGCTGTTTTCGTCCATTCTTCCAGAGATTCTCATCCAGTTCCACCTCATAGCCGCCGCCATTTCTCACATGCCACTCATAAAATGGTTTCTGTATATCTGCATACTCTTCCATGATATTCATGATCGTACCGCCATGGATGACAAGTGCCGCCTCTGCCACATGGCTGCGGATACATCCGAACACAACCCTGTCAAATCCTCTCAGGTTTCTGCTTTTAAACCCTTCCCTGCTTTCTCCTCCCGGAAAAGGCAGAGTACCGTTGCTGTCAATCCATTCCTGATAGTGCGGATTACCTTCCAGCTCTTTATAGTTCTTATTTTCAAACTCTCCGAAATCGCATTCTGCCAGCTCTTCAATAATATGTACCGGCTCTCCCGGAAAAAGGATCTCTGCTGTCTGCACGCATCGTTTCAGAGGACTTACATAAACCGCCTGAACCTTTGGATAATCCATCTTATGCAGAAACTCTGTTCCCTCCTGACATAACGCTCATCCGTTGTGCCGATATATCTGGAAAGTTTATTCCCTTCTGTTTTTCCATGTCTGATCAGCCATAATTTAATCATCTTTGATCACCGTTCCGATCCCGCAGATCACGCGCGTCACCTTATGGCTGTATGCTGCCAGCTTCGTACATACACGCCCTACAGCCTCTCTGTATTTTCTGTCAAAAGCATCCACAGGTACAACCCCGTACCCTACTTCCTGAGAGACAAGGACAATATCCGGATTCTTACAGATGATTTTTTCCGCAAGATCTGACACATCCTTTCCATTCTCCAGTTCACTGCGGATATACTGCTGAAAACCAGTCACACCCTGAGCATTCATCAGTTCCTCCTCTGTGACAGAACCGCCGTCACTCCACCTTAACTGTGGATACTGTTCCCTGGCATATTCAGTCTTTCCCTGATATGCACCGCCGATTATCATTTCCATACTCTTCTCCTCAAAAATTAGAAACCACCGCCAGGATCAATGCCATCCCAACTTCACAGATACAAAGAAAGAATCCCGAAATATCCCCGGTTGTCCCGCCAAAGTACTTCATCGCAATATGATGATAATACCAGAAAATCAGCAAAGCTCCCACAAAAGCCAGACTTCCCCATACAGGCCGGATCAAGATCATTCCCGCAGCCAGAAGCACCAGATAGACGATCAGCACATTTCTCGAGAGCACATCTGAAGAATTTCTGGAAAACTCAGCAACTGTACCATCTGCCTTTGCTTTCGGAAAGGTAATAACTCCGATCCCTGACAGACATCTGGAAACCATAAAGCCAAGCTCAGAATTCCGATCGCCCTCATATTCTCTGCACTGTTAAACAACTGACTGTAAGCGCCGTACCAGGCAATGAAATATACCGCCGCAGTAATAACGGCAAAAGCACCTGCATGGGAATCCTTAAGAATCTCCAGCCTTCTGCTTCTCTCCTGCCAGGAACTCAGGGCATCCGAAGTATCCAAAAGACCATCCACATGGATCCCACCTGTCACAAATACAGGTACCAGCACCAGCACTGCTGTCACGAATCCCGCTGATCCCAAACCGAAGTCCCAGATACGCCACCAACATAGTCAGCCCGCCGATCACAGTTCCGATAAACGGAAAAAACAGAACATATACTTCATGTTTTCCTTTGTCCAGTCAGCGCGTGGCATGGGAATCTTAGAAAACATGGCAAATGCCACCTTAAAATTATTCCATAAAGATTTCATTGATCAATTCCTCTTTTTCATAGTATATCAATCCTGTCAAATAGATTATTTGCAAAGATTGCTGCAGGTATCTGTGGATTTGTGAAAAACTGGTATCCCATATACAACTTCCACCACTTCATCAGCTCTCTGTGCAGCAGTCTGATTGATTTTTCCCAGATATTCCAGATAAGAATCCATATCTCCGTCAAACACAACCGCATCTGAAAAAATCTCATTTGTAACGATCACCACATGAGCAGCCTGTCCCAGCAGATTCTCAATCCCTTTTGTAACTTCCGAAACTGTCCGATCATGGGCTCCCTGCTCTTCAAACATTTCATTTGCCACCAGATTCGACATACATTCCAGAAGCACCACACATCCGGCAGGCAGTTTCACGTCTTTGAGCCTGTATAGCACTCAACTGTCTCGAAACCTTTTCCTGCACGCATCTTTTGGTGTCTCTCGATCCTTTTATGGCTCTCTTCATCAAAAGGGTGCATGTCGCTATATAAATCCTCTGTGCATCCCCGAAAGAAAGCACCCTGTCTTCCGCAAAAGCGGATTTTCCGCTCCCGCTTCCCCCTGTCACAAGCGTCAGCATTATTTCAGCTCCTCATACTGTTCCACGTGGATATCGTCAAAAGTACTCATAGAATGATAAACCGCTGCTGCCAGATCAAGGATCGGGAATAAAGCTACTGCTCCGGTTCCCTCGCCCAGACACATATCCGCATGAATGATTGCCTCTTTCCCCATATTCTCAAGGATCAGATGGGCAGCAGGCTCTTTTGATACATGGGATGCAAGAATATAATCCCTCGCAGCCGGGCAGATACGCATGGCGATCAGCGCAGAAACACAGGAAATAAATCCGTCCATGACTACAGGAATACCATAAACCGCACCTCCCAGAAAGACACCTGCCATTCCAGCGATATCAAGACCGCCTACCTTTGCCAGAACATCAATGGCATCCTCAGGATCCGGTTCATTTAATGCAATGGCTTTTTTGATCGCATTAATCTTGCGCACAAATCCCTCGCTGGTCAGACCTGCGCCGCGCCCTGTCATCTCTTCCACCGGCTGTTTCAGCAACACAGAAGCAACTGCACTGCTGGTGGTTGTATTTCCGATTCCCATTTCCCCTGTTGCCAGAATCCGGTAGCCCTTATCATTCAGTTCCCTTACCATGTCAATGCCTGCTTCAAGCCCCTTTACAGCCTGTTCTCTTGTCATGGCAGGACCCTTGGTCATATTCTGTGTACCATAGGCAATTTTATGGTCTGTGCGGACTTTTGTGTCCGTCACCATCCCCATATCCACCGGAAAAATCTCCGCATGGTTCTGCTTACACATCACACCGACAGATGTGTCATATTTCAGAAAATTCTCGGCAACGATGGCAGTAACTTCCTGTCCGGTCTGTGTCACACCCTCTTCTACCACGCCATTATCCGCGCACATGACGATCAGACCTCTCCTGGAAAGATCCACCTCTGCGTTTCCTGTAATTCCCGCGATCTGGATCAAAAGAGTCTCCAGTTTTCCAAGAGAATGCAGTGGTTTCGCAATACTGTCCCATCTTTTCTGTGCAATCTCCATGGCATTGTGATCTAATGGCTTAATCTTTGCAATAGCTTCTTCCAGAGTCATGAGTTTTCCCTCTCTTTTCCTTCATTATTTTGATTTCCCTGTTGTAAACACAAAAAATTTACTGAATACATAATTCAGTATCAACACAATAAACTGTGTCAGGAATTTCCCGATCATATCATTAAGCCCCATCACTGACACAAGCAGCCATACACCGCCAACCTCGATCACCATAGTGACCAGTCTGGCACTGACAAATTTGCAGAATGGCTGAACATGATCCTTCAATGTCTCGCATTTATCCTGAAAAACATACTTCGAATTTACCACATAGGCAAACAGGATCGCCAGGATGATCGAAATAATATTGGCGATATTCAGCTCCACCTTCAGCTTTCTGAGAATGAAAAAGCTGACCAGATTTACCATAGTGGTACATCCGCCAAAGAAAATATAGCGGATAACGGAACTTTCATACATTTTTCTGATCCATTGCTTCATAAAATATATCCTCTCAGTCCTGTATATTTCCATTCTTAATTACTTTTGAAATAATATATCTCGGTCTGCGCTTTACTTCTTCATAAATCTTGGAAATATAATATCCAATGATCCCAAGACTGATCATCATGGCACTTCCCACCAGAAGCAGCACCATCAGCAGGGTGGTATAACCTTCCACTGCAGAACCTGTAAAATACTGCACAAGCGAATAGACCATAAGTACCAGCGAACAGATAAAACATATCGCTCCTGTGATCGTAACAAACTGCAGCGGAAAAGTAGTAAATGCCACTATATTTGTGAACGCATATTTCACCAAAGACCACGGAGACCACTTGGAAACGCCGGCCTCTCTCTCCTGCACCTCAAATTCCACACTGGTAGTCTTATATCCCACCCAGGAAGAAGTAGCCCGAAAGAACATATTCCTCTCAGGCATAGACAGAATACTGTCCACAGCCTTCCTGTCCATCATCTTAAAATCCGAGGCATCCTTCATATTTACCTTAGTTGCCTTAGACATGATATCATAGAAAAATCCTGCACATTCTTTATGTAAAAAGCCCTCTTTTCCTCTGTCTGCCTTCACGCCCTCGATCACTTCATAGCCTTCCTGCCACAGCCTGTACATCTCAAGAAGTGTCTGCGGCGGATGCTGCAGGTCACAGTCCATGACAGCCACCACATCTCCACAGGCCTGCGCCAGTCCTGCAAAAATCGCTGCTTCCTTTCCGAAATTTCTGGAAAAAAGAACGCCTGTCACATTCGCATCCCTCTCTCCTGCCTTCTGAATTTCTTCCCATGTCCGGTCGCCGGAACCATCGTTTACAACCACCAGCTCATAGGGAATCTTCGCTTCTGTAAGACTTCCGCCAGCACCCGACAGGTTTTCCCAACCATCAGCTCCTCATTATATGCCGGAAGTACCACTGATAATTTACTCATGATGTCATTCCTCATTTTGTTTCATTCATTTACAACAGACCAATTTCTCATTCACTGTCTGTTATTCCTGTAAATATTTTCTATAATGTCAGGGGCAAAAGGTATTTTACTCCTAAGCACTTTACAGCTCCTGCAATTCTTATTTCTACTTTATTATACACAAATTTACAGAAATGTCCATTCCAACAATCTGCATGCTCCAGTGTGTCAAACACTTCACAGGATAGTAGCACGTATATTACTGTTCTCTTCGTTCTCAGTAACGAGACTCAAATTCATTCCAGACTTTCCTGAAGCAATGAAATTTGGATTACTTTTTCTTCCTGAACACCAGCATTACATATATAACCAGCCCCAGAACAGAAAGAAGCATTCCCGCTTTCAGATAAGGTGTGCAATATGTAAGGCGTATCTCATGTGAACCAGGTTCCAGTTCCAGAGCCATAAACATGGTATTCGCCTTCTGAAGCTTCGTTTCTTTCCCGTCCACATAAGCCGTAAATCCCTTACTGTACGGAACAGACAACACAAGAGCTTTCCTTTCGGAAACACTGATATCCCCTGTAATCTCATTCGTTCCCATTTTTACATTCTCGAGAGCTTCTTCACCCAGCTTCACAGTTTTTTCCTCAATCCCCTGCACCGGCTGACTCACAACCCTTAATTTATCATAGGTATAAACACCCGTATTGGCAAAGGTGATCGTCATAGTACGAACTCCTGATCTGGAATATCCCATATTGCAAAGAAAATCATGCCGTCCACTGTAGGCATTATACTTATCTGTAAAAATCTTTATGGTCTTGGTCATATCATTGGAGCTGACTGTCATAGCCGCTTCCTTTGATTCCTTCCAGTATCGCCACCGGCTGTCCTCATCAAGAACCTTATTTTGGTCATACTCAGACATCTTCTTCCACTGACTGTTACCAATCAGTTCTCTTGGTGAAAGACTGTCATAATCCAGATTATCTGCGATCAGGTAATTCTCACTGTCCGTAAGACCATGGAACACAAGCTTCAGCTGCGCCCCTTCCTTCGTCACCCTGATTGCTCCCTTAGACAGAGCACAACCATCCCCTGTCTCCATACGATACTGGATATTCTCATTATCAGCATCAACAGATGCCTCAGGCAGTGTACTCTCCTCAAGCACCACACCGTCCATCAAAGCCTGCTGCTTTTTACCACATCCATTTTCTCATATTCCGATTCAGGAATATAACTGTCATAAGTATACCCCAGAGGCAGTGCATTCTCATTCTCATAAGCCCTGCACTCACTTTTTCCCTTTCCTGCAGAGCCCTTCTCTTTATTATATCCATAGGAAAGATAGCGGAAATTATCACCACTTATCACAAAATATTTCACAGAAGCCAGCCTGTCCAGAATCGTCCTTCCGTCCAGGTTCTCATAATGCTGCTCCCATGGCGTATTCAGATACATTTCACTGAAAAAATCACTGATACTGCTGTTTGCAAGACTGAAATAATAAGCAGTACTGTTCGTACCCATATACATAGAAGTATTATCATAGGGCAATGCCCCGTACTGGTCATAACGATAGACACCTGAATCCCCGGCAGCAAGAACCGCCTTATCCGTATTCGACTCCAGCTTATCCAGCGACTCCTCTTCGGTTGCAAACTCTGACAGATAATCCTTCTCATAAGAATACTGATAAGAAACATTCAACATAATGCTCACCACAAGCAAAGCACTGAGAAGCCCGCACATATACTTCCCCTGCAGAAAAATATTTCCAAAAGAGGTAACCGTAAACACAGCCAATACCAGAACCAGCACACCTGCCATATTTCTCTGCGTTCTGGCAGCTTTCGCAAACAGAGCCAGCACACAATACGCCACCGTCATGACAAAAATCTTCTTCTTTTCCCTCACAGTCAGAGTAAACAGCTCAGGATATGCCTTCACGAAAATATACGCGATCATCATCCCATAAGCCCAGATCCACCTGTTGGACACATAAGAGAAACCATTGAGCACATGCCCTGCAAAAGGCACCAGCAAGAACAGATTCAACAACCCAAACCCCAATTTCAGATCCAGGTACTTCTTCTTCCTGGAAAAAAACACAAACACACCTGCCATAGCAACAGCAGAATACCCGGCAACCCCCCACTGGATCATATTCTCCCCGATCAGATCACCCAGATACTTCTCATAATAAATTTTATCATATAAAAGAGGCACATAATTCTCAGCCTGAAACCTGTCCGTACCAAAAATCGTCATGACCACCGGAATAAAAATAACCGCCGCGATCATCAAAGCCACCGCATAATAGCCGATAAACTTCACCAGCCATCCCAGAACATCCTTCACACTTCTCTCACTGAAAATCCCAAAATATCGGAAAGCCGCATAAATAAACATAAAAATACAGATCATATAAAAGAAATAGAAATTCGACATAGCCGAAACCGCAGTCGCCCAGATAAACAGCCATGGCTTCTCCCTCTTATAAATCTTATCAATCCCCATCAGAACCAGCGGCAGATAAATCATAGGATTGGAAAAATACGGATGCTTCATAGCCGCATAAATCGTCCATCCCGCAAAAATATAGATCAACGTTCCCATAAACGTCGCCTGTTTCGGATTCTTATGATAAAAACAAAAAACACTAAAAGAAATCCCCGCCAGATAAATCCTCAGAAAAATCAGAACCTCATACAAAACCTCCGTCTTATCCGCCGGCACAAACACAGACAACAAAGTCAGCGGATCCCCAATCACATAATAATGCAAAGTTGTAAGAATATCCGAACCATACCCGATATTCATATCCCACATAGGCAATTCCAGCTTATGCTCTACAAAAATCGTATGCAGAACCTCCCTCAGATACCGCCCATAATACGCCAGAGAATTCAAATGCTGCGGAATCCCATCATGACTCCACACCAAAGACTTCCCATTCCCCGCAAACTGATAATAAATAAACCCCGCAATAACCCCAAAAACCAGCTATATAATATATAGAAATCCCTCTTACTATCCTTACTCGCAAATCTCCTCATAACCGCTCCTTTATATTCTATCATTCTAAACCGAGTTATAAAGTTCTCACTGATTATAGACAAATATCCAATACTTGTCAAATTTATGGTCAACATTATTTTATTGTTTAAAAACAACGAAAGTATTTAAACCAGCCAGCATCCAGTCAGGAAATGAAATAACTTCTGGGGGCGAATTTTGAGGGTTCATTGAATTTCTTAGTATTTGGAAATCCGCGTTATTCAGAAATCGCTCACTGTCTGAGCCGCAGGCGAGTTTGAGCTATTTCTGAATGCTTTTAGTGGCTTTTCAAATGCTTAGAAATTCAGTGGTTCCGAGACTGAGCCCCAGAAGTTATTTCATTTTCTGACGTCCCTTATAAAAAGGACCGCGATACAAAAAGTACCGCGGCCCATATATCGTCTGGACACTATAAATAGCTCTATCTATTTATTTTATATTATTGTTTATCAATCGTTCAAAAACCGAAAAAGATATTCAGCGCTATGAAGAGCAATCAGCTTCTGCAGATATTCAAATCTAGCCTTAGCCTCAGCCTCATTCTTAGCAAACAGTCTTGCAGCCTTCTCAGGATTCTGACGTTTCAGAGAGTTGTAACGAACCTCACCGTCAAGGAATGCCTGATAATCTTCCATGCTCGGAGCCTTGGAATCAAGAGAGAACTTGTTTCCTTCAGCTGCAGGATTGAATCTGAAGTTATGCCAGTATCCAACCTTAACTGCTAATTCTTCCTCTGTCTGAGCTTTTGCCATACCTTTCTTAATACCATGGTTGATACATGGAGCATAAGCGATGATCAGAGATGGTCCCGGATAAGCCTCAGCCTCTGCAATAGCTTTTACAGTCTGGTTGAAGTCAGCACCCATGGAAATCTGAGCAACGTATACATAACCATAGCTCATAGCGATGGAAGCCATATCTTTCTTCTTAGTCTCTTTACCGCCTGCAGCGAACTGAGCGATAGCACCTGTAGGTGTAGACTTGGAAGACTGTCCACCTGTGTTAGAATAAACCTCTGTATCGAATACCATAACGTTGATGTCACGTCCACTAGCGAGAACATGGTCAACACCACCGAATCCGATATCGTAAGCCCATCCGTCACCACCGAAGATCCACTGGGATTTCTTAGCCAGGAAATCTTTCTGAGCAAGGATTTCTTTTGCTTTGTCACATCCGCAAGCTTCAAGAGCAGCAACAAGTTTGTCTGTAGCAGCGCCGTTTGTAGCACCTACAGCAAATGTATCCAGCCATTCCTGACCAGCTGCCTTAACGTCTTCGTTTGTGCCGTTAGCAACAACGTCTTCAACTTTTGCTTTTAAGCCATCGCGGATAGCTCTCTGAGCAAGAAGCATACCATAACCAAACTCAGCGTTATCTTCGAACAGAGAGTTGGACCATGCAGGACCTGTCCCTTAGCGTTTACTGTGTATGGTGTAGATGGTGAGGAGTTACCCCAGATAGAAGAACATCCTGTTGCGTTTGCGATGTACATTCTGTCACCGAACAGCTGAGTGATCAGTTTAGCGTATGGTGTTTCACCACATCCTGCACAAGCTCCAGAGAACTCAAGCAGAGGCTGTTTGAACTGGCTGCCTTTAACAGTTGCTTCTTTAAATTTAGCGATAACATCTTCTTTAACCGGCAGTTTAACTGTGTAGTCAAAGTATTTCTGCTCGTCTGCGCTTGCTTCAAGGTTTTCCATAGCAAGTGCTTTCGCACCCTTCTTACCTGGGCAAACGTTTACACAAGAACCACATCCTGTACAGTCAAGTGCGGATACGGACATTGTGAATTTATATTCTTTCATACCTGTAAGGTCTAATGTCTTCATGCCTTCAGGAGCATTAGCTGCTTCTTCAGCTGTCAGAGCTACAGGACGGATAACTGCGTGCGGGCAGACATAAGCACATCTGTTACACTGGATACAGTTTTCCGGATTCCATACAGGAACGTTAACTGCGATACCACGTTTCTCATATGCAGCTGCACCTGATGGTGTAGTACCGTCTACATAATCCTTGAATGCAGATACAGGTAAGGAGTTACCTTCCTGAGCATTAACTTTAGCCTGGATATTGTTAACGAAATCAACAACGTCCTGACGTCCTTCTGTTGCATGAGTCATATGAAGACCTTCGTCCTCAGCATCTTTCCAGCTTTCCGGAACCTGGATCTCAACAACCTGTTTAGCACCGGCATCGATAGCTGCCCAGTTCTTCTGTACCACATCATCACCCTTACGTCCGTATGTTGCCTTAGCAGCAGCTTTCATAAGGTCGATTGCCTGCTCTTCCGGAATGATTCCTGTAAGTTTGAAGAATGCAGACTGAAGGATTGTGTTGATACGTGTTGGTCCCATGCCAGTTTCAATACCGATCTTAACACCGTCGATTGTGTAGAATTTGATATTGTGGTTAGCGATAAATGCTTTAACCTGTCCTGGTAAATGTTTCTCAAGACCTTCCATATCCCATGCACAGTTAAGAAGGAATGTACCGCCATCAACAAGTTCCTGAACCATGTTGTATTTGTTTACGTAGGATGGATTGTGGCATGCTACGAAGTTTGCCTTGTGGATCAGGTATGTGGATTTAATCGGTTTTTTACCGAAACGTAAGTGGGACATTGTAACACCACCGGACTTCTTGGAGTCATAATCGAAGTAAGCCTGAGCGTACATGTCTGTATTGTCACCGATGATCTTGATGGAGTTCTTGTTGGCACCTACAGTACCATCAGCTCCCAGACCCCAGAATTTACAGTTTGTTGTTCCTTCAGGAGTTGTTACGATCGGAGCACCTGTCTCAAGGGAAAGGTTAGTAACATCATCAACGATACCGATTGTGAATTTCTCTTTTGCAGTGTTTTCATAAACAGCTACGATCTGTGCAGGTGTAGTATCTTTGGAACCTAAACCATAACGTCCGGAGAATACTTTTACGCCGCCGAATTTGCTGTCTTTTAATGCTGCTACAACGTCAAGGTACAGTGGCTCGCCAAGTGCACCCGGCTCTTTAGTTCTGTCAAGAACTGTGATCTGTTTTACAGATTCCGGAATTGCATCGATGAGTGCCTGTGCGCAGAATGGTCTGTAAAGACGAACTTTAACAACACCGACTTTCTTTCCTGCTGCTGCAAGGTAGTCGATTGTCTCCTCGATTGTATCGTTTACAGATCCCATAGCAACGATTACGTGTTCTGCATCAGCAGCTCCGTAGTAGTTGAATAATTTGTAATCTGTACCAATCTTAGCGTTAACTTTATCCATGTATTCCTGTACTACTGCCGGAAGAGCATCGTAGTATGGGTTACATGCTTCTCTTGCCTGGAAGAAGATATCCGGGTTCTGAGCGGAACCTCTCTGACATGGGTGATTCGGATTCAGGGCATGGTTACGGAATGCAGCGATTGCATCCATATCTGCCATATCCTTCAGATCTTCATAATCCCATGTTTCAATCTTCTGAATCTCGTGAGATGTACGGAATCCATCGAAGAAGTTGATGAACGGAACTTTACCTTTGATTGCTGAAAGGTGAGCAACAGGTGTTAAGTCCATAACTTCCTGTACAGAAGATTCGCAGAGCATTGCGCATCCGTCTGACGACAGGCCATAACGTCTGAATGATCTCCGAAAATTGAAAGTGCATGAGAAGCAAGTGCACGTGCAGATACGTTGAATACTGCAGGTAACTGCTCACCAGCAATTTTGTAAAGGTTCGGGATCATAAGTAACAGACCCTGAGATGCTGTATATGTTGTTGTTAAAGCACCTGCTGCCAGAGATCCGTGTACAGCACCTGCTGCACCAGCCTCAGACTGCATTTCAGTTACCTGAACTTCCTGTCCGAAAATGTTCTTTCTTCCCTGGGTTGCCCATTCATCTGTTGCTTCCGCCATAACAGATGAAGGAGTGATCGGGTAAATAGCGGCTACATCTGAGTATGCATATGAAGCATGAGCAGCTGCATGGTTACCATCCATGGTTTTCATCTTTCTTGCCATAGTTTGTTTTTCCTCCTTAAAGGTTGATGAAAATTAATTATTTATTTCAAGGCATAAGTAAAATATACCTCAAATTTCATTGTAGATTATAACATAATCTTCTGCCTGTGTCCAATTTGTTTTGACATATTTTGTATCTTCTGAGGTACAAAGCAGAGATTTTCTGTTATTTCAGTAGCAAATATGTGCATTTTTCAAGTTGTTTATAACTAACATTATGCAGATATGCTAAATTGGGACGAATCAGGCAGATAAAATCATCCGCTTCTCCGCTGTGCGGTTCTGCACCGGACAACTGCTTTGCAGTTTATTCAGTCAAAAAAGGAGGCTCTACGCCTCCTCCATGATCTGCTGTATTGTTTTTTTCTTAAGGAGACTTATCAGCTCATCCTGTACAGATAACAGTTCCTTATGTACCAGACATGGCAATCCATCCTGGCCGTCTCTGACACAGTTATATTTCGGATCCAGACATTCGATGATAAACATATCCGGATCAATCGCCGAATAAACCTCATATAAAGTCAGCTCATCCAATCCCCTGTTCAGAGAATAACCACCATGTACGCCTCTGTATCCCTTCACGATCTCTGCCTTCTGAAGTTTCTTCAGGATCTTATAGGCAAAAGGAGCTGTGATTGCTTCTTTCTCACAGATATCGGATACGCTCAGTCTGCTCTCTCCCCAAAGCGCACGTACCACTCGAACTGCATAATCGCACTCTCTTGTAATAAACATAGTCTTTGCAACCTCTCTAAAATTAATTATCCTTTACTGTCCACATCGCTGTTTTGCATAAAACAATGGAAACAGTAATCGTTATTTCTGTCATATCAATGCCTCATATTTCTGTCCGTCAAGAGGCTATATTATTCTATATTATAACAGTGCTTCTTTTTTTTGTAAATAAAAGAACCCAAAAAAGCAAAAAACAGTTGCAAATTTCCCAATTTACGGTACAATGATAAACGGTTGTAACTTATATAATAGGAAATAATGTAACTGTTTCCTGCGAAAGATACGTTTTCCATAAACAATCTGCCGGACAGTTACTGCAAAACAATAATTTCACGAAAAAGAGGTATGATATGATTTCAGCAAACAATATTACATTGCGCGTAGGTAAAAAGGCCCTCTTCGAAGATGTAAATATCAAATTTACTGAGGGCAACTGCTACGGTCTCATCGGTGCAAACGGTGCCGGTAAGTCCACATTCCTTAAAATCCTTTCCGGACAGTTAGAGCCTACCAACGGTGACGTTGTTATCACTCCTGGCCAGCGTCTCTCTTTCCTGCAGCAGGATCACTTCAAATATGATTCATATACAGTTCTGGATACTGTTATCATGGGTAACAAGAGACTGTATGAGATCATGAAAGAAAAAGATGCTATCTATGCAAAAGCGGACTTCACTGATGAAGACGGTATCCGTGCCAGTGAACTGGAAGGTGAATTTGCAGAGATGAACGGATGGGAAGCAGAATCTGATGCTGCTACTCTTCTGAATGGTCTTGGAATTGAAACCGATCTCCACTATTCCCAGATGGCTGACCTTACAGGAAGCCAGAAGGTCAAAGTTCTTCTGGCGCAGGCACTGTTTGGTAATCCGGACATTCTTCTTCTGGATGAGCCTACCAACCACCTTGACCTGCCTGCTATTGAATGGCTCGAAGAATTCCTGATCAACTTTGACAACACTGTCATCGTTGTATCCCATGACCGTTACTTCTTAAATAAAGTATGTACTCATACAGCAGACATCGACTACGGCAAGATTCAGCTCTATGCCGGAAACTATGACTTCTGGTTTGAGTCCAGCCAGCTCCTCATTAAACAGATGAAGGAAGCCAACAAGAAGAAAGAAGAAAAGATTAAAGAACTTCAGGAGTTTATTTCCCGATTCAGTGCCAACGCTTCCAAGTCCAAACAGGCGACTTCCCGTAAACGTGCCCTGGAAAAGATCCAGCTTGACGATATGCGTCCGTCCAGCCGTAAATACCCATACATCGACTTCCGTCCAAACCGCGAGATCGGTAACGAAGTCCTTATGGTGGAGAACCTTTCCAAGACCATCGACGGTGTAAAAGTTCTGGATAACATTTCTTTCACACTCGGTCATGATGACAAAGTAGCTTTTGTTGGTGCTAACGAACAGGCAATCACTACTCTGTTTAAGATCCTGGTCGGTGAAATGGAACCGGATGAAGGAAATTATAAATGGGGTGTTACCACTTCCCAGGCATATTTCCCTAAAGACAACACTGCAGAGTTCGATAATGACCTTACTATTACAGACTGGCTGACACAGTATTCCGAGATCAAGGATGCTACTTATGTTCGTGGATTCCTCGGACGTATGCTCTTCCCCGGTGAAGACGGCATCAAACGTGTACGTGTTCTTTCCGGTGGTGAGAAGGTTCGCTGTCTTCTTTCCAAGATGATGATCTCCGGTGCAAACATTCTCATCCTTGATGAGCCAACCAACCACCTCGATATGGAGAGCATCACAGCACTGAACAACGGTCTGATCAAATTCCGGGTGTTATCCTTTTCACCTCACATGACCATCAGTTCGTACAGACAACAGCCAACCGTATCATGGAAATCCTTCCAAACGGAACCATGATCGACAAGATCACTACTTACGATGAATATCTGGCAAGTGATGAGATGGCTAAGAAACGTCACGTATTCGAGATCAACGAAGAGGACGCTTCCGATAACTAAAGAATAAAATACAGGGTACGGCTTAGCCGTACCCTGTTATTTTATTCTGTCTTCATGATAATATCCGCCAGCTTTCCGCCTGTCACCTTAAGCAGATCAGCAAGGGGAACCTTCAGTGTCAGTCCGATACGGCCGCCACTCACATAAATCTCCTCAAATTCTCCTGCAGATGCATCAAACACAACAGGATAAGGTTTCTTCATTCCCAGCGGACTGCAGCCGCCTCTCACATATCCGGTAATCTTTGTGATATCCTTCACATGGATCATGTCCACTGTCTTCTCACCGACAGCCTTTGCAGCCGCCTTACGGTCAACTTCCTTTTCAATCGGAACTACAAAAACGAAATAACCGCCGCTCTTTCCCTCCATTACCAGAGTCTTAAAAGACTGGTCATAGGGAGCACCGATCTTATCCGCACTGTGGATCCCGTCAATAAATTCATCACATTCATAGGAGAACGCCTCATATTTAACCTTCTGTCTGTCCAGCATTCTCATTGCATTTGTCTTAGCTTCTTTTGCCATTTTTTCTCGCCTGTCCTTTCTGTCCTCTGGCATATATTGATTCCTCCATGTCTCTGTCCTGAGACTGCTCAAAACTCTGGTCTTGTCTCAAGTTCTGATTTCGCCTGTAAATCTGCTCAGTGCTTTCTTCATCAACCGTTTCTTCATCCTCTTCATCAGAAACCGGTTTGTTGATAGCAAACTGAATCAGCATACCCAGAACTGCAAATCCCACACTCATTCCCAGTCCATAGGGAATATCTGCCAGATTTCCAAGCTGTGCAAGGGAAACCCCTGCCATAATACCACCGATCAGACTTGTAGCCACGATCAGCACTTCCCTGCAGTATTTCACCGCCATGGAACCAAGAGCTACGCCGATCAGAATACATGCAAAAAATACTGCGGAGCTGGTAGGATGCAGGAAATAAATACTGGCCGCCCAGCCGATACCTGCTGCCAGGATAAACACACCTGCCTTATAGATCAGAAATGCAATCACTGCGAACACAACTCCTGCCGCCAGTGCTGCGATCAGCATTGTTGATTTCTCCTGTATTCCCATTGTATGTACAACCACCAGCGCAAGACCGCCGCCTACCAGAAAACCTCCCAGCATCATCCAGAAACGCAGAAGCCTGTATCCCAGAATACAGTTCAGCACTCCAAACACAAGGATCACTGCAAATATTACCATCATAAAACGATTCACCAGATCTGAATCCATAAAACTTCCGGCAATACTCAGCGCATTTCCAAATATATCTGTCATATTAACCATAATTTTCAGTCACTCCTTTTAGTTATATATTTATAGCGTTCCTTATCATCAACTGACACATTTCTCTTAGAACCGCCGCACATCCTCGCAGAGCGTTTATTTCAGTCGGAGATCAGACTGCCACGGAGATAAGTTTATAATCAACTCACTGATAGAAGCGGGAGTCTTCTCAACTGAACTAAACCCGTCAGAACATGAAGTATAAGGTCTTCATATTGTCGATCACGCCGTAATGATAGGAAATCTGTGACAGCCCATGGACTTCCATATAATATTTTGCGATATCCTGGATATGATTACTGTCGATCAGATCCATATATGCCTCATCATAAGCCCCTGGCTGCCAAACTTAAAGCGTACCACCGCAGCATCACTGTCAATGCGCAGTCTGCACAGGTCATATACACTGCTCCAGTCATAGGTATCAAACAGGCGCCGTTTCTCACATAGAAATTCATGTCAGTCGCTGTACACGCAGGAACAGGAAACTCATCAGAGGCCGTATAATTCTCCTCGTACTCCTGTGGGAACGGACACAGATAATCATAGATTGTTGTCTTATGCTCTGCCAGCAGCGTGGCATCACCCTCCAGAAAGTCCGGCTGGTCCCCATTGGTGGCATCCACATAATAATACTGTCCGTTCAGCTCTACAATATTCCAGGCATGTCCCTGGGTACTGTTTGCAGCATCACCCTCCACATAAATACAGGGGATATCCAGACGCTCCAGCAGATACTGCACTGCTCCCGCATAGCCCGCACATACCGCCTGTTTCTTCCAGAAAGCTCCTGCTATACTCTGGTCATCATCAGAGATCACATATTCTGTATTGTCTATGACATAAGTATAAACAGTCATTACCTTCGTATAATCATCAGCACCATCCGGATCTGCGATAACACCTCCTGATACGCATTCTCCATAGTCTGCGTAATCTCCTGTCTCTGCTCCTCTGTATAAGTATATCCCGGAGAAAACTGACAGTAATCTCTGCCCGAATAGGTCGTCTTATAAACTTTCTCCCGGTTATGTACCCAGAACAGCTCCGGATGATCCTTCAGCACTGCATGATACACTCTGTCTATCTCATTATCTCCTGAGAGAGACAGATAAAATTTATCCTCAAAGCTTCTGATCCCCTCTAGGATCTCGCGGTAGCCTCTCTGTTCATCCTTATTAAGAAGGCCGAAATAATACTCCTGATGTCCTTCATCCGTCTGCGCTACCTCCTGCTTTTTAAGATTCCTTACTTCCCCCGGTTCCTGCAAAGCTCTCCCACCGATGATCAGTCCACCGGCCAGAAGCACCACCACAGGCACCATAAGAATCAGACGCAGCCCGGAAAATCTATTTTTGCTCATTCAATAATCCTTCTTGGTTATTATTCTATAAGTCTGATATTACATTACTATTTCATTCTGTTTTGTCACATTTAGAATTGTTATTCGTTACTGTTCACTCCGTTCACAGTAACTTAGCCAAAATTCATTCCGAATTGCCTGCGGCAATGGAATTTTGGCTTGTATGTCTCGGGATTTTGGCATATTCATGCCAAAACACTTCGCGGGATAGTGGTGTGTAAACAGTAACTGTTATTCTAATGTATCTTATTATAGCCCAGAACACTTCTCCTTGTAAACCGATAAAAGTAAGTTAACACTATTTTATAATAAAAATTGTCCTTCTTACAAGATAAACATTGCATATTTCCAATTAAAGAGATACACTAAAAAGTAAGTATAACTGCTCTGTATCCCATCAGGCAACAGGATGTCGGACAGACATATACAAGTAACATATTGAGGGAGTATTGTAATAAATGAGCATCAAAATACCTATAGAAACTTCTGCCAGACATCTGCATATCTCGCAGGAAGATTTTGAAAAATTATTCGGAGAAGGAAGCAAACCACATTTTATCAAAGAATTAAGCCAGCCCGGACAATATCTGTGCCAGGAACGAGTAACTGTCAAAGGACCGAAAGGTACTTTCGAAAACATGGCACTTCTCGGTCCTTTCCGCAGCGACACGCAGGTAGAAATGTCCCTTACAGACACCAGAAAACTGGGGATTCCAAGCGTGATACGCCAGTCCGGTGATATCGAAGGAACTCCCGGCTGTATTTTATCCGGTCCATGCGGTGATATCGAAATCCCCAAAGGGGTCATCGTAGCCAAACGCCACATCCACATGACTCCGGATGAAGCACTTGCCCTGCATATCAAAGACAATGACGAGGTCTTCGTCCTGACCAAAAGCTACGGACGCGCACTTATCTACGCAGATGTAGTAGTCAGAGTCCACAGAAATTATCACCTGGCAATGCACGTAGACACAGATGAAGCCAACGCATTCAACAGCGATACAGAACCTTACGGCGTGATCGTCAGGTTTTTTGACAGTAACTTCAACACAGATAAGTGGATAGAAGACGAACTGTCAGGGATACGCAGGTAAAATCCAACTTACCCGGCTAAAATAGCAGGCGGATATAAAAAGGTTCCACAGTAACATTCAATTGATGATACTGCGGAACCAATTTTAATGCGTTTCAGGCAACCATTCTTTAATCGTTTTTCCGTTTCACCAAGGGTTCTTGCTATTCTTTCTACAGGTTCTCCTTCCTGCGCAAGCGAAATGGCTATGCTTTTGCCTTTTTTAATTCACCTTGCTTTTCACCTCGCTTTTCGCCAATCTTTTCATAAGTTGCCTGAAGTTTCTGTTCTTCTTCCTCTTTGTCATACTCAAATATACTCATGGCAATAATCTCCGCATTTTCACGTACTTTTTCTACATATTGCGCATATTCTCCAAGAATCCTGCACTGCTCCATCAATTTCCTGTGCAGCATTTCTGTCTGACTGCTTTACAAACATCAATTCCGGATTAACCGCCTGTGCATTATATGCGGCTATGATAGTATTGACAAACAACTTTTTTCTCCATAAGATTACCATTATTAGTAACAGGTTTATAGATTATAATTTTTTTCTTCTTCATACTTCCCATTCCTTTGTCAGATATGTGATTTTAGTGTAGCAAACGACAGATGGGATGTCAACCTGAGAAGATGAAGAAGCCATAGACTGGTGATTTCCAGTCTGTGACCTGATTAGATTTATCAAACGGATATTCTCAAAATGCTTTAAGATCTTTAATAGTTTTCAAAGGCTTCTACAATTTTCTGCATATCATCCGTGTTAAAGCGCTCATCACAGCTGACAGACATGATATGGGAATAAATATATTGAGCTCCTGGATAGTCTTCAACCTTTACAAAAGGTGGTACAGGCCAGTATACTTTAGGCGGAATGTGCCTGTCTGCCAGATGCTTGATAAGAGCGTCCCGGTTTTCCACAAAGAAAGGGAAAAACATAGGACAGATATCATCTGAAAGATAAGGAAATACCGGGCGGATATCGGAGCGTTCCGGCAGGTGTTCCAGAAGGTAACGGTAATTTTCCTGGCGTTTACGGATCGCATCCCGGAATGTATAATGAAGAATCGTTTTAAGGGAAGCTTCATCCCCTTCCTGGATATCGAAAATTTCACGAAGCATAAATTCCGCTTTCCAGAAAACATCATTGCCTTCTTTATTATAGTCCTCATTTCCTGTATGCTCGTAGGTCTCTCGGGATTGAAGAGCCTGATCTCTAAGGGAAAACTGTTCTTTATTGATAGGAATAGGTTTTACGCCAAAGGTGCCCTTTCGCTTGATGGCAAGACCACCGGAGGCAACACCCATCCATTTTCGGAGACTGACGGCAATATAGTCAGCATCCGGACAGGCCGGCAATGGAGAAAATGCTGTATGGGTAGTATCCACTATTACAGAAACGCCACTGGCTTTACATTTTTTGACAAAGTTCTCATCATAGGTAGGATAACCATAGTATCCACAGACAAGGAGAACACTGATCTGCGGGATCATCTCTTCCTCAAACACAGGGGAAAGATTTTTGTCAAAATCATAATAATGAATTTCATATCCTGCTTTTACAAAGCAGCCCAGAACTGTTTCGCAGTCATAGGAAGCAGATATGCCACACGCTTTTGATCTGTTAACATCAGATCCCTCAGACAGTAATAAATGGCACAACGGCCGGACATTAGATGAGCGGTGTCCCCGGGATCAGGGCAGGTATGCTCCACATAGTTGTTTGGCTCAGAGCCAACAGGTTGATAGGGGAAAAAGCCTCCAATTTCCATAGTAAAAACCTCCTTTAATTAAATTTATATATTATACTTAATATTTCAAAATATTTAACAGAAATAAAAGTAATGACTTTACAAAACCATTATAACATGGATATTATAAAATATAAAGTAAAGTATATACTTTACTTTATATTTTACAGGGAATGAAAAAGAGGCTGCTTATTGCTATTTTGGGGTAAAAAGAGTATACTTTAAAGTATTAAACACCAGGAGTAAAAAACTATGAACACACACTCTTCCGGATATTACAGCATAGACAAAGACTATAATATCCTAAGCTATAACGACACTGCCAGAAAGCTGTACCCCAATCTCCAGCCGGGAGTGAAATGCTATAAGGCACTTATGGGGCTTGATTCCCCATGCCCGCCCTGCCCTGTAGCACTGGGGATACAGTGTGAAATTTACTTGGAAATTACTATAATCTAAAAGAAACTGTCGGATCATACCGCATCCTTATACACTCTCTGGATATGCATTGCCAGATATCCTGTCTCTGTTTCATCCAACTTATGTCCAATACATCCTTCCAGGTTTTTACAGATGTCAGTGGCAACCTTATAGGCCTGGGGATACTGATCCAGCATATATTCATTCATGTCCAGATTCAGCTTCTCTCCTGTAGATGCACGCGCTACCATATACTTCATATGGTTCATCAGGCGATTATAGGACAGTGATAGTACATCGATTGGCTTACCTGTTGCTTTCTCGAGCATATCTATACACTCTCTCACTGCTCTCGCAGTCTGCATGGCAACAGATACCTTCTCGTCACCAATTGCAGAATGAATATGCAATGCCACATATCCAACCTCATGATCATCAATCTCTATCTGAAGTCTTTCTCTCAGAATTGTTTTTAGTGTTTCCGCAACTTTAAATTCACTGTAGAAAAGAACCTTGATATCCTCTGTCAGCGGATTGCTAATCTGCTCATTTCTGCGGATTCTTGCGACTGCAAAAGAAATATGGTCAGCAAGTGGAAAAAGAATCCCTCTGTCTATGGAATCTCCAAACACTTTCTGTGACTCTGTCAGAATTGCATCTGCAATCTCCAGATACTCCGGCTCTATTCCCTTTACCAGTTCCTTCGCAGATCCACGCTCTGTCTCCTGTTCCAGACGATATGTAGTGCATCCCTCCGGCTTATCAAAACGCTGGCTGACCTTTTTTCCAAAGCCAACACCCTTGCCAAGAATCACATACTCCTTATTTTCATCCATATCAATGGCTATAACACCATTATTATTTAATACCTTGCTAACTCTATACATCTCTGTCGTAATCCCCTCTATAAAAATTTATTGCCATTATAATAATTTTCCCTTTGGTCATAAAACATGTTTAAAAATGCTTTACGCAAAATAATACTACAAATTGTGACGCACATCTTGTAGAAAGCCTTTTTCAGACACGCTCTAGTAAATAATGCATTTAAGACAGTTCAGCAGAATATGAAAGACAAGGAAAATATCTGCAAGCGTGCTGACGCACAACAAAGATATCTGACGCAGGATTTCACACTCTGATGGGCTGGATTAAGATGCATTATTTACCAGGACTGCTATAGTTTACCATATTTTGAATAAGAATCCTACCTGTCACACAAATTTGTTACATTTTTGATTTCCAGATTCCCCCTTCAAAAAGGTCATCCTTTTCAATTCACGTGCGTAAAAAACAGTCAGATAATCAAGATGTCATCTCTTTTGATCATCCAACTGTTTTTTGATAACAATATTATTCCAGTGTCTCCACCGCAAACAACGGTTCACCGGCCTTAATCTCACCGTTTGCCAGAAGTCTGATCCTCTGGTTATCTTCCGGTTCAGTATCAAGGATAGGAGAAGTGATAGACGGAGCATTAGCAGTTAGAAACTCTAAATCCAGTTTCATCATCGGATCACCTTTTTTCACTTTCTGACCCTCTGTTACCAGGATTTCGAAGCCTTTTCCTTCCAGTTTTACAGTGTCGATTCCCATATGAAGAAGCATAGGGATACCGGAATCTGTCTGGAAACCTATAGCATGTTTTGTATCAAAAATAAACTCAACTTCACCGTCTGCAGGTGCATATACAGTACCTTCTGTTGGTGTCACCACTGCACCGTCACCCATCATTTTTCCTGCAAATCCCTCATCCGGTGCAGTAGAAAGATCTGCTGCGATTCCGTCTACAGGGCTGTAAATGATTGCTGTTTTTCTGATTTTTTCTTCTTTTGCAGGTGCTGAGGTCTGTGCTGTACCTGCATTTTTGTCCTCAACCTCTGCACTGTTCTGTCTATCTGCATTTTCTGCTGCAATATTTTCCTGTGCCTGTATATTATCAGGTGTCTCATCTGCGAATTCGTTGGGAGCAGTCTCCAGATATTCTTCCAGCTTCGCCTTGATAACAGTTACATGAGGTCCATAGATAACCTGTACGCCCTGTCCTTTTTTTACGATTCCTCTGGAATCTGTCTGTTTCAGAAGTTCATCACGAACTCTCTCAGGTTCTGCAACTGTGATACGAAGTCTGGTCGCACAACAGTCAACATCTACAATATTTTTCTTTCCTCCAAGACCTCTGGTGATCAGTTCACTTACCGGATCACCGGAGGTTGCTGCAGCTGCACCGGCTGTCTTTCCGGCTTCTTTTCTTGCATTTACATCAGCTTTTGTATAAAGCTTTGTCTCTGTATCATCATCTTCACGTCCAGGAGTCTTGAAATTAAATTTCCTGATCATAAATGTAAAGATCACATAATACAGGATAAAGTAAATAATTCCAACCGGAATAATCCTCAGCCAGCTTGTTTTTGCATTTCCCTGCAGGATACCAAAGAGGAACAGGTCAAGGAAACCGCCTGAGAAAGTAAGTCCTACTGCAATATTCAGCATATGTGCGATCATATAAGCCGCACCTGCCAGGATCACCTGAACTACGAACAATGCCGGAGCTACAAACAGGAATGAGAATTCCAGCGGTTCAGTGATACCAGTAAACATACATGCCAGCGCTGCAGAAAGAAGAAGTCCGCCTGCCGCTTTTTTCTTCTCAGGTTTTGCACAGCGATACATAGCCAGCGCTGCTCCCGGAAGACCAAAAATCATAAAGATAAACTCACCAGAGAAATATCTGGTTGCATCCGCACTGAAATGTGCTATATTTGCAGAATCAGCAAGCTGCGCAAAGAAGATATTCTGTCCGCCCTGCACCACCTGTCCTGCAACTTCCATAGTTCCGCCCACTGCGGTCTGCCAGAATGGCATATAAAATACATGATGCAGCCCAAAGGGGATCAGTGCTCGTTTAATAATACCAAAAATCAGAGTTCCCAGATATCCACTGCCTGTTACCAGACCGCCCAGAGCATAAATACCGTTCTGAACTGCCGGCCATACAAAATACATCAGGATTCCCACAAACATATATACGATCGTAGAAATAATCGGTATAAATCTTGAGCCGCCAAAGAATGACAGCGCATTCGGAAGCACAATTTTGTGGAAACGGTTATGAAGTGCCGCAACACCAAGACCTACGATAATACCGCCGAATACACCCATCTGCAGAGACTGGATCCCGCATACAGAAGTAATGGTTCCTTCCAGTACATCTGCTGCTATCTGACCGTCTGCTGTGATTTCATTGTTGATAAGAAGCATGGCACTGACAGCCACATTCATAACGAAATATGCAATCAGCGCAGAAAGAGCAGCAACCTCTTTCTCTTTCTTTGCCATACCAATGGCAACACCAACAGCAAAGATCAGCGGCAGATTGTCAAATACAGCACTTCCAACCTTGTTCATAATGATCAGAAGAGAATTAAGTAATGTTCCACTTCCCAGGATTTTCTGCAATCCATAGGTAGCGATAGTTGTTTCATTTGTAAAGGAACTGCCGATACCAAGCAGCAAACCTGCAACAGGGAGAATTGCGATCGGAAGCATAAAGGATCTTCCCACACGCTGCAAAACTCCAAAAATCTTGTCTTTCATGTTCTTTTGTCTCCTTTTCCTTATTCGTGCGAATAAACCGTCTTGTTTCCGGGAGATTAAAACCTTCTGACATATGATTATTCCGCGTTTTACCATATAAAATACATCAAAAAAGGCACTAACCCCCATAAACATTAAAAAATAACATTTATGACCGGTTAATGCCTGCCTGTCCAGTAACACACCAAATCTGTGCTATACTATAAAGGATTATTTATTCCCTGTCAAGATACTCAGGAAAATTTTTTACAAAATATTTTTGCATTTCATGAATCGATCTCTGTCTTCCCATTTTAATCCATTCAGATCTACAGAAATGTACACCCATTCATCGCTGAGTTTAGGCTCTTTTCAGGGGGATTTTATCTGTTTCTCTCTTCCAGATATTCCAGACATTCATTCACATCTTTAATACCAAGTTCCTTGCGTACTTTATCCTGAATTTCCACCAGACATTCCAAAAGAAGAGGATTAAACATTCCGCATTCTCCATTCAGGATCATTTCCATTGCCTTCTCATGAGAATATGCTTTCTTATATACCCGGTCACTTACCAGGGCATCATACACATCTGCCAGTGATACCACCTGTGCAGATATGGGGATTTCTTCTCCCTTCAAACCATCCGGATATCCTTTTCCATCATAACGTTCATGATGCCAGCGGCATATTTCATAGGCATATTTCATCATCTCTTCATCATGATACATTTCCAGGCTGTCAAGCATCCGGCACCTATGATCGTGTGCTGTTTCATGGCTTCAAATTCTTCCTTTGTAAGCTTTCCGGGTTTATTCAGAATTTTTTCATCAATTCCAATCTTACCGATATCATGAAGTGCGGAAGCTGTGGCGATCATATGCTGCTGAGACCAGGAAAGATTGTAATTCTCTGATTTTCGCATCAGTTTCTCCAGCAAAAGCTGAGTCAGAATATTGATGTGCAACACATGAAGCCCGCTTTCACCATTTCGGAACTCTACAATCTGACTGAGAATCCCGGTCATCATACGGTTGTTTTTCTCTTTTTCATAAATCTGATCTGTTACCAAATGGATCAGACGCCTTTGCTTGGCATAGAGCTTGATCATATTGATAACCCGCTGATATACCACCTTGGCATCAAATGGTCTGCTTATATAATCCGAAGCCCCCAGTTCGTAGGCACGACGGATATAACTTTCTGATCCTTCACTGGAAATCATAATCACCGGTATATCCTCGATCCATTTATCTCTGTTCATATAGGCGAGTACTTCAAATCCATCCATTTTGGGCATAATAATATCCAACAGGACCAATGAGATTTCAGTTCCATGCTGTTCCAGCATCTTCAGAGCCTCTTCTCCGTCACAGGCCTCCAGTATCCGGTATTCCTTTCCCAGAATTTCCTTAAGTATCTCACGGTTCATTTCAGAATCATCAACAACCAGAAGCTGAAGCAGGTTCCTTTTTTCCATCTTGTCTGTATTTTGCTTCTGCTCCCACCGGGTCACTACTATATTTTTATGTCCCTTGGCCATATACATAAGTCTGTCTGCTTTGGTGATTGCTTCCTCCAATCTGCCATGGGTAAACATAGCTCCACCAATGCTCACTGAAAGCTTCAGACGATTAAAACCCGGAATATGCGTCGCATGGATCTTCTCCTGGATCATACGGAGCTTCTGTGAAAAGACTTCCTTCTCAATTCCGGGCAGGATCAGCAGAAATTCATCTCCTCCATAGCGCACCAGAATATCCGTACGACGGATATAATGCCGAATTACATTCACTACGGTTGTCAGCACCCGGTCTCCTCCATCATGACCATAAGTGTCATTGAACAATTTGAAATCATCCAGATCGATAACTGCAACTCCGGCATTCAAAGACATATTTTTGACTTTTTCCTCAAAATATCTGCGATTATACGCCCCTGTCAGCACATCCTTATACAGCTTTTCGCTATATACAGTCAGCTTTTCCGTCAGTTTTTCATATCCTTCCTCATCAGTCAGCGTGTTCTCGTCCAGCTTTTTCAGCATTTCCATTACATAAGGCTCACTGTCAATCTCCAGATACCTTGCAAATACCTGATACATATCAGAATCAAGAAATTCAATTTTGGATGTCTGTTTCTTCTCCTCCAGTGCTTTAAGGGAAATACAATTCTCACATCTTTTATCTTTATTCCAGAAAGCATAACACTGGCAAGGATTTTCTCTTCCTGCAAGCTTACTTTCCATTCCGGCAGCCTGCAGATCACTCCCTTTCAGGAGACGGACTACATCAAAAATCTCCCGAAGCACCTCCATTTTATTCTCTGCTTCCTGCATCGTCATTTGTTTCCACTCAATCATTATTCCCAGCCTCTCACAAACAACAGCTTTTTTCTGCAATATAAACTTGTATTATTATACCACTTACTCATCATGCAGTACAACAATAATATTTTTCCTAATTTCTTAATTTCATAAAAGGAGCGCCTCAAAAACAGTCCTTGAGGTGTGCTCCCAACCGGTTCTGACTCCAACTGCCTTATAAACATGCTTCAGCTTGACCTTATATAATAAAAGTGCAATCGCAGTCAACTATATTTGTAATTATGATTGACTTAAAATAATAGAAATACAATTGCAAGTCATCTATAAACAGAATTAAACTTGACCGTACATAACAAAAACGCGATTAAAGTCAATTATAATCATAATTATTCATGACTAAAAAGCCACAGACTGAGCGGATTCCAGTCTGTGACCTGATTAGATTTTTATACTTTCTTTAGAAGACTTTTAAAACATATTTTGTTTCTTTATTTTCCCGACAGGGGTGAGACCCCGCTAGACCTGTTCAGTATTAATACCAGTCCCGGCAGAGGGTTCTCCCTAACTGCCTCTATCAGTTAACTCATGCCAGGTTTTACTATTCCAATTTGTTCTAAAACATGTTATACTCAAAAAGCTGTCGAACCTCCAGCAGAAAAGAGATGGACTCCATGGAAGAAATTCTCACCACATTTCTTGTCTCTGTTATAGCAGGCGTAGTTAGCTACTACATATGCAAATGGCTGGACAACAGACGATAGACAGCAACAGTCTAAACGGAATAGCTCACCGTAACGAGCAAGAAAGCCCTCAGAGCTGGCACTCTGAGGGTTTTTTGTTTTGCTTCAAGGAATCTCACCACATTCCTTAGCTACTGTTAGTATATGCGGAATGTGCCAAAAAGTCAACTCAAAAATAGTGGGTGAAAAGCCACAGGCTGGATGGGTGCCAGTCTGTGGCTATCTTAAGATAATCTTATTTACCCTCCGTAGTTTTACATTGCAAAATCTTCTCCAGTTCAGCTACTCTTTTAAGTGCTTCTGTTGTCTCTTTTGGGGCCTTTATTTTTCTTTTTCAGCAAAATCCGCTCTCTGACGTTCCCTTTCTGTATTTTTGCGTTCAGCTTCCTGACCTTTTTCATACATGATCGTATCTCTCTCAAATCCCTTCATATAGATTAATGACACCGTTACTGAAAACTTATAAAAAATTATAAACTTTTATGTTCCATTCCTACTTCAACGAGTATGCTTTTGATGATATAAATATCCATCTACTCACAGGTTTTTGTACTCTCCAGGGGTTTCCATATTTTCGAATATTTTTTTGTTTTTGAAGCATATTCCGCAGACCAATAAGCAAATTCGTCAGTTTTTACTTAACTGTTTAAGTTAACAGATAAAAAAGTTTACACACGAAAAAAGAAGGGAAAGCCAGACTTTTTTGTATGACTTTCTCTTCTTTTATACATTTTATTTTGCCTTAAATACAGCGACTTTCTCTTTTGACAAATCGATCTTATCCGGAAGGATGGAAGTCTTCTCAGTGGATTCTGATGTTGTGAATCCTGTTGAGTCGGAAGTATTTGACTTCATCGCATCCTGCAGAGTATTGCTTACTGTCACATTTGCAGAAAAGATATCTGTTCCTGTGGAAGCTGCTGCATCACCTGTTGTTGTGCTTACCGTACTGCTGCTCTGCATTTCCTGAACCTGTTCCTGTGTCGGGTAGAAGGATGGCTGGCGGATGTAACGGAAGCTTGCACTGTATGCTTCGCCTACTGTTACTCCATTCTTGCCGGAGGAGCAGTGTACTGCGATCCAGTCACCTGCGTCTGTTTTACCGCAGAGAATACCTACATGATTATCGCTTCCTGCTTCCGGTCCTTTCTGGAACACCAGATCTCCGGGCTGTGCATCTGCCTCAGTTACCACGTTTGCTTTCTCCCACTGATCGGAAGTTCCGTCGCCTACAGCTTCCTGCATTGCTTTATCCTGATATCCGTTGATCACTGCCCAGGTGACAAAACCACTGCAGTCCAGTCCGTATGCGCGGATGGTTCCAGTGCTCTTGCTTCCCTCGGCTGATACCTTCTCGCTGGTTCCCCAGCCTGGATCTTCACCGATCACTGTGGATTTGCCGCCCCAGAAGTAACCGACTTTACCAACCAGTGAATAGGCTGCGGAGATAACATTTACTCTTTCCTCGGAAACATCATCTCCTACGCTCTCGCGGACAAAACCGTTGGCAGCTGTTACTACCGCGCAGAGGAGTTTGCAGTCTGTCTCCACATATTTCTTAAGGATCGTACGATCCTTTTTTGCGATTTTATTTTTCTTAATATAGTAGTTGATTTTACGATTAGCGTATGTAACGTGAGTGATATCCTGCTTGTCCCTTACGATCGGGTTCATCTCTGCAAAGATTTTCGCAAGGTCTTTCTTGCAGGAGGAATCCAGGGTAAATTCTGTTTTTCCATCCTGGCTCTGCTGATATACATAGACTGCAAGGATATCCTGCCAGTTTCTTACCAGAAGACTGTCTGCAGATGTGGTGGTCTTGCTGCCGTTTACATCGCTGGCATCTGCTACTTTGTTCTTCTCTTTATATTCCTTCTCGATCTCATCCATAACAGAAGCGAAATCATCTGAGAAGGTCAGATTGTAGTTATTCTTCAGGCTGTCCAGATAGAAATCCTTACCTGCGTGGATATTGGACGCATAATATACCGGAGTTCCGGTCTGTGCAGCACTGGTATTACTCGTAAATGGATTATTCGTATTCGCATTGTTCTTCTGCGCTTCCAACTGAGCAATAGTCGCTTCTGCCTGAACCAGCAGATTATAATTAGAAACCTGTGCCTTCTCTGTATCAGGCAGGGCATTATATGCAGTGCGGATGCTCTGAACAGTGGCTTTCTTCTCCAGCGTGATGGTCTGTGCGTTCAACTCATTGATTCTGTCGATCACATCCTGGGCTGCCTTAGTAATCTGTGAAGACGGTGTTGGTGTAGGATTCGCAGGTGTCGGAGTCGGATCTGTTGGTGTCGGAGTCGGATCTGCCGGCGCAGGTGTTGGATCTGCCAGGTGTTGGAGTCGGATCTGTTGGTGTCGGATCTACCGGTGCAGGTGTCGGGTCTGCAGGTGTCGGATCTACCGGCGCAGGTGTTGGCTCTGCAGGAGTCGGATCTGCCGGCGCAGGATCCTCTGATCCTGAATCAAAATCACCGGAATCGCTGAAATCAGAACCATCTGCTGTATACGCAGCAGTATCCTCTGCTGCAAGTACGGACGCAGGACCGGATAATACCATTCCTGACATCAATGTCAGACATAAGAATCTGGTAAGATACTTGTTTTTCATATATCTAAATTGCTCCCTTCTTACTGTGAGCATGTCCTTACCCCCTGTTTATAAGGGCATACTGTCTAAATTACTTTTCACATTATTATGTTATTTCATAAGTAAATTATCCCGAAATATTAACCTGTTTTATTCTAGCATAATCATTTTTTGAAATCAACAGCTCAAGGCAGGTAAATTCCAGATTTGACCAAAATTCATTTTTTTGTCACATTTTAACCTAATCAAGCAGTGAGAAAGATATATTTCAGAATGCAGGAAGGCTGTGCGGATATGATTTCCACACAGCCTTCCTGTATTCTTAGCGTATCTCTGTCAGGCTGCCTGAATGGCTCCTGCAAAGTTCTTATTACCAATGCAGATCTGTATCAGTCCCTGCACTACCTGAAAACACATATTCAGGATAAAGCGGATATCCTCTTCCACGCTGCGGAGCTTGTTGAGGTATTTCTCATGAGTAGCTTCGATATAATCGATCAGGGTGGGGAAATCTGCGAAGCGGATGGCCGGTTCCAGATATGCATGTGCTTCTCCCTGCTGTATACATTCTTTCAGTCTGTTCTTAAGTACTTTCTCATAATGATTATGCTGGCTGAAGCTTCCTGTATATGTTTTGTTATGAGGAAGGTAAAATAATCCGCCATATAGTGGATCACTTCGCCGAACCGCCGCCAGTAAACTCTCTGGTTACTCTCATCCGGTCTGATATCTGCCAGTTCTTTCATCCGGTTCTTGACATCTTCAAATGTTCCGTAGAACTCGTGTCTCCTGGTGATAAAGGACGGTTTGATATCCGGCAGAATGCTGCCCAGGCAGAAAGCCTTTCTGTGAGACTGCAGGCTTGCTGTGGTCTGCATCTGATCCGCAAGGTATCTTGCTAATAAAATATGTGATTTTTTACGCAATTTTCTTCCTCTTCTTTCTTTTGAGAACCTATCATTCTTATATATGGGAACGAATAATAATCAACTTAACCAACATAGAATACTATAGCAGATTTATACCTGTTATTCAAATAAAATTTTTGTAACTTTTTCACATTTTCAGGTCAGACAACTGTTTCAGTAATTCCAGGTCACTGTCCTTTACTTTCAGGTTTGTCTCTATCTTCTCTCCCTCAGGAGTGGTGATCGCAATTTCAATAATGCTTCCTTCTTTAAGTCCTTTGCGTGAAACTGCCTGACAGAATGCCGGGACTTGATGATTGCTCTTAAAGGTGTTCCATGCGCCTGTGATCTTCATGATATTTCCTATATTGTTTCCTATGTTCATATGATTGTTGTGTCCTTTCTTATCTCAACTGAATATTCCCGATTCTGAGAACTGATGCATATAATAACATACTTCAACAGATTTGGCTATACCAAAAGCCCCCAGGATTAACTCCCGAGGCTTTCATACTGCTCATATTAAATTGTGATCACATTATTCAAGCAATCAGATTATTAATGGATTCTAACTCATATACAGTAAACGGATCAATGTCAATGCAACTGGATTCATCTCTGTTGCCAGAAAGATCCCATGCAAGAGTACCATTCATAACGGTACAAGCTTCTTTAAATGCATCAATATCTCTTAATGGCTTAAATATTTCTGCTTTCAAATCTTTTGTAGCATCATAATCTACAATCTTGCCATCATCAAAAAATACCTGCACATGAAAGTTATCCAATGGTATCACCTGTACTACTGTTGGAAAATATTCGTTCATATGATTTCCCCCTTTAGATAAGCGGATTAATTCTATTTAATGGCTTCATATCTTTTGCAAGTTCCCAGTTTTGCATCAGTTCATCCTGATGGATAGTACACCAAGCCAATATAAGTCTAAGTTGTTTATTTGGTAATGAACCTCGAATCACTTGAATGTTATTAATATCTACTAATGCTTTTTGTCCATTATATTCTGCATGGAAATGTGGTGGCATATGATCATTATAATACATGGTAACACGTATTCCGTAAAACAATGATATTTCTGGCACTGCTCTCACTCCTGTTCATTTTGTAAATTTCAGTTTCTTATGCTTGTATTATAATATAGATTATGTCTATTCAGCAACTTATTTTTTGATTCTGACAAAACAGATATAGATATCAGTGTAGCAGCAGTCATCTTATACTCATTTCTTCACAATATACAAAAGAAATAACCATCAAATTTCAACGATAATGCTTTAAGGGTAAAGTTGTTAGGGTGCATGGTTTTCGTCCAGAATTTAAGGCTATATATAAGGAATTTCAGCATAGAATTGATTCTGTGAAGGACGGGGATGGTTATACGGATGACTGTTTTAGTTCCCTTCCGTTATCCTACTGTTGTGCTACCTGTTCCATTACAAATTCCACATCTATATTGTTCTTATCTTTATGCGCTGTATAAGTACGATATAAAGAATCTGGAATATAGGAAGATTTACATACTTCACAATGATATGATGTCAACAAGTTCCGTTTGTTCTTCCCATTTTCCAAATAATTAACAATTAATGATTCCTTTTTAGTTCCAATTTTGCATACAGGACACAGTTTTATATCATTCTTTGGAATTACTTTTATTACTGGTTTCTTTTTTATAGTAATAAACCCACATACCTGTAGTTATACAAGTACATGGACTTATTCAGATGTTTAAAATATTCAATTGGCAATATCAGGCATTTACTGTGTGAAATTCCCTATTATACATTGTTAGATATATGTCATACCCCATTTTTACTGAATCCATACCCCATTTTACTCCATTTTCGCGTGAAATTATGTAAAAATACGGTAAGATACGTGAAATTGAATTTCCTGCAAATCCCCTAAATATGCTCAAAATCCGGTGTTCCATACAGGTCGAACGGAGTTGACTGGTAGACATAGTAATTCAGCCAGTTTGTATACAGGTTGTTCGCATGTGCTCTCCACATAAGGAGCGGTCTGTTTTCCGGGTTGTTGTCTTTGTAATAATTCTCCGGGATTTCGATGGGCAGGTTTTTGCTGACATCACGTTTGTACTCACCGTCAAGAGTCACACGATCATATTCCGGATGTCCCATTACAAAGATCTTGCGGCCACCGTCTGCCATTGCAAGGAAAAGCCCTGCTTCATCGGATTCAGCAAGCACTGTCAGCTCTTTACAGTTATGGATATCCTCGATGGGAACTTCCGTATGTCTGGAATGAGGTGCAAGGAACATATCGTCGAATCCGCGTACCAGCGGAATCTTACGGTTCATCACTTTATGCCAGAAAAGACCGAACATCTTCTTATCAAGTTTGCGTTTTTTCAGTCCATAGTGGTGGTAAAGTCCTGCCTGTGCAGCCCAGCACAGATAAATGGTGGAGGTAACATGGGTGTTTGTCCAGTCCATGATCTTTACCAGTTCCTTCCAGTAGTCTACCTCTTCGAATTCCATCTGCTCTACAGGAGCACCTGTGATAATCATTCCATCATATTTGTTATTTTCAGTTCCGGAAATGTCTGATAAAATTTATTCAGATGACTCACAGATGTATTCTTCGCTTCATGGCTCTGTACTGCCATAAAGGTGACATCTACCTGCAGCGGCGTGTTGGAAAGGGAACGCAGAAGCTGAAGCTCTGTCTCCTCTTTCAGAGGCATCAGGTTCAGAATGAGGATCTGAATGGGGCGGATATCCTGATGGGATGCACGTGACTCATCCATCACGAAAATATTTTCTTTTTCCAGAATCTCTTTTACGGCAGATCGCTCTGTATTTTAATTGGCATTATCTTATCTCCTGTTCTTATTATTTTATTGTTGTGCCATCTTCAGGAAATCTTCTTCAGAAAGGATCGGAATTCCCAGTTCTTTGGCTTTTTTATTCTTTGAAGAATTGGAAGTTGTGTCATTATTGATCAGGTAGTTCGTCTTCGATGTTACTGATCCGGTCACCTTGCCTCCCAGAGACTCAATAAATTCCTTTGCCTGTGCTCTGTTTGCAAAGTGCTCCACACTTCCTGTGATAACGAAATTCATGTTCCGGAAAATCTGCTCACCTGTCTTTTCTTCTTTCTTAACAGTCAGATGGCTCATCAGATGATCCAGTTTTCTGTTATTATCCTCGTTTGAAAAATAATCAGTCAGACTTCCGGCAATTACCGGTCCGATGGTATCAATAGAGCTGATCTCCTCTTTATCTGCATGACGGATTTTCTCCAGATCATCATCAAAATGCCTGCAGATCACTTTTGCATTGGCAAGACCGATATTGGCGATTCCAAGGCTGTAGATCACCTTCGCAAGAGTAGTCTCCTTAGCTTTATCAAGGCTGGTCATCAGGTTCTCAAAGGATTTCTCCCCGAATCCGTCCATCTCCACGATCTCATCACGATGCTTTCCAATCTCAAAAATATCTCCGAAATCATGAATAAAGCCTCTTGCAATGAATTTCTCCAGTGTTGCTTCTGACAGTCCGTCAATGTTCATGGCATCCCTGCTTGCAAAAAGTGCAAAGGATTTGATCTTCTTTGCGGCACAGTCAGGATTTGTACAGTAAAGTGCCTCCACATCATTTATCTTCTGTATCTGTGTTCCATGGCCACATGCAGGGCAAGTATCCGGAATTTTCAGTTTACTGCTGCGTGTGAGGTTTTCTGCAATCTGCGGAATGATCATATTTGCTTTATATACAGTGATCGTATCCCCGATACCAAGCTGCAATTCTTTTAGAATGCTCACATTGTGTACGCTGGCGCGGCTCACAGTAGTTCCCTCCAGCTCAACCGGTTCAAAAACAGCCACCGGATTGATCAGCCCTGTTCTTGACGGGCTCCATTCGATCTCCAGAAGATGGGTTTCTCTGATCTCATCTGCCCATTTGAATGCAAAAGCATTTCTGGGAAATTTCGCTGTTCTTCCAAGGGAATCTCCGTATGCAATATCATCATAAAGAGCAACCAATCCGTCCGACGGAAAATCATTCTCAGTGATCGCAGTTGAAAAATATTCCATGGCTTCATCCAGCGTTGAAGCTGTGACTGTCCTGTATTCCACTACATCAAATCCCTGTTCTTTCAGCCATTCAAACTGCCGGGCTCTTGAATTATGGAAATCAACCCCGTCGGCGCTTACCAGCGTAAATGCGTAGAAACGCACATTCCTGCGGGCTGTGATCTCATTGTTTAACTGGCGGACAGAACCGCTGCATAAGTTTCTCGGATTCTTGTATTTCGCATCAACGTCTTCTATGGATTCATTGATCCGTTCAAAGTCTGAATAGGTAATGATCGCTTCCCCACGCAACACCAGTCTTCCCTGATACGGGATTTTAAGAGGAACGTTCTTAAATACTCTGGCATTATTGGTGACAACCTCTCCTGTCACACCGTTTCCACGTGTAACTGCTTTGGCAAGTTCTCCATTCTCGTAGGTAAGAACGATCGTCAGTCCGTCCAGCTTCCATGACAGAAGTGTTTTGTGTTCCCCGATAAATTCCCTTAGAACTTCTCTGTCCTTAGTCTTGTCCAGAGACAGCATGGGGGATTCGTGTTCTTCTTTTGGAAGCTGGTCAACTGCCTCGTACCCTACGCTTATGGTTGGGCTGTTTGCCAGAACAGTGCCTGTCTCTTTCTCCAGAGCCTGAAGCTCGTCGTACATCTGATCGTACTCTCTGTTGCTTATGATCTCTGTATCCTGCTGGTAATACGCCTTTGCTGCCCTGTCCAGCTTTTGCACCAGCTCTTTCATTCGCATGATCGCTGCTGTTTCCATTCTGTTCTCCTGTTCTGATCACTGTTTCACTTGTGGAAGATTCCAGTAAATGGTTCAGTTCTTCCCACTCCTGTGCTGTGATCTCTCTGTATTCGCCTTCTCTGATCCCGTCCAGAGTCAGATTCATGATCCTGATCCTTTTCAGCTTCTGTACCTCATATCCCAGATACCGGCACATTCTGCGGATCTGCCGGTTCAGTCCCTGTGTCAGAATGATCCGAAAGCTGCATTCTCCTGTCTGCACCACTCTGCATGGTCTGGTCACTGTATCAAGAACAGGGACTCCCTTGCTCATCCTTCGGACAAATTCCCTGTCCACCGGCTTATTCACTGTCACAAAATATTCTTTCTCATGATAGTTTCCGGCGCGCATGATCTTATTGACCAGATCTCCTTCATTTGTCAGAAGGAGAAGGCCCTGTGATTCTTTATCCAGTCTGCCCACAGGATAAACACGCAGAGGATAATCCAGATAATCTGTTACCGTCGTCTCATCAAACTGCTGCTTTGTGCTGCACACGATTCCTCTGGGTTTGTTAAAAAGAAGCAGTACTTTTTTTTCATTTTTATGGACAGGTATATTGTCTGCACAGATCTCATCTTCCAGGCTGACTTTCTGACCGCTTTCTGCTTTTTTTCCGTTTACCGTAATCCTTCCCTCTTCGATCATCCGGTCGGCTTCCCGTCTGGAGCATATGCCTGCCTCGCTTAAATATTTGTTTATTCTGATTTTTTCGTCCATTGTTCTATTATATAATTTTTTGTACATCTTATCAACGGTGAAATTTTGATGGAATTTTTCTGGAATTTTTTTCAAAAGGGCAGGAATGGGGAATCGCCTTGTATTTTGTCAGATTTTATTGTATGATATCGAATGACAGGATATCTTTTTTGTCACTGATTTTATCAAAAAGGAGGCTTTCATGTCAGATCATTTACCACGTACAAACCGGTGGCTGATCGCACTTTCTGTTATTCTGTGTCTGATACTTGGAGGAATTTTCACCCGTTCTTCCGCTGTGACTTCACAGGCAGATGCCATCAGCGATACCGGAGCTTTCGTGTCAGAAGATCAGGATTCTGCGGAGTTTACTTCTGAGGAAACATTGACTGATAGCAATGATAATTTTACGGATTCTTCTTCCGGGAAACTGTTTGGACGCACTTCTTCAGATTCATCTGAAGCTTCTCCGGGCGGTCCTGCATTAAGCACTGATATCTCGCCTGAGGCATCAGAGGGCAGCTGGGCTTCCAGTGGAAGTAACTGGATGTTTCTGGTAGATGATAAGCCATACACAGGATGGTTCACAGATACAGATGGGAAACAGTACTATATGGATGAGACCGGTATTATGCAGACAGGCTGGACAGATATCGGAAAGAAGCGGTATTATTTTGATATGGATGGCATTCTGCAGACAGGGACTGTGATAATAGATAAGAAAACTTATGAACTGGATACAGATGGTTCTCTGAAAGATTATACACCAAAGAAAAAATCCTCGAAGAAGAAATCTTCAGGTAAGTCAGACACCTCTGACAAGTCCGGTACATCTACGGCAAAGAAGTCGGTCGCCCTTACTTTTGATGATGGTCCCAGTTCTTTTACAGACCGTCTTCTGGACTGTCTGGAAGAAAATAATGCAAAGGCAACTTTCTTTATGGTGGGTACTGAGATTGCCAGTTTTCCGGACGAAGTAAAACGCATGAAAAAACTGGGCTGTGAGCTTGGAAACCACACTTATGACCATAAGGATCTGGCGACTCTTTCTTCGGATGAGATCAGTTCAGAAATTGCAAGAGTGGATGAACAGCTTGTAAATCTTACAGGTGAGGGAGCTTCGGTGGTCCGCCCGCCATATGGATCTGTTAATGATACGGTAAAATCAACTGTGGGAACCCCGATGATTCTGTGGTCCATTGACACTCTGGACTGGAAAACGCAGGATGTGGAATCTACGGTTGAGGAAGTCATGAATAATGTAAAAGATGGTTCCATTATTCTGATGCACGATATCTTCAGCACCTCTGTAGATGCAGCCGAGATCCTAATCCCGCAGCTTATCGAAGAAGGCTATCAGCTTGTAACAGTGCACGAACTGGCTTCCCTGCATCAGACAGAATTATCGACAGGAGTTACATACGGTGAATTTAATCGAATCAAGTAAGTCCCTTGCGGAAGTTGCGAAAAGTAATAAGAACAGCAAAATCTCCAGCAGAAGCTGACAAAAACAATGTCAGAAAAACGGAACGTAAAAATACAGGCAGTTACCACAAAGATAACCGCCTGTATTTTTTACGTTCCATATTCAATTTTATTCGAGTAAATCTCCTCTGATGTATCCGGTCTGACCGTCGTAGTCGATCTGAACCCATTCACCATCAGTACCTGTCTTCTGAACCTGATCACCTGCTGAGATCACGCCAAGGATATCAGCATCTGTGCTGGCTTCTGCGCGTACATTACATTCCTCCGAAGCAGTAAGCATCGTGCCATCTTCTGCCTCTGTTGACACACCTGCTTCCTCCCCAAGACCATTCAGGAATTCTTCAAGAGACGGATCAGATTGCTGTGCCTGATCCAGTTCATTCTGCACCTTCTTTATAAGAGCTGAAACATCACTGTCTGATAACTGTTTTTCCATATATGCGGAAATCTCAGAATCCTGTAAAGCTCCGTTATTGATCACCCAGTTTCCTTCGCTGTTCTTATATACATAGAACTGAGTCAGTGCAGGGGCCTTGGTCTCAACGCCCTGACAGATATACGAGAAACAGGCGTAAACCACGTAAGAATCATCTGTCATACCTTTCTTCGTGTACACATCGCCTACTTCATACCCTTCGATATAATCTTTCAAATTTGTGACTTTTGACTCATCAGACGGTGTAAAATCATCTTCCAGAGTCTTCAGCGTTGCAATATCTTTTTCCCCCAGAGCCTGATAATAGCTCGTGATCAATGCAGTAACATCTGCATCTGCTGTTTCCATGGGATTGGCGTCTTCTTTCTTCTCGTCAGACTCCCCTTCACTTATCGGAGAAGAAGGAACATTTCCCTGGTCTTCGGATGTGGTTTTCTGTTCATCTCCGGAATTCCCCTTATTACTTCCGGAACAGGCTCGAATGCCGCAAAACAGGACAACCACAATTATCAGAATAGCTCCACCCAGCATAAAATACCGGAGATTATCTGATAACCATTCTCTAAAATCATCCAAGTTCTTGTCCTCCTTATGAGTTACCGTTTGCTCCGTTCACTGCCACATACGATTTCTGACAGTTCCCGATTCTGATAACTCCTGTGATACAACGCACCGGAACTGTACATACGTCCCAGGCAGCACGCCTGAAGGGAATCGAACCCCCGCACATGGTACCGGAAACCACTGCTCTATCCACTGAGCTACAGGCGCGTATCTTGAAAATCTGATTTTCAAAGGATTTATATAATTTATTTAATACAAGGTCTATATTATCATAATTACCGAAAAAAGTAAAGTTTTTTATTTTGTTACAAAAGATGCATTATTTTGTT
>ENA-OQIR01000094-OQIR01000094.1-human-gut-metagenome-genome-assembly--contig:-NODE-94-length-39126-cov-3.744583_pt1 | contig 39126 bp, 38 predicted proteins | sample MGYA00242580_ERZ504745 | MGnify/ENA primary metagenome ERZ504745 (study PRJEB26092, sample SAMD00036214) | human gut metagenome | host: Homo sapiens | study: EMG produced TPA metagenomics assembly of...
CCTCTTTTCTTTAATTTTCTTTTATAATTAATCCTCAAAAGTCTCTTTTAATTTATCCATGAAACTCTTTTTCTTCTTTTCCGGTTTTTCAAAATCATCAGAATCTTTTGATTTCGGACGGTTACCACACGCCTCATCGAATTTGCGCAGTGCTTCTTTTGCTTCTTCGTTGAGGTTTGTAGGAACCTGCACAACGAAAGTCACATAATGATCGCCACGTACATTCTTGTTTCTCAGAGACGGTACACCTTTTCCCTTCAGACGGATCCTTGTGTCTGTCTGAGTTCCGGGTTTCACTTCATATTCAACCTCTCCATCCACTGTGTTGATACGTACAGTACCGCCCAGTGCTGCCTGCGCGTATGTAAGAGGCGCAGTAGAGAAGATATTCATATCCTGTCTCTGGAAGATCGGATGACGTGCAACATTTACTTCTACAAGCAGATCGCCTCTCGGGCCTCCGTTTGTACCCGGTTCACCCTTTTCACGGATGCGGATGCTCTGACCATTGTCAATACCTGCAGGTACAGATACCTGAATCTTCTTTCTTGAAGATGTATATCCGGTTCCGCGGCAGGAAGTACATTTATCCTTGATGATCTTACCTGATCCATGACAATCCGGACAAGTCTGTACATTACGCACCATCCAAACATGGACTGCTGTGTATAAACAACCTGACCTTCTCCATGACATTTCGGACAGGTTACCGGTGAAGTACCCGGCTTCGCACCTGTTCCATGACAGGTGGTGCACTCGTCTTTCAGTACGATCTCCAGTTCCTTCTCACAGCCAAAGACAGCTTCTTCAAAAGTAATATTTACGCGTGCGCGGAGATTAGCTCCCTTCATCGGACCATTATTGCACGTCTGCTTCTGCTGCCGCCGCCAAATAAATCGCCGAAAATATCGCCGAAGATATCACCCATATCAGCACCGTTAAAATCAAAACCTCCGAAGCCGCCGCCGGCACCTCCGCCACCGTTTTCAAAAGCCGCATGGCCAAACTGGTCATACTGTTTTCTCTTCTCCGGATCGCTTAAGATGGTGTAAGCCTCTGTTGCCTCTTTAAATTTCGCCTCAGCCTCTTTATCTCCTGGATTTACATCCGGGTGATACTTCTTGGCCAGCTTACGATATGCTTTTTTAAGTGTTGCGTCATCGGCGCTTTTGTCCACGCCTAAGACTTCATAATAATCTCTCTTATCAGCCATGATTTTAATCCTATACCCGTTTTATTTATAACACAACTATTCAGTGAGAGAGACTCTCCCACTGAACAGTTATTATTGATATTTCCGTTGCAAATCTCTGCTTTTACAGAAATGTCACATTATACTTCTTTGTAATCAGCATCTACAACATCATCGTTGTTTCCTGCATCTGTGCTGCCTGCTGCACCGCCGCCCATATTCATGTCCGGTCCTGCCTGGCCGCCTGCCTGCTGTGTCTGCTCATACATTTTAGCGAAAAGCTTCTGAGCACTTTCCATCATCTTCTCCTGAGCAGCTTTGATATCTGCTACCTGAGAATCTGTCATCTCTTCTGCATTTGCAGTCTGAGACAGTAAATCTTTCAGTGCGTTCAGGTCTGCTTCTACAGCAGCTTTATCATTAGCATCGATCTTGTCTCCGGCTTCTTTCAGTGCATTCTCAACCTGGAATACCATGGAATCAGCATTGTTTCTTGTATCGATTGCTTCTTTACGTTTCTTATCCTGTGCTTCAAACTCAGCAGCTTCTTTTACTGCCTTGTCGATATCGGAATCAGACATGTTAGAACCAGCTGTGATTGTGATGTGCTGTTCTTTACCTGTTCCAAGATCCTTAGCAGATACATTTACGATACCGTTTGCATCGATATCAAATGTAACTTCAATCTGCGGAACACCACGACGTGCTGGCGGGATTCCGTCCAGACGGAACTGACCAAGGGATTTGTTGTCTTTTGCAAACTGACGCTCACCCTGTACAACGTTGATATCTACTGCTGTCTGGTTGTCTGCTGCTGTTGAGAAAATCTGGCTCTTTCTTGTAGGAATTGTAGTATTTCTCTCAATCAGTCTTGTTGCAATACCACCCATTGTCTCGATGGACAGTGACAGTGGAGTAACATCCAGAAGAAGGATATCACCTGCACCTGCATCACCTGCAAGTTTACCACCCTGGATAGAAGCACCAAGTGCTACACACTCATCCGGGTTCAGGTTCTTGCTTGGCTCTTTGCCTGTTAACTGTCTTACTTTATCCTGAACAGCCGGGATACGGGAAGATCCACCAACCAGAAGTACCTGGCCAAGTTCAGATGCTGTGATACCTGCATCTGAAAGTGCACGACGTACCGGTTCTGCTGTCATTTCTACTAAGTCATGTGTTAATTCATCGAATTTAGCTCTTGTAAGGTTCATATCGAAGTGTTTCGGGCCTTCTGCTGTAGCTGTGATGAATGGCAGATTGATGTTTGTAGTTGTTGCGGAAGAAAGCTCTTTCTTTGCTTTCTCTGCAGCTTCTTTTAATCTCTGAAGTGCCATCTTATCATTGCTTAAGTCTACGCCTTCTGCTTTCTTAAACTCTGCAAGCATGTAATCTGTAACTTTCTGGTCGAAGTCATCACCACCAAGACGGTTGTTACCTGCTGTGGAAAGTACTTCGATAACGCCGTCACCGATTTCGATCACAGATACATCGAATGTACCGCCACCTAAATCGTATACCATGATCTTCTGTTCTTTTTCATTGTCAAGACCATATGCAAGAGCTGCTGCTGTTGGCTCGTTGATGATACGTTTTACATCAAGACCTGCGATTTTACCGGCATCTTTTGTTGCCTGACGCTGAGCATCATTGAAATATGCAGGAACTGTGATAACTGCTTCTGTAACTTTCTCACCAAGGTATCCTTCTGCATCTTTTTTCAGTTTCTGAAGAATCATAGCGGAAATTTCCTGTGGGGAATATTTCTTGTCGTCGATTGTTACACGATAGTCAGTACCCATCTCTCTTTTAATGGAAGAGATTGTTCTCTCTGCGTTTGTTACTGCCTGACGTTTTGCAGGTTCACCTACAAGACGTTCTCCTGTTTTTGTGAAAGCGACAACTGATGGTGTTGTTCTTGCGCCTTCTGTATTAGCGATAACTGTTGGCTGTCCGCCTTCCATTACGGCTACACAGCTGTTTGTTGTACCTAAGTCAATACCAATGATTTTTCCCATAATCTTGTTCCTCCTGTTTATTTTCAACTAGATTTGATATATTCTATATTTTCATGTAAATTAGTTGGCTACTTTTACCATACTGTGGCGGACTACGAAATCCTTGTAGGTGTAACCCTTCTGGAATTCTTCTACCACAATATTCTCACCAGCTTCTTCATCCTCCACATGCATTACTGCGTTGTGGAAGTTCGGATCAAATTCCTTACCCACTGCTTCAATCGGTTTCACGCCCAGCTCATCTAATGTGGTGATCAGCTGTTTATAGATCATCTTCATGCCATCTGCAAAAGAATCTCCTTCAGGTGCCTGTGCAAGACCTCTCTCGAAGTTATCCACAACCGGAAGCATTTTCTCAACTATGTCCTTGGCTCCGATGATATACATGCTGGATTTCTCTTTCTCCGTTCTCTTACGGAAGTTATCGAATTCAGCCATGTTTCGTTTCAGCCTGTCTGTAAGTTCTTCAATCTGCTGTTCAAATTTATCTTTTCTTTTTCTTCTTGCCGAAGAAAGAAGTTTTTGATTTGCTGTCTTTCTTGTCATCCTGGGAAGCTTCCTCGTCTCCGTCCTCTACCGGGATTTCCTCTGTTTCTGCTTCACCGTTCTCTACAACTTCAGGTTCATTCTCAACAGTTTCTTCTGTTACCGGAGTATCTGTTGTCTCTTCTTCCTGAGCTGTGTTCTTTGTTTCTTCTGACACTCTCTATTACCGCCTTTCTAACTCTCTTTCTTAATCAGTTCGTCCAGCTGGACTTTCAAAGCCTTCAGGCTGTCAACTACGTTTGCATAATCCATACGCTTGGGACCGATGATACCGATGGTACCATGCATTCCTTTTCCAAGTTCGTAAGTGGCTGTGACTACACTGCAGTCTTTCATGGTCTGCACCGGCATCTCATCACCAATGTACACCTGAATTCCTGTGTTCTCTGTATCAGACATTCTCTCTTTCACCAGGTCTACCAGATCCTGCTTCTCTTCAAATGCTGAAATCAGCTCGCTCGCTTTGCTTGTGTCTGCAAGCTCCGGATACTTGAAAATGTTGGTTGCTCCTGAAGTATATATCTGCATATCGTCTTCGTCTACCTGGATGGTGTCTGCCACTGCATCAAGGACTGTGCCAACCACAGAGCCATGTACACCTGCCTGTTCTTTCAGGCGGGCAATCATTCCCAGGTTGATATCCTGAATGGGCACCCCATTTAAGTTGGTGTTAAGAAGAAGATTTAATTTCAGGATTGTCTGATCGTCCATCTCCTCATCCAGATTGATGATCTGGTTTCGGATGACATTGTTATCACTCACTACTACTGCCACAAGCTGAAGGGGTGTCACACGGGAAAGCTGGATGAATTTAATCTTGCTTCCGCTGTACTGTGGAACAGAGATCATTGTTGCATAGTTGGTATTGGAGGCCAGTACCTTTGCTACCTGCTTCAGCATTTTATCCAGTTTGTCAGTTTTCTCTATCATGAGATCCTTGATTTCCTGAACCTCTGATTCCTTTTCTTTCATCAGCTCGTCTACGTAGAGGCGATAACCTTTATCAGAAGGAATTCTTCCGGCTGAGGTGTGGGGCTGTACGATATATCCCATATCTGTCAGGTCTGACATCTCATTCCGGATGGTGGCAGAGCTTACATTTAAATCTGCAAACTTGGAAATGGTCCGGGAACCCACCGGTTCGCCTGTTTCCATGTAGGTTTTGATGATGGCTTTTAGTATTTTCTTTTTACGATCATCTAATTCCTGATCCATGAAGTTCCACTCCTTTACTGCCTTTGTTTTTGGTTTGTTAGCACTCATGTTTTAGGAGTGCTAACACCTTATGCTCATAAGATAGCACTCTTGATTTGGTTTGTCAATATTATTTTGTGAATTTTTTGTTATTTTATGAACAATAGGGGTTATTAAGATTATGTTATAGAAAAGGGACGCGGGGAGAAATTATTGATATTATGTGCGGTTTCGGACGCTAAGAGATACTAAGTCTGCAGAAATCTGCTAAAGGCATGAGCCGGCTTGTCAAACTCGCTCCGTCTCAGACTCCGCTCAGACAGGTGATGCAGCCGGCTCATAACGCAGATTTCTGCAGACTAAGTATCTCTAAGCATCCTGCAAATGCACACAATATCAATAATTTCTCCCCGCTGGCTGTTCAGGACGATTATACAGGCGGGGCTCTCGCCTGGGAGGCGAATCGCCTCTTCTATAGCAATCCTTGTAAATAATGCATTTAAGACAGTTCAGCAGAGTGCGAAAGACAAGGAAGATATCTGACGCAGGATTTCACACTCTGATGGGCTGGATTAAGATGCATTATTTTAGAGGATTGCTATAGAATAACTATATCACTTGCTTGTCTTCAAATTCGATTACACAGATGAAAAAGACTCAGTATAGCACTATTTATCTAAAATATCCAGATTCTTTTTCAGGTCGATCATTTTATCGCGGAGTTCGGCGGCCTGTTCAAAGTTGAGGTCTGCGGCTGCGGCGCGCATTTGTTTTTCTACCTGGGCGATGAGTTTGGTGAGTTCTTTGCGGGTCATGGACTCTGGGTCTTTCTGGAGTCGGACTTCGGTTTCGGCTACTGCTTTGGATACGGCAATGAGGTCGCGGACTGCTTTTTTGATAGTAGTCGGAGTGATTCCGTGTTCTTTGTTATAGGCTTCCTGGATGGTTCGGCGGCGGTTGGTTTCGGTGATGGCTTTGTGCATGGAATCGGTCATGTTGTCTGCGTACATGATTACATGGCCTTCACTGTTTCGGGCAGCTCGTCCGATGGTCTGGATGAGAGAGGTTTCGGAACGGAGGAAGCCTTCTTTGTCTGCATCCAGGATTGCTACCAGGGTGATTTCCGGGATGTCCAGGCCTTCCCTGAGAAGGTTGATTCCTACCAGTACATCAAAGACATCCAGACGCATATCCCGGATGATGCGGGCACGCTCTAAGGTATCGATATCGGAATGGAGGTAACGGACTCTGATTCCTACTTCTTTCATATATTCTGTCAGGTCTTCTGCCATTCGTTTGGTGAGGGTGGTAATCAGGATTTTGTGTTTCTTTGACACTTCTTTGTTTACTTCTCCGATCAGGTCGTCAATCTGTCCTTCAATGGGACGGACTTCTACTTTCGGATCCAGAAGTCCGGTTGGACGAATGATCTGTTCTGCACGGAGGAGTTCATGATCATACTCATATTGTCCCGGAGTGGCAGATACAAACATGACCTGATCCAGTTTGGATTCGAATTCTTCGAAGCTTAAAGGACGGTTGTCCTTTGCCGAAGGAAGACGGAAACCATAGTCCACCAGTGTCTGCTTCCTGCTCTGGTCACCGGCGTACATTCCTCCTACCTGAGGTACTGTGATATGAGATTCATCTATAATAAGTAAGAAGTCATCTCCAAAATAGTCCAGCAGTGTGTATGGCGGCTGTCCGGGCTTTAATCCTGACAGATGTCTGGAATAATTTTCGATTCCTGAACAGAATCCGGTTTCTTTCATCATTTCAATGTCGAATTGGTGCGTTCTGAGATTCGCTGGGCTTCCAGAAGCTTGTCTTCGCTTTTGAAATACTCTACACGTTCTTTTAATTCTTCTTCTATTGCTACAGCTGCTCTCTGGATTTGTTCTGCTGGTACTACATAGTGGGATGCAGGGAAGATACTGATATGAGAACGCTGGCATTTGATTTCTCCTGTCAGTACATCAATTTCTGAAATACGGTCAATCTCATCTCCGAAAAATTCTACTCTCACGGCTGTGTCGGAGCTGTTGGCAGGAAAAATTTCCAGGGTATCTCCACGGACACGGAAGGTGCTTCGGTGGAAGTCCATCTCATTTCTGGTGTACTGAATGTCGATCAGTTCCCGGATTACCTCATCCCGGTCTTTGGTCATTCCCGGACGCAGAGAGATCATCATGTCAAAGAATTCCTGAGGGGAACCCAGTCCGTAGATACAGGAAACGGAGGAAATGACCACTACGTCTTTCCTCTCTGACATTGCGGCTGTGGCAGAGAGACGGAGTTTGTCAATCTCGTCATTGATGGAGGAGTCTTTGGCAATATAGGTGTCTGAAGACGGGACATAAGCCTCCGGCTGATAGTAGTCATAATAGGAGACAAAGTATTCCACTGCGTTATCGGGGAAGAATTCCTTCATCTCTCCGTAGAGCTGTGCTGCGAGAGTTTTGTTGTGGGCGAGGATGAGGGTTGGTTTGTTTAGCTGAGCGATGACGTTCGCCATGGTAAATGTCTTGCCGGAACCGGTGACACCCAGTAAAGTTTCGAACTGGTTGCCTTCTTTAAAGCCTCTGACCAGACGTTCAATTGCCTGAGCTGATCGCCAGTTGGCTTGTACTCGGAATGCAATTCAAAATGATCCATAATATTCTCCTGTTTTAATCAAATTTCACTTATCAAAAATTGAAATATGTTTAATATGGTTATATTTTCAGTATATCATCCCATATAAAAAAAGTACAGAGCAAGCGAATACCTGTTCTGTACTTTAACGTGTCGCGTTACTGTTCACTCTGGCTGCCTAAAACCGAACAAATAGTCTTCTCAACTTTTTCTGCATCAACAGGTTTTGCAATATGTCCGTTCATTCCTTTTGCCAGTGCCTTTTTTCTGTCTTCCTCAAAGGCATTGGCTGTCATGGCAATGATTGGAATAGTGGCTTTGTCTTTATCTGACAGTCCGCGGATCATCTCAGTTGCCCTGTAGCCGTCCATGTTCGGCATTTGGATATCCATAAGGATCAGGTCATAGGTACCTGCCGGTTTCTGTTCTATCCTTGACACACATTGAACTCCATCCTCAACACGTTCAACTATAAGTCCCATATCCTCCAGGATAAACTCTGCGATTTCCGCATTCAGATCATTATCCTCTGCAAGCAAAATATGTTTTCCGCTGATCCTGGTTTCATCCATATCTGAAAATTTTTCCGTAGCCCGTTCATAGTAACTCTTATCAGCAATCCTGTATTCCAGGGTAACTGTAAATTTACTTCCTTCTCCCTGCTTACTTTCTACTTCAATAGTTCCGTACATCATATCAATATACTTCTTTATGATCGGCATTCCCAGACCTGTTCCCGCAATCTTTCCGTCTGTTGTATTTCGTTCCCTGGCAAAAGCTCAAAGAGAGATGGAAGGAATTCTTCGCTCATTCCGATACCTGTATCAATTACCTGAGTCCGTATCCGCACATAGTCTTTCCTGTCACAGTCAAGCTCTGTGATCCTTATGGTAACTCTTCCCCCTGAAGCTGTATATTTTACCGCATTACTGATCAGATTGAGGAAAATTTCCCTGTTCTTCGTCTCATCGCAGATTACGTGCTCATGCTTGACATCGTATTCCATCTTAAGGTGAATACCTTTTTTCTCCGCTTCCGCCTGGAAAATTTTGTAAATTCCCTGATAAATATCTCTGATCTTCACATAATCTTCATCCAGTTCCACCTTACCGCTTTCAATCCGGGCCATGTCCAGCACATTATTGATAATAGACAGAAGCAGATTTCCGGACTGTTCCATCTTCTCCTGATAATCCAGAAGTTTCGGATCAGTCAGTTCCCTTTTTATCAGCTCACTGTATCCCAGCAGGGCATTCATGGGTGTCCGGATATCGTGAGACATATTGAAAAGGAAATCTGATTTGGCAGCATTGGCCTTTTCTGCTTGAATCTGGGCTTTTCTCGCTTGTATCAGCAGATAAACTATAATCCATACAATAATCAAGACCACACTTACAAACCAAATGGAGACTACCCACAGATTATCCTTTATGTATTCTGCCAGAGTAACCTTGCCCGGTGCGTTTTCATATACGCAAAACTGACTGGAAAGTCTGGAATCAGGCAGAGTCTGAATGGTTTTGTTCAGGATATTCATTAATGTTGTGTTTTCCCTGGTGACCGCAAAGCAGGAAGCGCCGGATTTCGTAAGAAAAATACTGCGTATTTTGCTGTCCTCCAGTGTCTTTAATGACTGTCCTGCCTTCGCAACAAAGCAGTCTGCCTCTCCACTTTGAACTGCTTTATCGGCCTCAGCAGATGAGTCATATTCCTTTATTTTCCAGAAAGGATAGTTAAAAGAAATATACCACTTCCCCAGCAGGTTATTCCTGCTCACTGCTACTGTATTCTCTTTATTTTCATCAAACTTCTTAACACCGGTGAGTACTGCAACATTGACTTCAAAAACAGTATTTGACAATATAACATCGTTTTGCTCAGCTTCATATGGATTCTGATTCATATGAAAAATCATATCAATCCTGCTATCCTTTAATGCCTGCAGCTCTTCCTCCTGAGAATCAAAGCCTGTCAACTGAAATTCTATGTTTTTTTCTCCCAGACAGCCAGAAGCCAGACTAATATAATCGTTAATAATTCCTACCGGTTTCTCTGACTCCGTATCCACAAGGCTGATACCCACATCATTTTTCAGATATCCAATCCGGACCGCCCCATGCTGTTCCAGCCAGTTCTGTTCCTCATCCGTAAGAGTTTCAAGGGAATTTGCAGAGAGATACCTTTTATAAAGATCGTCTGTATAAAAAGGATTCTCCCTCTCTATCTTCTGCATTACCTGATCCAGCTCTTCTTTCAAATCCGGGCGTTTTTTTGCTGACTGCAAAATAGTTATAGGAGCCACCAATCAGAATAGCTGGTGAAATATCGTCTCTTTCCCACTGTGGAGATTCATTTAAAACAAATCCGTCAATTTCATGATTTTTCAATTTCTGACGAACATCATCTGCACCGGTAATATCAACCTGCTGCGTGTTCACTCCATGACTTTTCTCCCACTCATGGAACATTTCGGCAGGAAGTGCATTCGGCAGCATACCGATTCTTTTTCCATTTAATGTAGTCAGATCTGAAGTGGAGATATCTGTATTAGAAGTATCCACATACAGGTAATATTTATCCTCTCCCATAGGCAATTCTGAAAAAAGCATGGAAGTGGAACGTTCCTCTGTATAGGAAATGCCTCCCAGCAGATCGATCTGTCCATTTTTCAGCATGCTCATCAGTTCTGCCCAGCTTCCCTCCACATATTCATATTTCCATCCGGTATGCGCAGCTACTGCCTGCTGGTATTCGTAGCTGTAGCCTCTCCTCTGACCGTCTGCTCCTGTGGTATTATAAGTTCCTTCATACCAGCCTACTCTGACTGTTTTGGATTTTGCTTCCTCTGCTGATACAGGAAGGGGAAGCACAGTAATATATAAAATAAAGCATAATAAAATGCAGATATGTCTCTGTACATTTAACTTAAACTTTTTCATATAACTTTCTCCAAATGATTTTGTGTCTATCCGGTGAAGATATCTCAACAGATTATTGCCTTTTTCATTTACTTCACCCGGGTTATAGAAACGTGTAACATGCTTCTGCAGATATCATACCTTATTTTCCGTCATTGCAACAGCCCTATATTTATTTTTTATACCTATTTTTTCAGTTTTCAGATAATCTTTACTTGCCAAAATTCATGGGCTACGACAACCGAATTCGGACAAAATATATCGCAAAGTGGGGCGTGCAGATTGCGGGAATGATTTTTCAGACACGCTCTAATGTGTCGACATGTTAATTCCTGAAACAATCTTGCAGGATAATTTTTTTTATTTCAAGGCGGAGGAAAAAGATGTAGCAGTAGCATAATCATTTGTATGCGAGTCCCCACCCACTGCTTATTGCTTTTCGCAACCTCCGCAGGGGACTTACTTGATTCGGTTAAAGTTACTATTTATTTAAATTTCGTATACAGAAAAAAGCAGCCCACAGACCATGTATGAAGAAAATCTGTGAGCCACCTTTTCTTTTCATCTTAGATGATGTTTATCTTTTTTTATCTTTGAAACAATAAAGAAGAAATCGTACGGTTTTTACTTTTGTAAAACTGAAATGCATTATTTAATAAACTTAACTTCCGGATAAATAGCCTGCTTAGCAGCTTCTTTTCTCTCATTGAAGATAACCTTGTTTTCTTCAAACAGGTTGCGGCCCTGTGCATCGATAGATACGATCAGCGGACCAAATTCTTTTACCTTGTTGCACCATAAGGTCTCAGGCATTCCAAGCTCATCCAGTGATGTTCTACGATCTTCTCAACCTCTGTTGCAGCTACTACTGCACAGCCAGCCGGGAATACACAGTGGATCGCACCAAATTCTTTGCATGCACGCTCTGTATTCGGTCCCATTCCGCCTTTTCCAACGATTACTCTTACACCTGTAAGCTTAGTAAATTCATACTCAAATTTCTCCATACGCATGGAGGTTGTCGGCCCAACGGAAACCATTTCATAGTCATCTTCTGTTCCCTCAATTTTACGAACGATTGGGCCAGCGTGGAAAATTGCTTTGTCCTTGATATCATATGGAAGTTCTCTTCCATACTCAACCAGACGGCGATGTGCCACATCACGCAGGTCATCAGCTCTCCGTCCAGCCATACAATATCACCGATTTGATGTCAGCCAGGTCTTCTTCACTGATTGGTGTAATAAGAACTTTTTTATCTCCTCTGATTTCGATCATGTTTTTCCCTCCGATTATGCGTTGAATTTCCATGTGGAATGTGTATCACAGGTTACTGTAAGGTCAGAATTTACGGTCAGGTGACCACGGCGGTGTGACCAGCAGCCTACATTTACTGCTACACCGATTGTAGACGGATGACGGGCTGTATTCTCGATATTAACACCCATTACAGAATATTTTCCGCCCATTCCCTGCGGTCCAAGGCCGATTGCATTGATTCCGTCTTCCAGAAGCTTCTCCATTTTGCTGCATTTGCATTGTCATTGTGAGAACCGATCGGACGCATAAGTGCTTTCTTGGAGTTGAGGGCTGCTGTCTCTACAGATGTTCCTACACCTACACCCACAAGAAGCGGAGGACAAGCATTCAGTCCGTAAGTTGTCATCTGATCAAGAACAAAATCGGTAACGCCTTCATATCCTGCACCTGGCATAAGTACCATTGCTTTTCCCGGAAGAGTACATCCGCCTCCTGCCATGTATGCGTAAATCTCACATTTATCACTGTTTGGAACGATGTCCCACCATACAGTCGGAGTTCCTTTTCCAACGTTTTTCTTGGTGTTGTACTCGTCAAAAGTTTCTACAGAGTTATGTCTTAATGGTGCTGCAAAAGTAGCCTGTACAACAGCTTCTTTCAAAAGGGCTTCCAGCTCGTTGATGTACGGGAAATTAGTTCCGCATTTCAGCCAGAACTGAAGAACTCCTGTGTCCTGGCAGCTTGGGCGGTTCAGCTCTACAGCCAGTCCCTGGTTCTTAGTCATTGTCTCATAAAGTACTTTTGGAAGTGCTGCGCTTTCCTGAGAACCAAGCTCTTCCAGTTTTGTTACTACGTCGTCCGGTAATTTTTTTCCAATATGGGCAACAAAATCTGCTACCATGTCTGTTAATACTTTAACTCCATTTTCCTTAGTCATGATTTACCTCCTGATCATTCAATGGTTTAGGGTTGTTTGGCTTTTAATTTTGGGTTATTTATCTAAAGCAGCATGTTTTCTGCTTTATTTCTATTGATACATTTACATTAAGCGGAAAATCTTCCGTCTCATATGTTTTATCCTCTCACGGATAGAACGGGAACAAAACAGGCAAAAGGATCATACAGATCACGAAGGATACCAGAATCAACGGTAAACCTGATTTCACGTAATCCTTGAATTTATATCCTCCAAGTCCTACTACCATAGTATTTGCAGGCATTCCAATCGGTGTTGCATATGCACAGGAGCCTGCGATAACAGTTGCGATAACAACAGCTCTCGGATCCGCACCAAGGTTGTTTGCCAGAGAAACTGCAATTGGGATCATCAGTGCGGTTGTGGCCGTGTTTGACATGAAGTTTGTCAGTGCACAGGTTACAATGAATATTACCAGAAGAAGCACGATCGGGTTCGGGTCTGCACCCAGAAGTCCTACGATCTTATCTGCTATCAGTTCACCGGCACCTGTTGTATCCAGGGCTTTGGCAAGTGTAAGAGATCCTCCAAAAAGGAATACTACTTTCAGATCAATGGAAGCCAGTGCTTCTTTTTCTGAAAGAACTCCAACCAGCACCAGAATGATTGCTCCGATGCATGCAGAAATCTCAATGCTGACTCCGATCTGTTTCTCAAAAATCATTGCAAGAATCACAAGTATCAGAACTATCAGTGAAACAGTCTGTTTCCATTTCGGTACATCACTGAAATCTTTCTGTTTTTCAACAGTTGCCCCTACAGCCCCTTTTCCATCCGGAAGAAATCTGTATCCAATGAAAACGAAGTAGATAATTCCTACCAGAAGCATCGGGACTCCCACCGGTGCATACATGAAAAAGCTTGTGGAAAGCCCCATTTCCTGAAGTGCGTTTACACCCATAAGGTTTCCGGGTGCACCATGATGGAAAGATTCCCGCCAAGCGCTGCTGCAAATACCAGCGGCATCAAAAGTCGGCTTCTTGAATAGCCGGATTCATTAGCGATTCCACAGACTACAGGGATCAGCACTGCTGCTGTACCTGTGTTTGATAAGAATCCGGACATCACACCTACGATTACCATGATTGCAATAATCAATGTTCTTTCTGTTCTGGCAAATCTGGTGACCAGACCTCCGATTTTATTTGCCATTCCTGTTTCAAATAGTGCCTGACCTACTACAAACATGCCGACACAAAGGATTACGTTACTGTTTACATACTGTGAAAACGTTGTAGATACATCCACTACTCCGGTGAGTGTCAATCCGATTGCACAGATTGAAGCTGTAAGCCCAAGTGGTATCTTTTCGAGGATGAAACTAATGATCGTAAACACAAGAAATAACAGTGTGATTGTTTGTTGAGACATTTTATTGATCTCCTTTCACTTTTTTCTGTGATTTCATTTTTTATTTTGCTCTTCGCTTTTGTCTTACTTATCCGTCTTTTTTTTATTAATCTCTCTTGAAAGGTACCGGCCGTGCACGTTTCCTTTGATGAGTTTATTATAAATCATGCACGTATAAAAAAACAAATTAATGGGTTGCATATCCCCATAAAAAATTTTTATAATCTCAATTTTAGCAGGTTTTTTTTTATGCAATATTACTATATTAAAAAAAACTTTAGAAATAAATATGGAAATTATGATAGGTATATGGTATTTTTTATTTGAAGATAACTTAAAGCAGTTTCAGAAAATACTATACTTGCTATAGAAATGACATATTTCGACACATTACAACGAATTTAGAGGAAATTACTTATGACACTTAACCAACTCCGTTACTTTTGCACAGCAAGCCGCTGCCACAGTATCACCAAGGCAGCCGAGGATTATACGTTACTCAGCCCACTGTGTCCGTTGCTATCCGCGACCTGGAAATTGAATTCGGCATCAGCCTTTTCTATAGGAAGGGAAACCGACTGATTCTTACCGAAGAAGGCGAAGAGCTTTATAACAAAGCTACCTACATTCTTCAGTACTGCACCGAGCTTCAGGCAGATTACTCCAGTATGGCGAGAGTAAAGCCCCCTCTTCGTATCGGAATTCCGCCTATGCTGAGCACTGTCTTTTTCCCTGAGCTTCTCATCGCATTTCATGACCAATATCCGGAAATCGCTGTTGTTCTGGAGGAATATGGCTCTGTCCGTGCCTGCAATCTGGTACAGGATGACACTCTGGATCTGGCTCTGGTAAATATGGAACAGTATAATATTGATAAGTTTAACAAGGCTCTCCTTGCCAACGACCAGGTTGTTTTTGTGTAAGTGATGACCACCGACTGGCAGACAAAGAAGTTGTGACCACAAAAGAAATGTCTAAAGAATCTTTGATCTTTTTCAATGCCGATTCCGTACAGAACCAGTTGTTGAAAACACGCTTTGAAACGGACGGTTACGTTCCGGACATCATCATGCGCAGCAGCCAGATTTATACTATTTTGCAGCTAGTAAAGACCTGTAAATATGGAAGTTTTCTCTATTCCAGCATGACCGACAGATTTGCCTCTTCCGGCATAAAAGGAATTCCCCTCAGTCCACCCATCCGCATAAAGATCGGAATGATATGGAAAAAGGGGAAATATATCAGTGACAATATGCAGAAATTCCTGAACTTCACCAAGATGTACTACCGGGAACATCCGCTGATTCAGAAGCTCTGATTTGTATGCCAGACTGCTTGTTATTTTAACCTGCTATCTTTCTCACGCTGTTTTAAGACCAGAGCATACACATCCGGCCATTTTCTCTCAAGCTGCTCATCCAAAAGCCGCCTGCGCTCCTCGAACATTGCCACCAGCTCCGGATGCTCTTTCATCATCTGTTCCCGGAGTTTTTTTCGATGCTTCTCAAAACGTACGGTCAATTCCTGTTCATCCTGTCCGGAAATCTTTACAATTTCTTTCATATGCTCTTCCAGATGCTCAATCCATGCATCTGCATCAAGTTCATCCATATGATTCCACTGACCATGGAGCAGCTCCTGCATATCTCCGTTCTCTTTCAGCTGTTCAATCTGCAGACGGATCTGTTTCTCTATCTCTGCCTCAGAATCAGAACCAAAAGCCCAGACAAATTCCTGTACACTGTTGTCCACACGCTTTCTGAACGGAGAACGTTCTGTATTATCTACATTGCCCTTCAAAGGATAAGGATAATGGATTCCCATATCCTTCAATGCCACATGTATAGTCCGACGCACACGTCCCTCTTCGATCATAAATCCAAGTCCCAGTGCGCGCATCTGTTCATTCAGCTCAGCGATATGCTCTGTTATGTAGAAACGAATTCCTCTTGACTTCAGAGAACGATACAGAATTGCAAGCCTGTCTGCAGCCGTAACATCAATGCTACCAATCCCGCTGGCATCCAGAATGACTGCTTTGGTATCCGATCCAATGGCATTCTCAATATCCTGCTGTAGAATATCTATGTTTGCAAAAAACAGGCTGCTGCTGAATCGGTAGATCACTACTCCCTCAATCTCACAGTTATGCAGACTTTCCGTAAGATCTTCGAAATGTCTGTGTCCCGGCTGCACTCCCAGAAAACAGCGTGCCGGTTTCGCAGTACGGATGATCATCTCGGCAAAGGAGAGAATAATACCGATCAATACTCCATTGATGGTACCAAGCGTCAGCACTCCCCAGAATGCGCCCCAGTAAATCAGGCATTCCTTTTTGCTGATTTTCCTCAGACGTACAGCCAGATCAAATTCCGTTGCCCCCAGAAGTGAGGAGATTACAATTGCAGTCAGCATAGGAACCGGCAGATAAGCAATCAGCCCGGTTGCTCCCAGAAGCACAAGAATCATGGAAATTCCTGCAACAATTCCGGTCAACTGTGTTTTTCCCTGGTACTGTTCACTGATGGCGGTACGTGACACCGAACCGTTAATCGGACAACAGCCTGTCAGAGCTGCTGCCAGATTTCCCATGGAAAAGGCTACCAGCTCCTGGTTAGCATTTACCCTGTAACCATTTTTCTGTGCGAAGCTATTCTCACCAAGTAAAGTTTCCGCCATGATCACTACTGCAATTGACAGACTGTAGATGACCGCTTCTTTTAGACCAATGGCAGAGAAATCAGGAATACTCCATACAGGCAGCCCCGGTTCTACTGCATCCAGTGTACGGATTCCCCAGTTGGAAATCGGGACGAAATAGGATAATAATACACCTGCTGCCATCAGAACTACTACCATAGGAAACTTGGGCAGGATTTTTTTCATCACCAGAAGGATGACCAGAGAAACCAGACCTAAAATCAGGGAAGGCAGATTGATCTGCCTAATGTAGCCCAGATATGCTCTGCCAGCTCCGACAATTCTCCGGTTCCTGCAGTTCCGCCCATTAATTTGGGCACCTGCATGAGAATGATCGTGGTGCAGATACCTGTGATAAAGCCTCCCATTACAGGTGCGGAAATATAGTTTACCAGTTTTCCTGCTTTTAAAAATGCAAATACAAACAGCCAGACTGCCACAAAAAATGTGAGCACCGGCACAACCGCCATTGCCTGTTTCGAACCACTCTGGATTCCCATTTCCACCAGTGCCGCCCCGACTAACGCTGCAGGTGCTGCATCCACTCCGAAGATGAACTGAGGCGATGTGGAAAACAGCCCAAACAAAATGATCGGGAATACAGAGCCATACAGTCCATAAACCGCCGGAAGCCCCGCAATCTGGGCATAGTCCGATGGAATCGGGATCGAGACAGCATAATGATCAACCCGGTGAGGATGTCCTTTGATAAATTTTTTCTGTCGTAATTTCGCAATGTTTTGGCTAACTCAAGGTGCATTTGTTTTGTGTTCCTCCGTTTATAACTGTTCTCTCACTAACATTAAAGCATATCCCAGAAGATTGGTGCCTTTCCATTTGCTTCGCTCAAACCTGTTTGGATCTCCCATAGATAAACCTATTCCCCAGATCTGATCTCTTACTGCGCATTCAGCTAACACAGCATCACCTGTATCAACAAGTTGCCGTTTTAAATCTGCGTTTTGACTGAATTTCGCTTTTAATCCCTCATACACAATAACCTGCCTTACACCATTCCAGACATTTTCATCATAGTTATGTACTTTACGACCTAATTTCTTAATCTCAGCAACATCATCTGTATGAAGTATGTCATTAGCTATTTTTTCATCATGAAAGTGGCATGCTTTCTGATACATCATAAACTGCTCCACTGACGAAAAATCTATTCCCTTGACTGTAAAATGACTAAGATACCAGTTACTTAAATAGCCATTTTCTTCATCCGGGTTATGGAAACATATAACGTTCATTGCGTTTCACCTTTCTTTTCACAAAAAGTTTGAAATAAATAATCTGCGAATCATCTTTACAATTCTTAAGTTGTATTTACTACTCTATCCTAACACAAAATGCAGAAATCTGCATCCACAATATGTCTACATTTTCATTCACTAATTGAATATTCGCTACTTTCCAGTATAAATATATACAGCAATATCATATGCATCCCGAAAGCCTTTTGCGATCATGTATGCGGTAATATTTATAGTAAAATACTATCTCCTTCTTCTGATAATCTTTACAACCCCAAAGATCAACAGCAGAATCACCCCAACAACCACAATACATATCCCGACAATCGCTACGGCAAATTTATTCGGATGTTTTACCAGATTTATGATGTTTTTGCTGTTGTCGGCAACTTTTCTTTCGTGTGTTGTATCATAATATTCCGGCACATTTGCAATTCCGTCTTTATCTGTGTCTTCAAAGGATTGCATATACTCTGCAATTGCAGCCCAGGCTTTCAGTTCTTTTTTTCCATCCATGACTGCATAATCTTCCAGATTCTCTATGGAATTGCCGTTTTTATCTTTAGGGACGATGGATATCAGACCATAGGATTTGTCCAGAACAGAGCCAAGCATACGGCCTGTGTACAGGTCGGTGACAACATGATATAATTTATCGTCCTGTATTTCTTCCCTTTCCCCGCCCTTGCCTGTCAGATAACAGTCTGTTACTTTATTTAAGATCATGCGGTGGGATTATAGGTGAAATTCATTCCACTGCAATATAATCTGGCTATTGTCATAAAATCTGAAATTGAGGCATCTACCTCTGCCACTGTTTTCAGTTCTTTTCCTGTTAAATATGCACTGATCAGAGGATAACCTGCAAGTCCGTCCTTTCCTGTTCCCAGCGAGAAGGAGTTATATACCTGCTCCACTGTTATATTGCCTTTTGTATAAGTATCTCTTACAGTTCCGGCAGGTACGATTGCAACATCTACTTTTTCTCCGTCAGAGTCTCCTGTATTCTCTACTGCATATACATAAGCATCTGATATGATATCTCCCAGATTTAACTCCTCATGCTTTGTTTCCATCTCACTGAGGCTGTTAAATTCAATGTCATTCTCTGCCAGAATTTCCTCTCTGGTATAACCAAAATTGGAAAGATAATTGGTGTCAACAGTATCTGACAATTCATCTATTTTCTTCTGTGTGGCTTCATCTGCTTTGATTTCATCCGTAACCGGAACAAGCTCATAGGTATCCGTTTCCCACCGTCCATTCTCTTTCTGAGTCATGGAAATTGTTCCCAGGTTTTTCCCATATTCTCCACAGGATACGATGCAGGTATCTCCCTGCAGGATTGGTTCTGCCAACTGTGTGTGGGTATGTCCGCTGACGATCAGATCAATGTCCGGAACATTCTTTGCAAGGATTTCGTCCTCTGATACTTTTTCGTCCTCCCATGTTCCGCTGTGTGATACACAGGCGATCATGTCTACATCTTCGTTCTTTTTTATTTCCTCTACTGTTTCTCTGGCTGCTTCTGACGGGTCTTTGAAAAGAAGCTCGCAGGTAGGAGCGCAATCCAGAGAATCCTTGCCGAAAACACCCAGTACTGCAATCTTTACATCACCTTTTTGAATTACCGTATAGTCTTTTACTCCATATGTCTGAAATTCTTCATAAATCTGTTTCTGTCCTTCACTGAGGCCGGCTTTTTTCATTGCATCCCAGTCCACATTACACACAACCATCCTGGGAAGGTTTTCGCCTGAACTGACTGCGGCGTTCAGCATATCTGCCAGACCATCGGAGCCGTAATCAAATTCATGATTTCCCAGAGTTGTCACATCACAGCCCAGATATCCAAGCATCCGCAGTTCGGCGGCCTCAGTGTCATATACAGTCTGTATCAGAGTTCCCATAGAGAAGTCTCCGCCATCCAATATGAGTGTATCTGTATTCTCTTTCTCATGCTCATTGATCAATGTTTTCAGCCGGGCAAACCCGCCGGTCTCCTGCTGTGTCCCGTCTACAATCGTTTGAAAGCTGTTCAAATGAGAATGCAGATCATGGGTGAAGAGGATATCCAGATGTTTTGGCTCCTCTGAGGCGTTTACCTGATATCCTGTCAGTCCTGAAACGCTCAGCATAAATATAAATGTGAATGCGAATGCTTTTTTTAATAATTTCATAAAATTCTCCTGTAATATCAAAAATGGTTCCGCAGTATCATTTATCTTCCCGCAGGATAATGATACCATGAAACCATTTTACAAAAAAAAACTAATTTATCTTTCATCTCCCACAAAGAACAACGCCATTGTTCCCGGACCTGAATGAGCGCCGATGGTGGCTCCTACCTGATTCATGATAATCGTGTTGATCTGGTATTTTTCTTTTACTTTCTCTGCCACATAATTTGCATCTTCTTCGCAGTCGCCATGACTGATAAAGATGGTATGGCAGGTGTCATGATAGCTGCCGATTTTCTCATCCATAAGCTTTACCAGCTCCTGAAGGGATTTTTTACGGCCGCGGACTTTACCGATGGCAGTGAGTTTTCCGTCGTTGTCTACATGAAGGACCGGTTTAATATTCAGCATACTTCCTACTACTGCAGTAGTTCTGGAAATGCGGCCTCCGCGGTATAGGTGGTTTAAATCGTTGACTGTAAAAAGGTGTACCATATGAAGCCTGTTCTCTTCTGCCATTTCGCAACTGTCTCCATATCTTCTCCCTGCTCTTTCTTCTCCTGTGCAAGGTAAACCAGAAGCCCCTGACCAAGGGAAGCGCCAAGAGAATCTACCACGATGATCTTGCGGTCCGGATAATCCTCCATCAGTTCCTCTGCTGCGATACGGCTGCTATTGTATGTACCGCTTAAGGCAGAGGAAAATGCAATATGAAGAATATCTTTTCCTTCTTTTAGGTAAGGCTCCAGCAGTGCTTTTGCATTTTCAGGATTTACCTGTGCTGTGGTTGGCATGGAACCGTTTCTCATTGCCTCATAAAATTCATGCTCCGGAAGGAAATTTCCATGCGTATAATTTTTTCCATCCATGGAATAACTGAGATACATGCAGCCTACTCCATGGTCTTTGAGATATTCCTCCGGAAGATCTGAATTGTTGTCGGTGGTGATCACATATTCGCTCATGTTGTCGCCCTCTTTTTCTGATATTTTTCACTTTATGCCCATTAACTGTTCAGTGTCTTAGCAACTACAAATCAAAATCCGCTGCCTGCTCAGTAATGGGCTTTTCATCTATAATAAAAATGCTTCTATTATAAATACAGATATATACAGTATAACATCAAACTATCAGCCAAACAACTACTTTTCCTTCTCAACTGCCTTAAGCGCTTCCTGCAGCTGATTATCCTCATCATGGGTGATCTCGTCTTTATTCTTATTCAGCAGGCTGGTATCCAGAGAAACCTCTATATCAGGTTTGATTCCTGTTTTGTTGATGTTGTTTCCTTTTGGAGTGTAGTAGTTGGCAACAGTCAGTTTAATGGCACTTCCGTCTGAGAGCTGGCGGATGGACTGTACCACGCCTTTTCCGTAAGTGGTTGTTCCGACGATCGTTCCAATACCATAATCCTGCACTGCACCGGCAAAAATCTCTGATGCACTGGCGCTGCTTTCATTTACCAGGACTGCAAGCGGAATCCGGAGTTCGTTTTTGCCATCACATTTTTCCTCTTCTCTATTTCCGTCCTTATCTTCGGTGTAAACGATCAGTCCTTCCGGAAGGATTTTCCGCAGGACATCACAGACAGAATCAAGAAGTCCACCCGGATTATCGCGGAGATCCACGATCATTTTCTCCATTCCCTGTTTTTGCAGGTCATCAAAAGCTTCCTGATACTGTTCGCCGGTAACGCCTGTAAACTGTGTAATGCGGATGTAGCCGATTTTAGAACCCAGCATTTCATGGAAAACAGACGGTAATTCCACATCTGTGACAGGGACTGTGATTTCCATGGCATCTTCTGCACCTTCTCTGTGAACAGTAAGCACCACACTGTCTTTATCTGAATTGCGGACAATGTCTGCAACATCAGATACTTCATCCTCTGTGATATCTTCCCCGTCAATGGCACTGATGATGTCCCCTTCCTCCAGTCCTGCTTTTTCCCCGGGACCACCCTCATAGCATTCAACAATCTTTACTCCGCCTTCTTTATTCTTCTCCATAAGAATGCCGATCCCCACATAGCTTCCCTCATTGGAAGAATTCTCAGAATCGTATTCCTCTTCTGTATAATATCTGGAATAAGGATCATCCAGTCCATAGAGAAGACCTGCATAAAGTCCTTCCTGAAGCTTCTCTTCATCCTTATCTCCCAGATAGTATCTGTCGATCAGCTCTTCAAGATATGCCAGCTTTGATGTACACTTGCGATCACCAAGAGCTGTTCCTTTTGCTGCAAGACCTGTTCCTGCAAAAACACCTGTACCGATGCACGTCACAACCAGTGCTCCTGCTACTGCACCTTTCCAAAATTCTTTATTTTTCATGTCTGCACTCCTGTAAAAAAAGCCGCCGGTTTATGATATGATATCATTGTTCCGGCAGCTTCATGCTTATCTGCTTTTTATTATACTCTTAAATGCTTTCTTGTTGTAAAGAAACTTCCGATCAGTCCGATTCCGATTCCAAGTCCCAGACTTATTGGAAGTAATGTCTGGTAAATCTGCCATACCGGGATGAAATCCACCACACCTGTAAGCACATTAAACCTGGTCAGAATATAGGATATTGCCCCATTATAACAGAAATAAAGCACGATCAGCGGAACTGCTGCTCCGACCACCCCCAGAACCATGCCTTCCAGCAGGAATGGTGCTCTGACAAATGCGTCTGTAGCTCCTATGTATTTCATAATTCCGATCTCTTCTTTACGGACTGCAATACCCACAGATACCGTATTGCTGATCAGGAATATGGAGATAATAAGCAGTAATACAATGATGGCAATGGAAATATATGAAACCAACTTGTTGATATTTCCCAGTGTTTTTGCTGCTTCCTCAGACTGGTTGACTTTTCTTACATGTTTCAGTTCCTGTATATAGGAAACAAGTTCTGACTGCTTCGTGATGTCATTCATATACACACGATAATTGGCTGAATTTGCAAGAGGATTATCGTCCTTAAATCCGTCTGCTGCCTCTGAACCCTGGAAATACTGCTCTTTATATTCCTCCCAGGCTTCATCAGCTGACTGATACTCTATTTTCTCTACTTCCGGACGTGCCTTGATCTTCTTTCCGATTGCTTTGATCTGTTTGTTTGTAGTTCCCTCTTCAAAGAATACTGTGATCGGCACTTCCTGCTCTACCTTATGTGCAATATTATTCACATTATTGACAATGGAGAAAAAGATTCCAAACAGAAAAATACAGGCAGCCATGGTGATAATGGAAGCCAGGGAAAACATCCAGTTTCTTTTGATATTTTTGACACCCTGTTTCAGAGTGTACCAGATTGTACTAGGCCTCATGATATTCTCCCTCTTTCTCGTCACTTATAATAGAGCCCTCATGCATGGTCACAACACGTTTGCGCATGGAATTTACAATATCCTTGTTATGTGTAACAACCACTACTGTGGTTCCTCTGTCGTTGATCTGTTCCAGAAGCTTCATGATTTCTTCGGAAGTCTTCGGATCCAGGTTTCCTGTAGGCTCGTCTGCCAGAAGGATATCCGGACGGTTGACCAGCGCCCTTGCCAATGCAACTCTCTGCTGTTCTCCACCGGAAAGTTCATCCGGGAAGGATTTGTATTTGACAGCAAGTCCAACTTCCTGAAGTACCTCCGGGACACGTTTACGGATTACTCTTGTGGGACGGTTGACTACTCTCTGGGCAAACGCTACATTCTCATATACATTTCTGTCTTTCAGAAGACGGAAGTCCTGAAATACTACGCCCAGCTTACGGCGGTATTTGGCTACTCTTCTGTGTTTCATTCCTTCCAGACGTTCACCGCTTACGATGATCTGGCCGGATGTGGAATCCAGCTCTTTCATAAGAAGTTTGATCAGGGTTGTTTTTCCTGAACCACTGTTTCCTACTACAAAGACGAATTCACCTTTATCTATATGTAAGTTCGCATGGTTCACTGCCGGAAGGCCGGGACCATAGGACTTGCTTACATCTATAAGATCTATCATAGATTTTTCCTCCAATGGGTTAATGAATTTGTAACATTATTGTAATGTATGTTTTTGGGGATTGCAAGAGATTTTTGAGGATTCATAGAATGTTCACAGTAACGCAGCCAACATTCATTCCAAATTGCCTGCGGCAATGGAATTTTGGCTTGCATGTCTCAGGATATTGCATACCTTATCAATTGCAATCTCGATTTCTAACTATACACTGCAAGGCTGGATTTGTAAAGGTCAAAAATGCCTGCGTCAGCAATTAAAGCTGTGGCAGGCATTGAAAATTTTCCTTCTATTATAATATATCAGTATTCCAGTGTTTCCATATATTTCATATAACGTACTACCATGAGTGCAATCTTGAATGTAATGGCATCTTCAAAAACACGGAGATCAAGACCTGTACTCTTCTGGAGTTTATCGAGGCGATAGACAGAGTGTTTCTATGGATGTAAAGCTGTCTGGATGTCTCTGAAACATTGAGGCTGTTCTCGAAGAACTTATCAATTGTGACCAGAGTCTCTTCGTCAAAGTCATCCGGGGATTTGCCGCCGAAGATTTCTTTGATAAACATCTTACAGAGTGGGATCGGGAGCTGGTAGATCAGTCGTCCGATTCCCAGAGAGCTGTATGCGATCACTTCTTTATCTCCGAAGAAAATCTTACCTACATCAAGAGCCATGCGGGCTTCTTTATAGGAGCGTGATACTTCTTTCAGTTCATTGACGATAGTACCGTATGCCATATGTGTCTTACCGTCATTTCCCATTCCAAGAGTATCAAGGATAGTATGTGCAAGCTGATCCATCTCAGGATAATTCTCACCATCTTCAAGTTCCTTGACTACGATAATACTTTTCTCATCTACTGCTGTGATAAAGTCTTTACTTTTACCGCCGAAAAGACTCTTCACGCTTTCCATGGAGCTGTGGTCTTTCTCCTGTGGCATTTCAAGGATCATGACTACGCGGCGGACATCTGCCTCAATGTGCAGTTTCTTCGCACGATTATAAATGTCAACAAGAAGCAGGTTGTCAAGAAGCAGGTTCTTGATAAAGCTGTCTTTGTCAAAGCGTTCTTTATACGCTACGATCAGATTCTGGATCTGAAAAGCGGCGAGCTTGCCAACCATATAAGTATCTTCATCGTCGCCATGGGCGACCAGTATATATTCCAGCTGATAGTCATCACAGACTTTAAAATACTGGAACCCCTTTACAAGCTGGCTGTCGGCCTGTGATTCTACGAAAGCCTGTACATCCTGTGTTGCAATGGAAAAATCTGCAAAAGTACTTGCAAGCACTTTGCCTTCTGTGTCGAGTACACAAAATTCTGTTCTGGAAATTTCTTTTAACCCTTCAAGAGTATTCTGAAGCACCTGATTCGATATCATCTGATTTCAATCCCTTCTCATCCTATAGTGTTTATTTTCCGTTTTAACTATTAAAACCTTATACCTGTATTGTATTTTAATATATATTTACCAAAAATGAAAGAGGAAAGAGAAAAAAAATTTACAAATTTTTTATATATTTTTTTGTATTACTTTTTTTCAATAAAACCTTCTCCATGAACTTCCCTGGCATCTGTCACTATCACAAAGGCTTCCGGATCAATTTCATCTACTTTTTCTTTAAGCATTACGATCTCTTTTTTATTTACCACGCAGAAAAGCATCAGTTTATCCTGTCCTGAGTACATTCCTCTGGCACTGATGCCTGTTACACCTCTGTCCAGATCTTTCATGATCATATCTGCTATTTCCTTTGGCTTTGCTGTAATGATATAGGCAGCTTTTGAGAATTTCAGACCTTCAATCAAACCGTCAGATACTTTTGTCACCAGATATACCGCAATAATCGCATAGAGTGCCTTGTGGATGCCAAACACATACATACCCACCAGTACAACGCCTGCATCTATAACCTGCATGATCTGTGCGATTGAATATTGCTGCAGATATTTCTGGATGATAGCTGCCATCATATCGGTTCCTCCGGTTGTTCCACCGCCCAGAAAGACAAGACCGATTCCCACACCCTGGATCACACCACCGTAAAGTGCGGCAAGAAGAAGATCATTGCCAGCAAGATTCCATACAGGTTCTATGGCAAGCCAGGTGGACAGAGCAATTTCTCCTATCAAAGCTTTTTTTACAAAGGAGAATCCATTAATCTTCCATCCGATCAGAAACAGTGGAATGTTCAAACCCATATTTGTTACCCAGAGAGGGATACCACCGTCAATGATTCCCTGACTCCCTGCTTTTATAATGATCGCGATACCTGAAAAGCCTCCGGTTACCATACCTGATGCATCAAATACGGAATTGATCGCCAGTGCCATTAATCCGGTTCCTGCTATGATCATCAGATATTCCAGAAGCTGTGATCTTTTTCCATTTACTAACTTCATTCATTCGCCTCCTTGTATTCTGTAAAAATAATATTTGTTTTATGCTTTCATGAATATCAGCCAGAGATACCGCTTTATCACTGTGCCGTAATTATTCTTCCATAAACTACAAGAACGGCAGCAATCCATGAAGGACTGCTCCCGCTCTTATTCTTACCTTATTTTTCAGGCTTATTGATAAAATTTACAAAATGATAACTCTCCATTATCTGGAAGTATTTAACGATCCTTGGATATAAAGCTCTGCCTTCTCCCCAAATTCGTCTTTTACCAGTGCAGCAATATCTTCCACTGTTTTCCTGCCATCTATGAGTGGCCAGATAAATGTGCCATTGTCATCCAGATGTATCTTCGTATATCTGGGTTTTCCAAACAGCTTCTGGGCAATCGTGTTAAACGCGCCCTTATTCTCTATTTCCAGCACCATTCTCCCCCTGATATCAGTATGCCAGCGAAGCTGTGCACTGCGCTCAGGAATGAGATCCAGATAATTGATCTGTAATTCTTTTTTCTTTTTACTCATTTAAATATTATCATCTCCGCCTGATCAGGCTTTCTTCTTGTTCCAGATACTGAATTTCAGAAGGCTTAAGATCATAAGTAACATCAGGATCACGCCGCCTGCATTACCAAGGTTAATGCTTCCGGAGAGATCAAATACACTGCTTACGTTTACTACTGCAAGGATTGCAAGAAGGATACCTACAAGACCTTCACCTGCGATCATACCTGCACAATAAAGTGTACCGTCTGTTGCCTGTTCTTCTTTTTTCTTATCATCAACATTCTTTCTTCCGTCAACGAACATACGAACAACACCACCGATCATGATAGCAGCGTTGAGGTAGATTGGAAGGTAAAGACCGATAGCAAATGGCATAACCGGAATTCTTAAGATTTCCAGACCAATTGCAAGGAATACACCGATAAATACCAGTGTCCATGGAAGCTTGCCGCCCATGATACCTTCTACGATCATCTTCATCAGAGTTGCCTGAGGAGCAGGTACTTCTGCACTTCCGTATCCCCATGCAGTATTCAGAAGATAAAGAACACCACCGATAGCAAGACCGGCAGCAACAACACCGATAAGCTCACCGATCTGCTGTTTCTTAGGAGTTGCACCAAGAAGATAACCTGTCTTTAAATCCTGTGAAGTATCACCTGCGATTGCTGCTACAATACAGATTACGGAACCAATAGCAATTGCTGCTTTCATTCCGTCGATACCGGTATTGCCGGATGCTTTGATAATCATTGTTGCGATCAGAAGTGTAGCGATAGCCATACCTGATACAGGGTTGTTGGAGCTCCTACAAGACCAACCATACGGGAAGATACAGTTGCAAAGAAGAAGCCGAAGATTACGATGATCAACGCACCGATCGGGTTAACCGGGATAGCCGGAACAAGCCAGATGATTGCAACCATTGCCACAATACCGATCAGAATAATGTTCATCGGAAGATCCTGTGCAGTTCTTTCTGTACTTGTATTCTTACCGCCCTTCATGCTCTTCATGGAATCACGGAAGGTTGCAATGATCAGAGGCAGGGATTTGATCAGAGAAATAATACCACCTGTTGCGATAGCTCCTGCTCCGATATATTTTACATAAGTACTCCAGATTTTAGATGCTCCGCCTGCTGCATAAAGAGCAGAAATTGTTTCTGTTCCGGGATACATAACTGTATCAGCTCCGAACAGACAGATTACCGGAATCAGCACCATCCAGCCAATAAGAGAACCAACAAACATAAAGGATGCGATTCTTGGTCCTACGATATATCCAACACCGAGAAGTGCAGGATAGCATTCCATACCAATTTCACCTTTGAATCCTTTAAATGCTACTGCAACGTCTGCAGGGATTACCTTTAAACCGTCAACGACAAATTTAAAGATCGCTGCGATTCCCATACCTGAGAATACTGTCGCAGCGTTTGCACCACCCTCTTCACCTGCAAGAAGAACATCTGCGCAGGCAGTTCCTTCAGGATAAAGAAGTGTTGCATGCTCTTTTACGATCAGTGCGTTACGAAGTGGTACCATAAAAAGTACACCAAGAACACCACCGCAAAGTGCGATTAATGTGATTTCCACGATACCCGGCATTTCACAAAGTCCTTCTTCTGCCCAAAGGAACAGAGCAGGCATTGTGAAAATTGCACCGGCTGCCAGTGATTCACCGGCTGAACCGATTGTCTGGACCATGTTGCTCTCCAGAATGGAGTTCTTTTTCATGATCTTGCGAATTACGCCCATGGAAATAACTGCTGCCGGAATGGAAGCAGATACAGTCATACCTACACGCAGACCAAGATAAGCATTGGCTGCACCGAAGATAACTGCAAGGATAACACCCATGATGATGGATGTCACCGTAAATTCAGGTGTGATCTTGTCAGCCGGAATATACGGTTTGAACTCTTTGTTTTCGTTCATGATTTCCTCTCCCTTTTGTATTGATTTATAAACATAGAACATTATAGCGAAATTTATACAAAAAGGCAAGGTGAAAAAACTGGTTTTTTATGCACTTTAATATATTAACGTGCTAACTCGATAATCTCTTAACATATCAACACGCTCAAACAGCATATTTTTGCCCTATTTTATCAGTCTATTCATCTGAATCCAACTGTTTAATCAGGTATCTCCCGACAATTCTGGAAAAATTCGAAATATCCCGGATATATGCGAAATCTTTGCCAAATATCTTTTTTTCTGTGGAAAGGTCTTTTTCTTCCCCTGCAAAGACTCCCAGAACACTTACTCCAAGGTTTCGCAGGTGCCGCACTTCTGTAGCAGTATCATTGATCGCATATTTTCCCATATAAGGTTCCGGGTTCTTTGCGTGAGGTCTGTTTACGATGACATCATATGGTTTTCCATCACTTAATACAATGAGGATTTTTTTCTCCTCAGATCTCTGAAGCAGACCGTATCCTGCGGTTTTGATAGCAAGTCCATCCCTGTTATTGGAAGAAGTTACATAATTAAAAATATTTTCATTAGCTGACTGTGGATCATCGTACTCACGGAATCTGTGAAGGATCGTATAGTCCCAGAATGTGCAGAAGCTCATGACACGGTGAGGCAGGTTTACATTACTTAATGCTTCACTGATGATATAAGCCTGTAATGCCACATCTCCCTGCCTGGACATCTGGAACCGCTGGCATCGATCAGCACATCTACTACGAAATCAGATGCATCAGATTTCAATTCTCTTTTAAACAGATTTGCTTCACTGCTTCTGCCTACACGCCAGAGTCTGGACGGAATGATCGTTCCTCTGTCTGAAAGTACTTCCTGCGTCTCGCTCTTCAGCACCAGTGTCTTTCGTAAAAGGTCTGTGAGGGATGCGATGTTCTGCTTTACGATTCTGTGTTTGTCATGGTAGAGCCAGATATTCTTATTCTTTAATCGTACTGCATATTCGTACTGATAGTTTCGTTTGACCGGATTCTTGAGAATTCCTTCTGTAAAATAAAGGCTGCAGTCCCTGTGAAGTTCCCTGCACATCAGATAATTCATTCGCTTCTCTTCTGCAGGAGTCAGATAAGTTTTTCCGAAATTCAACTCAACATAGGTGTATGCTTTCTCAAGTTCTTCCTCTGTGAGAATTGTAATTTTGTGTTTGGTCTGGCGCTGTTTTTCCATTTCTTCAGTGACAGCAGTGTCTTCCATGTCCGTAATCTTATTTGTCATCTGTTCGATGTAACTCTCCAGAGCTTCCTCATAAAGTTCTTCTGTGAGAAAATCTTCCCAGTCGTATTCTGTCAGTTCTTCCATGGTGACTGCCATAACCTGTTCCAGTGTTCCATGATCTTTCTCAAAATCCGGATCAATGATAGTGTTGTAAAGACTGTCAATAATACGGATCAGTTCTATAGTGTCTGCAGCTGTTCTGGCTTTGTAAACCATGTCGCGGATTTTCCGAAGACGCTCTTCTACATAATGGTTTCCATTCTGTAAACGGTCACGCAGGATGGCAATCTTCAGGCGACCGAGAATATCTCCGTATGCGGGCATCTGTTCAAACTCCTGATCCAGGATATCCTCGAATGCTTCCTTCTGCATCTCCCGGACTCCCGGACGTTCCTGACAGATTTTGTCCCCGATTGCTTCTTCTACACATAGCTGTGCTACTGCAGTCAGTTCTCCCTCTCCTGCCTGGCAGAAAACTTTTTTACCAGATATAAACCCAGCAGATTCCTGTCATAATATTTTGCCAGAGCGCCCTGCTTGATGCCGTCATACAGAGCGATTGCTTTTGAGCGCAGATACAGGGAAACGTCTACTTTCATATTTAACGTGTAATCCCCGCTGATAGTCCAGAGGAGATTGCGGATCCTGTTTTCCAGTTCCAGACGGTAATCGTCGATTTCTACGATTTTCTCATCTTTCATATACATCATCCCTTGTCCAGTCTGCCGGAATTCTGGTTTTCACAATATCCTCTACGATTTCTTTCTCGAAAATGTCAAAGGTCTTGTTCACCACTCCCATAGTAACTGCTTTTCTCGGAGAAAGTCCGGTTTCTACAATCTTCATGGCTGCAAGGAGACCTCGCAGATCCAGAGGTTTGGTGGAAATTTCACTGTTTGTGGCTTTGAGCTGAAGATCCAGAAATACTCCGATGAACTGTGTTCTGGCGTTTTCTTTTATATTCGGGAACATCCGGCGGAAAATAAATTCCAGGGATTCTTCAGTCTGAGCCGGCATATCTATGACCAGAAATCTGGATACCAGCGCTTCATTGAGTTCTTTGGTTCCTGCATAACCGTAATTCATAGTTCCGATAAAACGGGCAGCCGGATGAAGATCAATTTTGTCATAGCCCGGGACATCGATGGAACGGCGATAATCCAGGGTTGCATGGAGAACGGAAACTGCATCGTTCTTTGCCATATTGATCTCGTCGAGGATTCCGAAACCACCGTATTCTGCACACTGATAGATAGTTCCTTTGCGAAGCTTAACTTCGTTGTCCACGAAAGTGTCTGTGCCGATCAGATCTCCGCTGTTAGTATTTACATGAAAAGAAACATTGTACGCGGGACGGTTGAAAATATATGCCAGGTTCTCTGCAAGGATATTTTTTCCTGTTGCCTTTGGGCCGGTGAGTAACAGGTTCTCCCCTTTGAGCAATCCGGCAATGGCCATTTCCAGAATGTCTTTTCCGTAAAATGGAATGGATGGTTTCACAATCCTGCCTGCAGTCTCCGGTACCACCTCATACTGGCTGCGGAATTCTTCTACTCTCTTTATCAGTTCAGAGGCTACCTGCTGCTCCTCCAGAAATTTCAGTTCTTCCATTTAGTTCTCCTTTATATAACTATTATAGTCCAGTTTGTGTTATAGAAAAAGGCCGCTTATCTTTTACAGATTCACGACCCTTTTATTATAGCATTCTTCTTTATATTTTACAACATTATACTTCAAATACAAGATCTCCATAAGATGCATCGGCCACATTTCCTTATCTACGATCATTTCCAGTTCATCTACCGGCTCACGTAAAGCTTCCATTGCAGGAACCATCTTTTCTCTGCAGAATACGGCTCTGTCCCGTCCCTCTGCATATTCCGGGATCTTCTCAACCAGTTTGCTTAGCTTACTCATGGCACTGTTTGCAGCCTTTAAGAGTTTTGATGCTTTCTTGAGCAGATCAAGCTGTACACTTACATCGATCAGTCCTTCGCCCGCTGTTTTCACTGTATTGATAGATTCGCCAAGAACAGTGGTATATCTGATAACTGCCGGAATAATCTGCTTGGTTGCCATGTCGATCATGGTCTTTGCTTCAATATTGATTGCTTTAGAGTAAATCTCATATTTAATCTCTGCGCGTGATTCAAGCTCAGCTCTTGAGAATACATCAAAAGATTCAAAGAGTTTCACTGCCTTCTCTGTAGTAAGTGCAGGGATTGCATCTACCATGCTCGGAAGGATCGGAAGTCCGCGGCGTTTAGCTTCTTTCTCCCATTCCGGCGCATAGCCGTTTCCGTTAAATACGATCTTCTGATGATCTGTGGCATATTCTTTGATCAGATCATGTACCGCCAGTTCGAAATCAGGAGCTTTTTCCAGGCGGTCACATACTTCCTTAAATACTTCTGCTGTGATCGTATTCAGGACTACGTTACATGCAGAAATAGAATCTCTTGAGCCCACCATACGGAATTCAAATTTATTTCCTGTGAAAGCAAAAGGTGAAGTACGGTTACGGTCTGTGGCATCCTTCATGAAATCAGGCAGAGTCTTAACACCTGTTTCCAGCTTACTTCCCTTTTTACTGTGAGTTGCTGTTCCTGTGCTGACCAGCTGTTCCAGAACATCCTCCAGCTGCTCTCCAAGAAATACGGAAATCACTGCCGGCGGTGCCTCATGGCCGCCAAGTCTCTGGTCATTTCCCACATCTGCCGCAGATTCACGCAGAAGATCTGCATGTTCATCTACTGCTTTCAGGATACAGGTGAGGACCAGAAGGAACTGAATATTTTCATGAGGTGTTTTGCCCGGATCCAGAAGATTGATTCCGTCATCTGTGGTAAGAGACCAGTTGTTATGCTTACCGGAACCGTTCACACCTGCAAATGGTTTCTCATGAAGGACACAGCGCATTCCATGACGGCTGGCAACCTTTTTAAGGATACGCATCATCATCTGGTTCTGGTCTGCTGCGATATTGACCGGTGCATAAATCGGTGCAAGCTCATGCTGTGCAGGAGCAACCTCATTATGCTGTGTCTTTGCAGGAATTCCAAGCTTCCAGCATTCTTCATTTACCTCTTTCATGTATGCGGAAATTCTCTGACGGATACTTCCAAAGTAATGGTCATCCATTTCCTGTCCCTTCGGAGGCATAGCTCCAAAAAGAGTTCTGCCTGTATAGATCAGTCTTTTCTCTGAAGCCATTTCTCTTTATCGATCAGGAAATATTCCTGCTCTGCTCCTACTGACGGAGTTACTTTCTTAGAAGTTGTATTTCCGAAAAGTCTCAGCAGACGGAGTGCCTGGGTGTTGATTGCTTCCATAGAACGAAGAAGTGGTGTCTTCTGGTCAAGTGCTTCTCCTGTATAGGAACAGAATGCAGTAGGAATACAGAGTGTTCCGCCTGCTGCATCATGACGGACAAAAGCCGGTGATGTACAGTCCCATGCTGTATATCCTCTTGCCTCAAAAGTTGCTCTTAATCCACCGGACGGGAAAGAAGATGCATCCGGTTCACCTTTAATCAGTTCTTTTCCGGAGAAAGACATCAGGACCTTGCCGTTATCCATCGGAGCTGTGATAAAAGCATCGTGTTTCTCTGCTGTCACACCTGTAAGGGGCTGGAACCAGTGGCTGTAATGTGTGGCACCTTTCTCGATGGCCCATTCTTTCATCTCGTGTGCTACTACATCCGCAATTTCCATAGACAGTTCTTTGCCCTCTTCTATGGTTTTTTTCAATTCTTTGTAGATCTTCTTCGGAAGTCGTGCCTGCATGACGGAATCATTAAACACGTCACATCCAAAAGTCTCTACTACATTGATATACTCACCCATTTTATTTCTCCTTTTTATTTATTAACGGGGAAATTCCAATTGATCTGGTTTCCTCATTTTTTGTACTTTTCAGATACAGATTCAGTGCTTCGTGGCAGTTTTCAATCTCTATCTGTGTATGACTGCCGCCGTATTCACCGTCCAGAGTCCATGGTACCGGTTCTTCTGAGGTAATGGTCACCCTGGCTGATTTAAAAGAATGAATCAGATCTGTATTGTCCTCTGCTGTCAGCATTGCAGTCATGATCTCCTGCAATTCCAGCGGATTCTTCGGTCTTGTAATCATGGTAACTTCAAAAAGTCCGTCATTCATATCCACGTTCTTGCCTGTAAGGTTCTTAAACCTCCACTGAACGGGAATTGGTGATCATCCCAAAGATGAAGTCATCCTCCACAGTTAATTCTTCGGATTCAATTCTCATATGGTATGATTTGATATCAAAAAGGCGTTTCACTCCCTCAAGAAGATAGGCTACATGGCCAAGGATATTCTTGAGATCCTGATCTGTCTGATAGGCTACATCTGTGAAAAGACCGAAAGCTGCTATATATGTAAAGCTCTGGTTATTGAATCTGCCGATGTCACAGTGATAAAGTTTCTCTTCCATAATCATGGAAGCGGCATCTGTCATGCTTTTCGGCATAAAGAGACTGTTTGCAAAGTCGTTGGTGCTTCCTGCCGGAATGTATCCGATGGGAATGGAACTCTTCTTTTCCATTACTCCGGTAACCACCTCATCAAGAGTCCCGTCTCCGCCGCTACATACGATAAGGTCCACTTTGGATTCGTATTCTTTGGCTTTCTCGTAGGCATCTTTTGGTTTCTGTGTGGAATAGATAATGACTTCATAACCGCCTTTGTTGAAAATATCTACTATATCAAGCAGGTTTGTTTTGATCTTGCCTTTACCTGCCTTGGGATTGAAAACAAAGAGCATTTTTTTGTTCATTTCGAGCAACTCTCCTTTTTTCAGGGTTTAAATGCGTAGTTTTCAGAGTACGCAGATTTCTATTTATATAATATAAGAAAAAAGGGTGGAAAAGTCAATGGGGTTTGGCGGGCAAAAAAATTGGGGACGACAGGAAATATTTTTGGTTTCAGGTGCGGTTTCGCGGGCTAATAACTCTAGGTGTGTGGAAATCTGCTAAAAACATTCAAAAATTACTCAAACTCGCTTCGCTCAGACAGTGAGCAATTTTTGAATAACGCAGATTCCCACGCACCAAGAGTTACTACGCCCACTGCAAATGCACCTGAAACCAAAAATATTTCCTGCCTGTTGGCTGGCTGCGGGACTGCCGGCTGTTACTGCTCACTTCGTTCACAGTAATGCGCCTTGCAACGACAGGCTATGCAGATGAGATTTTCTCACAGAAAATTTTGCAGGATGATAACGCATAAAACGGGACTGGTGAATAATTGCAATTTTTCCTAATTTCTTATGGTAAGTTGTATTTTAGCGTGATAAAATGGGGATTGTATTTATTTGTATTTATTATAGAAGGGACTTATTACAATTACAAAGAGAATTTTTAAAATGAATTTGTATAGAAAGGATTTCTTATTCATATGATTAAATTGATTGCTTCAGATATAGATGGAACTTTGGTAAAGGATGGGACTCTGGCTATTGACGGGGAGTATATGGAGGTTATCGGAAGGCTGATTGATAAGGGGATTGTGTTTGTGGCATGCTCCGGACGACAGTACAGAAGTGAAAGAAAACTGTTTGCCCCTGTCGCAGACAGACTGCTTTATATCTCTGACGGAGGAACTGTTGTACGGACTCCGAAGGAGATTCTGAAAGTGGATACTCTGCCGGACAAAATCTGGAAAGGAATGTGTTCTATGGTAAGAGAGAATATGCCTTCCTGTGATTATTTTATTTCCACACCTGAACGCTGTTTCGCAGAAGACGGAGGCAGCCAGATGTTTCACTGGCTGAGAGATTCTTACGGATATGATATCCATGAAGTTCCGGAAATGTTAAAACTCGAGGGGCAGCAGGTAAACAAATTTGCTGTCTACCACCCCAACGCCTGTGAGGAAATGTGCGCCCCTTTATTCACTCCCACCTGGAAAGACAAAACAGTTATGGCTGCCGCCGGCAAGGAATGGATGGACTGTACTGCCCCAGGTTCCGGCAAAGATCCTTCCGTTGCTTTCCTTCAGGAATATCTGGGAATTTCACCTGACGAAACCTGCACTTTCGGAGATAACCTCAACGATATTGAAATGCTTCAGAATGCCGGTCTCAGCTACGCAGTCTCCAACTCCCGCCCCGAAGTCCGGGCTGCCGCCAAAAATACCTGCCCGCCCTACTGGGAAAACGGAGTTCTGCAAATTCTGAAGTCTTTCTTATAAAAGATACAAATTACTCCAGTTCATACCAATACACAGCGCAGAAACATATTTCATTTCGTGTGCATTTGCAGGAGTCTTAGAACTTCTTAGCTGATAAAATATGCGTTATAAGAAAAATGACCCACTGTCTGAGCCACAGCATGCGGCGAGTTTGGGGCATTTTTCTTATGTTTTTAGCATATTTTTAGCAACTTAGAAGTTCTTAGGCTCCGAAACCGCACACGAAATGAAATATGTTTCTGCGCGTCCCTTTTTAATTCCTAAGCTTCCATTACAGCATCTTTCATAGACTTCACATACTCTTTCACATAGGGCACACAATCCCTGCCATACTGTGCACACAACTTCACAATTGCAGATCCTACAATCGCTCCATCTGACTGCGCCGCCATCTTCTTCGCCTGTTCCGGCGTAGAAATTCCAAATCCAACTGCACAAGGAATATCTTTCGCCTGTTTTACCAGCTTCACCATTGCCCCGATATCTGTAGTAATATTAGTTCTTGTTCCTGTAACACCAAGAGAAGAAACACAATACACAAACCCTTCCGCATCCTTCGCAATCTGTGCGACCCTCTCATGAGAAGTCGGCGCGATCAGAGAGATCAGATCAATACCGTGTTTCTTACATACACTGTCAAACTCTTCTTTTTCCTCAAATGGCACATCTGGCAGAATCAAACCATCCATTCCGATTTCTGCAGCTGTTTTAATAAACCGCTCCGTTCCGTAAGAAAATACCACGTTTGCATAAGTCATAAACACCATAGGAACAGAACTGTTCTTTCTGATCTTTACCACCATGTCAAATACCTTATCTGTAGTCACACCACCGGAAAGTGCTCTCACATTTGCTCTCTGGATCACCGGTCCCTCTGCTGTAGGATCAGAAAACGGAATCCCAAGCTCGATCAGGTCTGCACCAGCTTCCTCCATTGCATAGACAAGCTGCTCTGTCACTTCCAGAGACGGATCTCCACAGGTAATAAACGGGATAAATGCCTTTCCTTTTTCAAATGCTTCTGTAATTCTCTTATTCATGGATATCCTCCCCTCTGTAACGCGCGATTGCTGCGCAGTCCTTATCTCCACGTCCGGAAATTGTAATGACCACGATCTGGTCTTTTCTCATCTGCGGAACAATTTTCTTTGCGTAAGCTACTGCATGAGCACTCTCAATAGCAGGAATGATTCCCTCTGTTCTGGAGAGATATTCAAATGCTTCTACTGCTTCTTCGTCTGTGACAGGTACATATTCTGCACGTCCTGTATCATAGAGATGCGCATGTTCCGGTCCGATTCCCGGATAATCCAGACCTGCGGAAATGGAATATACAGGTGCGATCTGACCATATTCATCCTGGCAGAAATAAGATTTCATTCCATGGAAGATTCCCAGTTTGCCGGTTGCAATGGTAGCTGCTGTCTCTGCCGTATTTACGCCACGTCCTGCTGCCTCACATCCGATCAGACGGACATCTTTGTCATTGATAAAATTGTAGAATGTTCCGATCGCATTGGATCCGCCACCTACACATGCAAGAACTGCATCCGGAAGTCTGCCCTCTTTTTCAAGGATCTGCTCTTTGATTTCTTTGGAGATCACTGCCTGAAAATCGCGAACAATTGTAGGGAACGGATGAGGTCCCATTACAGAACCAAGTACATAATGTGTATCGGAAATACGGTTTGTCCACTCTCTCATTGTCTCGGAAACAGCATCCTTCAGTGTTGCAGTACCGGAAGTAACTGCATTGACCTTTGCACCCAGAAGACGCATTCTGTATACATTTAATGCCTGACGTTCTGTGTCTTCTTTTCCCATGAAGATTTCACATTCCATACCCATAAGAGCTGCTGCTGTTGCTGTTGCCACACCATGCTGACCTGCGCCTGTTTCTGCAATGACACGGGTCTTGCCCATTTTTTTGCAAGAAGTACCTGACCAAGTACATTGTTGATTTTGTGAGCACCTGTATGGTTTAAATCTTCTCTCTTTAAGTATACTTTTGCTCCACCCAGATCTTCTGTCATGTGAGATGCAAAGTAGAGACGGGATGGTCTTCCTGCATATTCATTCAGAAGCTCTGTAAGCTCTGCGTTAAACTCCGGGTCATCTTTATAGTGGTTGTAGCTTCTTCCAGTTCGATGACAGCATTCATCAGTGTTTCCGGAATGTACTGTCCTCCATGGATGCCGAATCTTCCTTTTGACATCTGTATATGTCCTCCTTTTATGTATGTAATCCCTGGCCTGTCAGATGGTCGGTCAGAGTATTCTATGTTCTTTCTGAATTAGTCAAGCGGATATTCGCAATCCGCTTCGCTACTTGCTCATAACCGAATAACTGCTCCGCAGTTTATCAGAAGGAGCTTGCACTCCTCCTGATACAAGCAAGTCCCCACCCACTGCTTATTGCTTTTCGCAATTGAAGCAGGGGACTTACTTGATTCGGTTAAACAAAATAAGAGATGCCGTTCATTCGACACCTCTTACTTTCTGTTTTCTATCTTCACTTATAAAATGTACAAATTTACTTTTTTTACAACAGCTTTTCTTCCCATTCTGCTGCTTTAAA